>Ga0155555_117_pt1 | contig 25752 bp, 24 predicted proteins | sample RifCSPhighO2_12_FD_107212 | JGI IMG/M metagenome (GOLD analysis project Ga0155555, IMG submission 107212) | Gammaproteobacteria bacterium RIFCSPHIGHO2_12_FULL_42_13 | reverse complement strand
GCTACGCCATTGACATCGACACGATAGAACGTGCCATCAACAGCAATCATTTCCCCATCCACACCGTTGAGTGTGCCCAACCCCGTATCGCCGTGTTCTGCTAGTGTTTTGAAACTCACATCACCATCATACACACCTTGCAACATTCCCAATATCAAACCAGCCTGATAGAAAGTAGTCATCTGCCTTTCCCGATAAAATTATTCACTACATTAAATTAGAAAAAAATCAGCTATGCCTGACAGTGGCGCTATGAGTAAAAGCAGCGCGGGGATAGTCACAGTCATATTGGCAACAAAAATAGTGAAATTCAACGTGCGTATGTCACCCTTAAATTCCCAAAATGAGTGGAACAGGCAAATGGCGACAAAAGTAAAAGGGATTAACAATAATGCCGCTAATTTAACATAAACACCTAAGGCAATCATGCTGCCACAAACCACTTGCCATGCTATGCCAATTGGCAGTATCAGATAAGGATGCGGGATATTTTTTTGCGACATCACAGTTAAAATTGGTCGCCAATGGTAAACATTCCAGAAGCCAAAAAATACAAAATAACAACCAATCAGCAGATGAGCAATAGAGATAATAGCAACCGATAAAGCATCCATATATTTTCATTCCTTTTAAAAGTAGCAATCAACTAGTTTAATCATAACGCAAAAATTGCACCTATGTCGAAATACATCATAAAAGACAGCTCTGGGTTACGCAAAATTCGACGCTGCTGAAGCTGCTGATGGGAAAACCGTGCTATACTGAATTCGATATTGCCTGGGAGAGCATTCGCCATGGATTGGACTTATTTTCATACCCTTTTACTCGTCATTCAACACGGCATCTCACTGGTAGGGATTCTTATCATTCTTTCCGGGGCATTACAGGCTATTTATCGTTATGGACAGTACCTCCTCTGGCCCTCAGCAAGAGAAGTCATTAGCATTAACACTATCAGGCTTGGTTTGGGACGGATACTCGTGCTAGGCCTTGAGTTTATTGTCGCCGCTGATTTAATTGGCACCACTACCACACCGGATTATTATTCTGTCGGCATTGCTGCTATTGTCGTTACCATTCGAACTGTGTTGAGCTACACCTTAAATCGAGAATTAGCCACGCTGAGCAGGGATGGATAACAACTAAATCACCCCCTTTTTTCCCAACCGCCACTTTACTGCTGCAATAGTAAAAGGAATAATTTCGTTAGTAAGCCCTGGTTGATCACGCAAAGCACGCGCCGCTTCATTCAGTGTTGAGCCTGAGCCAATATAATCATCAATAAGCAAGATTGCACCACGCGGAGTAAATTGATCCTCCTTAGCGCGCATATGATTAGCCACATTATGTTGTCGCTGATCATTATTCAATAGCTCCCCCTGACGCGCTTCTGGCTGCTCATGCCAATACAATAAATCCAAGAACACTGGAAGACGCAAATAGTTAGCCAATAATTCAATAATAATGTTTCTTGCCACCCAGGTTCGCGAAGGAATAGCCACAATACAACCTAGTTTACGGTATTCAGTTAAATCACTAAGACACCTCTTAATTAGCTTCATTAAATTATCTGTCATGCCTTGCTGAGACACTACAGTAGATCGACCACGCATAAAATGGACAAAATCTCTTGAGCGCAGCTTACCATCCAGCACAGCCAACCCAGGCAGGATATTTTTAATTTTTTTCGCGAGCATCAGTGGAATACATCGCCGATCCAACCAAGAAGCGATCGTAATAAGCAGCTCTTTGCTCTCTATCGGTAAGCATGGCGTATGATTACAAATGCTACAACGGCCGCAATCATCAGCTTGCTCATCGCCGAGTGCCTGCCGCAGTATTTTCATCAAACACTGCCGAGTTTGCTCAGCATAATACTGCATAGCAACCAACTCAGCATTCCTCACCTTAAGCTGCGTTTCATAACGACATAGGTCTGGAATGCCGTTAGTTTTTAGTGCTTGGTAAACTTGCACACCATGACGATTTATTTTTTTTAAAAAATCTTGTTCCATCAATTCAGCAATGACCACGTTTAATCGAGTGGGATGCAATCCTGTTAAGCGCTTCAATGCAGACAGATTCAGCGACGCAGGCGCACGCACAATAGTATCAATTACCATTTGAAAATCTTCCGAACTTGGCTGGGCTGAATCAATAAAGTGTTGTTGAATTTTACTATCGACTGGGTCATAGAATAAAATTCCTTGTGCAGGTAATCCATCGCGACCACAGCGACCTACCTCTTGATAATAGGCTGTGATCGAACCAGGAAAATCAAAATGGATTATAAATCGTAAATTGGCCTTATCTATCCCCATGCCTAATGCATTAGTTGCAGCAATAACCTTATATTGATCTTCTAAAAAATCATTTTGTATTGAACATTTTTGTTGCGCATCAAATCCAGCATGATATGCCGTCGCTTTCACGCCCTGCCCAGATAAATACTCTGCGACTAATTCTGTATTCTCACGTGTTGCACAATAAACCAATCCTGTGCCTGCAAACGTCGATAACAAATGCATTAATGTAGCTAATTTAACAGCTATTCCTGATGTTGGCACGACCACTAATTGAATATTAGCTCTATCCATGCTTTCACGATGAACAATCATATCTTGCTGATTAATTGTGAGCTGCTCTTTAATATCCATTTCTGTTTTTATGTTGGCTGTCGCAGTTAAAGCAAGCAACTTAACTGTTTTATCTTTACCAACCAAAGCTCGCACCAACTGGATAATTTGCCGATAACTAGGACGAAAATCATGCCCCCAGGTGGAAATGCAATGCGCCTCATCGACCACCAACAACTGCACTGGCAAGGTTAATAAAAAGTTAAATCGTTCAAGATTATCTAATTGCTCCGGCGAGATAAATAAAATGCGTGCCTGACCACGTTGAATTGCTTGTTTTGCCAGAAAATTTTCTTCATCGCTTTGATCCGTATTAATGCCAACAGCAGCCATGCCAAAACGATTTTTCAATTGCATGATTTGATCACGAACCAATGCCAATAATGGTGAAATAACAATAGTAACGCCATTCAATAAAACCGCAGGAAGTTGGTATAACAATGATTTGCCATGACCCGTCGGCTGAATGCACAGTAAACGACCGTGGATCATTAGTGCGATTAATGCGTCTAGTTGGCCAGGCCGAAATGCCTGGAAATGAAAATTTTTTTGCAACGTATTGGTGAGTTTATTTATTATTTCTTGTGTCATAGGTGGCCCCTTTTATGAGGAAAAATAGGTATGCTTAAACTGTATTGGAGCTCTGCGGGACAATGGAGTAGATAGCGGGATAGCAGAGTAGATGGGCTGCAATGCGAGGAGGTGGGTGAGCAACCCGCGGGGCGCGTAGGTAGATAACCCGCGGGGTAAGTGCATAATTTCATCATGCCATATTATTTGTTAAGCATCCTGCTGCACGCCAGACACCAACCAGCGGTCACTATACTTATCTTGCTGGAAATGCCAAATTTCTTTGAACGCAGCCGCAGAAGCATCTACCGCCTCACGAATCATCCCGGAAAATTGGACACTGGCAATCGTATTATGCGACTCCGCAGTGACATCAAGTAATTCGGCGTCTAAAGAAACCACTTCAGTATGATTCGCTGTCTGTGCTCGTTCTTGTAACTGTATTTGGATTTCGGCAAACACTTCCGGCACAGTAAATTGACGTAGATCATTTAAATCTTTCGCATCATAAGCGGCTTGCAACCTAATAAATTGTACTTTTGCATCACGCAAAAATAAATCACGGTTAAACCCATTGGGGTAAGATATCACCGTATTATTAGCCCTGTAATCCGGCTGCTGCGAAAATCCTGGCTGGGCATTATAAGTATTCTGATACTGGTTATACGGTCTTGCTTGGCCTGCAGTGCCTAATTTATTACGCAACACAGTCCAAATCATATAGCCAATTCCCAATACGGCTAACCATGTCAGTAAACCTGTGCCAAGACCATGGCCCATAAATAACGACGCCAATAAGCCGCCCAGCGCTAACCCGGCCAGAGGTGCCAGCCATCGATTAGATCGCGCATTAAAAGGTTGGTTATTGCCTGGTGATGGCGCACGCGAGAAATTACTCACAGAGCGCTTCATGCCAAAACTTCTACCGCCACCAAAGCGAGCTGCCTCTGCCGTATCGCTCACACTAACCGCAATCACTAGAAACATAAGCAATATCGAAAAAAACTTTTTCATTTAAATTTCCTCTTTAATTAGTATTACAAAACATTCACATCACCATACTAATGTACACACACAGTTTTCATCGCTAACTCCTTTTCACTTAATCCTGTTTTTTTCGGTACACAACCCCGATATTACCGATCAACTGTACTATTTCTGCTTGGTGCGTTTGACAAATTTCACTGAAAAGCGCACGCCGCACCTCACGATCCTGCCCTTGAATGCGAATCTTGATAAGCTCATGGTCATGCAAAGCACGGCCAATTTCACTATTAACTGCCGCTGTCAGCCCATTATTTCCCAGCATGACGATGGGGTTAAGCTTGTGCGCCCGTGCCTTAAGTTGTTGTTTATCTTTCGGTTTAAGAGGCATAACATTGCTCATTACGGTAAAAGTATAAGATGATACAGTAATTAACGGGTTTATTCATCTCAACGCTGAGACTAGAAGACAGCTTAGCTCAAAATTGATCTACTAGGGCGCGTCGTCTGTAGCCGTAATCCACCAAATCAAATTTCATTGAGCCCCAGTTTTTTTCATAAAATCCTTTATCAACCCAATAATTAAACGAACTATGTTGCCAATCGCCTGGTGTCTGCACTAACCCGTGTTTTACGGGATTGTAGTGAATATAGTTTAATTTGGTGGATTACGGCAAAAAGCGCCTAATCCACCCTACATCAGCCACAATATATCGTAAAATACCCTTAGAATAACTTCTTAAGATAAACACCAAACCGTATTCCTTGTTCATCATCCAAGCCAACCAGGACAAATCCTAGTTTTTCATGCAAAGCAATAGAGGGTTTGTTTTGAATTGGCTCGTGCGCAATTTGACATATGACATATTGATAACCGCGAAATTGAGCTTCGTCCAATAAAGCCTGCAACAACTCTTTTCCTACCCCTCGATTCATACCTTTTTTTGCAATATGCCTATGGTAAAGCGCCTGCGTTGTAGAGAAAGTGGCATCTAACTCCGGCGTGATGGCTAAATGAGAATAGAGTTCCACAGAGGATTTTTTTAAATTATAAGCAATAACATAACCAGCAAGCTCGCCATCGCTTGATTTCCCCGCCAATACAATATGGTTATCCCGATCATCAATCGCCGTCTTTACATAATCAGCAGTAAATGGGTGAATTAAAAAACCACCTTGCTCCAAAGCGTCTTTATTTGCAGCCTTCCTATTGGCTATTAAATTGTATTCCAGCACAGCCATTATTCCAGGAATATCCTCAAAGTCTGCTATTTTTACTTCAATACTTGAATTCCGCATTACAACCTCAACACTTAAAACAGGTAACATACGTATTTATATCAGGTTTTTCATAAATTGTATGCCATAACTAGTAAAAATATTGTACTTAGCTAATAATCATGCTAATAAATCACCTGGAATTTTTTAGCGTTAAGGATGCCACGTGCAGACAATCGAAAGAACACATCAGCACATTCATTGCCGCGCTGGCATCGCTCAAATGGGTTACCATGCATGACGCAGCAGATTATTACTTGGGATCTTGGCGCAACCAAATGCGCAGCAGGATTAGTTGAATACGACAAGATCACCGAAACGCTCACCTGCAAAACTAGTCACTCTATTAAACTCTCTGACGCCACCTCACTAGAAGACTTAATTACTCAATTAGAAACAAAACTTGGCCTTACTATGCATGATGCTGATGCGATTTGCATTGGAGGTGCTGGCTACTATGATGGCAAGAGCCTACTGCTTGATGGTGCTTACCCATACCCTATGCTATTTGCTGAGATAGCACATAAACAACAGTGGCCTAGCTATGCCGTGATTCATGACTATGCCCCCATAGTATGCGCCACATTCACCTCTTACATGGAGCAGCCTCATAATATTAAACGACTGAATACATGCCAGATCAGCAAACATGGTCGACGAGTTGCATTCGGCATTGGCACAAGTCTAGGCCTAAAAGATGGAGTATTACTGCCTAGTGGCGACTTTTGGCTAGGCCAAAACGAAATGGGACATATAGGTATCACCATGCCACCATTAGCTAGTCAGCAGCAATTACAGCGCCACCAAGAAATTATGCGATTCTTAGCGAATAATCCTCACGAACCATCTCACCATGCATTAACGTTCGAAAAAATTCTTTCAGGTAAAGGCATGGTACGTTTATATCAATTTTTTCATCCTAATGAGCAAGCTATCACACCTGAGCAAGTCGGCATGAAAATGCGTAACAGCCAAGCTGACGAAACGCTAGATGCATTTGCTTGGTATGTAGGCTTATTCATTGGCACCGTACAATTAATCTTTATGCCCAAAGGCGGCATTTGGGTCACAGGAGGGGTTGCCCTGCATCATACTGAGGCATTCGATCGCCCTGAATTGATGGACGGAATTTATGCATCGCCCGCCTATCTTGCTCAGCGCGAAACCTACCCACTAGGCGTGCTTTGCAACTTAGAACATGCACTCATTGGCGGCGCATATTATGCGACAAAGCGGTTACTATCTAAATAACCTTAACCAATTCATCCACAGCAGAAAAAAATGGGGAATGATCCGCATGAATACTCGCTACCGTACAATTAGTTTTGGCGTACATTCGCCGCTGATCATCTACTTCTAATGCCATATCTTGCATGCACTCAACATAGCGCTTTTTCACCTTACCAAACCGCTCTGATGAAATATGGATAGTATCAGCTAACGGACGATATGGTTGTGCTTGCAAGTGTGAAAATGCAAAATCGACATCTTCAGTACGACAGCAGTTATAGAATAATTCGCGCACACGTGGCGATGGAATAATGCTGACTTCATTCTTCGCTTCATCTGTCATAATCTCAGTAGATACGCCTGACGATTTAGACCGACTCGCTTCTTGCAATAAAGATTTGTTAGTTTCAGGTATGAAAGCAGCAATATAGATTAATTCTTTAATACACTCCGGGATATTTTCAGCTACTTGTGAAATAATTACGCCAGCTAAGCTATGCCCAACCAATACTACCCGCCGCGATTGTGCCTGCACAAGCTCAGTGACATAATCCACGTAGGTATCCAAGGTAATTCGACGAAAATCCATTATATATTCGCCATGTCCTGGCAGGTCCGGGGCAATGACTCGATGGCCTTTTGCTTCTAGCAGCGGTACAACATAACGCCAGCACCAGCTAGCATGCCAAGCGCCATGAATTAAGATATACGTGTCTTTATCTGCCGATACCATAATACTCAAATCCTGCCTCTTTAATTTGTTTAGGATCATACTGATTGCGACCGTCAATAATAATATGACGACGCATTCGTTTTTTCATCGCAGATAAATCGGGGTAGCAAAATGACATCCACTCGGTAACCAGTACCAGCGCATCAACATTATCAAGGGCGTCATAGGGATGGTCAGTGAAAGTAATTTGCCCAGAAGACAACCAATGAGGTGCTAGCATTTGCTTGGCTACAGGTATAGCGACGGGGTCATACGCTTGAACCTGTGCACCCCGCTTTAATACGTTTTCTAGTAACACTAACGATGAAGCTTCACGCATATCATCAGTACCAGGCTTAAACGCCAGGCCCCACACAGCAATGGTAGTATTAGACAAATCCTGGCCAAAAATGTACTGCAATTTCTCATGCAGAATTTGCTTTTGCAGAAAATTACGTTTTTCCACTGCATTCAATATAATTGGGTCCATCCCATGCCGCTCTGCCATATTAATCAAGGCTCGCACGTCTTTGGGAAAGCATGAGCCACCATAACCACAGCCTGCATTAATAAAAGCACTGCCTATCCGCGCATCCGATCCCAGACCAATCCGTACGTTCTCGATATCAACATCTAGCCGCTCACACAGTACCGCCATCTCATTCATAAATGAAATACGCGTGGCCAACATAGCATTAGCTGCATACTTAGTCATTTCGGCATCTTTCACATTCATGAAGTAGATTTTTTCTGGATTACGCATGATCGGTAGATAGAGATCCAACATGATACTTTTAGCTTTTTTTGAAGAAAGCCCAATAATAACCCGATCTGGTTGCATAAAGTCTTTAATCGCAGCGCCTTCACGCAGAAACTCAGGATTACTCACAATATCAAACTTTACCGCTAATTTACGGCATTTCAATTCTTGCTGAATAATAGTTTTAACTCGATCCGCCATCCCAACGGGTACGGTTGATTTATCAACAATTGCACAATAATTTTTGATGTATGATCCGATATTACGTGCAGCCATCTCTACATATTGCATATCAGCCGCGCCATCTTTATCGCTAGGCGTACCAACCGCAATAAAAATAACTTGCGGCTCGACCGCTTGTTCTTCGATAGCGGTTACAAAATGCAAGCGGTTTTCAGCGATATTACTTACGACCATAGCTTCTAGCCCCGGCTCATAAATTGGCAGAATACCTTTTTTTAATTGATCGACTTTCTCTTTATTCAAATCGACGCAGGTAACATGGTTACCCAGCTCTGCAAAACAAGCTCCTGTCACCAACCCAACATAACCTGCACCGATGATTGTGATATTCACCGCGAAGCCTCCCTAGAAATTATCTGATAAATGCGAACTTGATCACCGCGCTTATTAGCAAAAACCTTAATAGGAGTAGGAAGCCGGTATAACACGGAAGATGGGTCGGATAACTCTTTTTTATTAGTCCTAATGGCTAAAAAATCATATTTAGTCCATTCACCTTGCTCAACACCATGCGAGTCAGCATACTCTCGCGCCTTATAAAAAATTTCTTCCCCAAAGTGCTGTGAATAATACATGACCTGCGAATCATTACTATATAAACGCGCTGTCTTAGGAACGTTACCTGCAAGCCAATTACCCGCATCATGAATATAAAGTTTGGAGTAACCAAAATCAAAGATGCCACCGAGAGCAGATATAATTATTAATAATGCGGCAAACGGCAAAAATCCGCGCAGAACCACTCTAGCATTAGTACGTCGCTGTTGAATTAAGTAATCTAAAGCAAAAGGAACCCATAACATAAAGATCATTGATAAGGCAATTAAGTAACGTTTTGATAAAAACAAATGCTGAAGAAAAAACCCCGCAGTAATTAAAATATTAATAATCAAGTATCCCAACAGCACTAACCGATCTGACAATTTTAAGGCGGGAATTTTTTTCCACCATGCGTAAATAAAAAGCAGCGCATAAGCTACCGATAAATTGGTAATGATGTTTTGAACATACCAAATGATAGTCACACAGAACAAGACAAAATAAGCATCACGAGCAGAGTCTGGTGTTAACACATACTTAGCAAGATTGGCTGCAGTTTCATGAAATTGTTGCCAAACTAAATATCCACCATGCATCGATTGAGAGGCAACTTCTTGCAAACGGCCCCAATCTGCTAAGCTTTGCTCTGGGTGAAAAGCTAGCCACCCTAGTAAAGCGACAATGATAGCCACAGTTAAAGCATTTAGTTCAACGAAGGATTGAAACCGGCGCAGGAGAGGGGATACTGAGTCAGATTTCTGATAAAACCAAGCGACCCAGGGTAGCATCAACAAGAAAAATGCTCCCTCAATGCGAAACAGCGTCGCTACCAGTAAACTAACATTCCATGCCAAGGCATAACGCCGTTGAAAACGGTCAAAGTAACGCAGCAATAGGTAGCATGACAACAAATAAAAAGCCCAGAATCCATGATCACGAATAATATACTGCTTTACGCTATTCACCTCATGGGCAAGTAAGAAGACCATAGCAGCTAACCACAACACCCGTCGTGAGCCACCTATTTCCTTAATAATGGCGATAAAAACAAGTGCTGACATCAATGAAAAGAATGCATTTAAAATATAGGCAGAAGCTATATATGAAAGCGAGCTAGCTGTAGAGAAAAGAAAAATTAATAATGAGTAGAACGGCCATCGCGCTTGGCCGCATAAGTGCATAGCATCACGCAAACCAGATTTCCCAATGGTGTCTGCGCTCTGCAAATAGCAAATTGCATCTGTATTAATGACAGATTCGCCACCACTAATCCAGAGTGATAACAAGATACTACCCAGTCCAGCAAAGAGATAGGCACTCATCGATGAGCGAAAAAAATTAGCAGCTCTGATGTTCATTCAGCATAACTCTGCATGCAACGCTTAAAATCTTCAGCCAACTCAGGATGCTTCAGCGCATAAGCTATGGTGGCCTCTAAATAACCCAGCTTACTGCCACAGTCATAACGCTTGCCTTGAAACTGTAATGCATATACTGCTTGCTCCAGTAATAACTTAGCAATCGCATCGGTTAATTGAATTTCACCACCCGAACCACACGGCGTATTTTCAAGCAAAGAAAAAATTTGCGGAGTAAGAATATAACGACCTACTACACCCAAATTAGATGGTGCATATTGTGGTTCTGGTTTTTCAATAATACGTCGAATCCGCGAGATATTATGCTCACCAGTTTCCACATCGACCATGCCGTATTTTTTGGTGTCTGCCTGTGGTATTTTTTCAACAGCGATCACACTCGCTTGTGAATTTGAGAAAACATCCACCATTTGTTGAAGACAGGATATGGGTTGGCCATCAATCAAATCATCAGCCAATAAAACTGCAAAAGGCGCATTGCCAATCAGTTTCTTGGCACAAAGTACCGCATGCCCCAGCCCCTGAGGTGAGCGCTGCCGAATATAAGCACAAGAGACATGCTCTGGTAAAATCCGCCTTACCATATCCAGCAGTTCATGCTTCCCACGCTCTAAGAGATTCGCTTCTAGCTCCATATTAGAGTCGAAATGATCTTCAATAGCACGCTTGCTACTATTAGTGACAAAGATAAGCTCAGACACACCCGCCGCAATGGCTTCCTCAACCGCGTATTGAATCAATGGTTTATCAACGATAGGCAACATTTCCTTGGGATTTGCCTTCGTAGCTGGCAAAAAGCGCGTACCTAGCCCTGCAACGGGAAAAACTGCTTTTGAAATCTTCATGACTAATGACTCTACCCTTATGCCTAAAAATGCATAGAATACTAGCACGAATAGAGGGTTATCTCTAGCGGCTAGCGGACCGTTAATGACTGCTTGCCCTTGATGACTGACATTGCTATAAATACCCATCCATGCATAGGTAGCCAGGTCATGCGCAAAGCCATTCTGATTTTTGCACACAGTTATAGCACGCAATTTATTGATGTTTGCAACCAGTACGCACGATTATTTGATAAAAATCAGTATGAAGTCATTGTCGCCTATCTCACCGGCAAACCAGACGATACCGTAGAGCAACGCACCATCGCGGAGCAAGTCCTGTTTCTCAATATGCCAAGAAATATCGTACGTGGCTTAAAAATCGCCGCCATAAGAAAAATGTTAGCACTATGTAAGCAGAAGCAATTTTCTATTGTAATTTGCCATCGTTATAAACCCACTTATATCATGCTGTGGGTATCCCGCTTTTGCCGCATTCCTGCCTGTATTAGTGTCATGCATGAACTAGCCACCCTATCCTCTCTCATGCGTAAAACCACTGTCGCTATGCTAGCACAGAAAAATTGGTTATTCGCTGGGGTCTCCAATACCGTTCAAAATGACTTACAGCATCATATCTGGCGCATACCATCTGAGCGCATCATCACCCTATACAACTCTATCGACATAGAACTCACTGAGCCACGCTTACTCGGCCGCGAAGCAGCAAGAGAAAAATTACAGCTTCCTGCCGATGCCTTTGTCTTCGGCAATATCGGCCGTCTTGCTCCCAACAAAGATCAGTCATCGCTAATTCAAGCATTTGCCAAGATGAGTCCACCATGTCCGCGGGCCAAATTGATAATCTTAGGTGATGGCACGCTCGAGCAGGATTTAAAGCAGCTAGTGCAGCAACTGGGATTAAATCATAATGTTATCTTTACCGGTTTCGTGGCTGATGCTTTTTGTTATATTAAAGCCTTCGATGTATTTATTCTCTCTTCGATCCAAGAAGCATTCGGTCGAGTATTAATAGAAGCCATGGTTGCACGAGTACCGATTATTGCAACACGAACTCATGGAATACCAGAAGTTATTGGCAATACAGGCATATTAGTGACTGCTAAACAACCCACTGAATTAGCGGCCGCCATGTTGCAAACCTACCAATGGGCCGACAGTGATCGTTTACCCTATCAAGCAAAAGCCTACCAACGCGTCCATGACCAGTTCTCAATTCCTGCCTTTCATAAAACCTTCTGGCAACTACCCTTAATACAAGCTGCAATGGAGTAACCCATGCGCCTCGCTTATGCTTCCACCTTTAATTCTCAAGATATAAAAAAATGGTCGGGTACGCCTTATTACATGTCACATGCTTTTAGCAAACAAGATATGGAAGTCGATTACATCGGATCATTAAAACGTAAATTACCGCTTTTTTTTAAATTTAAACAAGTATGTAAACAGTATTTAGTGGGCGAACGAGAAAGTCCACGGTTTAATACAGTCTCGGCAGCTTATTATTCTGAGCAAGTAAAACAACAACTCGCCACCACAAAAGCGGATGTCGTGTTGGCGCCGCAAATTAACCCTATCGCTTACTTAGAGTGTAAACAGCCTATCGTGTTATGGACAGATGGATTGTACGCTGCGCTATTAGGTTTTTACCATGCCTTCGCCTACCACTCGCCAAGCTCGGTACAGCAAGGCAATATCATTACTGCAGAATGCTTATCACGTTGCAGTCTTGCTATTTTCTCTTCAGAATGGGCAGCCCAGAGTGCGATACAACTGTATGGAACTAAGCGAGACAAGGTTAAAGTAGTTCCCTTCGGCGCGAATATTGAGCAAGCACCGACACTCAGTCAAGTGCGCGAACTGATAAAACATCGTCATAAAAATATAATTAAATTATTATTTATTGGCAAAGATTGGCATCGTAAAGGTGGTGATAAAGTATTAGCGGTGGCTAAAGCGTTACATAACTCAGGCCAAGCTGTTGAATTGACTTTAGTCGGTAGCTATCCGCCAAAAACGGCAGAGATGGCTCCTTATGTGAGATGCTTAGGGTTTATTTCTAAACGCACACCAGAAGGACTCACAAAAATTAATCAGTTACTCAGTGAATCCCATTTTTTATTTGTACCATCACGCGCAGAAGCTTACGGCATCGTATTTTGTGAAGCCAATGCGTTTGGCGTGCCCTGTTTAACTACCTATGTCGGTGGCATTGGAACGATAGTGAAAGATAATCTCAATGGCATGACTTTTTCATTAGATGCAACTCCTGAGGAATATTGCGATTACATTATTAATTTAATAAGCAATCGTCTTCGCTATGAAGAGATGGCATTAACAGCGCATTATGAATACGAAACGCGATTGAATTGGCAAGCAGCGACCGGTACAGTGAAAAAATTACTGGCAGATATAGTGTGAGAAAAAACAATCATGCGTAAGTGGAACAAGCCTCCCATGCGTGCCGCACAATCATTTCCAATCCACTAAACCGCGGCTGCCAATGTAGTTCTCGCATAGCACGCTCAGCATTGGCTACTAAGCTTGCTGGATCGCCAGCTCTTCTTGGGCCAATTTCTATGGGAATTATCTGCTGAGTCACTTTGCGCACCGCATCAATGACTTGTTTAACAGAATAGCCATGTCCTACACCTAAGTTATAAGTCATGCCACCATCACCTTGCAATAAGGCATGCAATGCTAACAAATGCGCATCACATAAATCAGTCACATGAATATAATCACGAATACAAGTACCATCAAACGTTGGGTAATCGTCCCCATAAATAGTAATAACTGGTCGCTCTTCTCGCGCCACTTGTAAAATCAGCGGTATCAAATGCGTCTCGGGATAATGGCGCTCCGCTAAGCGTCCTTTTGGATCTGCTCCCGCCGCGTTAAAATAGCGTAGGGCAGCAAAACGCAACCCATGACTTAGCGATAAATCACGCAACACTTGCTCTAGCATCCACTTACTTTTGCCATAAGGATTAATTGGCTGAATAGGATGGACTTCATCAATAGGAGTATAGTGCGGCTCGCCATACACCGCAGCGGTTGAGGAAAAAATAAAATTCTTCACTTCATGTCGGAGCATGGCTTTTAATAAATTTAAACTAGCAGCCATATTATTTGCATAATACTTCAGTGGATTTTTTACAGACTCCCCTACCTCAATGAATGAAGCAAAGTGCATAACAGCAGAAAAACGATACGTAGAAAATAATTCATCAAGTAATAGGGTATCTGTCATATCACCTATTATCAGTGGCACGTCAAACACTGCATCACGGTGGCCTTTAGCTAAATTATCTAACGCTACAGGATGAAAACCCGCTGACTGTAGTGTTAATAACATATGGGAGCCAATATATCCTGCACCCCCTACCACAAGAATAAATTTATTAAACATGGTTATTAGCATCCCTGTTAGTGACAATTACAATTTTATAAAAAAAACGCGACAACTTCTTAATGAAAATCTTGCACACTGTTAGACAAAATGCGATGGGCCAGAGTAAATTATATTTTTGTATCCCAGCGATTGCAGTCTCTGCAGCAACACGAAAACGTTTCGTCAAGAGACTATATAATAATAAACGGGTTGATTGGTCATTAAACCAATAATGCAAAAAATAACGCTGTCCCTGCGATAAATCTGCTCTTTTTAAATAATTGGCTGCTGTCTCTAGATGCTCTCCGCAAATACGTGCTAATCGAGTGTAATTATTGCCATCAAATGTGGCAGAATTAGCATGCTCATAATAGGTGTAACCCAAATGATCAATAGTAATATTGACCGCTTGACATAAAACAGCGCGCAGCAAAAATTCTTTGTCTGCACTAAAAATATGCCTGCCCGCCGCATCAGCAGGAAGATAATGACCAATACGCGCATAAAGTGAACGCCGAATAAAACGGCAACAGATAGCAGAAGCACCAAAACAAATACTAGGAAAGGAAAGAGACAACGCGCGCGGTGAAGTAAAAATAGAGCGTAACTGGTAATGTTGGCTATGTTTCTCCCGATAAATAATTCGCCCACCACAGCTAATAATATCTGCTTCAGGGTGTCTCCTTAACGCCTGTCCCACCTTAAGTAAAGTCCCTGGCTCGTACCAGTCATCCGCCATTAACGATGCAATGAGCTCACCGGTAGCCTTTTCTATCCCTCTATTTATTGCCACGTTAGAGCTACCATCCTGTTCGCTAGACCAGTAGGCAATGTAATGAGCATAGCGCTTAATAATATCAATACTGTTATCTGCGGAGCCGCCATCCATGATAATAAGCTCAAGATTTTCGTATCGTTGAGCTAACACACTCTCAATCGCTCTCTCTAGCATATCACCACAATTCAAGACAGGTATGATAACCGTAATTTTAGGCAATAAATTAGTAAGCATTTTTATGCACCAACCCTCGAAATAAGGTGAGGAAGATAATTTTTAAATCAAATGCCAATGACCAATGCTCAATATAATAAAGATCGTACTCAATACGCTTTTCCAAACTAGTATCACCACGCCAACCATTCACCTGGGCCCACCCGGTGATACCTGCTTTCACCATATGCTTTTGCATATAACGTGGGATCTTATCTTTAAATTGTTCAACGAAAACTTTACGCTCAGGCCGCGGCCCAACGATAGACATATTGCCTTTTAATACATTAAGAAACTGTGGTAATTCATCCAAACTCGTTCGACGTAAGAATTTACCAATTCCTGTAGGCCGCGAATCTTGTTGCGTTGCCCAAATTGGACCCGTCTCCACCTCTGCATCCATAGGCATAGTGCGAAACTTAAGCATATCAAATTCTTCACCATTCCACCCCACGCGCTTTTGGCGATAAAAAACCGGTCCAGGTGAACTAAGCTGCACTGCCAGGGTAATCAATAAAAATATAGGACTGATCAACAAGAAAATTAATCCTGCTAATACTCTATCCTCTATTGCCTTAATCACCCGACTAACACCTACCATAGGCGTGGTGCGAAGATTGAGAACAGGAAATCCAGCCAAATCCATGACAGAATGGTTAAGTAAATCTAAGCCGAAAATATCCAGCACATAACGCACCGTCACCGTATGATGTCGCAAGTCATGTAACATGGCTCTTACGCGAGCCTCTGCTTGCAAAGGCAATGCCAACCACATTTCATCAATATCTTCATGCGTTAGATAGGCCCCTATATCCTCTGGAGTTTTCAGCACAGGCAGCCCGCGTATTTCATTAGGCTTTTTCAATATCTCGTCGTCAATAAAAGAGACTACACGAAATCCTGTCCATACAGCATCTTGTATTGTCACCGTTAATCTCTCGCCTAATTCACTGGCACCAACAATAATCACCCGACGCTCATTCCAACCTCGTGAACGCATAAGATGCAATAACCATACCAAAGAACAACGAAACAACGTTAAAAAAATTAGGCTATTGCCCATCCAAATAACAAACCATATTCGAGAATAATGTTCCCCAGATTTCGTGAAGAAAGCAAGACAGGCTAATGCAATAGCTAATGCACCTATTGCCTCAGCAATACGCCTGAGATAACTAAGCATACTGTGCGAACGTACAGAAAAATAAAGCTGGAATAAGGGTAATAGAATAAAAGCAACGCCTATCCCTATTAATAATGCAGTGACATATGCCGATGGCATCGTTGTACGGTTGAACCGCAAAAAGTAAGCTGCCCAACCAGCAAGTAAAATAAGTACCAAATCTACGCTCTGCACTAAAAACGCTATCAAACGAAAATGTTCTTTCAATAAACCACGTGGAACCATACTAATACTCCGTCAAGCGGAAAATAATTTGTTTATACGATGTTTCACTCCATCCAGTCCTTCGCTAATAAAAACTTGCATCCCCCTACCCAAGTAAAAAGTTAACCGCGTAGGATGGCAAAATCGGGTTTTTACCAAATGCCACAATGAATGAAAAAATGATCGCTTATTGGCAGTTTTATTACGACCCATTCTTTGGCCATGCGAATTAATGAAAAGCAAAGAATTAAAATCAATTGACTCTGCTGCTATAGACTTCTGCTTTGCACGCAAACCAGTAGAGAATAACTTCTCATATTCAACACGGTACAAAGCCTCTCCTCTCTTCCATTCGGCAACAACGCGTTGCTTGTGCTTTAATATAGATTCATACCCCTGCTGAGCTTCTGTAAAAGCGGAATGAAGACCTGCCACAGTCATGTCTGGTAACACAACGCCCGCGCCAGTGCGCACGATAACCTCTGCAGGGTGACCAAACTTCCCGACAATCGGTATAGCAGATTCGCCGAGAATCATCATCTCGTAAAACACATAAGAAAAAGTTTCTGGCCACAAAAAAGGAAAGATGACATAAGCAGGCTGGTGCTCTGAAAAAAGCTTTCTTAATTCTTTTGGAGAGTGGTAGGAACGCACTGTCACATTGCGCAATGAAGGATGATACGCCAACAGTCGCCCCCAAATCTCCACCTGGTAACCTTCTTGATGCAAACGACGCGCAGCACCCACCATCAGATGATATCCTTTGTGCAAGGACAGTGCTCCGATAAAAATGACGAGTGATTTATTAGCAATGGAAACCTCTGGTATTTTGTCTGCTGCTTTACATAAATAAGAAATATCGTGTGGCAGTACAGTCACTTTGTCAGCAATGGTAAGCCACGCAGGCTGGAATGCTATTTGACAATATTTTTTCACTGCCAAACTAGGGACAATAATCTTATCAGCGTGTTGCAACAACACTAGCGATTGTTGACGATACTTCTCGATAGACCCTTGACGAAAGCCATGAAAATGTCGCAAACAATGATTACATACGTTTGAATCTTGCTCTACTTCACAGAATTCTGTTTCACTTGGCTCTTTGAGCATATGTATTGAAGGACACAGTAAATAAAAATCATGCAGCGTAATGGCTTTTTGTGAAAAATTGGCCTGCAGCAGACCCTCCAGTGCAGACATACTCCAACCAAGTGTATGGTGCACATGCAAAAAATCCATACAGCTAGCAAAAAATGGGGCAAGCAACGGGATACAGTCTTGATGAAAAGAGCTTGCAAACAGAACCTGACTATCCTGGCGCACACGCAAACAGATCATGGCATTTTTATCAGGGAACATTTCTATCACGTGATGACCTGATGCCCAGAGAGTTGCCTGTACCATATTGACATGTCTTTCCGTGCCGCCAGCATGAGCCCCATTGGGATCTGCATGCAAAGTCATTAAAAACGTGTGGCCTTGACACCTCTCTTGCAACGATATCAAATAAGAGTGCAGCTTGCTAAAAACCAATGGATCACTTTGCATCTAACTCGCCCCTGCCACAAAAACCTAGTTGTGCTCGAAATTTATACTTGCTGACATTAAAAAACCATACTACCATGACGGTTGTTTTACTCTATACATCAGGCAAAAATGACCGACCAAACAAACCCTACTATTGCACTAGTCATATTAACCTTGAATGCAAGCAGCTATATTCTGCCATTATTTAACAGCATAGCCCAGCAAACCAGACAACCTGATCGTATATTAGTCATTGACTCTAGCTCATCAGATAACACTATCGCTCTCTTACGTGCCTATCCCACTGCGCAAACTCATATTATCTCACAACAAGCCTTTGACCATGGCGGCACGCGACAATTAGCTACCGAATTAATAGATGCAGATATTTACATTTTCATGACCCAAGATGCTCTACCGGCCACCCCCACTACGTTTGAAAATATTATTCAGGCTCTACTGTCCAGCTCCCATATTGGCTGTGCTTACGGCAAACAATTGCCACATGCAGGCGCTAACCCATTAGGCAAGCATTTACGATTATTCAATTACCCTGAGCGTAGTCAACTCAAATCAATGGCAGACAAGGCCCAATATGGGATCAAAACTTGCTTTAACTCTGACAGTTTTGCAGCCTATAAAAAATCTGCTTTGCAAGCTATTGGCGGCTTTCCACGACACTCCATTTTTGGTGAAGATGTCTATGTGGCTGCTAAAATGCTGCTACACGGTTTACAAATCCATTATGCAGCAACTGCGACTGTGCTCCATTCTCATAACTTTACATTAAAACAAGAATTCCAACGTTATATCGCTATTGGTACGTTTCATCGACAGGAACGCTGGATTGTTGAAGAATTCACTACTGCCACCGATGAAGGGCTAAAATTTATCTTTTCAGAAGTACGCTATCTTATAAGAACTGGCAAGATCCACTGGCTTCCTAGAGCATTCGCCTCTTGGATAGTAAAATTTATTGGCTATAAATTAGGGTTTTATCGCAACGTGAGGGTTTAAATGATGAAAGGTATTATTCTAGCTGGAGGAATTGGCACGCGGCTCTACCCAGTGACCAAACACACCAATAAACACTTACTGCCTGTGTATGATAAGCCAATGATTTATTACCCACTCAGCACCTTAATGTTAGCAGGTATTCGCGACATTTTACTCATTACCACCCCCAAAGATATTGCCGATTTTCGTGACTTATTAGGTAATGGCTCACACCTAGGATTGCAAATTGGCTATGCCGAGCAACCCTATCCCGGGGGGCTGGCACAAGCCTTGTTAATTGGTGAGGAATTTATTGGCCAAGATAACGTCTGCCTCATTCTCGGCGATAATATTTTTTACGGCCAAGACTTAATTAAAAATCTGGAGAATGCGAAACGACAACTCAATGGTGCCGCTGTATTTGGTTACTTCGTCCATGACCCTGAGCGTTATGGAGTCATCGCATTTGATAAACAAGGCGAAGTAAGCGACATTATTGAAAAACCAACTCACCCGCCATCGCATTATGCTGTCACTGGCTTATATTTTTACGATCACCATGCAGTAAATATCGCCAAAACCATCACTCCCTCGGCACGCGGCGAATTAGAGATTACCGATGTCAACCGTGCTTACTTGCGTGAGCGAAAATTACATGTAGAATTACTCGGCCGAGGCTATGCATGGCTAGACACAGGCACGTGCAAATCACTGCTTGAGGCATCGCAGTTTGTCGCACTTCTAGAGGAAAGACAGGGCTTGAAAATTGCCTGCCCAGAGGAAATAGCATGGCGCAAAGGCTACATCAGCAGTGATACATTGGCTACTTTAGCTCAGCCATTAAAGAAAAGCGGTTATGGTCAGTACCTATTGAAAATGCTCGATGAGAAAGTCATTAGCGTGCTCAATGCCCATGAACCATCGCATACAGGAGAATAAGTTGAACCCCATTCCCACAAAAATTCCCGGCGTGCTCCTGCTTGAACCTACTATCTATAAGGATAGTCGCGGGTGTTTTTTTGAGGTATTTAATGAAAGCCGTTATCAATCATTCGGGATAGTCACTCCTTTTGTGCAAGATAATATTTCCAAATCAAAAAAAGGAGTATTACGCGGCCTACACTATCAACTACACTACCCACAAGGAAAGTTAGTCACTGTTCTCAAGGGTAGGGTATTTGATGTCGTGGTAGATATTCGCCAACAATCACCAACTTTTGGCCAATGGATAGGCATGGAGTTAAATGACGAGAATCATAAGCAACTGTATATTCCACCTGGATTGGCTCATGGATTTTATGCGCTAAGTGATGACGTGGAATTTCATTACAAATGTACTGAGTACTATCATCCCAATGATGAATATGGCATTGCTTGGAATGACAGCGAGCTGAGCATCCACTGGCCACTATCACATCCACCCCTCCTATCGCCCAAAGATGAAAAATTCACTCGATTATCACTGGTTATTTCTGATAATCTTCCGCGTTATAGGTAACTTAGGGAAGTAGTCTGTCTATCTTATACCTCTACATGGACAAAAAAATACGATAGCAATCTTAATATACTGCCAATGGGAGTGCGTATGCTGAGTCCATCTAAAGGAAAACGTGAGAACCAGGTTGATATCCTGCGAGGTATTGCACTCTTTTGCATGATTGCAGCCAATATGGTCCCTTGCCTATTAATTACCCCTCACCCTATCGTAGAGCGACTTATTGGCAGTCTTGCTGCCCCGCTCTTTATTATACTAGCCGGCATGATGGCCTCGTTATCTCGGCACAAGCCAACGCATAGGTTTAAGCATTTTTTGGTCAGAGGATCATTATTGATTCTCATTGGATGTATATTAGACGCCCTGGTTTACCAATCTTACCCGCTCACCTCCATGGATGTACTCTACCTTATTGGCTTATCCCTCATCATTAGTTACCCCCTACTCTATATGGAAACCTGGCATCGAGTTGGGTTAGTTTTACTCATTTTTTTAATTACCCCCATTTTACAGAAGTTTTATGGTTACCCTGAAACTCCATCAGCCGATGATTTAACCATGTCTTGGTATAATCTCTCTGAAATAGTGAAAGCAACGACTCGATCCTGGCTTATTGAAGGCTATTTTCCTCTTTTCCCCTGGTTTGGATACTTTCTTGTTGGCACAGTCATAAGCAACTTGCGCTGGACCCCTCAAACAACTCATTATTTTAATAACCGGCATTTCCTCCTATTTAGTGCTTGTTTATTGGCTGGCGGCATCATCGTTTGGATACTAAACCCCGGCCCTCTGTATACTCGATTTGGCTATACTGAGTTGTTTTACCCTGCCACTTGGGGATTCATTGCCACTTCATTAGGTATCATTTTTACCTTATTTTATTTAATAGATAGATACCCACATCAACTATTTTATTGGCCATTACTCATTTACGGTAAGTCCTCATTATTTATTTATATTATGCACTCCGTACTCATTGCCTATATACTCGAACGGCTATTCCCGCCTCAGCCTCTTTCCGTTTACTTGGGATTGTATATAGCTTTATGCAGCATCTTATTATCACTAGCATGGTTACTAGACAAATATAGGCCGCGGTTACGCAATACCCCATTTTTAGTGCGCTTTGTTCTAGGGGCATAAATGAGAATTTTTATAACAGGAGCTCATGGGCAAATTGGCCGTGAGATTTGCGAGCTAGCAAAGTCGCACCATGAAGTATTTGCCTTTACAAGAGCGCAATTAGATATTAACCATCCTGATAAAATCAACCAATCCCTTTCCTCATGCACCCCCGATGTCGTCATTAATGCTGCCGCCTATACAGCGGTTGATAAAGCAGAACAAGCGTATGAATTGGCTTTTGCTATTAATAGAGATGGCGTAATCAACTTGGCACTCGCCTGCAAACAATATCAAATACCGTTATTACATATCTCTACCGATTACATTTTTGATGGGACAAAAGCCTCACCCTACTTGGAAACTGACCTAGCATCGCCGGTAAATATTTATGGACAAAGCAAGTGGCAAGGGGAAGTGGCACTAAGAGAATACTACGAGCAACATATTATTTTACGAACCAGCTGGGTATTCGGTCAGTATGGCCAGAATTTTGTAAAAACCATCCTGCGCTTAGCTAAAGAGAAAAAAGAACTGCGTATAGTGACTGATCAAGTTGGTTGTCCTACCAGCGCGGCTGCCATTGCTCAAACCTTGCTCGACATCGCACAGCAGATTCAATATGGAAAAAAGCTATGGGGCACTTATCACTATTGCAGTAGTCATCCAGTAAGTTGGTTTGAGTTTGCACAAGAAATTATTCAACAAGCCCAACCTTATTTGCCACTCATCACTGAGGCCCTAACGCCTATTACAAGCAAAGACTATCCGACACCGGCAATACGACCCCAACACTCTGTTTTAGATACCAATAAATTAAAAAGCGCTTATAATGTTGATCCATGTGATTGGCAAGAAGAGCTCACCACTGTCATTGCGCAGCACTTCAACCATGCGAATTTAGGATAATGGCACTCACAATGAATAACTATACTCCTAGACATCTCTTAGTGACTGGTGGCGCTGGTTTTATTGGTTGCAATTTCATACGCCATTTATTGCAAAGTGACCCTACTGTTTTTATTGTTAATCTAGACAAATTAACCTATGCAGGCTCCTTAGCTAATCTAGAACACCTGCCTGATCCAAAGCGTCATGTATTTGTACAAGGCGATATTTGCGATGAGCAATTGATCAACGAATTACTACACGAACACACTATTGATACTATCGTCCATTTTGCAGCAGAAACCCACGTTGATCGATCCATTCACGCTCCAGGGCAATTTTTGCAAACGAATATCACAGGAACCTTCATTCTACTCGAAGCAGCTTACCAATATTGGCGGAGGAAGATCGGGCTATCCCCTCAAACTTGCCGCTTTCATCATATCTCTACAGATGAAGTGTATGGCTCATTAGGTCCAGACGATACTGCATTCACAGAAACTTCTGTGTACGCACCTAACTCTCCCTACTCTGCTTCTAAGGCAGCATCAGATCACTTAGTCAGGTCGTATCATCACACCTACCATCTTCCAATCACAACCTCACACTGCTCTAATAACTACGGTCCCTATCAACATCATGAGAAATTCATTCCCACCGTAATTTCTGCCTGCCTAAACCAAAAACCTATTCCTGTTTATGGCAATGGCAGCCATATTCGCGACTGGATTCATGTCGCTGATCACTGTATAGGCATTGAGCAGGTACTAAGAAAAGGCCTAGTGGGTGAAAAATACAACATTGGCAGCAATAACGAGCTGTCAAACTTAGAAGTCATCGATTATATTGCAAAATACTTAGACCAACGCCACCCAGCGCATCAACCTCATACCAAGCTAATTCAGCACGTGACCGATAGACCAGGCCATGATTGGCGTTATGCAATAAATGCTAGCAAAGCTCATCAGGAACTTAACTGGCAGCCATCGCATTCGTTTCAAGATGGTATCAGCGAAACGGTAGAGTGGTTCATGGTTAATGCGTAGCCGCAGCCAACAAGCCTCCCTCATTACAATGCGCTAAAACTAACAAAGTGGGAAACTCCGGCTTGCTGCTTGGTTTTATGGTCCAGGTATTGCTGTGTTGCTACTTGTGCTTGATGATAATAACCTCATAGCCGACACATAAGGATCTTCTACAAGCCCAAATAAGGAGGCCAATTTAGAACTTTTTGCCCGTTGCCCAGCTTCTATGTGCGCAACAGCAGCGGGGTTAAAACGTTTTATAAAATCATCACAAACTGATTTTGTATCTGCACCTACTCCATTTAGCTGTATTGCAACAGCATTAATAAGCATAACCAGTAAACGAGCATAATGATAATCCGTTTTATGCCCATTTAAAAAATCAACAAACTCTCTCTCGGTAAATGTACGTTTCTGTTTCTTTTGATATTCATCAAGTTGACCATTAAATTCATACGTTAATAAATGTATTAAACAAATTAACTTGTCCCGTCCATTCAGGGCTGTAATATCCACACATTTTTTTATGAAGCTATCCATTATTTTTGTATGCTCTCCACGCGCAGGATGCAACCCATGGTACCAGGACGGCATTGCTTGTATATAACCTATTGCAGCCCGAAATAATGGGCCGCATTTTTCATCTCGTAACGCAAGAAACCCCGCAACATTAAATATACGCTCAAACAGTTCCTTCAGCTCAGTATCACCCACCTTGTCTAAAAGTAAGCCCAGGTCGACAAAAATCTGACCACTATGGAAAATAGCGACATCTGGGTTTATCGCTTGTGAAATCTGTACTGGAGTATATTGCAGATCATGGCGCCATCCAGGAATATCCGTTATTTCACCGCGTGGCACAGCAAAACTAAACACGCTCGTGAGCTTGGGCATCAATGCCTCTCCCCCCGATGAAGGGACTGTTACCTGCAATGTTTTTCCATATCCCCCACCCCCCTTAGAGATTATCTTTATGCCTAATCCCGGATGACAAAATGAAAATTCATATAAAAATTGCTCTACCACACCTAAATGCCATTGTTCGGGGGGGATTACGCGATCGCCAACAAACATCTCTTTTTTTCCTGGTATGCTTGTTAATAGACAAGCTAGACTAAACGCTCCAATAAGAAAATAATGGCAATCCCCACCGCCTAAAACACATTCGTATTTTAATGCTTCGCCTTCTCCTACTGGACTATAAAGACTCACCTGCAAAAGCGGCCATCCTGAATTAAAATTTCGAGGAACGATGGGGATTGCTTTACCTATTGCTTTACCTGTTCCTGGGTATTGTTGGTTATATACAGTTAATACAGGTTGTTGCTCCTCCGCAGAATAAAACACAATAGGTGCACTGCTAACGTCTCGAGAGATAGTCATAACAATGAGATTTCTCCGTCTTGAATGACCATAATTATAGCACATACTGATAGATCTGTTTTTTTAAAGCCAATTTAGGTTTAAGGTTATATTAAGGGCACCTCTAAAAATTGGTTAAAAAAATACATGGCGTAGGCAAAATTTAAGTAAAAACAGCTTAGATCGTCCCTTCCCCCCGTCTTTTGTGGGGGAAGGAAAGGATGGGGGGGTTCCTTCCCTAAGCAACGGAACAGTCGTGACGATAACAAAGTCATTAAGGAAGGAAAAATACCAGAATCATTTTTTGAAAATAAACATAAGCTACGCCAAAAAGAGGTTGATGCTCGCTGGACCAAGAAGAATCATCAAAATTATTATGGCTATAAAA
>Ga0155555_114_pt1 | contig 26535 bp, 18 predicted proteins | sample RifCSPhighO2_12_FD_107212 | JGI IMG/M metagenome (GOLD analysis project Ga0155555, IMG submission 107212) | Gammaproteobacteria bacterium RIFCSPHIGHO2_12_FULL_42_13 | reverse complement strand
CCTACGTTGCACGCAATGATATTGCGACAAGATTAATTGAGGCAGTCAAGAATCATAAGCAAAGGATTATACCAAGCCTACTTTGTGAAGTGCTGATGAATAGAATTGAACGAGAATGCGCAAAAAAAATAAAAGAAAATAGCTTAATTCCAGCTGCACCAACTGAAGCCGCGCCGGCATCAAGCCCTCCAGTATCAGCCAGGCAGACGCGGCCCCAACTCGCTGGCGGAGGTTTTAGGGTTGTAGGAAACGGAAACCCAGATTGGAGAACTATTGGAACGCAGAGAACAGATCAAGTGAGCCAAAACGCAGGCCCCCGCCACTGAAGCCTGTGTATGCATTCAGCGGGCGTTACCGCCACAAGTTTGTTTGCGCGAGTTCAACCACTTCAGAACCGCGACCATCCATAATGGCTTTGGTCATATATAAACTAAATCCTTTGACTTGCTCAGCAGTAATTTTTGGCGGCATTGCTAGCTCTGTGCGATTAGTTGCAATATCCACTAAGACAGGCCCCTTATGTGCAAATGCATCACGCAATATGCCTGGTAAATCCTGTGCTTGTGTAACGCGCTTAGCATAAATTCCCATGGCATCAGCCATCGCTGCAAAATTGGGATTTTGTAAATCAGTGCCAAAATTTAAAAAACCACCTGCCTTCATTTCAAGCTCAACAAACCCTAAGGTACCATTATTAAAAATCACCACTTTTATTGGCAAACCCATTTGCGTGAGGGTGATAAAATCACCCATCAGCATAGAAAATCCACCGTCTCCACAGAGCGCAATTACTTGGCGTTGCGGGTAAGTCGCGGATGCGCCAATCGCTTGTGATAATGCGTTAGCCATTGTGCCATGATTAAATGACCCCAACAGTCGTCTTTTTCCGTTCATTTTCAGATAACGCGCAGCCCAGACAGTGGGAGTTCCTACATCGCAGGTAAAAATTGCATCATCAGTACTTAGTTCACTCACCAATCTGGCGACGTATTGCGGATGGATGAGATTTGCGTGCCGACCCTCTTGCGCTAGCGCTTCTAATTTTTGGCGGGCTTTTTGGTAATGTGTAACCGCTTTATCTAAAAAGGCAGTATCGTTACGTTTTTTCAACAACGGAATTAAAGCGCGTAACGTTTCTTTTACATCGCCAACCACGCCTAATTCAACTGGACAACGTCGCCCAATGGCTTCGCCTGAAATATCTATTTGAATCACTTTTGCGTGCGAAGGATAGAATTGTCGATAAGGGAAATTAGTCCCTAGCATTAATAACGTATCGCAATCTTCCATTGCATAATACCCAGAGGAAAATCCAATAAAACCCGTCATACCCACATCGTAGGGATTATCATATTCAACATATTCTTTTCCGCGTAATGCATGAACAACAGGAGATTTCAAGGCATCACACAATTGTATCAGCTCATTATGCGCATCTTTGCAGCCTTGCCCACACAAAATGGTAACGCGCCCAGCGTTTAATAGGTTAGCCATTTTTTGGAGCTCATCTTTATTGGGAATAATGATTGGCTTTGATTGACGAGGCCAAGAAATAGGGGTTTTATGCACTGCTGCTTGCAATGCAATATCGCCCGATAAAACTAGCACTGCAACACCGCGGTGAGAAAGCGCAGATTGAATAGCCATTCCCAACATTCTTGGCATTTGATCTGCGGAAGATACTAATTCACAAAAACAACTGCATTCTTTAAATAAAATCTGTGGATGTGTCTCTTGAAAATAATTTCCACCAATTTCATTGCTAGGAATATGTGCAGCAATGGCTAAAACAGGCGCACCACTACGATGTGCATCAAATAAACCATTAATCAAATGCAGATTACCTGGGCCGCAACTACCAGCGCATACTGCTAACTCTCCTGTTAACTGCGCTTCAGCTCCAGCCGCCAACGCTGCGGATTCCTCGTGTCGTGTATGGATCCAGTTGATTTTGCCACTGCGTTGCAACGAATCAGTAATGCCATTTAACGAATCGCCTACTACGCCATAAATGCGCTGTATTCCAAGTGTTTCAAGTGTTTTTACAAGAACATCTGCAACTGTTGTTTTTGACATAAATCACGTCCTGTATGTTTATCCCATAAAAGATCGTAGCGAGGTTTGACAGTTCAAGCCAGCTTTTTCCCTCACCTGGTGCGCATAATGCACGACTTTTGAAGTTACCATGCCACGAGCGCCTTATGTGAATAGTTACGCGTTCGGAAAAATTTCTCCCGCATATAATTTTTTCAAAAATACTTCCCAAGGAAATACCCATCCAAACTCTTTTTTGAGTGTTTCCTTTCCACAGTAAATGCCATAACAAGCAGTTACCTTAACTGCGGAATTGCACAAGCTATTAAATCCTCTGTTAAATTCAGCCTTCCAGTTTTCACCGCTTTTTACCTCGATGGCAATTACTTTGTTGCCACGCTTCCAAATAAAATCGATTTCAATATTATCTTCTGTTTTCCAATAAAATAATTCGCCACCAATATTTTGATAAGAAATATGCGCGTTCAATTCATTAAAAATAAAGGTTTCAAATAAAAACCCTTTTTCTTCAACACTTGGTTTATCGCGCAATAATTTTTGAATTGCGCGTACGACACCACAATCAAAAAAATAAAACTTGGGATGCGAAATTTCTTTTACTTTTGCTCTTGGCTTCCATACTGGCAACCAATTTCCCAATAACGTATCCACTAGAATTTCAAAATAGGTGGTAACGGTTGCGCGTGGCACAATAGCATCCCGAGAAATATTGGATAAATTGGTCACTTGTCCATTCATTAAAGCCGCAATTTCGAGAAAACGCGCAAACGATTGCACGTGACGCGTTAATGCTTCCTCTTTAATTTCTTCGCGAAGATAAGTGCCGACATAAGCTTCTAGTTGTTCAATGCGCGTCTCTTTATCAACCAAAATGCCAGGCAATGATCCGTATAATAATATTTCTTCCAGCGTCACCGACGTTTGAAATTCCTGAAAAATTAATGGAAAAAAATGCTTTGTTAAAGCGCGACCCGCCAACATATTTGCGTGACCACGCTTGAGTTTCCGCGCACTCGATCCACTTAAGGCAAATCGATACCCTGCATTTTCTATTAACGTGTGCACATCGTTCAACAAAATAGGCAAGCGCTGCACTTCATCTACAATAATCCAGGATGTTTTTGAAGATTGTGCCAATACACGTTCTCGAAAAGCGGCGGGGGAACTTTGCAGAGAAAAATATTCATCATTGCGCAACAAATCAATGTGGTAATGATTTTTCAACACTTGTTTTAGCCAAGTACTTTTGCCTGTGCCACGCGGTCCAAAAAGGAAAAATGAGCGTTTTGGTGGTGATAGTTTTCTAGTAAATCTCATAAAATCAACAGGTTAAATTTATTTACATCTTAGTTGTAAATTTTACCGTAAATTTTACAGATTAACAAGAACTCGGCACTTTCTAACTTCTCATAATAAAGAAGGTTTTCGATGGTTAAAAGCGCGTCGAGCACTTTCAAAAAAGCGCAAGTTATAAGAATTAAGTCACATAAGGCGCCCGCGGCATGGGGCTCTGTTTAATTCTTTAATCCTTGCGTTGAAATAGTTACGCGCATCTTCTCGGAAAATTTTTCAGCAAACACAGGATTTTTTGTTGCATCACTGTAAAAATCTTTATTTTTTTCAAGTGCATTTAATAGTGTGTGACGCTGTTCTTCGATAAGCTTTTTAAGATAAGGAAAATTATAGTGTACGCTGCCACATAATTTTTCCCAGTGCGCTGTATTTACGCGGTCAATCACATATTCGCCACCAATTTTCATGGCCATTTTTTTACTGAGTGTTGGATAAAATGTGGTTGATAGCAAATCATATAATGGCGTGAATGAAATAGTTCCATTATCCTGATGCAGAAGCGAAAAATTTTTTCCGTGTGCATCACAATTTCCGATAAGAAAATTAAACACCATCGCCCTGGCTAATGCATTGCGGTCAATCGCGGGTTGTGTAGTATGCATCAATAAACCAAAAGAGGTAATAAGGCAAGGACCACCTTCATTTTGATGTTTTTTCAAAGAACTTACGCCTAGAGCCTGACAAAAATCTTCTTGATGAATTCGCGTAATAAAATCTTTATTGACCACTCTGTCGTATCGTTCAATTAATAAATAAGCAATATCCTTAATATGTCTTATCTCGACAGAAGCAACATCCAGCCCAACTGATTTTGCAAGATTCATGCATATAAATTCATTTTCACAAAGATTTTCAAAGGTATTATTTGTGGGTTTTAAAATATGTGTTGTGGGGCAACCGGTTTGGGGCAATGCAATTTTGTTATCCATTAAACAAACCGCAGCCTTATCTTGAACACCAGCAAGCGATAATCGAAGATCATTAAAGCCTAAAAACAAAGGTTTTTGTGGTAATTCTTTAATATGCGCATATAAATTATTGTCATCGATGATGGTGATATCGCGTTTAACATTGCTATCTATAATAGTTGGTTCACCCATTTCATGAAACGAAATTGCGCCAGCGCAATCATGACCGATCGCTTTTAATAATGAAAATATATTATTAGCGCTGATGTCATATTGCCGTGCAATTATTTTTTTTGCGGTATCGCTTTCTGGTAACAATCCACCAAAATAGGCTTCACAATGCCCTTGTTGATAAATTTTTCCGTTGATTGGCATGCTATAAGAAATGGGGTGCTGCGCATCACTATCATAGGTAAAAATCATTTTACCCGTTTGTAATTGTTCTAGAATGCCAATTTGTTTTCCGTGTATTCGAACAGATAATTGTTTTTTTTGCACCATTACTCGCTTTTGTGTGGTACGCGTGCTTCTAGTCGAATGCCAAGCATTTGGGCGATGCGAAGCGCTTTGTCTAGTTGGCAGGTTGGTTTTCCGTTTTCTAGCTCGCGGATAAACCGCTCACCCACGCCGGAGGCTGCCGCAAGATCAACTTGCGTCATTCTTGACTTTTTGCGTGTTGTTTTGATTAATTGACCAAAATCGTGTGCGGTGATTATCATATTTACGTCCTGATCGGGATGTTTTTATAAGTATACAGTTATTTTTCAAAAAAACAACCCGATCGGGACATTTTCTATAGCGTTGCGGCATGGGGCTACATCATGCACGCGGAAAATAGATGCACCGAGTTGATGGGCTTTTTGGGTTGCTTTCAAAGTTGCCGAAAGACGATCTTCTGCTTTTCCACCAAACATTGATTTTCGTGATAGCCCCACTAATACAGGAAACCCCAATGCTACTACCTCATCCAGGTGCTCCAGTATGTAAAAATTCTCAGTGGCTGTTTTACCAAAATTCCCCCCTCCGAAACCAGGATCTAAAATAATATGTTCCCGCTTCACACCTCCCGCTAAACATCGTGCTACGTCTTCTTGTAAATCACGCAAAACAATTGCTAATAATTCTTCTTTGGTTCTCTGCCTTTTGTCTTTATTTCTTAAAAAATGCATTAAGCATACTGGCACATCACACGCTATTGCTGTTTCAAGCGCACCTTTTTCTGTTAACGCATGCTGATCGTTAATCATTCCCGCACCCACTTTCACGCTTTCTTGCATAACGGTGGGACGATAAGTATCAACAGAAATAATTTTATCTGTGATATTCGCGAGTCGCTCAACAAAAGGAGTAACGATATCCAGTTCTTGCTGTTCTGACGGAATATCTTTTTCCAGATCAATCGCGGGATTGGTGGCAATCGCGCCAACATCTAAAATATCAGCACCTTCTACCAACATCATTTCTGCAGTGCGCAACGCCTGGTCAAAATCAGGCGTTGCATTGAAGTATGATTTTTTAGAAAGATTAATGATCCCCATCACAGAAGCTTTATGATGGGCGTTTCTTATCACTATTTAACTACTGCCTTTTAATATTTAGTTTGTACTCGGTCATTCCCTTCCTCATTGCTTCAGTAAAGGAAAATTCGTCGCTCATATCTTCGAATTTAGACGATAATTTTCCTTTTCCGTCTACTGCAACAGATAGTTGGGATACCTGTGTTTCTGGATGCGGAAGATAAAAAATGGAAAAACAGGCGCTGCGTGAAGGCTCTAAGCGTAGCGTGACATCATGGTGAGCAGGTAACCGCAAATAATTGGCGTGCCCACCGCATTTTGGGCTGGCCATATAATACAAATTTATTCTGGTGAAATTTCGAAGCGTGATAGATGCATCTTTTGGGTTTACTCCTTTCGCGTTCCCCGCGGTAAACACACTTAAACCCAAAATGAGTGTGCACAATACCTTTGTTTGTAACCGCATGTCCTCTCCTTAGTTGTTCATTCAAGAAATTAAGCGCTCAAGCGATTATAAACTTAATATTCTCTTTTTTCCAGGTAGCTACAAAACGCTACTAATAGCCCTGTATCCAACGACAATGATCTCAGCGCCAACAATGCCTCAGACAATAACGCTTGAATACGTATCTTCGTACGATCAATGCTCGCAATCAGTGGATACGAAGCTTTGAAATGCTTGCTATCTTGCTGAGTACGTTTTCCCAATTTTTTGTCATCGCCAATGGCATCTAATAAATCGTCCTGCAACTGAAAAGCTAATCCGATACAGATTGCAAATTTATCAAGTGAGGCGAGAATGGTTTGATCATTACATCCAGCGCCTAGCGCCCCAGTTAATACACTCGCGCGAATCAATGCGCCTGTTTTTAACAAGTGAATATCCTCGAGTGCCTCCACCGAAATGACATTTCCTTCAGCCAATAAATCCAAGGATTGCCCGCCAATCATACCGCTAGCACCTGCGTGCTGCGCCAGCACTTGGATCATTTTCAGCTGATTTTTTGGAGGAATTTCAATATTTTTGTCCGATGAAAGTAAATCAAACGCTAAAATCTGCAATGCGTCTCCGGCCAAAATCGCCGTTGCTTCATCGAAAGCAATATGACAGGTGGGTTTCCCACGCCTTAAATCATCATCATCCATAGCAGGAAGGTCATCGTGCACCAAGGAACAACAATGAATGCATTCAACTGCCGCCGCTGCGTTATCTAGGGAAGCAAGGCTCGCACCGAAGGCCCGACCAGTCGCGTATACCAATGAAGGGCGAAGTCGCTTACCGCCATTGAGCGTGGCATAACGCATTGCATCGCGAAGCTGAGACGAAGGTAGTTGAACCGTATCAATAGCTTCTCTTAGGGTTATCTCGACATGATCGCGGAAGACGCTAAGCGCCGATGCAAAATCAGCCTGAGCAGCAGAAACATTCACGTTGCACGCCTCCTCCCGACAGCATCGCCAAGGCTTGTTGACAAGTTTTCACCTGGCACGAGCTACATCATGTTGGCGTTAAGATTCCACATAATCCACAATGAACCCACCACCAACACCGCTACCACCAGCAACGAAAATACAAATGCTAACGTATTGGATGCGCCTTCGCGCGTTGTATTGAGTCGTAAAAAACAAATTACCTGCGCAAATAATTGTGCGACCGCCAATCCTGCGAGCGTTAAATAGGTCGCGGTAGGTGTCATGTCATGTTTCATCACGATATAAAATGCAGCCACTGTCAATAACAAAGAAAGAATCAAACCGGTGAAATAGGATTTTAGTGTTTTTGGTTTCGCGCCAAAGCGAATTTTTGGATGTTTTGTCATATGCCCTACACCGCCCCCATCAAATACACCACTGTGAAAACAAAAATCCAGACAATATCTAAAAAGTGCCAAAACAAGCCCAAATAGGTGAGTCGTCGATTAATCGCGGCGGTGGTGCCATAACGAAATAACTGAAAAATCATCAAAACCATCCAAATTAATCCGATAGAAACGTGTGTTCCATGCGTGCCAACGAGGGTAAAAAAGGCAGATAATGCCGCGTTGGTTTGAAAACTATGTCCTTCGATATAAAGTTCAATAAACTCCCGCACTTCCATAAATACAAATGCAGCGCCGCAGACAACAGTAACCAACAACCACGTTAACGCCCAATTGCGATGCTGCTTATAGAAAGACAGCATTGCCAGTCCATACGTGAAACTACTGGCCAACAAAAACATAGTCTCACCAAACACATAAGGCAAGCTCATCAATTGACCCAATGCGGGGCCGCCAAAAGTCGCGCCACGCAATACCACAAAGGTTGCAAACAGGGTTGCAAACAAGAGGCAGTCGGTCATGATGTAGATCCAAAAACCGAACACATCAATATCATCATGATCCAGATGACCGTGTGCGTGATGATGGTGATCTACTGTTGTTGATGTCATAGTTACTTCTCTTTTACTGCGAGCGGTTACTGCCTTGCTGTCTCCATCTTACGAATTTCGTCCGATGTTAAGTAATAATCAATGTTTTTGCTGAAGGATCGCACCATAGGAACGACAAAAATTCCCACGATTCCTAACACCACCATCCAATAAATTCCCCAGGTCATACCAAATCCAAAAATACCGCTAAATACGGCGATAAGAAATCCAACGGAAGTGTTTTTTGGCATATGGATATCATCATAGTGAGATTGAACCGTAGTATTAGGATTTTCAATCCCCTTCTCTTTCATATGCCAATAAGCATCTCGCTCATGCACAACAGGTGTCACCGCAAAATTATAAAATGGCGCCGGCGAAGGAATAGACCATTCTAAGGTTCTGCCATCTATCCAAGCATCCCCTGTAACATCACGATTTTTGCGGCGATCACGTATGCTGACATAGGCTTGTATTAACTGGCACAAGATCCCAGCACCGATAACAAACGCACCTACCATTGCCACCACAAGCCAAGGATGCCAACCCGTTGACGCAGGATAATAATCAAGACGACGCGTCATTCCCATTAAACCCAACGCATACAGCGGCATAAAGGCAAGATAGAAACCGACTAACCAACACCAGAACGAACGCTTTCCCCACTTTTCATCTAAACGAAATCCGAAAATTTTGGGGAACCAATAGGTCACGCCTGCAAAATAACCAAACACAACACCGCCAATAATCACATTATGAAAATGCGCAACCAAGAAAACGCTGTTATGCAACTGAAAGTCAACCGGTGGCAGTGACATCAATACACCTGTCATTCCACCAATCGCAAAGGTGCTCACGAATGCAATTGTCCACAGCATGGGCACCGAAAAAGTCACGCGACCGTGGTACATCGTAAACAACCAATTAAATATTTTCACACCCGTCGGAATCGCAATAATCATCGTCGCAATACCGAAAAAGGCATTAACATCTGCCCCTGCGCCCATCGTAAAAAAGTGATGCAGCCAAACAATAAACGAAAGCAACGTAATTGCCGCGGTGGCATAAACCATCGAGGTATAACCAAACAAGGGCTTTTTGGAAAACGTTGCAACCACTTCTGAAAAAATTCCAAACGCAGGTAAAATAAGAATATAAACTTCCGGATGCCCCCACGCCCAAATCAAATTCACATACATCATCGCATTACCGCCTAAATCTGCGGTAAAAAAGTGCATTCCCAGAAAACGATCAAGCAAGAGCATTCCCAATGTGGCAGTAAGAATGGGGAAAGCGAGCGCGACCAAAATCATCGCGCACAGTGCTGCCCAACAAAAAATAGGCATTTTCATTAGCGTCATGCCAGGGCAGCGCATTTTAAATATTGTAACCAAGAAATTAATACCGGAAAGCAAACTCCCTACCCCCGATATTTGCAATGCCCAGATATAGTAATCCACGCCGACAGTGGGACTATAACTTAATTCAGAAAGCGGCGGATATGCCAGCCATCCTGTCGCATTAAAATCACCTACCACGAGCGAAATATTCACCAACATAGCGCCAACGACAGTCATCCACAGACTCATTGAATTTAAATAGGGGAAGGCCACGTCGCGTGCGCCAATTTGCAAGGGCAACGCCATATTCAACAAACCAAACATCAGCGGCATCGCAACGAAGAAAATCATAATCACGCCATGCGCTGAAAAAATCTGATTAAAATGCTCGGGTGGAAGATAGCCCATATGCGGACTTGCGGCCATCGCCTGCTGCGTTCGCATCATAATGGCATCGGCAAATCCTCGTACCAGCATGACCAAAGATAAAATAAGGTACATCACCCCAATTTTTTTGTGGTCAATGGAGGTGATCCATTCTCGCCACAGGTAGCCCCATTGACGAAAGTACGTAATTAACCCCAACACTAACAACACCACCAATCCCATACCTATGCCTGCACCCACGATAATCGGGGTGTGATACGGAATCGCCTCTAACGTAAGTTTTCCAAAAATGAGTTGTTGGATTGTCATGCGTTAATTACCTGTATTTTTGCTGGACGATGTAAAATTCGGATCGCCGCGATATCCCAACACCATTCCCGGCATGGGACCCATGTATTTAATAACCATTTCGGAAAAGAAATCATCAGATACCTGAGAAAAATATTCTGGTGGATTATTGGCACTAGGCACTAGTAATGCTTGATAAGTTTTTTCGGATAAATGTTTTGGCGCTTGTTTCAACGCTCTCACCCATTGCGCATAATCCTTATCAGACACCACGTTCACATTGAAATACATTCCTGAAAAACCATCGCCACTGAGATTAGTCGATAACCCGCGATATATACCCTGCTCGGTTGCCAATAAATTAAGCTTTGTTTGCATACCGCCCATTGCGTAAATTTGGCCCGCCAATTGCGGAATTTCAAGCGAATTCATGGGGCCATCTGACGTAATGTAAAACCGTATTGGATGGTTTACTGGAATGGTTAATGTATTCAGGGAAGCAACGTGTTCTTGTGGATAAATGAACAGCCATTTCCAATTCAGTGCAATTGCTTCAATCGGTATCACCGCTGCATCAGGCGCTGGATTATTATAAAGTGGGCGGTAAGGGTCCAAGCGATGTGTTTCAATCCAAGTAATCGTGGCTAGCACAGCAATAATAACACACGGAATTGCCCACCAAATAAACTCTAACAAGTGGCTATTAGACCACTCTGGTTTATAAACTGCTTTCGTATTTTTTGCACGATAACGCCACGGAACAATAAAAGAAAGAATAATGACTGGAATCACAACAATCAGCATTAAGAAAACGGATTCTAAAAAAACATGCTTTTCGGTTTCAGCAATAACACCTTTAGGGTCGAGAATAGCAAAATGACAGCTTATCAAAGGGAGCGCCAGACACACCAACAAAAAAGCTCTGAAAAAACAACGCAATAAGCGCACAATACTTCCTTTTTGTGGAAATTAGGCTGACTCTAAAACCACCTAGGGGCTTTGTCAAGCGAAATTCCTTTGGTTTTTTGTTGCATCATCTTCACACAAGTCACTACCAGTATCATCATTTTTCCCGCTACTCGACAGCTTATTTTCCAAAAAAATAGAGGCTCTTAGAAAGAATGGTCGTTCAAAACGCCGAAATTTTCCTTGAGATCGCTGCAAAAATTGATCAACAACAACCTCATTCGATGCGTCACTACAAAAACGTGCACGAGAAGTGGAAAATAATAGACTGCCCACATCGGGCTCCTTCAGAAATCGAGGCAGTAATTCAGGTAACAAGGAAAGACGGCTCGCAGCAATAAGACCTAAATAACTCAAAACAACCCTCTTCTTTATTGTTATTCGGCGTGTCAAAAAGGAAAGGAGCTTTCTATCCTCGTATTGTCTGTCTAATATCCTCAGTAGTAGCGCTAAAAAATCTTCAATGAAGGTTTCTGCCCCGAAAAGCCATTTTCGAATAAGTTGCCTAAAGGTTTCAGGGTGCTCCAGTATTTTTATCATCAACAACTGATCAGCCACTGGCGCACCAAAGAAATGGCCCATCAATTTCAAGGTCTGAGGTTCATAATGAATCATGAGATGATCACAATCAGGTAAATTTCCTTCGCGTATTGTTGATAGCTCCAGCAATAGGCGACTGCGACTGACCTTATCTTGCACAACCAAGCCCATTAATGCCGGTACGCAGACTTGCTCACTTCCAATAAATAACTCTAGCGGTAACCACTTCCTACCCATTTCACCCACTTTCTCAAATGGAAGCGTCAATGTTTTTGAAAGAGGTCCTTCGTATTTTTTAACAAATGGTAAAAGTAGGGGTGCTTCATCAGGAAAATTAAGAAAAAATCCAAGTAGCGCCGACCAACCTTCTTCGTTTGTCTGAGGAAGTTTCTCAATAAGCACTTTTCGAAACTCTTCGCTGTGCTTTGCGAGTCTCAACAATGGAACAATAATATTTGCTTTTGTTAGCTTTGAAAGAATGGGTGTTGCTATGACAAGCAATCCGTTACTTCCTTTGGCATAAACACCAAGTATCATTTCCATAATCAAAAGCATAATTGGCCGATTACTCGGCGCATCTTTCAAAAGACCAGAAAGAATTTCTGGGTAGTGAGCACAGAGTATCTGAAAGATGCAACAATCAGAGGAAATTCTTTCTAACAACTTCTCCTTAAAACGATTCTTTTCCTTCTCGCTGATACCTCTGTTACTAAAAACCAGGTTTATCAAAGATAAAATTATACTGGGCCTGGAGTAATAGCAATCTACTACTTTTTCTAATGGTGAACTCAACACTGCATCAACGATTGCTTGTAAAAGCTTTGTGTTCGTTCTAGCTAATTCAACGAATATCACAATTATCTCAAATAAGCCCCGATCAAAAATTTCCTTTATTTCAAGGCTATTATTACTAAGAAAAAAAACAATATCTTGAAGAAGACCGGAAAAATGTGCTTCCGCTAACTTCATTAAAAGCAAAAGGGATCGCACAGAATTCTTGATCATTATAGATAAAAACCCGGTTTCTCTTGACGTTGGTCTATTATTTATTTCTGATTGTATTTGCTCCACAATCCTAGAAATAGTTTCTTTGTGTTCTGGCAGCTTATGACTAAGCATCTTATAAAATAAAGAAGCCATGGGGGGCGCATTTTCAAGAATAATTCTAAACCATGAATTGCAGTAAACACTTTCTGTAGAATTTCTAGAGTGCTCTGCATTGCTCCGAGCTATCGCGTTGATCAAATAGATAAAGAACCCATTATTTCTTTCAGCCAAAATCAACAGCGACAACATGATATTTGGAAAATATATTGCCATTCTTTTTGGCCAAAGAGGCTTTTTTAGCGAATCTAATGTTTCTTGAATACTAACAAGTAGTGCCGGAACTCTTTCGGTTAACGCAATAATTTCTTGAAGACAAAGAATGGCGGGCGAGGTTGATAGTAGCTCGTTGTTTTTTATCTTTCTACTCAAGTTGTCGCGCCTCACTTCGTATATACTCGAAGGAGAAGAATTTAGGACTACACTAGCCACGAATAATTCGATAATGTCTTGGGAATCTTCTTTATCAGGAAATGAAGCTAACTCTTTAATGCTATCAGGCAACAAAAGAAACAACTTCTCAAAAAGGCTAAGTCCATCTTCAGGAGGCCTTCGCTTTTTAAATAAGCGGCATAACGCCTCTTTTACCCTAGGCAATTTTTTTGAAACATCAAACCAGCAAGACATGTTCCTAGGCGTAACTACTTTCCGCCAGTCATTTTTACTATCTAGAAATTCAATTAGCTTTTCTTGCAGCAGCTCGCAGTACGGGACTATTTTAATATGCATAGGTTCTTCAAAAAAATGCTTGTCTGAAGGAGCCTGATTAATCTTCTCCTGATACCATTGTACGGCTTCTTCTAACGTTAGATTTTTTTCAAAAGCCAAGACCATTTCCAACAATTGCTTTGCCCAAGTTTCCTTTTCATTGATCACACAAGTTAAAAATGCTTTGATTGAAAGCAACTTTTTTTCATCAACGGTTAATTCTTTATGATTTATTTTTTCTTTAATGTAGTTGATTGCATCAATTCGCTTGGTTTCTTTCTGGGTGAGAGGGTTATCATCTTTGATAGTATCTAGCACAAGCTTAGACATTACTTGATACACCCAGGAATGCTCTTCAGTTTTCTCAGCTTTCTGCACAACGGGTACGCTACTGTTAGTGGTTTTTTTTGGTGTCTTAGACTTAACTGTTGGATTAGGCGTTTTTGCTTTCTTATTCTTCTCTCCTACAGCCGTTGTGTCAGACTTAACGCTTGGTTTAGGCGCTTCTGCTTTCTTATCCTCCTCTTCTACAGCCGTTGTAGGTGTATTATTTTCTTCTTTTGCTCCAGCATCGGCTTGCGTTGCCGTTATGCTTTCTGCTTCTGTTGGAACTACGCCAGGAGGAGTGCTATCAACGTACTCTTCTTCACCTTTGAGAGAAGCAATCCACTTCAAAATCACTGCCGGTGTAATTTTCTCGTCTAAACGAATTTGCGCTACAAACTTTTCTGCTGCTTCTTTGCCGTCATTAAAAATAACTGTTGCTAACGTTACCCCGAGCTCAACGATAAGCCATTTTAATTCACTATCATTCTCGTTCGCTTGATTTCCTTTTGTGTCTTTTGTTTTTTTTAATTTTTGAGATTTTGTTACTTTAGTTTCTGCTTGCTCGAATAAAGCGGCAAAAAAAGCATGTATGTTGGATGGCCATAATAAATTTTTAGAACAAAGAATGTTTTTAGCATGTTTTAATGCGTCCTCTGTTTTTACGCGCTGCAAATTATCAAGCATTCCCATTATTTCTTGTGGTGTGAGCGTTGGCGGTTCTGTATTTGACGCTGGCTCTGCGCTTTCTTCTTTTGCGTGCGCATTACTTTCTTCGCTAGCGCTTGCTGTAACAGTTCCGAACTGCTTTAAACAATCCTTATACAGTGCCTTTAGGAATTGAAAAGCTTTGGAATCCGAGCTTCCAACGAAGGTCACATCTTTAATACCACGACTCACCATGGTATAGAGCATGCGAAGCAGACGTTGTATTTCCGGTTCATGATTAAAGGTATCTTTTCTTTTTATCTTGTTGGGACTCGTTGAGACTGAAGGAGGGTTTTGTTGGTACGCATTGAATAAAATCCTTCCGAGCTCAGTGTTGTTCATTAAATCAGGAAAGTTAAATATGATAACTGAATCTGCTTCTAACCCCGCTACTTGCGTGTAATGATAAATACCAATGAGTGGATGATTGCTTGGAATTTTTAAGGCGGCATAGGCTGCTTCCGCCGACATCTCATCAGGAATAATAATAAAAACAAATCTATTTTGTTCCGTAAGCGCTGACTGCTCCAAGGTCTCGCTACCCACAAACGTTATTTTGCCGGCAAGCGTACTAAAATCTACCGCATAAGGCTCTGTCGTTGCGCCATTCTCATTGGCACCATACCAAGTGGTCATGCAAACAGATAATTGGCCCGCAACCGCAGTAATCAACGGCGCACTTCGCAAGCCTTCGCTTAAGGTGATCAACGTAAACTGACTTTGCTCTGGAAGAAAGCGAGTAAGAAATGCCCGAACAAGATGAATAGTTTGAGGACGCGCTAAGAGCGCTTGCTGCACATCTCCTGCCAACAGCCAATGGCCTTGCTGCGTTAATAAATGCAAGGACAATAAAATGAACCAAACTGACGCGCGTTGGCCCTCATCGATAAAAGTTGCTTCATAGGGTTGATAGACTTTTCCTTCTGATTGCATTTTTCGGTAAACGCTAATCAACTGAAAGGCACACAAATTTGGATCATATAGCGCAACATGATCCTTAATATATTTCAAATATTCTAAAAAAATTAGATAAACAGCTCTTCTATCTTCCCGAGGAAAATAACTTTCTAATTGACCAAGCCCAAGATAATCTTCTTCAGATAAATAGGCCTGATTAGGAAACTCACCCGCTCTTGGAGGTTGACAAATAACGTTTCCAATCTCTTCGAAGATCCGCCCGATAGAAAACTTTTGAGTGTCACGCTGAGATTTTTTACCCAACGATCGATACCAGGCCGCAAAATCAGAAAGTTCGATCAGTTTTTTGGAATCAATATCCAACACCTCTCCTGGCGTTAGACCTAACGTTTTTGCAATACCTGCTATCACTGTTCTTAAAAAATGATCGAAAGTGTGGCTCTCAAATCGTGCGACGGTTTCTGCCTCTGCATTTTTCTCAACCTCCCTTTTAAATTCGCCTGAAAGTGCCTCTGAAGGACTGAGATAAATGACTCGAAATCCCTGTAACAACCTGTCTCCCACCCATGCAAGACCGCTAAGTGTTTTCCCAGTCCCTGCTTTTGATAAACATACCCCGCAATTACACTTCACAAGCTCTGCTTGAGCACCCTTGAGCAAACACACCTTTCCTCGCCAACTGCATGCCACTTGTTTTTCACTCGGTTGCGCTTGGCGCATCGCATCCTCGTGATTAACACATATTGTTTCGGCCTCTGTTTTAAGTTGTGGAATAAGGGCAATTAGTTCGTCGATAGGGATCGCTCTTTTTGCAGCGTCATAATCATGCTCTTCAGTAACGCTAAGAATAATAACGGTTTCTATTTTTTCATTATGGCTATTCGTGGTATACAACACACGCACAGTATCGTTTGGATGATAAGAATATAAGTTGCAATGACTCCCATCCTGAGGCAATTCAAGCGATTCTTTAAGGGATTCCGCTGTGGTGCGTCGTTTTCTTGAAAGCGCAAGTAAAGATCCGGTTTCCTCCTCAAAAAAACGAATTGTTTTTTCTTTGAGCCCCTTTACTGCATCCATGGGCGCCTGCGCAGCAGGCAAAATAATCACCCTCAACCGTTTCAAGGGGGCGCTTTCAGGGGATGAAGAAACGGCTTGACCAGTGCGCATAGTGTAATACGTTAGCTAACTTATTAATTCAGTAAGACAGGAGTTTCGCACTACGTGAAAAACTCCCTTCTTTTATAGATGCTTCGCGCGAAGTAAATTCGCGCTCGCATTTAAGGGGGAGAATCGCGATTCTCCCCCTTAAAAATCCCCCATCGCGTTAGGATGGACTTTCGCAAAATGCGAAAGTCCTGTAAGAGTAAATCACGAAGCTTAGAATTTAGTTAAGGTTAAGACAAGTTTAAGACAAGCGCATGTTGCCAGTTTCCGGCACGATAGAGACGACACGTGTCATTCCATTCCTACTTAACGTAATTGTGGCAGTGGTGGCAAGCTGCGTTGTTGCGGTGCTGTCGGTGTAGGGAATGCCCTTTTCGTCAAAGGCAATCAAATTATTCGGAAGATTACTCAGCGCAGTAATGGTAACACCTGACACCAATGCGGTCGTGCTTGCACCTGTGGAAGGATTTATCACCGTGACACCGCTGGTGGAAGAAAAACTGTAATTGCTTGGGGGTGAAAAATTCACACGAAAGCGTTGATCATGTGTCATCGCCAATAACTGAGTATAACGAAGATCCTCCAGTAATACTTGCGCTTGCGCGTCTAAATTAGGTGAAGTGATCCATCGTGGCATTGCGAACACTGCAACGATGCTCACGAGCACTAACACAACAATAAATTCGACGACAGTAAAACCATTACGCATGAGTTAAACTCTGTAATTCCGCTCTATTCTCAGCTTTTTGACACAAACTTTTTATACCATCCGCTGCATATTGAAATCCTGCAGAAATACGATTTTTAATTTCCCCGCAGAAATTGCGCGCCGCTTCTACTTTCTCAAACAACAATAAATTTTCTTCGTGACGTTTTTTGGCGTCTGGAAAATGCGTTGCACTAGAATACAAAGCGCAAACAGAAGAAAATAAAATGGAAGCTTGCGTTAACCATACTTCTGCGGTTGCATCCGCACAATATTTTTTTCCACCACAAGCGAAATACACGGCCGCTGATGAAAAAAGCCCTGAGAGTGCTTTAATACACCAAGCAAAACTCTCACACATTTTCATTAATGCTAAATAAACAAAAGCAAGATTAGGGTGACTCGCCGCCCTTCGCCCCACTAGCCACACAGAAGCAATAAAGGCCGCAAACAACGCCTCACATTCGAGCAGGGTTAACATTTCTTCCTTACCACTGTTTTCACGCAAAAAAGTATTCATGAGCAAAGCCAACGAAAAAACGGTTGGAATACCTATACGAAGCACGGCGTTTACCCACTGCTCCTTGCGGTCCACCGCAATGACCACCTGGTTTGCTTTAGCGAGATCATCATCATTCCAAAAACACGTCACTTTATTGCTTACCTCAGGTACAAACCATTTCAATAAAACAGGCAAGGATATTAACCAAAATAATGCACTTAAACTGACGAACCAGGCTAATGGCATTTCCTTTTTACCTGAAACGGCGTACCAAAAATAAAATGAAAGGGGTGGAGACAACATCGTACAAATATATTCGTGTGTGCCCAGATGTTTTTCTGGATCCACTTTTGCCTGCCTTGCATCCGCATAACCTGCAATTGACGTCAAAAAAATCGCTGCAGCAATCAATTCCAATGAAATCCATGTTTCCTGATCTTCTCTACTTGGACCCTGATTATAAGCATCTAAGGTTTGAAAGCAGGTGGTAATAAAAGTTGAGAGCATTGCCAATATATGCAAAAAATTACGGCTATGGTGTATGACTGGGAGTATCTTGGAAAGCTGTTGCATGGAAATCACCTCCCTGTGAAAAATTATTATTAAAAATGACAGGTTAAACAAACACAACAGGCGAATGCGGCGATGCTTGTTAACATCAGCGCTAAGCCCACCACAATTGCAACCCAATAATTTTTCATGGTAACCCCCTATTAGCGTAAATAAAACATTTATTTACGCTAACAAAAAATTACCAAATAGAAGTTGATTTAGAGCAAGAATAATTTAAGATAATTCAAGAGAGGTATGTGCACGCTGCGCAGGGTTCTGTGGATCTGCAGAAAGTCTCTGCAAAAGACCGCTCACTAACGTTCGGGTTCTGTGGATCCAAACAAGAATTGTTTACTCAGGATAAAGCTCCGCTAGAGAAACAGATATGCCACTGCTCGTCACCACGCGCGCGTGTTTTCTGCGTAATTCGCGTGGTTCATCAACACCGCAAGAATGACTGATCATACCGATTTCGTAATTCACACGGCGCACGTAATTCGCCACGTTAATTGCTTTAACCTCCACATTAAGGCCTTTCACCCGCGCAGGGTTATGGGTGGTGATACCTGTTGGGCAAGTGTTGTTATGGCAACGTAATGCTTGAATACAACCCAATGAAAATAAAAATCCGCGCGCGGAATTCACAAAATCTGCACCTAAACAAAGTGCTGTCGTCACTGCACCCGCGGTCACTAATTTTCCTGAAGCAATCACTTTAATTCGCTCGCGCAATCCGTATTCGCGCAGCTTATCAACCACGACTGGTAAACTTTCATGAATGGGCAATCCCATATAATCCATTAACACGGAAGGTGCCGCGCCTGTGCCGCCTTCTGCGCCATCTAACGTAATAAAATCTGGTGCGCGATCAATTCCTTCTTTGACGATCAATGAGAATAAATCATCCAACCATTCATAACTGCCAAGAACAACCTTAAATCCCACGGGTTTTTGCGCAATATCACGAACACGGTTAATAAAACTTAATAACTCAGCAGAATTCGAAACTTCAGGGTGACGGTTAGGGCTGATGGAATCGTGATACGGTTTAATGCCACGAATACGAGCGATTTCCGGCGTTACTTTAATGGCTGGCAATAATCCACCCTTCCCTGGCTTTGCCCCTTGACTCAACTTAACTTCAAACATGCAAATATGCGGTATTTCAGCCAAGGCTTTTAGACGTTCTTCTGAAAAATTGCCTTCTTCATCTCGAAAACCATATTTGGCTGTTCCAATTTGCGCAATCAGATCACACCCACCAGCAAGGTGATAATCAGAAACGCCGCCTTCACCCGTATTCATCCAACAACCACCCATTTTTGCGCCATGCGATAACGCAGCCACTGCATTTTTCGAAAGCGCGCCATAGCTCATCGCAGAAATATTTAAAATCGATGTTGCTGTAAAAGGATGCTTGGTTTGAGGGCCAAATACGATGGGTGCCGCAGCAACTGCCTCTGTCCCCAACGGCGGGAAAGGAGCATCCACAAAGAAAAAGGTGCCAGTGGGTTTTAGATCTCGTGTTGAGCCAAATCCAGCAGTGGTATCCCCATCACTGGCTGCATGATAAATCCATTCGCGCTGGTATCGATCAAAGGGCAATTCTTCTCTATCGCGTGCATAAAAATACTGCCGTAAAAAAACCCCTAAATTCTGGGCAATACTGCGAATATGACCAATAACCGGAAAATTATGCAGGATACTATTGTTTTTTTGTGTGGTATCCCACACATAGATAATACCGAAACCTATCAGCAGGAGAATTAACAGGCCCTGCAAGATAAACCGCTCTGTCATACCAAGCGCAGACAGGAAATGATCCACAAACACTCCTTAGAGCCAATCCGGCAAGATTTCTGTATTATATCGTTACTATTCAACATTCGCGAGTTCTACTATGGATTTCCTCATCAACTATGGTTTTTTTCTGGCAAAAACTGTCACCATTGTCATCGCTATTCTTGTGGTGATTGCTGCAATTGTCGCGCTCAAGGCAAAAGCCAAAGCAGCCCTTGAAATGGGTTCTTTGGATATTCAATCCCTCAATGAAAAATACGATGAACTGGCAGACGCCATGAATGAGTGCACGCTTACTAAAGCTGAAAAAAAGGCAAAGAAAAAAAATACAAAAAATAAAAAAACAGATGAAAAATCAAAACGACTTTTTGTTTTGCGATTTGATGGAGATATCAAGGCCAGCGGCGTTGATGCATTGCGCGAATCCATCACGGCAATTTTGTTATCTGCTTCCCAAGAAGATGAAGTATTACTCTGTTTAGAAAGTGGTGGTGGCATGGTGCCACATTACGGGCTAGCGGCTTCTCAATTGCAACGCATTCGCAACGCAAATATTGCGTTAACCGTGGCCATCGATAAAATTGCTGCCAGTGGCGGCTACATGATGGCTTGCGTTGCCAATCAAATTATTGCAGCACCTTTTGCGATTATTGGTTCTATTGGCGTAGTGGCGCAGCTGCCAAATTTCCATCGTTTATTGAAAAAAAATGATATTGATTTTGAGCAAATTACCGCGGGTGAATATAAACGCACACTCACACTCTTTGGCGAAAATACAAAAGAAGGCCGTGAAAAATTACAATCTGAAATCAATGATACACACGCGCTTTTTAAATCTTTTGTTGGTATGCATCGCCCGGAAGTTGTCATCGACAACATCGCCACCGGCGAGCACTGGTATGCCACACAGTGCCTTGAAAGAAAATTAGTCGACAGTATCCAGACCAGTGATGACTATCTACTTTCCAAAAAAACATCGCATCAATTATTCGAAGTGAATTACAAAGTAAAACAATCTTTATTAAAACGCTTTAATTTCCTGGCGCGGCAACTGTTCTTAGGTTAAATGGTGCTATAACCGCTTCGTGGATTATTTTCCCCGCCATCAATTTGCTGAGTCTCTGCGGGCCTAGTAGAGTTTCTACAGCTCAGCTTACTATTCAGCTATCAAAGAACATAGGGCACAATCTCGATTTAATTTACCATTAAGGATAATCGCGTTGGCTTGCTATGAAAACTTTTGGTAGAGTGTAAACTGTCTTAACTGGGGTAATTCTCCATGCAAATCAACAAAAACACCTTTTCAGGCATCCTTGTTCCCTTAATTACACCGTTTTATAATGGCGCGGTTGATTTTGATAGTCTCAAGAAACTTGCTGATCACTACGTCGAAAATTGTGCCGATGGTTTTGTAGTCTGCGGTACTACCGGTGAACCTGCAACCGGACGAAGCGCGCCTGCCATTGATACGCGCAAGTGAAGCCGTACTGGCAGCCTTGCGCAAAACCGAAATTTTTTCTACGGATGGAACTGCGATTGTGTAACCACGCTTCCTGTACCTAAAATCCGTAGCATACTTATGAGAAAGAAAGCCTTACTTGATATACTTCGATCCCAACCCACATATAACACCTTGCCGCAATTGCTTCGGGCGGCAAGCTTACAATATGCTTGTGATCATTCAGTCGCCACAAACGCGGCAATCAATCACTTTATTAACCAAAGAATACAAGTGCGCTTAATTGCGGTTGCGCAATCATTGTTGCTGGCGTGCTTATCTAATGATCACCCTGATAACACTATCCGAGACATGCTGTCCGCCTTGTGGCCAAACATTAGCGACAAAACTACTTTAAAAACGATGTTATTTGAGCGGTTAGCAACTATCGAGCTTTCCACTGCTCTTAACACAAGAAATAATATTTACCGCACTGTCGGTTTATTTCCTGAACTTCTGGATTCAACGATTACTATCGAGATAATTGTAATGCTTATTGAGCATTTGACTCCGAAAACTAAAGACTCAGCAGAGAAGACTCGATTTGAAAATAGTGAAACACTTTTAATATTGATTGAAAAAATACAACCAACGGAAACAAAAAGCTGGATTAAAACACTGATTGAAATTTTAATTACAAAACTGGAGAATTTTAATGACTGCATTTCCTTCTACAGCGCATTAGGTGTCCTGGGTGGAACAGCAGAAACGCCGGCGCAAGCTGGGCGTGCTATCAGAGCGCTGGCCGCAAAAACAAGGGATCGACATGAGCAGTTTCGCCATGCTGCTTATGAAGCGCTTACTATCCTGCTGAAAAGGACTCATTTATCATTCACAGAAGGTGAAGGTGGCGCATCGTTCGAAACTTTTTGGGGTCTTAGTAGCATATTACTATCAGGAATAAACGATAGTCATTTCTATATTTTCTGGGCAGCGCACAGAGCGCTGGCCGCTTTTGCCAGAAAAATACCCCCAAATTACGTCATGGAATTCTTTCGTGAGGCACTAAAAGGTTCGCTTATAGAAAATGCAAAGCGCCTTCTTCAGATTAAGGGGTCTCGGAAGATCGTTTGTGAAACACTCGTTATTTTAGCGGAAAGACTATCCTCCACACCCGAGTATCTTGAGGAAGCTATCCCCGCATTGATCACAGAAACCAACAACAACACTTCATGGGAAACTTATGAGGTAATCTGCGAGATATTGCGTGCCATGGTAGAAAAAATAGCATCCCCCACACAAATTTCTTACCTGCTTGAGATGCTGTTGGGAAAAATAGACGTTCAAGCTAGCACTCTTAGTCATGCCACTCACGACCTACTAGTTAGCGTAACCATGAAAGCAACGCTACCACAGCTCACCCATTTCATTGATGAACTTGTGGAAAAAATAGCGGGACCAAGAGACAAGGTTTGCAAAACGGCATGTGAGATGTTAAATGCCGTGGCGGAAAATATCCCTACATCAACCCAGATTGCCATTATTAATCACTTGCTAGAAAAAACAAGGACGTTGAACAACGATGTGCAACAAATGGTCTGTAACACATTGCGTACTGTAGTCAATAAAATATCGACACCAACACAAGTTGCACGCACCATTGGTTTGCTGGTAATCGCAATCAACGATCCAAATACGCATGTTCTCGAAGCAGCTTGCAAGGCACTGGGTGATTTAGCGACAAGTATCCCAGAATTAATCCAACTTGCAGTGGTTGAGCAGTTGATAGAAAGAACGAGAACACTGAACGCTGATGCTCGGCAAACAGTCTGCAACACATTGCGTGCTGTGGTCGATAAAATATCAACGCCAACAGAAGTAGTAGACGTTGTTAATTTTTTAATTTTTAAAATAAGCAATAAAAACAATGAAACTCGCCGAGCACTCTATGAGACATTAGCCGCGGTGTCGAAGAAAATATCGGTATCCATGCAAACTGACGTTATCAATACAGTACTGGAAGATGAGCCATGGAATAACGACTCGCTCATCCTCTTGTCAATCCATACAGTACTCACTGATTTGGTTGTGAAAATACCACCCGATAAAATTAAAAATGTGTCCCTTATCTTGCAAGCCGGCTTAATAGATTTTTCATCCAACCTTCGGAAAGCTGCTTGCAACACACTGGCTGTCATCTCAAAAAAACTATTAAAACCAGATCAATTAACACAACTCATCGAAAGATTAGTTGAGGATATAGAGAACATCTCATCAGGATTTCGATTCACAGTAACCTGTGATGCCTTGAAAGCCGTTGTTGAGAATGGACCAAGTCCAACGCAATGTAACGCTATTTTTAATGCACTCATAAAAAAAATAACGCATTCCGTTAGAGAATTCCGCCTCCCTGCCTACAACACATTAGCCGCCATAGCATCAAAACTTCCTGAACCAACACAAATCACTTTCATTCAGCTCCTAATGAAAGAAATAAGGAGTCAAGACTGTTTACTCCAAGCAACCCTCTATAATGCATTGGCTGCTATGGGAGAGAAGCTAACAGCGCCAACACAAATTGCGCGCATTATTAGTGTAGTAGTCGCCGCAATAAAGGAAAATCAAAGCGGGGTGACGCTGCTAGCTGCCCACAAAACATTGGTCGCGATTGCATGGAAAATTCCAGACACGGAACAAATTCGGTGTGTTACTGACCCGCTGATGGGAAAAATAAACAATCAATCTGCTCCTATTTACCCAACAACCCATAAAACGCCCTGTGCCGACGTTAGCACAACCCGCCCAGCACCATGGACTCTCTGTAGTGGCGCAAACTTTGTTGAAGAGATGATAAGTAGAGCAAGAAGCCCTAATCATAGTACGCGCCGACAGGCCTGCGAAGCACTGCCTCAAAAAGCTGACCTAATTAAGCCAACTGAACTTGCACGCGTTCTTGAGGTACTTGTAGACAACATGGACTCTTCTTCGCCCGATGTTAGGAATACAGCCAGCCATGCCTTTCTGGTTGTGGCGAAAAACGTTAGAAATACGGACAGCCATGACTTTCTGGCTGTGGCGGGAAACGTGACGAAAGCAGGAGAGGCATTGTTAGAATATGAAGCGCTATTCAAGCAAGTTATTTTTAAATTAACCCTGAGAACAAGACATCCTTGTGAGCAAGTTTGTCAAACAACCTGCAAAGCGCTTCGCATTTTAGCCTGGAAGATAGCAGGGTTATCACAAAATGACGCTGTGATTACTTCGCTTGTAATGGCAACAAACAATCAATCTAACAAAGTTTGCCAATCCGCCTGCAATGCATTAAATGCCTATGCATGGGAAATAGCAAATTCAACCTTAATAAGTCGGGTAGTCGAGGCGCTGGCAGCAGTACTCGTGAGACATGACATCAGCGCTTTTTTCCTAGTAGCCCATAATACTTTTCATACATTGGTTAGCAAGATAGAGGAACCTGCACAGATTATTCAGCTGATTGATGCTCTGGTCGCAAAAACAGAAGTGCAAGATACTAAGATTTGCCAAGCAGCTTGCATAATGTTGGGGATCATGGCATGGAGGCTACGAACATCAGGACGACTCTTTGATGTCATTGATGCGCTGGTGACAGTGGCAACGACAAGGAATCAAAGCACTGACCTTTGTCAAACAGCCTGTAAGGCACTGAGCTATGTCGCAGCGCAAATACCAAACACAACACGGCAGCTTGAGGAAGTGGTTAATGTGTTGATAAAGGGTACGATGGACCCTGTCACTTACCCGGTAGCTCGCGACGCGTTGTTTGACTTGGTTGACAAAATAGAACCAACTCAAGTTTCGCGCGTTATTGATGTGTTGATAGTAAACATGAAATGCGCTTATATTTCAGACAATATTCGTGAAATCTCGCGCGTCACCCTTCAACGCATAATCGAGAAAATGTCTGATCATGTTCATCGCCCTGAAGTGCTTGAGTCTCTATCCCGAGCAATTGATGCATTACTGAATGCTAACCTGGGTAGCATGCCAACTCTTGATACCCTGATAATACTTGCTGTAGCAAACCCAGCAATCCACCCGCTGCTTGCACAAAAGGAATTGCCTAGCCATTGGTTGACGTTACTTTCTTTGGTTAATTTTGCCACGCAATTAATCATACCCAGAATCCCAGAATTTCATGTTTCTGCAACACAAACCAAGTTGTCGCAGTTAACGAAAACACTAAACCAACAAATGGAGTATTACTATCAACAGGTCGCTGATAAAAACACAACCGTTGATACTCGAAGCGCAAAATCAACCATCGCGGCATTTATTAGAGCACTTTACTCTGAGAGCACATCGGCACTGTTGGAGAATTGTCTTTTCTCATCCTCAAAAAACACCAATACAGCGTGTACCACAAATTCAGCAACAGAGGCTTCAAAGGCCTTTTTTGCCTATCTTGCTTCAGAGGGCGACAGAACAAGATGCTATTTTTCAGTGATATTAGGTGACCCTGAGATAGCTTTAATAACCAGCGCTGAAAAACTAGAGAATATGCTGAATGGGCTTATTAAGAATACCGAAGTACATATAAGACCTATTGAAAATACTGCACGCTCAACAGAGCAGCCTATCGGAAGGTTACTACCCCCCCATTCATTCACTCAGCCTCGTGAAAGCACCAGACCTCGCGCTGCTTCAGCGCATTTTTAAACCTAAATTCGGGTGCGCGCCACCTATCTTTTCTCCAGTTGCTGCAATGCCAGCAAAACCTGCCGTAGCTGGCCAACACCATTTTGCTCCGCCTGCATATTCTCTTCTTGTGCCACTTCAATTTCACGTGCATCAAAAGCCCACAATTT
>Ga0155555_105_pt2 | contig 28314 bp, 21 predicted proteins | sample RifCSPhighO2_12_FD_107212 | JGI IMG/M metagenome (GOLD analysis project Ga0155555, IMG submission 107212) | Gammaproteobacteria bacterium RIFCSPHIGHO2_12_FULL_42_13 | reverse complement strand
TATTACCTTTGCAAGAATGAACGAAGCAGAATGAAATTTGATTTGGTGGATTACGGCAAAAAACGCCTAATCCACCCCACATAGGCTAAAATTTGAGCCATCTAATTGACGGCAGACCCTAGCATAGCAGCGTTAGATGAGTGATTATGTTGTTGAAGAAATGGTTATTCAAGGAGTAAATTGTGCATACCCAGTTAAAGGATAAGGTTGTATTTATTACTGGAGCAAGTAGAGGTATTGGTAGAGAAATTGCTCTGCGCTGTGCAAAAGAGGGTGCTAAGATCGTGGTTGCAGCAAAAACCGCTGAACCCCATGTTAAATTAGCGGGTACCATTTATACGGTTGCCGCAGAAATTGAGAAAGTGGGCGGCGAAGCATTGCCCCTGGTAGTGGATGTGCGTGACGAAGCTGCCGTTGCTGAAGCTATAGAAAAAGCAGTGGCAGGATTTGGCGGTATTGATGTCTTGGTAAATAATGCTAGTGCGATTAACTTGGGTTCCACGCTAGATATTCCGATGAAGCGATTTGACCTGATTTTCTCTGTTAATGCTAGAGCAACATTTATGTGCTCAAAACTTTGCATTCCTTACCTTAAAAAATCATCTAATCCGCATATTCTTAATCTTTCGCCACCTCTTAGCATGCAAGCTAAATGGTTTAAAAAACATGTTGCCTACACCATGTCTAAATATGGGATGAGCATGTGTACGTTGGGGATGGCGGAGGAATTTAAAAAAGACGGTATTGCCGTTAACTCATTGTGGCCAAAAACATTAATAGCGACAGCTGCTATTGCTGTTAATTTTTCGAAGTTAATCTACCATGCTAGCCGCAAGCCGAGTATTGTTGCCGATGCGGCATACGAGATATTGACTAGTGACAGCCGCAGCGTGACTGGCAATTTCTTCATTGATGAGCAGTTATTGAAGATACGTGGCGTCACAAATTTTAAAAAATATGCTATGCACAGATATATTCCAGTAATTGCAGATATTTTTATTGATGATGAGTAATAAATGAATAATAAGACAATTCGTACACTTGATGTTTTGCTTCAGAAGAAGCTGATAAGCAAAAATGACTTGCCGGATTTACAAGAAGTAGTCGAGACTTTTTCTTTGGCTATTTCTGAGCAAATGCACCAGCTTATTGACAAATCTGACCCCAATGATCCTATTGCTAAGCAATTCGTTCCTAGTAGAAAAGAGCTGACTATTTCTTCTATAGAACAAATAGATCCTATTGGTGATGAAGTCCACACAACAGTGAAGGGAATCATTCACCGTTATCCAGATCGTTGTCTTTTTACACCGGTACATGTTTGCCCAGTATATTGTCGCTTTTGTTTTCGCAGAGAAAAAATCGGCACAGCAGCAGAGACATTATCACCTGATGAATTAGAAGCTGCTTATGATTATATAAGCCATCATCAGGAGATATGGGAGGTAATAATAACCGGTGGAGATCCATTTATTTTAAAGCCGGAAATGCTAAAGAGAATGCTGGATCGATTGGCCCAAGTTAATCATGTAGAAGTGATCCGAATTCATACGCGAATTCCCGTGGTCGAGTCACATCGAGTCAATGCGGAAATGCTTATTGCACTAAAACTGAATAAACCTGTTTATGTGGTCTTACATGCGAATCATCCAAATGAGTTTACTCCAGAAGCAGTTAAAGCGTGTGCGGTATTAGTGGATGCCGGCATTCCACTGTTGAGTCAAACGACTTTGCTTAAAGATATCAATGACAATATTGACGTTTTAAGCACATTAATGCGTTGTTTTATAAGAAATCGTATTAAACCTTATTATCTTCATCAGGGGGACTTGGTGAGAGGGACACAACATTTTCGCACCACCGTTGCAGAAGGGCAGCATCTAATGCAACAATTGCGGGGACGTTTTTCCGGAATTTGTCAGCCAACTTATGTGTTGGACATTCCGGGTGGCTATGGGAAAATACCTATTGGACCTAGTTATATTTCCACCGAAAAATACACTGAAAGTAATGAGACATATTATAATGTCAAAGATTATTGTGGCAATAATCATCAGTATCCTCCGGTATTTTCTAATGTAGATTATAGTAATAATGGACAATGATGATGACAATTTCTTATCACGATTTTGAGAAGGTTGATTTACGTTTAGGTAATGAAGTGATCATTTGGAGGCTATTACGATGTTTACGCAGTTTTTTACTATTGGCATATTGATGTTGTTCTCTGCGATGCTACCTGGACCTGACTTTGCTTTAGTAACAAAAAATACTTTATTACACTCACGCCGTGCAGGGATTTTCACAACTTTAGGTATCAGTGTTGCTGTATTGGTGCATATTACCTATTGTGCATTAGGGTTGGCTATTGTAATTGCTAACTCACTTATTTTATTTGGCATTATTAAATACATTGGCGCAACATACTTAATTTATATAGGTATTAGCTCTTTACTGTCAAAGCAGCTGGATCATTTATTGCCATCTGGTGGTCAGTCAAGAAGATCATCAATGGTGAATATTGTTGCATTTAGACAAGGATTTTTATGTAACTTACTAAACCCGAAGGCGACGCTATTTTTTCTGGCATTATTTACCATGATTATTAAGCCGGAAACGCCTGCGATTTGGCTGGTGATCTATGCGATTGAAATGTTTTTTCTCACTGTTGGCTGGTTTTCTAGTTTGACCTGGATTTTGTCCCACCCACGCATTACGCGTCTGTTAGAAAAGTCTGAGAAGTATCTTGCGAAGGTATTAGGTGTGTTTTTGATTGGATTTGGCGTGGCGTTAGCGTTAGTGAATCAGTGAGGAAACATTGTGAGATTATTGTTTTTTAGTAAATACCACAACAGGCTTATGGCCTAAGTAATCATAACCCACTATATTCAATTTCTTGGTAAAATTATTAGGCAGTTGCCTAAAATAACTCACGCTGGTGACATAATATGCGGGCTTATGTGAGTCAATGATAGCTTGTGGGTTATTGATGAACAAAGGTTGTTCTTCCTTTGGCATATTAATTAGGTATTTAATTGGTAGCCCATCAGGTTGTTCTTTGTAAAAAACTAATTCTGCCTGTTGCGCTAGGCGTTGATTTTCTATGGCAATAACAAACTCTCTCGCTCTATCAATGTGCAGTTCGATAGGTTCTATCAGCATAATATATGACAAGGCAAAGCTAATAGCAGCTAGAGCAAGAATTTTTGTTGCATAGGTGGTTGTTTGTTTTCTGTGGCGGTGAAAGAGAATGGCAGTAATCAATTGCAAGGTTAGTAAGAGGATGATAAGGAGAGGATAGGCAATGGCAACATGCCATTGATGGTTTTTAGCGTAATAAAAAATGCCTACTGTGGTTAGCATAATGAGGCAGGGAAGTAATTCAAGCAATCCAATTATAATTCGCCGTAACACAATGAAATAATTTTCTTTTAATAGTATTGAAAAAGGATAGGCAGCAATAAGTGCCGCAGCGGGTGCCATTGGCAAGATATAGCGAACTTTTTTGTCGCCTGGAATGCTCATACCTACCATGATGATAGCCATCCAGCCAGTTAACTTCCATATGAATGCGATGTGCGGGAGCGGATAGTGCTTGTGATATCCATAATAGATTGTGCCGAAAATAACCGCTAATGCCAGAGGGAAGCTGAGGGCATAACTTCCAATGCTATTGGTAAGATAATAGTAAATTGGTAAATGGCTATGAGTCATTCTTCCTAGTATTTCCATACGCAATACGTCGCGCATAAAGTGGTTTCCGCCAACATGCTGCGCAAGTAACAATAGCAAGCCAGTACAGACTATTAGAAGTAATGTTGATAGCAGTCCAAGCTGAAAAAAGCGTTTGTAGTTCTGGTCTAATAAATAATAAGTACAGATCACACCGGTAGGCATGACTAAGCCAATGGGTCCTCTAAATAAAAAGCTTAATAGCAATAAAGGATAAACCCATAAAGTGCGATTTGTACGGGCAATTTTATCAGCAGAATAAACGAGATAAAAGCAGCAAACTGTTATCATCGTCGGGTATAGGTCCAGAGCAATAGAGCGAGCGCTTTTGAAAAATGTGAAGGTGAGTAGCAGTAAGAATACAGCGTTTCGTCCCCAGTGTTTATTATGTAACACACCGACAAGATAAGTCATAACCAGCGTGACCGAAGCCATCATGGCGCTTGGTAAGACGGCAATTAACTTGTTGATGGTTCCGGCTGACTTGGCAAATAGATAAATTAACCATGTGGATGTGGCTGGATAGTCTGGGTAGGGTTGCTGGTAGGTTGTTGAGAACCAGCTGGCTCCATGGCGCCACATTTCAAGTGCGAATAAGTAGAAGCGAGAATCAAAGCTGATGACTTCTTGCGAGCTCAATCCCCAAGTAAAGAGGATTAAGCTAATACAGAAGATGCTAATTGCTTCTAATGTTAAGGAATTTTTAACTAACATAATAGATAAATGTTAAAATATATTGATAGTTGGCATCGTATCCCGCGTCGTCCCGCGGACAAGCCGCGGGACGATGCGGGATAACTCAGAACATCGTACCATAGTATGTGGCATATAACGCAACGGTAAATCATGGGGCTTTCATGGGAAACAATAAATTTAGGCTGAAACACCTTAAGAAAATAGTAATATGGATGGCAATTCTGTGTTTGTTTATCTTGGGATTTATACTTAACTTTTATACCTATCCCTATGTAGATTTGTATATTTTTCTTGTGTTGCCATGCATATTAGCGGCTTGGTATTTCGGATTATACTTCGCGTTTATTTTAATATTTATTTGCGCCTTTTCTTGGTTTTATACTGGGATAAAACTTGAAGTAGGCGTGCCGATGTGGGCGATCCTTGCTAATGTTATTCTCCGCTCTGTTATATTTGGCGCATTTGTGCTGCTTGCAAACTACATTTATAAATTAACGATTTTAATTACGGCAACATCGCAAACCGATGGCTTGACTGGCTTGCCTAATCGCCGGCTATTATATCATCGCGGTAAGCATGAAATGATGTATGCAAGAAGACATAAAACGCCACTGAGTTTGGTGTTTATTGATGTGGATAATTTTAAAAAAGTGAATGATGTTTATGGTCATGTGACTGGGGATAAAGTCTTGCGTGAGATTGCTAGAGCACTGTCAAATACTATGCGAGCTACGGATTTTGTTTCGCGCTTAGGCGGTGATGAGTTTGTGATACTTTTTCCGAATACGGACGGGTGTGGCGCAAAAATAATTACAGAAAAAATGATTAGGGTAATCAACAAAATCGTTGGCCGATATAATCATTTATTTTCAGTTAGTGCGGGGATTGTGACTTTAAAAGACAAACCATTAACATTCAAATTAGCCTTACAAATGGCTGACCAGGTAATGTATGAGGTGAAGAAAGCAGGAAAAAATGCGATTTTGCAAAGAGATGCATAGGGTGGGTGGGCAAATACTATTCTGCGAGCGTACCGTTTTTTTATTGATATGGTGTATAATTGGAACATATAGGTAAGGCTGAATGCTAAGGCATGCTTATGGATACCGACCCATTTAAACCTGCTTGGTGGTTACCAAATTCACACTTACAGACACTCTGGCCAGTATTTTGTCGTCGCCGTATAAAAAACCTGGAATTACGGCGTGAGCGTTTTGAATTGCCTGATGGCGATTTTATTGATTTGGATTGGACGGGAGAAGGGGCAGGCCCCCTGGTTCTTATTTTGCATGGTTTTGAGGGGTCGATAGAATCACATTACTCGATGGGGCTGCTGCAAGCCATGTGCCAAAATGGCTGGCGTGGCGTTTTTATGCATTTTCGGGGTTGCAGTGGAGAACCTAATCGACTACCTAGAAGTTACCATTCTGGTGAAACTCATGATGTAGCAACCATTATTGCAGAGATACAGAAGCGCGAGCCAGGCACCCCATTAGCAGCAATTGGGATTTCGTTAGGTGGAAATGTATTATTGAAATGGATAGGGGAGACGGGCAAGCATAACCCATTGCGAGCTGCTATTGCGATATCAGTGCCATTTGAATTACATAAAGCCGCGAGTCGTATTCAGCAGGGTTTTTCCAGAGTCTACCAGTGGTATTTTTTGCGATGTTTACGAACTAGACTGTTGCATAAGTTTCAAGTGGTTCCTACGCTAGCTAATGCTGCACTACTTTCCCAATGCCATACCATTATGGATTTTGACGATAAAGTAACTGCGCCTTTGCATGGGTTTGCTGATGCTGATGAATATTATACTATATCTAGCAGTCGCCAATACTTACGTACCATCCAAGTGCCGACCTTGATTTTGCATGCAAAAGATGACCCCTTTATGACAGAGGATGTGATTCCTAAGGATAGCGAGCTTTCGCCCATGGTAAGCCTAGAGATCACGGAGACGGGCGGCCATGTTGGCTTTGTATCGGGAACCGTGCCATGGCGGCCACAATATTGGCTTGAGCAGCGTATACCGGGGTTTTTGCATGAACACCTGGTTAATTAAAACTGCATTTCCATATCATCATTTCTGCTATCGTTACCATTATCTGGAGATGGTGCTCGTGGTGGCTGTGGTTTACTGGTTGTTGCTCCATACATTCCTGCGACGGAAGGCTGATATACGGCTAGCTGTAAGTTTTCCATCCTAAGCATGGTTCTTTCTTGCTCTCTTTGCTGCGCTTGTTGATGCTGCCACTGTATCCTTTCTTGCTCTCTTTTCTCTTCTCGCTGTCGCCGTTCCATTCTTTCTTGTTCTCTTGCTGCTTCTTCTCGTTGCCGCCGTTCTTCTCTGGCTTGTTCGGCTTTTGCTACTATTTGTTGATTGATCAGTTGCACATTATCTTTAATGTTTTTAATAGTCTCTAGGTCAAATGGGGTCTTTTCATTAATGCATTCCAGTGCTTCAGCTGCTTGCTTAAGGCTGGTCCGTGTTTCGTTGAGCAAATTGTCGTTATAATATCTCTGACTTAATTCTATTAAATTGCGCCCAGTAGAGCGGTAGGTATCATCCTCTATGACTCGTGTGGGAGCTGGCATAGTATGAAAAGCGACGGGAGCAGGTGCTACAGGTCCAGAGCTTGGCATGGCCAATTGACTTAGTTCAGCTAATACTCGGTCTGGATTATATGGGTCAATGGCTAGCCGACTTTCCATACGGCCACTCAATTCGGCTGCGCCTCGGTTTCCATCATGCTGAGTGTAGAGTAACCGCTGAAAATTAGTGAAACCTGTTGAAGCTAGGTAGGATGACGAAGATACCTCCCTTTCATAATGGGCACGGAATGCTTGGTAATTCTGCTCGGCATTGCCGATTTTTTGTTCCTCTGCGGTTTTTATCTGGAGTAAGTTAAATGCTTGTATGGCGTACAGAAATGCTTGCGCCGAGGCCTCGGGATTAAAAAGATGGCTGTAGGCATCCGAAAGATTTATATACAGTTCTATTAACTTTCGATAATCTTCATCTATTAGTTTAATGGCATGAAGCTTCTGTGTACCTGTATAGTAAGACTCGGCCGCTTTTATATAATTTCCCGAATTGAAGTAAGCATCGCCCAGATTATGACAGTTGGCAGCTATTTGCCGATTATCGTCTTCTTTGTAGCCAGGAGCAGCAGAAAGACACTCAATCGCTTTTATATAGAGCGGTATTGCGTCTGTCTCCCTGCGCCATTCAGCTTTAGCCCGTGCACGATATTCTGCTGCTTTTGCTCTGTAGTCGATCGGTCTGTCATGCATTGTTAATCTCCTTTACGGTAAATACAGCTGAATATCCCACATAGGGTGTAATCTGTCCGCTCCACGCCGACTTCCAATCGCCATGGTGCACTAAGCGATATTGGCCGGGGGCGATGTCTTTAGGCATCCTCCAGGCAATGGTAATCAATGAATAAGCGATACCACTACGTTTCCACTGATACTCTGTGTCCCAGTCTCGATCATGGCGGATAGTTTGCCATTGACCATTTTCAAAATGTTGAACTTCAAGAAACGAATCTTGTATGTGGTAATTATTTTTAGGGTGAGCTCCCCAGAAGGTGACTGTAGCAGTATCACCGGCGCGATAGCTTGGCTTCGTATCTTGATGAATAGTGCCAAAGTGTTTGCCAGGCGGTGCTTGATCAAATATCACGCCTGGCTGTAAATCAATAGGAGTGTTTAATAAATCCGCTGGTTGCGGGCCTTCTTCCACGGCTAATTCTGTCACTAATGCCTTGGTAAGCTTGGCAAACTCTTGTTGTAATGCTGCTTGAGTCCATGGCCCAAAATGGGTGGATGCGCCTTCATAGCGCTGCAGTTGATATTCCTCATTGGTTGCTACATAACCGGAATAAGCATTAGACAGTGCAGATAGGACGACATGCGCATTTTCAGATACCGGCAGTTGACTGGCTACTGTGTCTCGAATACGTCGCCCAGTCATGGTGGTTAATTCAAAAGGGGCGGCGACAATTACCAAGTTGCCAATCTTAATGACTTGTAATGGCAGAATGTTCGGAGTCCATGGATGCGGTTTTTTAGTCCCAGTTTGCACGGCAATGGGTTTAACACCCTGGCAAGCAGTGGTAATCATGTCGCAAATAAAATGGGGAATTACTTTGCCGAGTGTACCGCAAGAAACACCTTGTACACCGACACCCTCACCATCGGTTGTTCCTGCTAGCATAGAAATACCAATGGCGGCTGGACAAGTCATCTGCGTTTTTCCACCAGTATATTGTGGGTCAACTGTCACTTTATCCATAGCAATAAAGCTATGGCGATAATCAATACCGCCGGTCACTAAGTCAGTTGCATTATCAAATAGTTTTTTTGCCACTTGATATTGGGCATTTCCTGCTTTTTCAACGGCAGTCACGCCATCTATACCTGCGCCACCTTCGTGCCCATTCGGATTTGGCGAGACATCACCGGCATTGGCTTGAGCAAAGGCAGCGATAAAAGCTTGTGGGCCATAATCAGAGTTATAATCTTGCTCGAACCGGTATTCTGCATACCCTTTGTTATCCCCATTAATTAAATGGTTTTTATTATTCATAGAGACGCCATGGATGGGAAACCAATTGATTATTCCTAATGGTTGACCATCTAATCGATCAAAACGAATTAAAGTCATTTGCGTATCTGTGTTACCTTGATAACGATCACGCTCACTTTGTGGATTTAGCAAATAAGAGGCGGGAGAGCGATTAAAGTTAATGCCAGGCAGTTCACCTTGGGCTATTTTAATTTGTGCCGGGGCCATATTGTTTTGAGCTCGATCGATAGCAGCAACAATGCCATCGACAATGGTATCAAAATTTTTTCGACTAAAACCGAAAGTGGAGAGGTTATATAGGGTGTAGGTGGAGTATCCGCCTGGGCCACTATGTTCATGGGTGGCAGTAATTAAAGTATTTTGATCGGTATAGAGGTTGCCATATTTGTTTTGTAGTTTTTTTGTGACTTGTTGTTTGACGGCTTGGAAGACTTGCCCTAAGTCAACATTAACAAAGACGATTCTTTTCTTGTTACAGGGAGACTCAATAATAAATGCACGCGCCCATAAGCGCTGGTAAATACCGGCGGTTTGCTGCTGCAGCATGGCATAGCCCATCATACCTTCCTCTGCTGCGGGTCCAGTGATGTCATAGATACCCGTGCCTACGTTAAAGACCGAGTTGGCTTGGCAGAGATCATTGTTAGCTGAGTATACGGGATGGCAGAGAGAAAATAAGCTGATTGCTAAAATAGCGAACAGTGATTGGCGATATGTGTTCAAGGTTGTGCCTCCCGTGGTGTCATGGCCGTGCCGTTATCCCTGTATTAACTTTTGCATCCACGGTCTGCGCCAGTCTTCGCGATAGGCTGACCAGTCTTCATTAACAAGGCCAAATTCTTCTATGGTACCATCGGCTCTTACCGGATTTAATGCCCAGAATGACCAGCCAAGATCCTTTTCTAACATATAGTTAACCATGCGCTGAAACCACATTTTATCTTGTTCATTAGCGTTACGATAGCCTACGCCAAACTCACCCAACCAAACGGGTGCGGTATAATCATGATTACCTTCTAAAACATACCCAAACTGTCGATCTAACGTAGTTTTTAGGGTGTTCTCATCAAAATCGCGATAATGTTTTTGCCCGCGAGAAGAGGCATCATCACCGGTATGAGTCGGGCCGGTATAGCCGTAAACATGTACTTCATAAACTAATTTATTAGGATGATTTAAAGAAATAGGATTATTTTTTACTGGGGTCAGCATAGGTCGATAGCCGTTGACCATGGGTATCCCAGTCCAGTTAATTCCTTCGACGATGATTAGTAAGTGCGGATTAATTTCTTGAATAATGTTACCGGCTTGAGTGGCGGCTAATTTCCAATCATTTTCATCACCCCAACCCCAATTTGGATTAACAGGGATATAAGTGCCATGATAACGACCCGTGCGTACTTCATTGCGTAAGTCAGCGCCGGCGACCAGCGGGTTATTGCGATAGCGAGCGGCCATCATTGCCCAATCATTAATCCATTGTGCGGTAGATTGGTAGTTTGGATGATGCCATAACCCATTAAAGTCATAAGCACAGCACCACTCAGATGTCGTGGTATGATTATTGAGAATGACAGCAATCCCAGCTTCGGTTAGGGCTTTTACAGCAATATCAAATATCTGCAATGGTATTTTGCCGATGAGTTCTGGATTGGCTGCGACTCTCTTCGGATCAATGGGTTTTGTCTCATGTAACATTTGATTGGAAAAAGTAAATCTGACCGAGTTAAATCCACCGGATTTAATTAGATTGACAATATTTTGCATGGGTTGCTTGTCTAAGCCACCTGGCACTTGCGATGTTTCATGACCGCCATACCAACTGACGCTTTTTAATTTAAATTTGTTGCCACACTGGTCAACTATTTGGCTGCCCTGTGTATTGAGCTCGAATGAGTTGTTGCAGTTAATTTTTGCTAAGACACTATGCTGTATAAATAAAAGACCAACAAAAAATACGACTATTTTGCCTAAATTCTGCATACTGTTTTCCTAGGTTACTAATCCATGAGAATCTCGGAGTATAACAGCTCTACGTGCTTGTTCAAGGTGCGGGAACTACTGACCTTGCTGTTTAGGCACGATTTGTATTTTCGTCATGCGAGTACCTCGTAACTTTATAATAATAGCCTGGAACTCCTTGAATTCCACATGCTCGCCTTTGGTCGGCAATCTTCCCAGGTGATTTAATATTAATCCAGCAATAGTTTCAGGCTCAGGCTCTTGGTCACCGATGTCGATACTTTGGTCTAGGGCTCTTTCAAGTGAAGAAAGCGGACAGCTACCCTTCACTATCAAGCTGTTGTCATCATTCACTGTCCAATCATTTTGCGTACGATGAAATTCATCTTTAATGCGGCCAATTAAAATATGCAAAAGATTATCTAATGTCACAAACCCAAGTAGCGTATCCGGGCCTTTGTAGACTAGAGCAAAATGTGGCATGCCTTTGCGAAATTTACGCAATAAATGTAATGCTGACAGGCGATAAGAGACTTTCAATATTGGTCGCATCAACAGCCTTAAATCGGTCACTTTATGCTGCTGGTAAAGTGCAGCAAATAGATCTTTTACGTGAATAATGCCAATGATGTTACGGGCTGTTTGCTGATATACCGGGTAACGACTATAGCGATATTCAGCCACTATTTTTAACGCTTCATCGATAGGGCCGTCTGCCCGTAACATAATCATATTTTCTTGTGGTCGCATGGCGTCTGTGACCTTAAGATCAGCGAAGTCTAGTGTATGTTCAATAATCTCTGTTTCGTCTTTTGTGAGTTCACCATGCAAGTGACTGGCGCTGAGAATGAATTTAATTTCATCGGTAGAGTGAAAATATTCCCCTTTGTGCGTTTTATCAAGGTGAGTGAGTTTTAATAGGAGGTTGGAGCAAGAGTTTAATACCCAGATGGCAGGATACATTAACCAGTAGAATCCATATAATGGCATCGCTGTCCAAAGCGATATTTTTTCTGACTGTCGAATAGCCAGTGATTTAGGCATTAACTCACCAATGACAATATGCAGGAACGAGATTAAAGAGAAAGCAATAAAGAAGGCGACAATGTTGACTAGCTCTGGATTGGTCATATTCATAAAGTGAAAGATAGGCTCAAAGAGATGTGCAAAAGCAGGCTCTCCGACCCAGCCAAGTCCAAGCGACGCCAGCGTAATGCCAAGTTGGCAAGCTGATAGATAAGCGTCCATCTGTTTATGGATACCAGATAAAATTTTCCCCCGCACACCGTAAGTACGCTTGATCACAGCAACACGAGTTTGTCGCAACTTAACCATCGCAAATTCGGCGGCGACAAAAAAGGCATTCATTAGCACTAGGGTCAAGGCTATTAATATGAGTAATAAGTCCATTGCTCATCTCTATCCATGAGGTATATATGAAATAATAACTAGTATTTTATAAATGTGTAGTAATATTTCTTTTTAAGAGAGGTTTCAGATGAATAATAATCATCTCCTGGCAGGGGTTTATTATCTTGTTGAAGGGTTTAAATTAATTGCAAAACCCGGGCTACGTCGTTTTGTGATTATTCCTTTAATCGTGAATATACTTTTATTTGCCGGATTATTTTTTATTTTACGTTACTATTTAGTAGGATTGAATCATTGGTTTATCCAATGGTTACCGGCTTGGCTACATTGGCTAAGCGTTATTCTCTGGGCCTTATTTGTTATTAGTTTTTTCCTTATGTTTGTGAGTATTTTTGTTACGGTGACTAATATTATTGCTTCACCATTTAATAGTGTACTCGCAGAGAAGGTGGAGTTTTATTTAACTGGTATTATGCCTGAACAGCGTAGCTTGTTTGAGAATATCAAGGATATTCCACATGTATTAGGTAGGCAGTTATCAATTATCATTTATTACTTACCTAGAGCGGTACTGTTTTTAATTTTATTTTTTATCCCAGTCATTCAAGTGTTAGCGGCAGTAGCTTGGTTTTTGTTTAATGCCTGGTTTATGACGCTAACCTATCTGGATTATCCAACTGACAATCATCGCCTTTCCTGGCGCGAAGTGCACGCTTGGCTCAAGGCTAAACGATGGGTGGGGATGGGATTTGGTGTGAGTGTACTGCTTACCTCAATGATTCCATTTTTGAACTTATTGATAGTCCCAGCGGCTGTGGCGGCAGCAACTAAATTGTGGGTGGAAGAGAATAAGTAGCCACTTAACCTCGTTAAGACGCTCGCTATGGTGATTGGGAGGGGACTTCGATATAATCGGCCGCCAATCGTTATTAACTAATTATTAAAGAGTCCCTATGGCACAATACATATATACGATGAAGGGTGTAGGTAAAACGGTTCCACCTAAACGTGAGATCTTAAAGAATATTTGGTTATCTTTTTATCCTGGTGCCAAGATTGGGGTGTTGGGATTAAATGGCTCTGGTAAATCTACCTTATTAAAAATCATGTCAGGTCTGGATAAAGAGTTTAATGGCGAAGCTTTTCCACTGGCAGGGACTAAAATTGGCTATTTACCGCAGGAGCCGCATTTGGATTCAGGCAAAAATGTCCGGGGAAATGTGGAGTCGGGCATGAGTGAGTCAATCGCTTTGCTAGCGCGTTTCGATGAAATCAGCATGAAATTTGCTGAGCCTATGTCTGATACTGAGATGAGTAAATTATTAGAAGAGCAGGGTGATTTGCAGCATAAGATTGATACAGAAGGGTTGTGGGAGTTAGAGCGTAAATTAGAAATTGCTGCTGATGCATTGCGTTTACCTCCCTGGGAAGCTGATGTAACTAAGCTGTCGGGTGGTGAGCGGCGTCGTGTTGCTTTGTGTCGGTTGCTATTATCTAAGCCGGATATGTTGTTATTGGATGAGCCGACTAACCATTTGGATGCGGAAAGTGTGGCTTGGTTAGAGCATTTTTTACATGATTATCCTGGTACTGTGGTTGCGGTGACACACGACCGCTATTTCTTGGATAATGCCGCAGGGTGGATTTTAGAGTTAGATCGTGGTCAAGGCATACCTTACGAAGGCAATTATTCCTCTTGGTTAGAACAAAAAGAGCAACGTTTAGAGCAAGAAGGGCGCGAGCAAGTGGCGCATCAAAAAACACTAAAGGCTGAGCTTGAGTGGGTACGCACCAATCCCAAGGGTCGTCAAGCGAAGAGTAAAGCACGTCTGGCGCGTTTTGAAGAGCTAAATTCCCGTGAATTCCAAAAACGTAGTGAAACACAAGAGCTTTACATTCCACCAGGCCCGCGTTTAGGTGATGTGGTAATTGACTTGGAGAAGGTGAGTAAGCGTTTTGAAGATAGATTATTATTTGAAAATGTCAGCTTTAGTATCCCTCCTGGAGCAGTAGTTGGGATTATTGGCCCTAATGGCGCGGGTAAGTCAACATTATTTAAAATGTTAATGGGTCAAGAAATGGCGGATAGCGGGACCATTCGACTAGGTGATTCTGTGAAGCTCGCTTATGTTGATCAAAGCCGTGATCACTTGGATGGATCGAAAACGGTGTGGCAAGAGATTTCCAATGGGCAAGATATAATGACGATAGGTTCGTTTCAAATGCCGAGTCGTAGTTATCTTGGTCGTTTCAATTTTAAAGGTTCCGATCAGCAGAAATTTATTAAAGATCTATCCGGTGGTGAGCGTAACCGCGTGCATTTAGCTAAGCTATTAACTAGCGGCGGTAACGTATTGCTGCTTGACGAGCCGACCAATGATTTAGATGTCGAAACGTTACGTGCGTTGGAAGAAGCCATCTTAAGCTTCCCAGGCTGTGCCTTAGTGGTTTCGCATGATCGCTGGTTTTTAGATCGTGTCGCGACACATATTCTTGCCTTTGAAGGCGACAGTAGTGTGGTTTTCTTCGCAGGAAATTATACAGACTATGAACAGGATCGCTTACGTCGTTTAGGTGATGTAGCCAAACAGCCACATCGTATCAAGTATAAGAAGTTAGCAGACTAGCTGTTTAGCGATAAGCATGTGGCGTTAGTTATGTGTTTTTTGTTTCATATACTGTTCAAGACGTTCATGCATCTCTTCTGGGGATACATCTTCTTTATGTGTGGCGATATGCCAAATATGACCGAAAGGATCGACTAGGGTGCCGGCACGGTCACCATAAAATTCATCTTTAACGGGTTTTAGTATGGTAGCGCCAGCATTGACAGCATGTTTTACAAAATTATCGACATCTTCCACGTATAAATGCAGGGTGACGGGAGAGCCGCCGAGCGATTGCGGACTGCGGACATCCATTTCAGGGAATTCATCGGCTAACATGATAGGTGAATTGCCAATTTTAATTTCAGCATGACAAATCTTACCGCTAGGATCTTTCATGCATAAAGTTGCCGTTGCTTTAAAAGCATTTTTATAAAATTCTATGGCCTTATCTGCTTCTTTAGTAATGAGATAAGGGGTGACTGAATGATAGCCTGGTGGAATAGGTTTGATTTTGCTTGCCATGATGATTACCCTCTCTAGGGGTGGAATATTCATATACTTAGCAGAATTATGCGGTAATTGGTGTAAATTTGAAAGACAAACGTTATCGGTTAGTCTTCCATCTCGCCTACATTACCAAATGCTTCGCAGCACCTGCTTTTACTTAAGCAATCATTCTGTAGATTGCAGGCAGGATCAGTACATGTGCAGTTTCTTTGATAGGCGCAGATATTTTTTGGCGATTGACAAGACTGCGCACCAGGACAGCCGGCTAGTGCATAACCGCTTAGTAATATTCCGCAGCATCCGATAGCAATGATTAATTTTGTCTTCACGCGAAAGCCTCCTCAGGTTGCCTTCTAGTCAATATCCAACCTCAGTATAGCAGCGAAAAATAACTTGGTTTTTGTATGGAAAATTTATGATATAAATAATTTTTATTGTATTAATTTGCAGCAGTTCCCGCTAGGATCGTTTGTGACGATCAGCTAAATCAGGCGCAGCAGCAGGTGGTTCAGAGTTAGAATAATTATCTGATTTTCTCTCTTCAAATAGCCTTTGTCCTCTGTCAGTTCGTTTTAGTATTTCGCCGAGCTGTTTTGTTTGCCATAACTTACGCAGCTCCTGCACAAGCTGATGCTGTTCCTCTTGGCTAGTGTCGTCAGTGATGGGATGCGGAGATAACTCATTAGATAAACCTCTCTCTACCTCACATACTTCTGCTGCACTGCAGTACTGGTCGAGAAGCGACAAAATGGTATCTGCCTCTCTCTTGGGAGATGAACTATCCAATGTACTGCGTATGAATGCAACTTCATTCTCTTTTAAAGTCTCTATTGCATAATGTGGAAATAATGTTCTTAGAGATACGACGCCTTCTGTATGTATTTTTATTGCATATAAGATGCAGGGAATGAAAAGTGCTTGATAGATATCTAGGGCACCTTCTTGTTCCTTAATCGGAAACTTGTCTGCATGTTTACCCTGTCTAGCTTCGTTACATATTGCGTGAAAATAAACTAAGGTGCTTCCTAAAATTTCAAAGGGAATTTGTGGTAAAGAGCCGGTTCTTCTATGCTGTAGATCTTCGAGATAGTGAGATTTTTTTGTCGCTAGGTTGCCGATAGCATTTTTTATTTTTTCATCCATATCAAATTTTCCCTGAACAATCTCAAGCAATGATGGCTGCTTTACTCCGGCACGAAGTGGGTATTTCGAAAAACAGGTATTGACTACAGTTTCTAGCGCTGCTTCCTGCTCATCAAATGCGGACACCTTAGCCTCCAACTCTGTCTCTGCACCTAACAATTCTTGTTGTATTTCTGTGATTGCTTGCGCTCGTTTTTTCGCATCCAAATTGGGTACTCTCTGCGCTTCCTCTAGGGCTGCGCGTCCCTCATCCAAATACTGCCTCAAGTCTTCAATTTCTTGTACAAAACGGAGTATTCTAGAATGAATTTCATTAAATTGAGCGCAGAGCCGAGTGCCATTACTGATCTGCTCTTCTATGTCTCGAATGGCTGCTTGATACTGATCAGGAGTCCATAAAGCAGTATGTTTTTTAATAATTGTCAGGTCTCGTTCTAGTACTGCTTGCACTGGCGGCATACAGGCTGGCGCTATAATTTCACTAAGAATTCTGCCAAAGACGTTCATATACCACGGCCTCATTTCTAACACTCCTAATTATAGTTATCGCTATCAGTATAGGCGATAACTAGGTATTACAAATGCAAAGATAAAATCACAAGAAAAATCATAAAACACGTCTATAATTAAATGAGGGCAATATTAAGTGCGAGGGCTGGTTATGTCGTGGTTTACGGATGCATTAACATCTATTTATGCGAGTAGTGGGGTTGCTATTGCTCATCAGAACGTTCAGAGATTTGAGAATGCAATAGATCGGCTGTGCAATTTTGACTCGCCGCTAGGAGTGAAATTACACATGTTGAGCTATGTCGAGCGGTGGCTTAACCGTGACTCGTTGGCATTGTTATCACCCGTTTTATCATCCACTACGCCAACTATGCCGCTTGATCCAGTAAAAATAAAAATTCAGTGGATCGGAAGTTTTTGTGTTGCTCAAAAAATGTGTGAAGATTCGCCTCTGTTAGTAAAAAGCATAGCAGCGCTGTTTAGCTGTACCACTCCAGAGGTTTCTCAAATGGAGCGTGCTTGTCTTAAGGTACTAGAGTTTAATACCACTATTACGGCGGAAGATATTCAGAGCATACTTGGCCGTTGCAGTGATCCAGCGTTGCGACAGTTAAGGCGAGAATTATTAGATTCGCCATTATGGGAAAAGTATCAGAAATATAAGTCTTACGAAGCAATAGAGCGCGGAATGCGGGAAGGCTTATTAATGGAAGCGCGGGAAAGTCGAACATTGGCTGGTAAGCCCATTGATCCAGCGCGAAATATAAATGATCAAGTACGAGAAAGAATAGCAGAGTCGGTACATATTCCTCGGTCTGAAAATTGGGAAGATAATATTAGTTTTTATGTTGCGATAGACGCTGTTTTACGTGCTAAAAGCCTGCCTCATTTAGGCATGCTTGAGTCAACGGCTGCTGTGATACCTGGAATAACACTTTATCAGCGACCTGCCTCTGACGAGGTTGTAGCTGGAGAGCGACCGCTAGCGCCATCAGCGGATAAGAAGAAGCCGTGAAGTGTAGGTAATGGGTTTAATGTGTATAAGATTAGTTAAGACGATGTCGGCTCATACTTGAAACTTGCTTTATCTAAATCCACCACCTTGGTCTTCTTTACCCACTTATAACCAAGCCAAAGCGTTAAAAAGAGGGGTACGCCAATGTATGACACGATCACACCATACCAATTAATATGATCCGCTAGAAACGCTTGATAGTTTTGCCCAGCAATAATCACCAAGCATAAACCAAAAGCAATGAGCGGTGCATAGGGATAGCCTTTGGCAAGATACGGCAGCTGATTTAAGTCGCGGCCTTGTTTGACATAGGCCTTACGAAAGCGGTAGTGACTAATGGCAATGCCTAGCCAAGCAATAAATCCAGATAAACTGGAGGCATTCAGCAGCCAGAAGTAGACGGTGCCATTGCCGAAGCGTGATGATAAAAAAGTTAATGTAGCGACTAAGGTGGTCGCCAATAATGCGTACAAGGGCACACCAGATCGAGTGACTTTCTTGAAGATCGCAGGTACGTGACCTTCTTTAGATAAGTACCACAGCATACGGGTGGCGGCATACATACCCGAGTTTCCAGCAGATAAAATAGCAGTGAGAATAACTGCATTCATGAGTGATGCAGCAAAAGTAATGCCGAGTTGTTTAAATACCAAGGTGAAGGGGCTAACTTGCACGTCTGTGCTAGCTAATTGCGGTGAGGTGTAAGGGATTAAAAGGCTAATAATAAATATAGATAACACAAAAAATAATAAGATTCGCCAAAATACGCGGCTGACAGCTTTAGGGATGGTTTGCCGTGGGTTTTCACTTTCACCAGAGGCTATACCAATCAGCTCCGTACCTTGAAATGAAAAGCCAGCGATGATAAAAGCACCAAATATAGCTGACCAGCCACCGTGGAAGGGACCATCACCGATAGTCCAATTTTTAAAGCCAGCGCCATCAAAGTGAATAATACCAAGCACCATGGCAGTGCCGGTAATGATGAAAATAATAATGACGGTGACTTTTATTAATGAAAACCAGTATTCAGCTTCGCCAAACCCTCTGGCTGATAAGGCATTTAAAGCGACAAATATGCCTAGAAATAACGAGCTCCAAAGCAGTGGCGAACTGTGTGGCAGCCAAAAATCCATAACCAGAGTAGCGGCTGAAATTTCTGAGGCAATAGTAATGGCCCAGTTATACCAATAATTCCACCCTAACGCGTATCCCAAAGCAGGATCAACAAATTTAGAAGCGTAAACATAAAATGACCCGGTCGTTGGCATGAATGCAGCCATTTCGCCGAGGCTGGTAATAAGAAAGTAAACCATGATGCCAGTCATAAGATAGGCTAACATCGTGCCACCCGGGCCAGCAGTGTGAATAGCCGTACCACTAGCTAAGAAAATTCCTGTGCCAATCGAGCCGCCAATGGCAATCATACTCAATAGACGGGCATTGAGTTCACGGTGTAGTTTGTTGTTTTTATCTTTTTTCATAGAAAAACTATGTTAATGGATAATGCGTGGCTAAGCCATAGCTAACTCTGGGTGCGATTGAAAGTGTAGGTTTTGGATTTTTATCGTAGGGTGGATTAGGTGCGTTTTTTGCACCGTAATCCACCAAATAACATACTCGAAATCAAAACCTACACTTTCAATCGCACCCGCTAACTCTCATAGCTGCGTCAATGACGCAGTTATGAGCGGACTAACTTCTTGCATTTTCTTATTTTGTGTCCTAGGATGAATCGGGTGAAAGGGAGTTTTTACGGATAATATAGCCAGGATTGGTCATTTCATGCATTCATGTAAGCACCATATAGGCCTTATAGTCTTCACTGTCGTGTCTGCATCTCTGACTGGCTGTATGCTAGGCCCCAACTTTCATACTCCTCCTGCTCCTACCGTTCACTCATACAATGAAGTTCCCCTACCACTCAAAACAGTTGCTACTAGTAAAGCGAGTAACGGTGGACAATCACAGGCTTTCGTGACAGGTGCTGATATCCAGGCACAATGGTGGTATCTATTTCAATCTCCAGAAATCAATGAGCTAGTGCAGACGGGATTAGCTAATAGTCCGACTTTAGCGGCTGCTCAAGCCACTTTACGTCAAGCACAAGAGACACTACGAGAACAAATTGGTAACTCTCTCTTTCCAGCATTTAATGCAGGCCTTTCGGGTGAGCGCCAGCGTTTTTCGGGGACGTCATTTGGTGGTGGAATTTCCTCAAGCTTGTTTAGTGTTTACAATGCATCGGTGAATGTTTCTTATACGCTTGATGTATTTGGTGGTGCACGACGTCAAATTGAGTCTTTGCAAGCACAAACAGAGTACCAACAGTTTCAGTTAATTGCTTCTTACTTAACATTAACCTCTAATATTGTTACCACTGCGGTTACAATTGCTTCTTTGGAAGCGCAAATTGAAGCTACTCGTGCTTTGATTAAAGCAGAAGAGGGTCAGCTGATTATCATTAAAGATCAGTTCCACTTGGGTGGCGTGGCAGATACCAATGTTCTCAGTCAATTGGCTTTAGTTGAGCAAGCGAAAGCGACATTGCCAACGTTGGAAAAATCGCTATCACAATCTAAGCATTCGCTTTCCGTTTTGGTGGGTCAATACCCCAATAAACTATTACCAAAGATTCGCTTAAATGCATTGAAATTGCCTGTGCAGTTACCGGTTAGTTTACCTACCTATCTGGTGAGGCAACGCCCTGATATACGCTCAGCAGAAGCGTTACTTCACTCTGCTAGTGCTCAAGTGGGTGTGGCAACTGCAAATTTATTTCCTCAGTTTACACTGTCAGGTGTTTATGGTTGGACTGCGAGTGCGCCAGCTATTTTGTTTCAGCCAAATGATAAAGCCTGGAATTATACTGGTGGGATTACTCAACCACTCTTTCATGGTGGTGCATTGCTAGCGGCGCGACGTGTAGCTATTGCTGCTTATGATCAAGCGGCACAAGAATATCGACAGACTTTGCTGCAAGCGTTTCAAAATGTGGCAGATAGCTTACGTGCTGTTGATATGGATGCAAGAGCATTCCAAGCGCAAAAAGCAGCTGAGATAGCAACGTTTAATACACTTAAATTAACTCTGGATCAATACCGACTAGGCGGCGTGAGCTATCTCAATGTACTCACTGCACAACAGCAATATCAACAGGCGAGACTCAGCAGTATCCAAGCTCAGGCTTTGCGCTATACAGATACGGCTGCTTTGTTTCAGGCATTAGGCGGTGGTTGGTGGAACCGAAAGAAACTCATGTGTAATAAGGATTCGATTAACCCAACCAATGTAACGCTTTGTTCTTCGCCGAGGTGATTAGTGTTTATGAAGTTCAAGATAAAGCTAAGTGATGAAATGAAAAAGCCCATGAAGATGATGTTAATTAGCTTGGGCGTTTTATTTGGAGCAATTTTCATTTACAAGGGGATCAGCGGTTTTTTTATGCATCGCTTTTTTTCTGCGCATAAAAATCCTGTGATGACGGTTTCTACTATGACAGTGGGTTACGCTACTTGGCAGCCAGAATTAACCTCAGTGGGTAGTTTGCGCGCGACCTTAGGTGTGAATGTGACTGCGCAGTTAGGCGGCATGATACAGCAAGTATATTTTAACCCAGGTTCTATTGTTAAAGCGGGGACGGTGTTGGTTCAACAGAATGCAGATTCTGAAATTGGACAGCTGCATGCATTGCAAGCGGATGAAGAATTGGCGCGTATTACTTATGTTCGAGATTCAGCGCAGTATAAAGTGAAGGCAGTTAGCAAGCAGCAGGTAGACTCTGATTTACAAAACCTCAAAAGCTATCAGGGTCAAGTAGCACAGCAGACCGCGACCGTGGTGAAGTTAACTATTGCTGCACCCTTTGCCGGACGTTTGGGAGTCTCTGAAGTTTATCCTGGGCAATATTTGAACCCTGGCGACACGGTAACTACGTTGCAAAGTTTGGATCCAATTTACGTAGATTTTTATTTGCCGCAACAAGCTTTATCGCAATTGCAATTAGGGCAATCGGTGTCATTCTCTGTCGATTCTTTTCCTGGTAAGATTTTTTCAGGCAAGATTACTACTATTAATCCTGTTGTGGATGTTAGTACACGTAACGTTGAAGTAGAGGCCACGATAGCTAATCCTAAGTACCTATTGTTGCCTGGTATGTTTGTTAATGTGACTGTGAGTTCAGGTAAGCCACAGAAGGTATTAACTGTTCCACACACGGCGATTACTTTCAATCCTTACGGTGATCTTGCTTATATTGTGGGGGAAAAAGGTAAAGATGATGATGGCAAGCCAATTCTTGCAGTAACACAAACATTTGTTCAGACAGGCGATACACGAGGTGATCAGATCGCAATTCTGCGTGGTTTAAAAGCAGGTGATGCCGTTGTCACTAGCGGACAACTCAAGTTGAGAAATGGTAGTCTTGTTGCCGTCAATAACACAGTGAAACCTTCTGACAGTGCAGATCCTTCCGTTCCTAATGATCACGGCGGATAACCATTATGCAATTTACTGATCTATTTATAAAACGACCGGTCTTGGCGACGGTTATTAGCTTGCTTATCTTAGCATTAGGACTGCGTTCAATTGGCATGTTACCTGTTATGCAGTACCCATTTACCGAGAATGCACAGATTACTATTACGACCACTTATACAGGTGCTGACCCTGCCGACGTAGCTGCATTTATTACTACCCCTATAGAAAATTCTGTTGCTCAAGTGACTGGTATTGATTACATGACATCGAGTAGCACGCCGGGTACAAGTACTATTGTTGTTAATTTGTTACTTAATTATGATGCACTCAAAGCGCTCACCAATGTGAATACTCAGGTGAATGCTATATTGAACCAATTACCGAAAAACTCGCAACTTCCTGTTATAACTATATCAGTCGGTGAAACTATCGATTCGATGTATATTGGTTTTTACAGTGATGAGCTTTCTATTAATAAAATCACCGATTACCTTGTGCGAGTTGTGCAGCCTAGACTACAGGCCGTGCAGGGAGTGCAGCAAGCCCAAATCTTGGGTAATGGACAGTTTGCTTTGCGTGCGTGGTTAGACCCAGTGAAGTTGGCGGCATATAATTTAACTGCTGCTGATGTTGGCAAAGCGTTGTCGAATAATGACTTTATCGCTGCAGCTGGTCGTACCGATGGCAATATGATCGTCCAAAATTTAACGGTAACGACTAACCTGACTAATGTGGAACAATTTCGGCGGATGATACTGAAGGCCGAGAATGGAACCATTATTCGACTGGGCGATGTAGCTAAGGTAGACTTGGGTGCGCAAAATTACAATACCTCAGTGAGCTTTGATGGCCGATCAGCGGTTTATATTGGCATTATCGTGTCGCCTTCAGCTAATTTATTGTCAGTGATTAATGCGATTAAAGAAGTGCTTCCTGATATTCAGCAGCAGCTGCCTAACGGTCTTAGAGCAAGTATTGTGTATGATGCTAGTGCTTATGTGAATAGCTCTATTAAAGAGGTGATTCTTTCTCTATTAGAGGCATTTGGCATTGTCACTGTGGTTATTTTTATTTTTTTAGGCTCAGTCCGATCGGTAATGATTCCGTTAATTGCCATCCCATTATCTATCATCGGTACCTTTTTTATTATGCTTATTCTAGGTTACTCCATTAATTTACTTACCCTACTAGCTCTCGTGTTGGGAATTGGCTTGGTTGTAGATGATGCTATTATTGTTGTTGAAAATGTACAACGGCATATGGAGGAAGGAAAATCACCTTTTAAATCAGCTGTTTTGGGCGCACGTGAATTAGCTAGCCCCATTGTTGCTATTACTGCTGTATTGATAGCAGTATATGCCCCTATTGGGTTTATGGGTGGGCTAACTGGAGCGCTGTTTACCTCGTTTGCATTTAGCTTGGCGGGAGCTGTTACGGTGTCGGCTGTTATCGCATTGACCTTATCTCCCATGATGTGCTCGAGGTTCTTGAAAGTGAATTCTGGGAAAAATGCTTTCATACTATTTGTCGACCGCCATTTTACACAGTTAGAGCATGCATATGAACGAACGCTACATAAGGCTTTAGATTTTTTACCTGTTGTAGCCGTGTTTGCAGTGGTGATATTGCTCAGTAATTATTTTCTATTTTCGACGTCAAAGTCAGAGTTGGCGCCTCAGGAAGACCAGGGCATTATCATCGCTCAAATTACGGCGGAAGCTAATGCTTCATTGGCGCAAACGCAGCTGTACTCAGATCAAGTTTATAATATCTTTAAAAAGTATCCAGAGACAGCGCATATTTTTCAAATTGATGGTGCGAATGGATTAAACACTAGTATTGTAGGTATGGTGCTAACCCCTTGGGATCAACGTACGCGAACGACGAATGAGCTACAGCCGCTTATTCAAAAGCAATTGAATGACATTGCAGGAGCAAAAGTAGCTGCATTCCAATTACCATCATTGCCTGGTGGTGGCAGTGGGTTGCCTATTCAGTTTGTTGTTACGACGACGGATGACTTTTACAAGTTAAATGAAGTGTTGCAGAAGGTATTAGTTGAGGCTTATGCGAGTGGAACATTTGTGTATATTGATCCCGATTTAAAGATTGATCAAATACAGACAACCGTTCAGTTGGATCGTGATAAAGCTGCTGAGTTTGGGCTTAACATGCAAGATCTAGGTAATGTGATAAGTACCGCCTTAAGTGAAGGGTATATTAATTATTTCAACTATTCAGGGCGTTCTTACCAAGTGATTCCGCAAATCATTCGCAAGCAGCGTCAGACTACTAATCAGTTGTTGAACTACTATATTAAAACTGCCAGTGGGACTTCCATACCATTAGCGACAGTGGCCTCTCTTAAGCAGTCAATTGTCCCTGAATCTGTTAATCACTTCCAGCAGCTGAACTCTACTACTATTTCGGCTGTGGCAATGCCAGGAGTGACTATGGGGCAAGCATTAGACACTTTCCAGAATATTGCTAAGACTATTTTGCCGCAAGGGTATAGTGTTGACTATGCTTCTCAATCTCGTCAGTTTATTCAAGAAGGCTCTGCATTGGTATTTACTTTTTTCTTTGCACTGATTATGATTTTCCTCGTGTTATCTGCTTTGTTTGAAAGTTTCCGTGATCCGCTAATTGTCTTGATTAGCGTACCTATGTCGATATGTGGCGCGATGATATTTGTTAGTTTAGGAGTGGGTGGTGCAAGTTTGAATATCTACTCTCAAGTAGGATTGGTGACGTTGATTGGTTTGATTAGCAAACATGGTATTTTGATCGTGCAGTTTGCTAATGATTTACAACGCGAGGGTAAAAAGAAGCGCGAAGCCATTGAAGCTGCGGCACGGATACGATTGCGGCCAATCTTGATGACGACGGCAGCCATGGTTTTGGGTGTGATCCCGCTCATTACTGCGACAGGGGCGGGGGCACTCAGCCGTTATAATATTGGCTTAGTGATTGCAACAGGTATTTCTATTGGTACGCTGTTTACTTTGTTTGTTGTTCCTTCGATATATATGCTTATTGCCGACGATTTTGCTGGTAAACCAGCCAATGATGAGGTGATTGAGTTGGGGGTGTAGAAGGTAGTTAGTGTGTCGGCGCTGATATTCTGGTATTCCCTGATATCTGGCTATCTAACCCGGAAGATAAAGAGCCAATGGAGCGCCTTAATAGTGAGCTGTCGTTTAGATCTGTCATATCTATTGCCGCTGTTTTTGGCTGCTTCTGTTCTTCTGAATGACGATGTTTTTCATCTTGGATCTCTTGTATTTTTACACTGATGGTTTGCAGTTCTGTGATGCTGATAGCGCCAAATTTCCCTAGAGGGGTAGCGAGTTTTAGCATTTGTTCTCGGTCATAATGAAGTCTGCCTAATGCTGCCGTATTGGTATCTGCAATGTCTGCGGCATATTGATGGCTCATATGACTTAGCAACGCATGCAGAAATCGCACATTGAATGAGGAGTCTCTATTCCAGCTTCCTGTTTTGCTGCTGAGTACCTTAAGAACAAAGTCTATTGAATGCATTTTATCAAACTCTCTTTTATAACTATCTAGTTCAGTGCCGCGAGTTCGAAAGAGGTTCATCGGGCTGTAGGCATAGGGGGTATATTCAAATGTCTGAGCATCAAATATTTGTTTCAGTACCTTTCTATCTAGTTTTTCTAGCCATTGACATAGCTCGTTGGCAATGCATTTCATTTGATCGCGTATGGGTGGTTGGGGTGGGACGAAAACTGCCTCAGTCAGGTTCAGGTCTTCTGCTGCAGTGGGTATGGTGTTAGGTGCTCCTTCTGCCATGACAGGTAGAGCTTGATCAGGTTCGAGAAGTCTGCAATGACTGGACAGTAAGGACATGCACTCGCGCGCATAAGATAGTTTCATTTTTATTTTTTCCCAGCTTTCTAGCCATCGAGTAATTTGTTCCCGCATCTCAGCAGCGGTCTCTCTGGCGATAAATTGTTCTTGCGCCCTCGGGGCTTCTCTGGTAAGTAACTCCATTTCTCTGCTAAGCTTTTCCTTTATATCCAGTGCTTCTCTGCCAAAGCTATTAATGAGATCAGTGAATGCGAGGTTATCGCCAAGTTTTCCTGATTTTTTATCATAAAATTTAACGATGTGTCGGTATAAGTCGTGACAGAAGTGCACCATCTGTAATTGGATGTCAGCTTGTTGTGGGGTAGTAAAGGAGTCATCTGATGCATTGTCTACTGTAGCGCTTTGCTCAATTATGATTTGAGATTGTTCTAAGTCAAGCTCTTGTGCTGAGATGACTGGTCGAGCCGGACGTACACGGTCTGGGGTGAGCTCCCTGGCAAGTTCTTCCGCGTTATGCATTACTTCTAAAAAAGTTTTGAGGAGGCAATTTTGCCAAACTAATAAGAAGTTAGACTTTACCAGCTCTAAATTATGTGGCGGTAACTCTATGTAAGGATTGGTAGACGGTAGCGCTCGTCGTTGTCTTGCTGCTTCTTCAGCATGACTTTTGTTGTCATCAATGAAGAACTGGATAGCATTGTTTACAATGCTGGGATTGTCCTTGATATAAGCGAGAAACTCAGGTAGTGACAGAAATCCATTGGATAGCTCTTTAAGTCGCTTACGTAGGAATGGAATGCGTTTGTCAATTGATGTGGTAGGTAGATATAAAAGTAATCGTTTGCGAAATACCTCTTCACCTTTATCAAGCACGAGTAAATTTTTTAATACCGCAAGATAAGTCTGTGCTGTGACGGCGGGGTGGTTTTGTAGTTTTAGAAACTCTTTGCGATTGGCGTATTCTCTAGAGCGATGGACTATGGCTACCCCAGGGATTCTTTGGATGGGCTCTTCCTTGGTTGGCCAATACCCCATATGTGGGAGCGCAGGAAACTTTCTCGCATATTCTGGAGTGATTGAATAGTCATTTACTGCTCGTCCTCCTTTGAGTGCCTGAGTGATCGAGTAGGCTTTCATTTCGTGATCAATATTTGCTTTTATGCCGAGGTTGTCAGGGTGGAGATCCTCTTCTTCAAGGAGCCAACACATGAGTAATAGCTCAGCTATGTTTTCTTGAATCAAAATTCGTGCACTAGGGCAAACCAAGTGGCGGATGTGGGGATCAGAGGGTGGGGGGCCGTCATCGGTACAGTACATGGGTTTGAAGCTAGGAAGCGCAATTGAAAAAGTGCCAATTAAGTTGTTGCTGGCATCATAAACCGGGAGTTCTTCTGAGACGCGATTGCCCAGGGTCATGCGCATATAAACACTGAGAAAGATAACCCATTCAGCATGCTCTGGTGTGTAACCAGGCCCACACCCCTTATAGTAACCGAGAGTATCATTGATAAGCATTCTTCTTACTTTATGCGCTGAGGGTGGTGGAGCGGTGGCGGGCGTAGGTTGGCTTCCGGCAGTTTGAGGCGGCTCGGGGGGCAAGTAAATGCCTTTCACTACCGGTGGGGCCATTTATAATTTCTCGTTATTAAAGTGTGTGAATATTTTGGATAACATACATATTGTTATCTTGTCAACCTAGGGTATGTCCTATGTGATTATAGCGATGGCTTTTCTTTAATATATTATTCAAGTGCTTGCTTAATAAAGTAGATGTAATTGATAATATAACTTATTTGCAACAACGCCGAAAAGAGGCATAGTTGCACACTCAGGGCTCCCTCATTAAAAAATGCTGTCGT
>Ga0155555_132_pt2 | contig 28391 bp, 28 predicted proteins | sample RifCSPhighO2_12_FD_107212 | JGI IMG/M metagenome (GOLD analysis project Ga0155555, IMG submission 107212) | Gammaproteobacteria bacterium RIFCSPHIGHO2_12_FULL_42_13 | reverse complement strand
TAAATCAGCACCACGTTGCGCGTGCTGACGACCACCACGTCCGCCGCTCCGGCCGCCACCAAAAATATCGCCGAAAATATCGCCGAAAATATCGCCCACATTTTCAAATCCACCAAAGCCACTGGGTCCGCCACCTGCGCTACCTTGCACACCGGCGTGACCAAATTGATCATAGGCGGCGCGTTTTTTGGTATCGGTTAATACTTCGTAGGCTTCTTTGGCTTCTTTAAATTTTGCCTCGGCGTCCTTGTTGTTGGGATTACGATCAGGATGGTATTTCATTGCCAAACGCCGAAACGCTTTTTTGATCTCGTCTTCGGAGGCAGTTTTTGAAACGCCTAAAATTTCGTAATAATCGCGAGGCATATTGAGATATCTTCTTTTTAATCTAGATCAAGGGGTCCACCACGACTTTTGATTTTTGAGGTGATTTTTTGGAAAAATGGAGAAGAAAAGCGCAGGTGTACTTGAGTAGTACATCGAGCATTTTCTTCAACATTTTTACGAAAAAGCGCCCAAAAATCAAAAGACCAAAAAAGACTCAGCTATTTATCTTTGTCTTTTACTTCTTCAAATTCCGCATCTACCACATCTTCTTTTTTATCGCCCGACGCAGCACCCGCACTTCCAGAATCAGAAGTACCGCCAGCACCACCTGTATCACCTGTATCACCTGATGCCCCGCCGCCTTGTTGTGCATAAGCGCTAGAAGCAATCTTGTTAGATACTTCAGTTAATGCTTGTGTTTTCCCTTCGATCGCAGATTTATTATCACCCTTGATTAATTCTTTTAATTCTTTGATCAAGTTTTCCGCTGCCATGCGATCACTCGAGGCAACTTTCTCACCTAAATCTTTCAGAGATTTTTCAGTAGAATGAATTAATGAGTCAGCATGATTGCGCACCGTCACTAGTTCATGGAACTGTTTATCTTTTTCTTTATTTTCTTCTGCATCACGCATCATGCGTTGTACTTCTTCATCGGATAATCCGCTAGATGCTTTGATGACAATAGATTGCTTCTTACCGGTTGCTTTATCTGCTGCAGACACATGCAAAATACCATTTGCGTCAATATCAAAGGTGACTTCAATTTGCGGTACACCACGAGGTGCAGGCGGAATATCGGATAAATCAAAACGCCCTAGTGATTTATTACCAGAAGCCATCTCGCGCTCGCCTTGCAATACATGCACAGTGACCGCAGTTTGATTATCATCAGCGGTTGAAAATACTTGGGATGTTTTTGTGGGAATAGTTGTATTTTTTTCGATGAGCTTTGTCATCACGCCACCCATCGTTTCGATACCCAAGGACAGGGGTGTTACGTCCAACAACAACACGTCTTTGACTTCGCCGGATAACACAGCACCTTGAATGGCTGCGCCGATTGCGACTGCTTCATCAGGATTCACATCGTGACGCGCATCTTTATTGAAATACTGCTTTACCGCTTCTTGCACTTTGGGCATGCGGGTTTGACCACCCACTAAAATCACGTCAGATAAATCGGATAATTGCAACCCAGAATCTTTCATGGCAATTTTGCAAGGTTCGATGGTGCGCGTAATTAAATCATCCACCAAAGATTCTAATTTTGCACGTGTCATGCGGATATTTAAATGTTTTGGACCAGAAGCATCTGCCGTGATATAAGGCAAATTCACGTCTGTTTGCTGAGAAGAAGAGAGCTCGATTTTTGCCTTTTCCGCCGCTTCTTTTAAGCGTTGTAATGCGAGCGGATCCTTGTGTAAATCAATTCCTGTTTCTTTTTTAAATTCATCCGTCAGATAATTCATAATCCGCGCATCAAAATCCTCACCGCCTAGGAAGGTGTCACCATTCGTTGCTAATACTTCGAATTGATGCTCGCCATCCACGTCAGCGATTTCAATGATAGAAATATCAAAAGTACCGCCCCCTAAGTCATAAACAGCAATCTTGCGATCACCTTTTTTCTTATCCAATCCGAAAGCCAATGCTGCGGCAGTGGGTTCGTTGATAATCCGCTTCACGTTTAATCCCGCGATTTTGCCGGCATCTTTAGTTGCTTGGCGTTGCGAATCATTGAAATAAGCAGGCACTGTAATCACTGCTTCTGTGACCACTTCACCTAGGTAATCTTCCGCGGTCTTTTTCATTTTGATCAACACTTCTGCAGAAATTTGTGGTGGCGCTTTTTTCTCTTTACGTGCTTCTACCCAGGCATCGCCGTTATCCGCTTTGATAATTTTGAAAGGCACCATTTTGATGTCTCTTTGCACCATCTCTTCATTGAATTTACGGCCAATAAGACGTTTTACCCCATAGAAAGTATCGTGCGGGTTAGTAACAGCTTGTCGTTTTGCGGAAGCGCCCACAAGAATCTCATTGTCTTTGGTGTAGGCCACAATTGAAGGCGTGGTGCGTGCGCCTTCTGAATTTTCAATCACGCGTGGCTTTCCACCTTCCATAATGGCAACGCAGGAGTTGGTGGTTCCAAGGTCAATACCAATCACTTTAGGCATGGATGTTCTCCTAGGGTAGGTTCTTTCAGCTAACTTCGTAAATGGGGTTGATTTAAAGGGATTCAAGAGGGAATTCTGCAAAAAACCACTCGCTAACACTTGGGTTTTGTGGATCCCCGCTCAAATTCCACCAACCCCTCTTAAAATCATTGCGCCACCATGACCATTGCTGCCTTAATCACGCGGCCATGCAGGGCATAGCCTTTGCGTAAGATTTGAGCGATGGTATTGGACTTAAATTCAGGGTGTGGCTGCATAGACATGGCCTCATGCTGGGTGGGATCAAAGGGATCGCCTGGCTTAGGACTGATAGAAACCACACCGTTTTTCTCCAACAATTTGAGCAACATATCCAATGTGAGCTGAATACCTTCACGCATGGTAGTAAGCTGCGCGTGATCCGAAGCCTGTACTTCTAACGCGTGTTCCAAGCTTTCCACCAGCGGGACTAAATCTGATAACAATCGATCAACCGCAAATTTACGCGCCTTGCTGGCTTCTTGTTCTAAACGACGCTGGGTATTCTGGGCTTCTGCGTGAGTGCGGGCAATTTGATCTTTAAGCAACAACACTTCTTTTTCAAGTAAATGGATTTTATCTAATTGGTCTTTTTCGACGGTGTGGGGTTCTTGGTTGAGCAGATGCTCATCGTCGGCTTTTTTTGTATTTTCAGTCATGGGCGCTACTGTTGCTTCGGTTTCCTTTTCAGCGAGATCTCGCCATTTATTAGAATCGTGCTCTTTTACCATTATTTACTCTCTCTGTTGTATTTCGCCCTTGCTAACGCGTGGGCTTCCATTTACCAGAACAAAAGCACTGCGCCCTTGCCTTGCTTTCGCGCGAGCTTCCGTTTACCTGAAGCCAGAGTACTGCGCTCTGGCTATCGCGGCAAGCAGCTATCTCCAGTATACTTAAGGCCAAATTTCTGGAGTTCAAGATGTTTTGGCTCAAAAAATTTATTACTGCGCTTTTGTTACCCATGCCGATGGGTATTTTCCTTATCACGCTTGGCCTTATTCTCCTCGGTTTACATATTGCGGGAAAAACAGGGGGGCTCTGCTTAATACTCGGTTGGGCAATCATATTGCTTCCCGCGCTTAGCCCCATCACCAGGCTATTAATTAATCCCTTACAAAACCACTATTCACCCCTCCTATCACCTCCCGATACTGTGACAAAAATTGTCGTATTGGGTGGTGGCGCCACTGACAGCAAAGGCATGCCACCTAACCTCACTTTGGGGGCTGCGTCATTATCACGACTGATCGAAGGAATTCGCCTTTATCAACGACTTCACCAACATAACTCGGAGGCACAATTAATTTTATCGGGCGGTTATGTTTTTCAACCCAATAGCGATGCAAGCGTTATGAGCAACACTGCAATAGTGCTCGGCGTTTCTCCTAAAAACATAAAGCTCGAAGCGGGCTCACGCAACACTTATGAAGAAGCGTTATACTTAAAAAAAACGCTTAAAAACCAACCCTTCATCCTAGTCACCTCAGCTTACCATATGCCAAGATCCATGCGATTATTCACCAAATTGGGAATGCAGCCCATTCCTGCACCAACACAATATTTTAATTTCCAGGAAACACCCTTCTTATGGTTTATTCCTTCGAGTGATAATCTTGCTGTAAGCGATGCCGCCATACACGAGTATTTAGGAATTGCCTGGAATGAACTAAGAACCTATTTCAACACGCTGAATCCGAGTAAAAACGAGAGGTAGCATGAGCGCATTTCAATCCATTGGATTAATCTGCCGCGCGAAAAATGATGCAGTCGAAGCGCTTACTGCTGTTAAAAATTACCTTTTAAAGAAAAAAATAGCTGTTTTTCTGGAAAAAGATACTGCGTTTGCAGCATCAGACAATATCACCCCCATTTTTACTGAAGATAAAATTCCCACGGAAATCAATCTTATTATCACTATTGGTGGTGATGGAAGTTTATTGCACGCTGCACGTTGCGCACATCAAGCCAATATTCCTGTGCTCGGCATTAATCGCGGCCGCCTAGGATTCCTAACGGATATTCATCCCACCGAATTAGAAAAAATTGATGAGGTACTGAAAGGTAACTATGCTATCGAAGAACGTTTTTTATTGGATACTATTTTTGGGTGTGCTTTAAACGATGTTGTGTTACTACCAGGCAGCCCACGATTAATTGAGTTTGATATTTTTATCAACAAAAAATTTATGTGCGCGCAACGCGCTGATGGATTAATTATTGCAACACCAACAGGCTCTACTGCCTATGCCCTCTCAGGCGGCGGCCCTATTCTCCATCCTTCGTTAAATGCGGTCGTACTCGTCCCTATGTTTCCGCATACCCTTAGCAATCGCCCAATTGTGGTTGATGGAAGCTCAACGATTGAATTGGTTATCTCAAAAAATAATAGTGTAAAGCCGATGATCAGCTGTGACAGCAATGAACATGTTTTCATTGAAATTGGTGATCGCTTTTGCATCACACAACACACGAGAAAACTCAAATTAATTCATCCGTCGAGCTATGACTATTTTGGCACGCTGAGGGAAAAACTGGGATGGAATAGGTGAAATTATCGGGAGATTCTAAACAGGCTCTAAAGCACCATTGAAGGAGTGAGTGATTAAAGGATAAAACACCATTCTCAACTTTTATTGCGAATGATTGGATGTTCTCTTTTGAAGCGAGTAGCGCCAGGATAGGGCCGGGACCGAGCCAGGGATGGCTCATCTTCGAGCGCAAAAAGAGGACGTCCAAGCATGAGCGTAATAAAAGTTGAGAATGGGGTCGCCCTCGCTGACGCGCGGCTCGTGGTTCCGTTGCAATGACTGCGATGAATTAAGTAGGATAATATTCATGCTGACACATATCCGTATTCAAAACTTCGCCATTGTAAAATCATTGTCGCTTGATTTTCATGAAGGGTTGCACATGTTAACGGGTGAAACGGGTGCAGGAAAATCCATTTGGATCGACGCGATTGAAATGGGATTGGGGGGTCGTGCGGATCCGCAAGTGATTTACCCGAACGAAAAAACGTGCGACATCACACTTTGTTTTGACTTAACGCAGCTGCCAGAAGCAAAAAAATGGCTGGCGGCAGAATCGCTGGCGCATGAGGATGAATGCATTGTTCGTCGACTCATTGAACGCGAAAAGCCTTCTCGCAGCACGATTAATGGCACACCAGTGACGCAACAACAAGTACGCGCCTTCGCCCAATTGGTATTAAATATTCACGGGCAACACCAACACCAACAATTATTACAATCAGAAGAACAACGGTTAATAATAGATCGTTTTGGTAATCATGAGACGCTGCTTACTGCGCTGCAAACACACTATGATGAATGGAAAAAAATAGAGGACCAACGATACACGCTTCAACAGCAGTCTACCACCAAGGCTTCTGATCTCGCATTATGGCAGTATCAATATGATGAATTACAGCAATTAGCCATACAAGAAAATGAGTATGAGACGCTATTTTTGCGCTTTCAAAAATTACATCATGCCAAGCAATTCTCTTCTGCACTGCAAGAAGCATTAGAATATTTAACACAGGAACACACAGCTCGCGCATTGCATGCATTGCAGCATATTCGGATAACAGATAATACACTCGATAATATTCGTTCACTGCTCACCACAGCAAACATCCATTTAGATGAGGCGCGTGATGCGCTTGAAAAATACGGTGAAGATAGTAATAACACGGAAACGGAGCTTGCTGATATCGAAAAACGGCTCGCGATACTACAAGATACGGCACGAAAGCATCACGTTGAACCCAATCAATTATTAACCGTTGAAAAAACATTGCAAGAAAAAATTGCAGGATTGCAAAAAATGGATGATGTTTTGCTATCCTTGTCTACTGAACAATCAATCGTTTTAAAACGCTATCACGAAATTGCAAAACAACTCACCGAAAAACGAAAAAAAGCAACGCTTGTTTTACAGCAGAAAATTACAGCGGGTATGCAGCAGTTGGGAATGACAGGTGGTCAATTTGAAATTACGCTAGCGCTGCGTGAAAACCCTGTTCATCCCGCAGGACAAGAAAGTATTACTTTTCGTATCGCCACGAATCCTGGCCAACCGTTGCATGCGCTGAATCATATTGTTTCAGGCGGAGAATTATCTCGGTTATCTCTACTGATTGAAGCACTTACACAACAAAAGAAGCATACTCCTACGCTTATTTTTGATGAAGTCGATACAGGGATTGGTGGCAAAACAGCGACATTAGTGGGAAAATTATTAAAAACCTTGAGTGCAAATGCGCAAATATTATGTGTCACCCACTTGCCACAGGTGGCGGCACAAGGGGATCATCACTTTAAGGCTGAAAAAATAATGAAAGGTAAAACCACGGAAACAAAAATTTATCCGCTGACACAGAAAGAACGCGCGCATGAACTTGCGCGGATGCTCAGCGGAGATAGCATTACTGAGAAAAGTTTGTTGCATGCGCACGAATTATTGACACTGGAGTAAAACACTATGGGTAGAGACACACGAAGACATGCCTTTATTAATGAAGGAAGAGCCACGACACTGAGGGCTGCGGTTTTTCGAAACACATTACTTAATCGCCCAAACACACAGCGTGCTCTTTTACGACGCGCATTTGCACTGAACACCCAAATGCGTAAGGGTACGATAACCGAGCAACAGGCAGTGGAACGTTTGGAACAGTTTGATTTACTGTTGCGTAAATTTTCTCGTGACTTACATACAAAAATAAACAACGACGTTATTCCGCAGCTTCCTAAAATTCAGCAAGAGGACTTGAGTTTAACCGTGAACATAACGCTTGCGCTACAAAATCCAGATTCTTATGCCAGTCAATTGATGAACGGTGTTCAAGGAGATTTAATTGAAGCCTTGAATAAAGAAACGACAGATGACATTAAAAAAAATAATTTAGACGCACAAGAAATTGAACAAGAGGTTGAGCAAGTCTACCAGGAAACACAAAAGGAAGCTGAAACACAGCAATATCAAGCTGAAAATCCCCCAGAAACGGCTTCAGAAGAAGTAAAATCATTAATGCAAGAAGTAGCAGGAACACTGGTGAAAGCAACGCCTCTCGTTATCGCTATCGTCGCTATTGAAGAACGCTCTGTCGAAGAAACAAGAGATATAGTGGAAAATACTTTTAATCGATACACACAGGGTCACGCGCATTTTGCAGAAGCAGTGCTGGATGCAGATAAAGCACTCAGACATGAGCTAAAACCCACTGCAGGGCTTTTAGAAGACAAGGATGATAGAGGAAGAGGATGATAGACAAGAATGCTGGACTGGATTCTCCGCTTTCGCGAAGAATGACGTAGGTAGCGGAAAATGACGTAACTAACGGAACAAGGATGTTAACAATGCGTTTACTCGGATGTTTCACTATTCTGCTCGTCTTTTCAAATGCAATCTATGCTGAGATAACAGCTGCGAATTGGATGTCGCGCATTCCTGATCATCGTATTTTTAATCAGCTGATTATTCCGGGTACACATGATTCCGGTACCTATGCCATCACATCGAGTGCACCTTATGCATTAAGCAAAGATGATCCCCTGCCTATTTGGGTAGAAGAAATTGGCAACTGGTTGCCCTCAGGAATGCTTGGCGGTGTCATTGCAGGATGGGCAAAAACACAACCATATACCATTCTTGAACAATTAAATGCGGGTGCACGTTATTTAGATTTTCGTATTGATTTATTTCCAGGTGATCATCAATTTTATCTCAGTCATGCCATGTTAGGTGTTGCCTTTGAAAGCGCTTTACAACAAGTGCAAACTTTTGTCAGCACACATCCAACTGAAATTGTGATTGTGGATATGAATCACATCTTCAATGTTTCAGATACTGGAACACAACAACGGCTAGAAACATTAATCACGCAATATTTAGGAAAATATGCGATTCCAAATACTTATCATCCTACTGATACGATCGGCACCCTACGTGAACACGGTCAGGTGATCATCATCCTTAGTAATACGCTTCCCAATACCCCTGCACCAATATTTTGGCAAGAAAATAACAGCATTGATTCACCTTGGCCCAATGCTTCCAGTGTGGATGAACTGCATAATAAATTGAATGATGAAATGATAATCCGAAAAACCGCGCCACATGATAAATTTTTTGTATTGCAAATGGTACAAACGGAAACCAGCAGCCAGGTATTTGACGGTATTTTTTATTCTTCTTCACCCAGTACCATTGAACGCTTTGAAGCGCCATTGAATGCGGTCCTGAATGATTGGATATTGCAATACATGGGTCAGTATGGCGGCGGCGCGGTAAATATTGTGCTGCAGGATTGGTTTACTACACCTAGCAACATTCTCGATATTGCAATGCAGTATGATTATTTAACCTAGTTTCAATGCACCACATACACCATATTCCACATCGGTAGGAAAATACCTAAGGCCAACGTTAATACAATAGCGCCTACAATTACGATTAAAATAGGCTCAATTTTGTCAGTGAGTTGTTTGATATCATAATCAATTTCTTGTTCATAAAACGCACTCACTTCGAATAACATTTTATCCATATTACCGGTGGTATCACCCACGGACAGCATCTGCAATATCAGCGGTGAAAATAAATTAATTTTATTGGCAGCCGTCGAAAGATTATCTCCTTGTTCAATAAATGCCTGCATTTTCAAAATCTTTTTTTTGGCGTATACATTATTCACCACTTCTGCCACCAATCGAATTGCTTCAAGTAACGGCACATTGGTGTGAATTAAAATTCCCAGTGTTCGTGTAAAGTTTGTCATTACAATGCGGCGCATAATGTCACCAAATATGGGTAAAACTAAGATGATGTGATCAATCACAGCACGATAACGCTCTGTTACAAAAAATATCCGCACGATAAATACTAACAATGCCACCACCAGAAGTATCAACCACCAATAGTCTCGCGTAATGGTGGATAATCCAATTAATAAACGTGTCGGCAAGGGTAACTGAGATTCAAATCGTGCATACAATGCAGCAAATTTTGGAATAATAAATGCATTTAAACCAATCACTGCCAAAAAAGTAACGACAACGACCGTTAAAGGATAACGCAGCGCTGTTTTAATACGTTTTCGCGTAGTGCTGGCTAATTCATAATATTGTGATGCCTGCAAAAATGCATCATCAATGCGACCATTGGCTTCACCAGTTGACACAAGCGCGATCATCAGCGGCGGAAACAAAGCAGGAAATTTTTGCATGGCTTTTGATACGGGTTCACCCAAACCCACTTGTTTTGCGATATCGATCAACGCGTGTTTTAAGATGGGCACGCTCGAAACTTGTGATAATTGCTGTATCGCCGATAACACCGGAACGCCTGCTTTGCATAACGCATGCATTTGACGTGAAAAAAGGGCTAATTCGCTGGTCGTTAATTTTCGTGCAAATAGTTTACGAAAAACTAACGCCAGTTCGCCTTTTTCTGTTTGTGGCGAAATATTGATCGGTAAAATTTGACGCGACATTAATTCATTGGCAGCCGCGCCCATATCTTCCGCAGTAATTTCTCCGGAGACTTGAAATCCTTTTTGATCGCGTCCTTCATACGCAAAGACAGGCATACTATACCCAAAATACTTCAAGATGCGAACTTACTTAAACCAAGAGCTAGTCTAGCATACACGGTTTTAAGCGTTTAGATTGATGGTAGATTTGTGGGATTTTTTCTTGAGAAATGCGAAGGAATAGTTGACACTATTTCGAGCATTTCGAAGGGAAAAATCACGCAAAGATGCCATCAAGATAAGCGCTTAAAATTCGCATCTTGAAGTGTTTTGGGTATATACCTACTTGCCCTTCAATAGCTGTATTTGCTGCGTCACAAAGCTCTGTAATTCCGGCGATAAATCTGGTGCGCTGTTGGCACGCTGGAAAGCGTCTAACGCTTCAATTGTTTGATGATCATCTTCAAGCGCGATGCCCAACCCCGTCAACCATCGCGCATTCTGTGGGTCTTGTCGCAACAAGTCTTGATACAATCCAACTGCTTTTTCATGATCCCCCAGAGACTGGCTAATCCCCGCTAGCAATTCACGATACACCACATCATCTGCATCAATAGCAGAAAGATTATGCAAAACACGCAATGCTTCTTGGCTGTGTCCTTCGCTTTGCAAGGTTCGCGCTAATAATAAATTTACATTAATACTTTGTGGATTGAGTTGAACACCTTGGCTTAATAAATGTATCGCGGTATCCGGGGCATCGTGTTGCAAATAGAGCGTTGCCAGGGTAATTCTCGCTGACTCATATTCGGGATTACGATTTAAAATTTCCTTTAATTTCTCAACAGCTGCAACCTCTTCATGTTGCTGCAAAAGCGTCAATGCTTGTTGATACAATCCGCCCAAGGTTTCTTTGTGCGGGGTCATAACCGGCTGGGAAACCGCAGGTGATGCTATTGTTGCTGTTGTTGTCGAGGATGAAGCTGGGGGTGATGGCTCAGCAACAGGCGATAATTTTTGCGGGACTGATGTTCGCGTCATCAAGGGGATCGTCGGTGGCTTCATGACGACGGGCTGCACCAGTGCGCCCGTGTTCGGTCGCGTAAAAAAATAAAATAACTCGATTCCGAAACACACGACAAAAATTGCGAGCATACCGTAAAGAAACACATCAAAACGGCGTGACACCACGGGCGTAACACCTGCAAACAAATCCGCGTCTTGGCGTTCCATGCCGCTATTTTTCTCCAGATTTTTTAGCATGTCATTGGTGAGGCTCATATCAATACTTCCAATAATACAAAAAGAGCGCGGCGAAAGCGGCTAACAATAGCCCCAAACCGACTACCATCCAATCTTGAGAAGCAATCACTGATTCCGTATCAGACACTGCTTGTCGCACATCACACAGCGCCACACGACGACGACCGCGCCCATAAGCAGACATCATGGCTTTGTGCGATAAAATATTAATAAGCCGCGGTGTGCCGCCACTGCGACGAAACAATAAACGTCTCGCAGAAGTTGAAAACAAAGGACGTTTGCCACAATACCCAGCAATCGCCAAACGATGCTGTAAATACGGTAATAATTCAGAATAACGCAACAGCGGAAGCTGGCATGAAAACCCAATACGCTGATGAAGTTGCCGCAACGAATCTTGTCTCAAACGCTTATCCAATTCAGGTTGGCCAAACAAAACAATTTGCAGCAATTTCGCTTTTTCTGTTTCGAGATTCGTGAGCAATCGCAAGGTTTCAAGACTTTCAGCTGGCAATGCTTGTGCTTCATCGATCACCAATACTACTTTCTTACCTTCACGATGCAGCGTCATTAATTTTTCATTGATAGCAGATAACAGCTTGTAGGGATCATTGCATTCGTCTGTGTTGATACCCAATTCAGCCGCAAGATTTTTACGTAGCATCATCGATTCAAGGTCGGGATTAGGAATATAAGCAGTGACAAAAGGATCTTTTAATTGTTCCAACAAGAGACGACACAATAATGTTTTACCTGAGCCCACTTTCCCGGTCACTTTAATAAATCCTTCCCCATTGCGAAGATGCAGGAGCAGCACGTTTAATGCGGCTTGGTAACCCGGTAATCGACAGAAATATTGTGTGTTCGGCGTTAGCGTAAAAGGCGTGTCATGAAGATTAAAGTGTTTGAGATACATTCCTTATTCTCCCTGCGTCCCAAAATCTTCTGGTAACCCCCCAAGATGAAAACCGCGCTGATTCCGTTCAAATTGTTTTGCCTCAGCGGTCAATTGACGCTCCCAGGTATGGTCTCCCACGATAACAGGTTTCAATAAAATCACGAGTTCAGTTTTAGCAGATTCTTGATTGGTGTTACGGCCCACAATACCCGCCGCTGGAATTTTAGATAGGCCTGGCGTACCTGCAATGATCTCCTCTGTTTGATTTTGCATTAAACCACCAATCACCACAATCTGCCCATTTTCTGCATGGACAATATCATCAGATTCACGAATGGTGCTTAACGCCAACGGAAGCGTTAGTACGCTGCTGCTACTCCCTGAAGTTGTGCCGCCTAAGGTAATGGTTTTCTTTTGGTCTTTTACTTTGCTAATGGAAGGGTGAATGTAGAGTGTCACGCTCCCGTTATCACTAATTTGCGGTGTAACATCTAACGTAATTCCAGAGAAAAAGGGATTTAACGCAACGCTCTGGGAAGTTGTATTGGTGCTTCCTGTGGGTGTGATGTTAGAAGTATACCCCGTGACAAAAAATTGATCGCTTCCCACCTTAATCACCGCTTCTTGATTGTTCATCGTCGTAATATGTGGGCTAGAAAGGACTTGCACATTACCCTGTTGCGCTAACATATTCATCACGGTGCTAAAACTGCTGTTGTTGTTGATTGCCAGGGTAAACATTTGACCACCATTCTCAAATGCCTCAGATAATCCCGGACCGTTAGTCGCCCCCAATTGCTCAGTAGAAAATATTTTCCAATCAATTCCCGCTTGAAAATTATCATTCAGAGTGATTTCTAATATTTTTGCTTCAATAATTACTTCGCGATGCAAATTATGTTGAATTGTACTGAGATAATCTTTTACACGACGCAATTGATCTGGATATGCATGCACCATCACCATACCCGCTTGCGCATTGACAATCACCCAACTCCCCTTTCGATCTTCAATTAATGTTTTCAATGCGCTTTTCAATGCACTCCAAAAATCATTATCGGTCTTTGTCACTACCGTCGTGCCTGACCCTGTTGATGTTGTGGTTTGCTGTTGACTTCCCGACTCTCCAGGTGTGACCTGGGGGATCATCACAGGCGGGGCGTAATTGCCGGCGCCACCATTTTGACTACCATTATTGCCCGTATCCTGATTGGTAATTTCTGTAGAGACTAATTGCGTTTGAGATTGACCCAGCCGTTTCACATTTAAATAATCGACATTAAAAATTTCAGTACGCATTTTTAAGGGAAGAATTTCGTATCCCAATTTGGTTTTGCGATATTCATACCCATACATATCACGCACAACTGATAACGCTTCATCAATCGTTACGTTTTTCAGATGTAGTGTAATGGTTCCTGTAATGGAATTATCCACCAACATATTATCGGGCGTTCCTGCCACTAAGCCTAAAAAGAAATCTCTGGCAGGTAACGCATTGGCTGAGACATCAAAATGATGCGTTGCTTGTGAGTGATTTTTTTGAGAAGCGGTGTGTAGCAAAAGTGGTGGCAGGAGCGCCTTGTCCACCGCCAGTGATTTCTGAGTGCTGATCTGTTGTTTTTGTGCGAGTGCGCGATCATTTTCAATCGCTGCATTCATCGTAGAACGAATATCCTCACCTGCGGTGGCATATTTAGGAGGCCGATTACAGGAGAATAACAAGAGGGTAATCAAAACCACGCCAATTATCCGCCAGCCTGTAGCGCCTAAACATCTCATCCGAACTTTCCCTAGGGTGTCTTCGATCGCGTCACCACTGGTACCAATGATACCACATAATTTCCTTTATTATTGGTAAGATAGAGATGATCTGCGGTGATACGTGTAATCTCATAACCTGAAACAGTATCTCCTGTAACATGCCACTGCCCGTTCACAAAAGCAGTGAATTGCTGATCACGCACAAGAATAGCAGTGACCTGCACGCCCTGAGGGGCTGCCGACGCAGCAGTGTAATCAATGGGTCTAGTGGGATCTCGTAACGCAGCGCTCGATAAAGAAGCCACGAACAACAGGAGCAATAAAAAAAACTGCTTGCCTTTCATTCAGCTGCTCCTCACTACACCGGGATTAATTCTACTGAGATTTCTGCGGAAGGATACTGCGTCACTTCATAACTCAAATTATCATAAATTAAAAACCATGGCAGTGATTCAATATATTTCAGATATTGCACGGTGGAAAAAAAGTTTCCACGAAATTGCAGCATGATCATCGATTGATTTTCTTTTTCCTCTTTCACAACTTGCAATTTTTGAATCACGATACCAGTCGGCGCACGCGAAATTGCCTGTAATACAGGCTGAAAATTACTAATCGATGACAACGCTTCTTTTTTTAATAAAACATTTTTTTTCAAATTAGCAAGCTGACGATCCAATAAGCTGATTTGTTGATCTGCCATTGCTGATGGTACATGCAAAAACCGCTCATAAACTGCATAATCTCCTTTCAAATCACGGGCAATCTGTTGCGCCACTTGACGATCACCATCCAGCACGGCAATCTTCTTTTGCAACGGTTCAAAACCCCAATCCCACCATACGCTTGTTAAAATTAAAAGGGTCAAAAAAAATGTCAGCCAACGAAGCTGTTTGGGTAACCGATTAAATTTTACAATCAACGTTGTCATACTACCTTCGAGGCAATTTTAAAGGACAAGGTTTCAACCGCTTTTTCCTGCTGTGCATTGACTGGTGTCGTCACCAAGCTCCAGGCATGATGACGAAAAGAATCCTGTTTCTCTAGTGCATCAGTGAATCGCAACAATTGCTCAGCATTCGTCGTTTTTCCTGAAAGCGTAATTGTCTTGCCGCGATCTTCAAACATCATTTTCGTGAGCCACACTTTTTCAGGAATGGCCAAAGCAATGGCACGAAAGTCATCGGACATCACAAATACAGTCGTGTAGTTATTTGGCGCGATATTTCTCAATAAATCATTGCGCAAAATTAACGTTCGTTCTAATTTTTTTATTTCTTGAGTCAATGCAATAATTTTTTTAATGCTAGGTGAAGCATCTTCCAGTGCGCGCATTTTCTCAGGAAATGCTTCGCGATTGTTTTCAAAATACCATAACGAGGTCTTTTGAAATAAAAAAATAGAAAGTTGAATCACTGAAATGAACAGCAAAAAAATTACCCATCCTATCATCCATGTTTTTGCGCGTTCGCCCGTCAACGTATAGCGGCCAGGTTTTTTGAAGGCAAGATAAAAATTCATGTTTTGCATCATTAAACTTCCTGTCGCAATGCGCCACCCAAAGCAATCCACGCGTCACTGGAAATGGATAAATAATTTTTCTCAAGCTCTTTTCCCTGGCAGCACAAGGTAACGGCATAGGGCAATACCTGAATTTCTTCGACAGTCGCACTGAGATAAACCAGCTGTTGGGGCGTGCCTCCTGAAACATAAAGGGTGTTAGGGAATGATTCCTGCAATTGATGCTGGCAAAATGTAAATGCACGGGTAATTTCTGGTACTAATTGGGCGATATTCTCACCGGTATTATTATCACGCAGCGAAAGCAATAATTGGCTAACATGCGTAATCACAAACTCCGTCTGTGCGCTACCCAGTAGCAATAAACCGGTATAAGCCTTCTGATCAACGACACTGCATAAATTACGCAATGAGAGCTCTAAAATATCAATCGAAGTCAAATGCAAACCTGCCTCACGCAATAGTTGCTCACGCTCCTCTAAAGCTGACAGTCGCGCTACCGCAACAAAAATTTTCGCCGTTGCGGCATGATGCGAGGGGATGGTGACGAACTGCGTCACTGCCTCATGCGCAGGATAAGTAATCAAATCTTTTACTTGCCATCGCAATGCTGCTGCAATTTCAGTTTCCGGTATCGCAGGCTTGTCTAAAATAAATAATTGATAGTCACTGGGAGATAATATCCAGCAACAAGGTATATTTTTTAATGAATGTTCTTTAACAAGCTGGCGCAAAATACTGCTCAATGATTTTGATGTGTATTCATGCTGTGCGATAAATGAAAGTGTTGGTGCTTGTTTTTCTGCTGCTCGGTTGACTTGGCATAACGTGACACGATCTTGAGAAAAATAAATACCACAGTGTGCTACTACTGCCGATGTTTTTTTCTTTAAAAATCCAAAATCCATTTACGTAATTCCTAATGCCACAAAAGTAGCGGTTGTTGAGCTTGGGCCGTTTAATGTGCAAGTGACGCGGACGCCATCACTCACCGCAGCTGACGTAATCGAATACCCTGAAGGCAATCCACCGGATAACAAAGCCCCTACACTGGTGCAATTGGTCACTGCTGATCCCGCGCTGCTATTTGCTAGTCTTTTGGCGTAATTTGCGCTGCTCACCGCAGTCAAACTGGCTGCAACGCCATTGGTTGCGGCTTGTTTCCCGCTGGCATTAAGATCAATAAAACGCGGTACTGCGATCACCGCCAAAATACCAATCAACACCAGTACAACCACGAGTTCAACAATTGTAAATCCATTATGAGAACGCATGAAACATAGTATATACCTAGACAAAGACATATACTATTTCTCATGCGGTATCAACATGGATTTAGTTTAGTCGAGTTGGTGGTTTTTATTGTGGTGATTGGCGTTGCACTCACGGGCGTGATGCTGGCCTTCACCACAGCACTTGAAAGCGGCACTTCCGCCAATCCTCAAACCCTCGCCACCCAATTAGCCAGTGCAAGAATGGATATTATTTTGCAACAACGACGCGTCAATGGGTTCACCAGTTTTAACGATCCTTGTGTTAGCTCACCGCCTGCTGTCTGCCCCAGTTTATCAGGCTACGCCATTAGCAGCACCATCACTACTTACACGATTAGCGGAGATGCGAATTACAAACTGGTCGATGTCACAGTTTCTGGCCCTCAAAATGCTTATGTGAACTTAAAATCCTTAGTGGGAAAATATTGATGCAGCAACGTGAGCATGGTTTTACCTTGATTGAGTTAATTGTTGTTATTGTGATTTTAGCAACTTTGTCGATTATTACCCTGCCGCTTTTGCAATCGGGTTTTAACGCCTATGTAACACAGCGTGATATTAGTGATGCCAATTGGCAAGGGCGTCTAGCGCTGGCAAGATTCACCCGCGATGTGAATGCATTGCCTGCCACCACGAATATCAGTACTGCCACTAACGGGCAACTCACGTTTGTGGATGATGCTTCAAACAGCGTTTCTTACACGTTATCAGGCATGCAATTGCTACGAAATGGATTGGTATTAGCGAATGGCATCAACACACTGACGTTCTCATACTACACTGCTGCGGGCGCTGCCACCGCTACCATCAGCGCCATTCAATATATTTCAATTACCCTGAATGTCACCCAAAATAATGTAAACACCACGATTACCACTGTGGCGGCATTAAGGAACGCGCCATGAAGGGTTTTCTCACTATTGTTGCAGTAATTATTATTGTCATCTTTTCTGTTATTGGTGTGCTTGCTACGCGACTCATGACAACAGATGCATTATCAACAACACATGAACTAGGGGCGCAACAAGCGCTGTATCTCGCTGAAAGCGGGTTACAAGCAAGCATACATGCACTGGCAAACCCCATTTTCACCAATCAATTGACCTGTGCTGCCATTAACGGTAATGCAGCTCTCACGAATAACACGCTCACCGGCGCCAAAGGCCCCTTTACCGTCACGAGCGTTGGCCCTCAGGCGCCAACTGTCAGCACATTAAATGGCGCGCTCAGTGTCAACGCTACCAGCATCACCCTCAACAATGCATCCACCTACGCTGCTAGCGGTCGTATCATGATTGATCGTGAATTAATTAACTATATCGGAAAAAGTGGAAATACTTTGTTGAATGCAAGGCGCGGCGCGGATAATACCATTGCCACTGCGCATCTCAATAACACTGCTGTTGCGCAGTACCAATGTACACTCACTTCTAAAGCTGGCGTGCCTACTTTAAATCCCAGCGGTGATACCACAGGCGGTATGCGCACCCTTCAAGCGGTCATTCAGCTGGCAGAAGGCTGGGCAGTCGGCAATAACACGGGGCTCACACAAAATTTTATGCACTGGAATCGACCCAATGAACTGCAATGGACGGACGCGGGCGTTAATGTGGGTAATAGAAAAGATATGTTTTCTGTATTTTTAATTTCTAATGCCGATGGCTGGTCCGTCGGACAGGATGGCGTGTTTCTAAAATGGGATGGCAATAACTGGTCTAATGTTGAGTCCAATGATAATAAAAACTACAACAGTGTGTTCTGTAATGCGACCAATGATTGTTGGGCAGTGGGTAATGCTAAATCCTTTGATTACTGGAATGGCGGTGTGTGGACTGTGCAAAGCAGCACCATCTCTACATTACAAAACACTAAATACACCGCGGTATATTGCAATGCTAGTAACGATTGCTGGGCGGTAGGCAATAAATCCGGTGGCGATGTGTTTGTGCATTGGAATGGAACAAATTGGACACAGGATAGCTCTGACCCCACACCCCGGCGTGATTTAAACGATGTTACCTGCATCAACAGCACGGATTGCTGGGCAGTCGGTAATAATGCGGGTTTTGTGCATTGGAATGGCGTTAATTGGGCAACAGCAGATACCTCTGCACTACAAAGTGTCGATTACAATGGTATTGCTTGCCCTGCCAGCAATGATTGCTGGGCAGTGGGTAATCGGAACAATGGCACGGGCGTGATTGCACGATGGAACGGCACCAGCTGGTCAGACGCCTCAACAGGCCCTGATCAGAATTACAATCGGGTACGCTGTCGCGCTAGCAATAATTGTTGGATTGTAGGTAATAGCGGCGTTACGGTGCACTGGGATGGCACCAGCTGGGCCGAGATCACTAATCCATTAGGTGTTACACTGAATGATATTTCCTTCGTGGGGCCGGATCAGCGCCCTATGGCAGCTTGGCAGGAGGTTTTTCCATGACGTTAGCAACTCTACTGGATTACGCTGTTGCACATGATGCCTCTGATCTTCATCTTACGGCCGACGAGCCTCCACGCATTCGCATTGATGGAAAATTATCCATTATTCCCGACAGCACTACAGTAGATGTAGCCACCATTATCTCCGACCTCTGCGATGACAACATCCGCCAGCAACTTACTACAGATCATGATATTGATTTTGCTTTCACACATAAAAAACAAGCGCGCGTACGCGCCAATGTGTATTACACACAGATGGGATTGGCAGCAGCATTTCGACTGATTCCTGCCAAAATTCCCAATCTCACTTCCCTGAAACTACCCAACGTTGTCGATAGTTTTACCCAATTCCCACACGGATTAGTATTAGTAACGGGGCCAACGGGTTCTGGTAAGAGCACTACCCTGGCAGCAATGATCAACGATATTAATCTTTCCTCGGAAAAACATATTATTACCATTGAAGATCCGATTGAATATTTACACAGAAGCGAACGGAGCTTGATCCATCAGCGCGAAATTAGGCGTCATGCCAAAAATTTTCAGCGCACGTTACGCGCAGCGTTACGTGAAGATCCTGATATTTTAATGCTAGGCGAAATGCGTGATTTAGAAACCATTCGGCTCGCACTCACTGCCGCAGAAACAGGTCATTTGGTTTTTGCAACACTACACACGCCTTCTACGTCGCAAAGCATTTATCGCATCGTCGATGCATTCCCCTCAGGCGAAAAAGAATTGGTGCGCATGATGCTGGCAGATAGTTTACAAGCGGTGATGACACAAACACTGATTCCAAAGAAAGCTAGGGGACGCGTCGCTGCGATGGAAATTATGATTGCCAATACCGCCATTCGTAATCTCATTCGTGAAAATAAAATCGCACACATGGCTACCGTCATTCAAACCAGCGCTGCTATGGGAATGCAAACCATGCAGCAGCATGTAGGCCAGCTGCGAAAAGAGGGAATCATTTAGCTCCGACTCTTTTACTCTCCCCTGATTTATTTTATATTGTGCGAACATCACGAGAGAAAGCATGACAACCCTTACCGATCACGATATTCAGAAACTGGCCGAACTGTCAAAACTGCACTTTTCCGCAGAAAAAATACCTGCTTTTATCGAAACACAAAAAAATATTTTAAGCTTGATAGCAAAGATGGATACGCTTAACACGGATGAGATTGAGCCTCTCGCACATCCCTTGTCTGTCACACAACCCTTACGCGACGACGTAGTCACTGAGATTAACCAACGCGAACAATTCCAGCAGCATGCGCCTCGTGTTGAAGCGGGATTGTATATTGTGAATAAATTTATTGAAAATGAATAAGTATTTTTATGTTTAAAAAATCTGTTGCTGAGTTGTCAACGCTATTACGTACCAAAAAAATTTCTGCCAAAGAATTGACAACGATATTTCTCGATCGCGTTAAAAAGCGCGATAAGCTATTGAATAGTTTTATCACGGTTACTGAAACAACTGCACTCAAACAAGCAGAAGCGGCGGATCAAAGCATCGCTGCGGGTAATGCACACCCACTCACCGGCATTCCCATTGCACAAAAAGATATTTTCTGCACAAAAGACATTAAAACCACCTGTGGTTCAAAAATGCTAGATAATTTTATTGCACCTTACAACGCAACGGTAATCGAAAAATGTAATTACGCGGGTCTCGTGATGCTGGGAAAAACCAACATGGATGAATTTGCGATGGGCTCATCCAATGAAAATAGTTTTTATGGGCCTGTGAAAAATCCTTGGGATACGGCGCGCACGCCAGGCGGATCCTCAGGCGGCTCCGCTGCTGCCGTTGCAGCCGGTTTAGCGCCAATTGCCACAGGCACAGATACTGGCGGCTCGATTCGACAACCAGCGGCTTTATCAGGTGTTACAGGACTAAAACCCACCTATGGTCGCGTTTCCCGTTACGGCATGATTGCCTTTGCCTCTAGTTTGGACCAAGGCGGTATTTTATCGCGTTCAGCAGAAGATGCGGCCATGCTTCTCAATGTGATTGCAGGGCATGATGATAAAGATTCTACCTCCGTCAATGAACCTGTTCCTGATTACACCAAAACCCTGAAAGATACGCTTAAAGGAAAAAAAATCGGGCTTCCTAAAGAATATTTTACCGGCGGCTTAGAGGCGGGTGTTGAGCAATGCATGGAAAACGCCTTGCAGGAATTTAAAAAATTGGGGTGCGAATTTGTCGATATTTCGCTGCCACACACAGATTACGCAACATCGGTTTATTATGTCATTGCACCCGCAGAAGCCTCTTCTAATTTGGCGCGCTATGATGGTGTGCGATTCGGATATCGTTGTAAAGATCCGCAAAGTTTAGATGATCTCTACAAACGCACACGCACAGAAGGCTTTGGTGAAGAAGTCAAACGCCGAATTATGACGGGCACTTATGTTTTATCGTCTGGTTTTTATGATGCGTATTATCTCAAAGCACAAAAAGTGCGTCGATTAATTCGCGATGATTTTATTGAAGCCTATCAACAAGTAGATTTTATTTTTACTCCCACGGCACCCACGCCAGCTTTTTTAATTGGCGAAAAAAGCAATGATCCGGTGGCAATGTATTTATCGGATATTTTCACCATTGCGGCAAATCTAGCGGGTTTACCAGGTATTTCTCTTCCGGCGGGATTCTCAAAAAATTTACCGGTAGGCATACAATTGCTTGGAAAACATTTTGATGAAGCGCTGTTATTGAATGTCGGGTATCAATTTCAACAAGCAACAGAATGGCATAAAAAATTTCCTCAAAATGCAGAGGGAAAGCACTATGAAGTATGAACCTGTCATCGGCATTGAAGTGCACGTGCAACTCGCCACACACTCAAAAATATTTTCGGGTGCTTCAACCACATTTGGTGCGGAACCGAATACACAAGCCTGCGCGGTAGATTTAGGATTGCCTGGTGTTTTACCTGTATTAAATCGTCAGTGCGTGGCGCTCGCTGTTAAATTCGGTCTAGCAATCAATGCAACCATCAATAATCCTTCCGTCTTTGCACGAAAAAATTATTTTTATCCTGATCTACCCAAGGGTTATCAAATTTCGCAGCACAATTTACCCACCGTCGGCGATCAAGGGGGCCTTACCATTACGCTTGCAGATGGCGTAGAAAAACGCATTCGCATTGAGCGTGCACACTTGGAAGAAGATGCAGGAAAGTCTTTACACGAAGGATTACCCAACGTCTCAGGAATTGATTTAAATCGCGCAGGTACACCTTTGCTGGAAATTGTTTCAGCACCCGATATTCGTTCAGCCGACGAGGCGGTGAGTTATTTAAAAACACTGCATCAATTGGTGCGTTATTTAGGTATTTCTGATGGCAACATGCAAGAAGGCTCGTTTCGCGCCGATGTTAATATTTCATTACGCAAGAAGGGCGAAACAACCTTTGGGACACGCACTGAGATTAAAAACATTAATTCGTTTCGTTTTGTGGAACAAGCGATTTATTATGAAATTGAACGGCAATCAGAAATTTTAGAACGCGGCGAAAAAGTCGCGCAAGAAACGCGTTCGTATGATCCTGATCGCAATGTAACGAATACCATGCGCAGCAAAGAAAATGCGCCGGAATATCGCTATTTTCCCGATCCTGATTTACTACCGGTGTTATTATCGTCGGAATTTTTAGCATCCATTAAAAAAGAATTGCCAGAATTACCCTGGGATAAACGAGATCGATTAAAACGGGGATACGATCTGAGTGATTACGATGCTAATTTTATTGCGAATCACTTACCTGTGGCTGCTTATTTTGAAGCGGCGCTGAATCATGTAGCAGTCGATAGCGGCAACAAAGCAAAACTGGTTGCCAATTGGATTGCCGGAGAATTATCCGCTGCATTAAATAAGCACGACCTCACCATTGAAAAATCTCCTGTTTCTCCCGAACAATTGGGCATGCTCATCACACGCATTTTAGATCAAACCTTATCTAACAATATTGCCAAGCAAGTATTTGAAGCGCTCTGGTCTGGAGAAAAGTCTGTTGATGAGATTATTGAAAAAAGAGGCTTAAAACAAATCACCGATGTAGGTGCGATTGAAAAAATTATTAATGACATTATCAGTAATAATCCAACTCAACTAGCAGAGTACCGCGCCGGCAAAGAAAAAGTATTTGGTTATTTTGTCGGACTTGCTATGAAAGCCACCAAAGGCAAAGCCAACCCACAACAAATCAACGAGATGCTGCGAAATAAATTACGGTGATTAGAGCGCATCGTTACTACCTCCTATATGGTCATTAACCTATTGATTTTTCATTATTTATACTGTATTATTAATTTACGATATTAAAAATACTGGCCCTATGTTGATCGGTGTGGGTTAGCGTGATTCTGCTTTTAACTTCGTATTCTCAGCCTGCGGCACTCAATTTCATTCAAACCACTTCAACATTGTTCACCCATCGAATCACGTATTACCCACTCTATTCCACACAGAGCCAATTATTTAATGGCCATAAATACGATGTTTTCAAAAATAGTGTCTTTGTCACGAAAACCAGTAATCGCATTTCGAATACTCTTTTTGATATGGCAAAATTACTGAGTCACGCATCATAGTTTATTCCTATTAAATCAATAAATAAAATTAATTTCTTTAATTTTTGAATATCCGTTATCTTAAGCAGGTAATTTACTAAATCGAACGGAGAATAATAATGAGACTTTTTAATCAAAACAAAAAACCTCAATCTTTTGATGAACTCAAGATACAAATAGTACTGATACTTCGTCACCATCACAAAGACTATATGTCTACGTCTCAGGAACAACAATTACTGAATTGTGCTAATTTAAATAGCTTACGTCGTACTTTGGATTTATTGAATTCAACCTACAAAGAAAAATTCACAAAAAAAGTCAGTGACGAGGGTTATGATACTGATAGTACTTGGTTGGCTTACCATGAAGAGTATACCGCTGAAGAAGTGGAAAATATATATCAGAATCATATTAGAAAATTTTCGCCCTTACTTAAACGCTGTGATAAGTTAATATCACAAATCGAAGCGCAAGCAAATGCACTTTCTGATACTGAGCATTCAACCAGGAAAAAATTACAAACAGAAGAGGCGGAGCAACTCAAGCAGCTGTTTGATTTTTTTTCAAATGCCAAAATGATGTTAATACCCGACCATGAAAAAATGGCAATATTGAAACCAGCACTAGAAAATATTTTCAATCCATTTAAAAATAAATATATTCATTTAATGGAGTTAAACACGATTGTTCTTAAAAAACTGCCTTTTCTTGAAAGAGAAAGCATCGTTCGGAAACAAGTAAATTTATTTTGTACACTAAACGAGAAAATGAACTGCGCAAGGAATACAGCTGACTTAGTGGAAGCGATCAACGAAGCGAAAAAAGAAAATAGCATACTTGCGGCTAATTACTATGGCGTGAGTAATTTGCTTGGTGATTGTCTTGTGAGCGCTGGGAAGCTAGTGATGAAATACCACCGTGTTGATAGCACAGAAGTCTCAGAAAATTGTCAACCACAACCATTGGGATCGATCAATTTTTGAGGGGATTCGAACGTTGAAAAAAATTAAATGGGCCCAACTTTATAACGCTGTTGTACTTGTTCGTAACCTCGCCAATACGCGTGTTTTACCCACTAAAAACAGTGTGGTATCAATAGAAGGTGAAGCGGTGTTACCTGTTACTGCAACACGCAGCGGTTGCGCCAACTGGCCCATTTTCACGCCATTTTGCTCTGCAATCACCGTAATAGCTTCATGCAAAGATTCTTTTGTCCATGGGGAAAGCGATTCAAAATATTGATGCGCGGATTTAAGTAAATCACGTGCATCATCCGTTAAATGTTTTTTAACTGCTGCATCATCGTATTCCACTTTCTCTTCATAAAAATATCGACTTTTTTCCGCCATTTCGCGCAAGGTTTTGACGCGTTCTTTTTGCGCGTCATAAACCAAGCTTGTTTCAGGGCCATCGGCTATGACCAATCCCAAACTTCTTAATTGATATTCAAACGCCTCCACTGCATGGGTTGATTTGATGTAATGCTGATTCAGCCAATCTAATTTTTCAAAATCAAATGCGGCAGGTGAATGATTGATATGGAGCACATCAAAATATTGAACCATTTCCTCACGCGAAAAAATTTCTTGATCACCGTGTGACCAACCCAATCGTACCAAATAATTCAACAAAGCCTCGGGTAAATACCCCTCCTCACGAAACTGCGTCACACTCACTGCGCCATGCCGTTTAGAAAGGCGTTTGCCATCTGATCCTAAAATCATCGGCACATGGCCATAGCGTGGCATCGGTGCATTTAATGCTTTCAACATATTTATTTGTCGCGGCGTATTGTTGATATGATCATCGCCACGAATAATATCGGTAATTTTCATATCATGATCGTCCACGACCACGCAGAAGTTGTAAGTGGGATAACCGTCTGAACGCAAAATAATCAAATCATCAAGCTCCGCGTTCTCAACCGTAATTTTGCCACGAATAAAATCCTCAAAAACGACCGCCCCCTCAGTTGGATTTTTAAAACGGACCACATGGGGAACATCGCTTGAAATTTCTAATGCGCGACAATGGCCGTCGTAACGCGGTTTTTCACCTTGCTGCATTTGCGTTTCGCGTAATTTTTCTAAGCGGGCTTGAGAACAAGTGCAACGATAAGCGTGGCCCTCCACAAGAAGCTGCTGAATCACTTCCTGATAACGCGCCATGCGATGCGTTTGAAAAAATGGGCCTTCATCATAATCCAACGCTAACCACGACATGCCATCCAAAATGGCTTGAATAGAAGCCTCGGTCGAACGTTCGCGATCGGTGTCCTCAATACGCAAAATAAATTTTCCACCCAAATGACGTGCATACAACCAAGCAAATAACGCCGTACGTGCACCACCTACATGCAAAAAACCTGTGGGGCTAGGTGCAAAACGCGTCCTCATGGTTATCATAGTGGTTCTCTTAAGGTGTTATTCAACACGGCAGCCAAGCGCTTTCCTGCCAAGCACATCTGCACCGCTGCAATTTTCTGACCCTTCTCAACATAGGATTCTGACAGCGCTTCGCCGAGTTTTGGCGCAGTAACATTATGCATCGGATAAACAAAATCAAGCGCAATAGCACCTGCTTCTTTGGACCAGGCCTCAGGGTCAACCTGCGATGCTTGATCGTCCGAGCATAACGCCTCAAATTCGATTGCTGTTTCTTTTAGTAGATTCATAGGCGGATGATAACCTGCATTCGGTGAATACCCTGGCCATCCGCTAAAATGCCCCAGACTCTCATCCCATGCAGAATGCAAATTTTTTGGACCCAGGGTTGGCTGTATAGAATACAAATTTCCGCCAATGTCCCCCCTAGGAAAATCGTTATCATACAATGAAGCATTGTGTAACGGCTGATGAATATCGCCCACAATATGCGTTAAAAAAGCCAATTCGTAAGCCGCTGTGTTGTAATCTTTCTTCGCAATTGCCGACGCCAATTGCGGCACTAAATTATTTACCGCCCACACTGAATTACCTTCAGACAAAGGATGATAATCTCCCAGCACAATGGGAGTATCATGATAATGCCAAGTTTTCGAGAGTATACGGAAAAAATTGAACACGTCTTTCGTGTTTCGATCGCGACTTTCAACTGAATAACCCAGATAATCAGGCCAGGAAGCACAGTACACATAGGGCGAAAATTTCGAAAAATCTTTTTCAAAATGAGTTTTTTCAATCAAAAAATCGACATCTTGTCGCGCAACAGGGGTGAGGTAATCATAGGCAATTTGCGCAACGATAATATGTCCCGTGGCATCCCAGGCTTGCGCAGAGAAGGATAATACCCCTAACAATAATGCACTTACCCAGGTTTTAGCGGTTGATTGTTGCATCATAATTCTCCTAATATTATTTCGTCGTATAAATGACGTATAACTTCTCAAAAACTCGGGGTAAAAAAAGCATGTCATCCCGTGGCGAGCACAGCGAGTCCACGGGATCCAGGATTTTGTAGATTTTTCTGGATACCGCGGACTACACCGCGGTATGACGACATATTGTTCTCCATGTTATTGAGAAGTTACAATAACTTCATAGTTTTCGTAAATATACCATTTCTATCGCATGCTTTTTATCTTTTCGCAATATTAATTGTGCCCGATTTTTGGTAGGTAAAATATTCTCAGTCAAATTCACCGCATTGATTTCACACCACATCTTCTCTGCGAAGGCACGCACGCGTGACTTGGAAAAAGTAGAAAGAAAATGAAAATAAGCTTTTTTATCTTGAAAGCTGGTTTGTGAAAACTTAACCACGCGATCAATATACCATTGTCGAATATCATGGCTGTCTGCATCGACAAACACTGAAAAATCGAGAAAATCAGAAACGAAAGGTGACGCGTTTGTTGCCCCGGTTTGCAAAATATTCACACCTTCTAAAATTAGAATATCTGGCTTTTTTACGACGAGGTGTTCGTTCGGCAAAATATCGTAGGTTTGATGCGAATATAACGGCGCATCTACCGCTGTTTTACCTGATTTTACTGCCATCAAAAAATTCAATAAGGTGGCAACATCGTAACTTTCAGGAAACCCCTTTCTTCCCATCAATCCGCGCGCTTCTAGTATTGCGTTGGGATAAAGAAAACAATCCGTCGTCACGACTTGTACATAAGGATGACCCGGCCATCGTGATAAGAGTGCCTGCAAAATACGAGAAGTAACACTCTTTCCTACAGCCACACTACCTGACACCCCTATGAGATACGGCACCCTTGGCTCTGATTTGCTCAAAAAATGCTCGACTTCTTGGTGCAAGGCTTGCGTTGACGTCACATAAAAGCTGAGAAGTCGTGATAATGGAAGATAAATTTCTGACACTTCGGTTAACGAGATGGTTTGAATCTGGCCCTGCAAGCGGGCCAAATCCGCTTCGGTGAGCGTCATAGGCGCGTCATGCCTGAAATTCAGCCATTCCTGTCGCGTGAATTCGAGATGGGTTTTGTCGAAAATATCCGAACGTAGACTCACATTCGCCCCCCTACTCACGTTATAATCGACCCCATGAAATATCGATTGATCATAGGGATATTGCTCGCGTTGCTATGCACTTGCGCTAGCGCAGTAACACCTGTCAAAGCGCTGCATTATCGGGTGATTGGCATCGAAAATCCAGAGGCACTC
>Ga0155555_107_pt2 | contig 30533 bp, 31 predicted proteins | sample RifCSPhighO2_12_FD_107212 | JGI IMG/M metagenome (GOLD analysis project Ga0155555, IMG submission 107212) | Gammaproteobacteria bacterium RIFCSPHIGHO2_12_FULL_42_13 | reverse complement strand
GCTTCCACGTCACCGACGCCATTCAAGTATGTAGCAATTTACAAAATGCAAAAACAAGAAAACGGGAAATAGCCGGATTACTAGACGCCATGCGAACACATAAACTCGAAACAGGGTTATTAATTACCGAAGAAGAATCCGGGGAAGAGGTGATCACGGAAGGCAAAAATAAATTCCACATTACCATTATGCCAGCATGGCAGTGGCTGATCACAACCAGTGGTTAGCCTACTACTTTCCGATACAAAACTCTGAAAAAATTTTCCCCAGTAAATCATCCGACGTTAATTCACCGGTAATTTCAGATAAAACCAGTTGCGCTTGACGCAACCCTTCCGCTAACAATTCGCCCTGTCTTAAATGTTGTTGCGCTTGGATAAGCTGCTGGTGCGCACGCAAAATTGTATCCACATGGCGCCGGCGCGCAATAAAAATATCTTGTTCTTCTGAATGAAATCCTGCGAATTGGTGAATCTTTTTTTTAAGCAAATCCAGTCCCAATGATTTTGTGACAGAAATACACACTTCTGTAAAATCGGGATGTGCAATAACAGCGGGAGATTTATTCGTCAAATCAATTTTATTCGTAATCAAAATAACGGGTGGTTTTATTTCTGCATTCAATCCTAATTGATCTAACGTAAAAACATCATCGTTTATGTCCCTCATCCACAATACTACATCCGCCTGTGATAATTGTGCTTTTGTCCTTCGCACACCCTCTTGCTCTACGATATCTTTTGTTTCACGCAATCCAGCAGTATCAATAATATGCAATGGAAGCCCATCGATCTGAATGGACTCACGCAAAATATCACGCGTGGTACCAGGAATATCCGTCACAATCGCAGAAGATTTCCCGCTTAAATAATTTAACAAGCTAGATTTTCCAACATTGGGTTTACCGGCAATCACGACGTTGATACCTGATTGCAACAAAACGCCTTGTTTTACGGTATTTTTAATTTGTTCGACTTGATAAATAATTTCCTTGAGAGATGTTTCAATTTTTGGATCTGCTAAAAAATCAATTTCTTCTTCAGGAAAATCAATCGCTGCTTCCACATGCATACGCAAGGTCGTTAGCATTTCTTGTAACACTTCAATTTTTTTTGAAAACTCGCCTTGCAAAGATCGTGTTGCTGCTCGAGCTGCTTGAATTGAGCTTGCTGAAATTAAATCTGCGATCGCCTCTGCTTGTGTTAAATCAATTTTGTGATTTAAAAAAGCACGTTCAGTAAACTCTCCGGGTCTTGCCAAACGCGCGCCCAAATCTATCGCCCGAGCAATTAATTGATCCAACACCATTGGGCTGCCATGCGCTTGCAATTCTGCTACATCCTCACCAGTAAATGAACGTGGATTTTTAAAAAAAAGTACGAGACCATCGTCAATAATGCTTCTTTGCGCATCGTAAAAAACTGCACGCGCAACATCAGGTGTTTTTGTATTTGAAAAATGACAAATGGTTTGTGCGATAGAAAATGCTTGAGAACCTGAAATACGAACAATGCCAACCCCGCCTCTTCCAGGAGGGGTTGCAATGGCGGTGATGGTATCGATCATGCTTTTCTCGCATGCCGCTTCATTACTATCCATTGCTGCAATATAGAAGCGCAGTTATTGGTAAGCCAATACAGCACCAATCCAGCGGGAAAGGCAACAAAGAAAACAGTCATAATCAGTGGCAACATCATCATCATTTTCGCTTGTGTGGGGTCGGGTGGTGGTGGCGATAATTTTTGTTGCAAGAACATGCTCAAACCCATTAACACCGGCAAAATAAAATAAGGATCTTTGACCGATAAATCATGGATCCAAAAAATAAAAGGTGCTTGCCGTAATTCCACGCTTTCAATTAACACGTAATACAATGCAAAAAACACGGGAATTTGAATTAACATTGGCAAGCAGCCACCCAACGGATTAATTTTTTCTTTACGGTACAACTCCATCATCGCTTTAGACATGGCCTGTTTGTCATCGCCATGTCGTTCACGTAACGCTTTAATTCTAGGCTGCAGATCTCGCGTGCGCGCCATAGAAACGTAGCTTTTATTCGATAGTCCATAAAATGCGATTTTAATAAGAATAGTCACTGCAACAATCGACCACCCCCAATTGCCCAAATACGAATAGATTTTACTCATCAACCAAAATAAAAATTTAGAAATCGGCCACAACCAACCGTAGTCAATCGTTAAATCCAAACTCTTCGCCAAGGGCGCTAGGTTCGCGGGAATTTCAGGGCCGACATACAGTGTCGAAGTAAATGCAGTGGTTGCTTTTGGGGCCAGTGAGAGTGACTCGCTAAGATAACCCAACACAAAAATATCATCGCTTCCATTTTTACTCTTCCCGAATGAACGAGAATAATAATGCAGCGTTTGATTTTTTTCAGGCACCCAGGCGCTAATAAAATAATGCTGCTGCATGGCGATCCAGCCATCTTTAATATCTAACGAAAAATCACTTTCCGCCATGTCAGAAAAAGAAAGTTTTTTATAAGGCGTATCTTTGGTGGAAACAGCGCCCCCATTGTAAAAACGTGCTGCTAAATATCCTCCAGATACCGGTACATCACGTCGTGTAATTTGATTGTATGCATTGCCGCGCCAAACTGTGTTGCCATAGTTGGTTAATTGCATCGCGGTGGTAATATCATATTTTCCACGCGCAAAAGTAAATGTCTTGCGAATTGCAATGCCGTCTTTTGTTTCGCCGACCAATGTTACGATCAATTGTTTTTCATTATCTTTTAAAGAGTAATTGTCTTGATCAGCATGATAGACAATGCCTTCGTTTCCTGTAATTCCGCTTTGTGTAATATACAACGCATCATGATTTGGATTCAAAATCTGCACAGGTGCGCGATCATCCAAAGAAACGGAATACTGTGGAAGCGTAGCATCTACTAAATTTCCCCCCTCTAAATTAATACGCGCTTTTAATACGTCAGTGGTAATTGCAATCATTTTACCTTGCGGTGAGGTGGGTGTTTTTGCGGTATTTTGATACGGCTCAGATCGCTGATCATATGCCTCTGGCGTAAACTCATTGGACGAAGTGGCTTTCGCCGATGTTTCCGTGGTTGTTGCGTGCACTGGGGGATAATCCAATTGCCACGCATGCCATAACATCACACCAATAATCGCCAATGCAAAATATAAAAACGTACGACGAAATTCCATGAGAGCTACCTTGTGTGAGTGTGCGTAGAAATTGCCGAGGATGCAGAAATCACTTCATCTACACCGCCACGACTGAAAGGATGACAACGCAATAATCGCCACAGGATCATGTGCATCGCCTTAAAAAACGAATGGGTTGAAAGCGCTTCGCAAGCATAGTGCGAGCAAGAAGGATAAAATCGACAGTGGTTGCCAAGCAAGGGGCTAATCAAACGCTGATAAAGCCGGATCAACAAAAGCATTACGCCGCTAAGGAGCTGCGCAAGATTAACTTTTACAATTAGGCGCTCAAATTGGGTTGAGATTTGAATGATTTTTTTAACCATAACTGCTGTGTTTCATCCGATTGTTCTGCTACTGGCGATCGCAGCATCACCACTACATCAAACCCTGTCCATTTTGATGCATGATGCCGAAATTGCTCACGAATCAAACGCTTGAGCCGATTTCGCGCTACCGCTAATTTACAGTATTTTTTGGCAATAATCATGCCAAGACGTGAAAAAGAATAATTTTTCTGGTTTTTCAGATATAGAAACAGAAAACAGCCCGCGGAAATTCGCTTGCCCTGCTTTAAAATTTGGGCAATCTCATGCGGTTGACGAATGCGTTGTTTAGGGAGAAAACGCTCAGACACTGATGCGCTTGCGTCCTTTTGCACGTCGACGATTCAGTACCAAGCGGCCACCCACTGACGCCATTCTGGCACGGAAGCCATGTGTACGTTTTCGGTGGAGTTTGCTGGGTTGGAATGTTCTTTTCATATAAAACAAGCCCTTTGAATAAGAGGGGGCATCTTATCGGGAGGAGGCTCGATCTGTCAATGCTTCAGATCCCCCAAGAACGGTTAAACCTCTTCAAAGCGGTAAAATTCGCATCTTGAAGTGTTTTGGGTATAGAATTTGTCTATTTTTGTGGCCGAGAGCACACATGAAAACCGCCCTGACACAATTTGCCAAAACACGTGATGACATTACTCAGGGTCTTCTGCAATGGCGTATTTGGCTGTTGCTGGGATGGCAAGATATTAAAATTCGCTATCGCCGCTCTTATCTTGGCCCTTTATGGATCACCATCAGCATGATTATCTCTATCTATTCCATGGGTTTTCTTTATGGGCATTTATTTGGCATGAACATGCACGAATACTTACCGCATCTTTCAGCAGGACTGCTAGTTTGGACGTTGATTGCCAATATGATTATTGAATCAACGGCGGCATTCACCGAAAGTTATCACTATTTAAAACAAATCAAACTCCGTTACACGACACTTGTTCTGCGAATCATTACGCGAAATACCATTATTTTTTTGCATAATTTTTTAGCTTTTGTGCTGGTCATCATCACAATGCATCTTCCTGTGCGTTGGACAGATCTACTTATTTTACCCGGTGTGTTAATTATTATGCTCACCTCGTGGGCATTTGGCATGATATTGGCGATCAGCAGCACGCGTTTTCGTGATTTTAGCCCTATTGTCACTAGTCTCGTGCAAGTATGCTTTTTTATCACGCCTGTGATTTGGATGTCTCGCTCCCTTCCACCGCGTTATTCCTTTATTACTGAATGGAATCCTTTCTCACATTTTCTTTCTATTGTGCGCGAGCCCATGCTTGGTCGACTACCCACTGCAATCGATTATTTTATTACGATTGGAATTGCCGCTTTCTTTTTTATTTTGATGCTGTGGCTACTGAACCGCGTACGCCATCAAATTATTTATTGGATATAATTATGCCCGTTATCACACTTGATAATGTCTCACTTGAGTTTCCCCTTTTTGGCGCTAGCGCTCTATCTTTAAAAAAACAATTGCTGCGGCTCACGACAGGTGGCCTCATCAAAAAATCGCGAGACCACAAAGTAGCAACAGTAAGAGCACTACATCAGATCAATTTAACGTTACAACAAGGAGATCGTGTTGGATTAATTGGCCACAATGGCGCAGGGAAAAGCACGCTGTTACGGCTTTTCTCAAGAATTTATGAGCCCACACAAGGCAACATTTATATTCAGGGCGAGGTTTCTGCGCTGTTAGATGTGATGCTCGGCATGCACCCTGACGCAACTGGTTACGAAAATATTTATTTGCGCGGAATTTTACAAGGATTAACAAGGCGCGGCATCAAAGCAAAAGCACAAAGTATTGCTGAGTTTACAGAGCTGGGAGATTATTTAGCTGTCCCTGTCCGCATGTATTCAAATGGAATGGCGCTACGCTTGGCCTTTGCCATTGCGACCACTTTGTCGCCTGAAATCTTGGTGCTCGATGAAGTGGTGGGTGTTGGTGATGCCGCATTTATCAAAAAAGCTGAGCAACGCTTCGAAGAGTTGATGCTTCAAGCAAAGATCGTCATCTTAGCCAGCCATGATCTCAGCATCATTCGAAAAAACTGCAACAAAGTGATTTGGCTCGAAGCAGGGGAATTACAATTTTTCGGGTCTTGCGAAGAAGGAATTGAGCGGTATGAAAAAAATAACAACTGATCAAAAACCCGGGGTAGTCGTCATCCCGTGGTGAGCACAGCGAATCGACGGGATCCAGGAAATAATGGCATTTTTCCGTGCTTTTTTCTGGATTCCGCGGACTTCGCCGCGGAATGACGCGTCTAGTTTTGCCCCGGGTTTTTGAGAAGTTACAAAAAATCCAATCACTATGAAAATTCTACATATTTACAAAACATATTATCCAGAAACCATTGGTGGCATTGAAAGTTTTATTTCAACGCTTTCTGACGCGTTAAAACCACATGGCGTAGAAAGCAAGCTTGCTGTTACCACCAAGGGAAAACAACGCGTTGAAAATAATGTTTTTTATTTTCCACAAAATTTTTGGGCCGCTTCTACGCCATTCAGTTTTTCATTTTTTAAAAATTTTATTTCTCTGACGAGAGACTTTGATCTTATACACTATCATTTCCCCTGGCCGTTTGCTGATTTTACACATGTATTCAGGAAGATTAAAAAACCCAGCGTGGTCACCTATCATTCAGATATTATCAAACAAAAATATTTAAATTATCTTTATGCACCTTTGATGCATGCATTTTTAAAACGAGTCAACCGTATTGTGGCTACATCACAAAATTATGTTAATAGCAGCGCAGTGCTACAACGACATCATGAAAAAGTATCTGTAATTCCTTTCGGCATGGCACGCACTCAATTTCCAACACTTCCCGCTAAAGATTTAGAAAAATGGCGCGCTCGTTTTGGTGAAAACTTTTTTTTATTTGTGGGTGTATTGCGTTATTACAAAGGATTGCAATATCTACTTGAGGCAATCGAAGGCACGCAGCTCTCTCTGGTGATTGCAGGATCAGGCCCCGAAATGGACACCCTTAAATCTTTGGCGGCTGAAAAAAAATTATCGCGTGTTTACTTTACAGGATACGTCGATGATCGAGATAAAGCAGCACTTTATCAGCTTTGTCACGCAGTAGTCGCCCCCGCACATTTGCGCTCTGAAGCATTTTGTTTATCACTACTCGAGGGACTGCTCTTTGAAAAACCATTAATTTCAACTGAAATCGGCACAGGTACTTCATTTGTCAACCAACAAGATGTTTCCGGTATTGTCGTTCCTCCAAAAGATTCTCAAGCGTTACGAGATGCCATGAAAAAATTAGTACACGATAAAAATTATTATTTGACGATAAAAAACCAAGTGAGAACACACTACTTGGAGCATTTTACCGTTGAAAAAATGGCAAACGCTTATTTTGATCTTTATCAGGGATTGTTATGAGTCAATTTTTTATTGTATTTTTTTGGACACTGATATTTTTATCATTTTTTTCCTGTATCGGCGGTGCTTTTGTCACTCCTTTTAAAAAATACATTAAATACCCATTACTCACTGCTCCTTTCACGGGCATATTAGTCACAATGTTAGGTGTTTCTGTATGTTATTGCCTACTCAATCTTTCTATTTCAAAAGCGACATTACTTATTTTTTTATTGGGTACATTAGCCACCTGTATTGCAATATATCAACAACAACTTCGATTTCCAAAAATGCATTACGCGCTCAGTCTATTTTTGCTGCTTTGGGTGGCAGGTATTACTTATTGTGTTAACTACACAGAAATAATGCTGGGAACCCCTAGCCTTTTATTTTCAGACGGTACGGATCATTTGGGGTATGTTCAACTGGCAGATTGGTTGATGGCGCACTCTGTTTATCAAACACCTATTTTAAGTGTGCAAAATCCTTATGAAAGTTGGCCTTATCAAATGTTTCATTTTGAGCCGAGATTTGGCAGTTTTTATCTACTTGCAGTTTTTTCTTTTTTAAAACAATTACCAGCGATGTTTGCTTATAATATTTCTGTTGGTGTAATTTTAATTTCAGGCGTTTTAGCGGTAAGTGGCGTATTTGCACGAAGCACTCAAGGACTAATTTTAGCGATTGTGGGGTTAACCTGTGCGCAATGGTACCCATTAGGACAACGTGGATATTTTGGAAAAATTATTGCTTTTCCAGCTACTTTTTTTATAGCGGGATTATTTTTTTCGATTCGAAAACACGGCGAGCTTATTCCAGTGTTGACGCTAATATTCCTAACCTGCGCTGCTGCCATCAGCTACCCGGGTAACGCCATTGCCGCTATTTTTTTCGTGCTCACATCAGGATATTTTATTTTTTCGCTATTTTTTCGATATGTTTTTCAAAAACCGCTACCAAGAAATTTTTTGGAAATATTTTTTGTAATGATGCTATTGCTTGTGATCGCTGTGGGTATGTCAGGACAATTATCACATCCTTTTTCAGGCTTAGGCGGAGAAAATTCAGATTGGCAGAGGTTGTGGAAACAGCTACTCGAAATTCCATTAAGCGAAAAACATCAATTTTTATCACTTCCTGTCTCTTTGTATTTACTCAGCCTTATGCTTTTATCTACGACAGTCATGATTATTATTGCTTGTAAAAGACGCGCGGCAATCCCAGCGGCATTGCTTATTTTCCCTTTTCTTTTTATTGGTTGCTTAGAAATTTTTGATAGTCCAGGGCAACGCTGGATTGCCTATGAATTTATTGGCGTTTTTTATCCTGCATTATTATTGGCTGCAATCAGATTATTTGAGAAACCCTCTCACCCGCTTTTGATTTGTCTTATTCTGATAGTGGGCATTCATATTCCAAAATTTACAGAAGCGCGGCACCATTATGCGGGGAAGGGTGTGTTGCCGGATCGACAATATTCAAAAATCAATTTTGAGCAAATGGCGGAAAAAATTGGCAACCAGTCTGTGCTGATTAAAATAAATGATACGCCACACGCACTCCCATTATTAGTTGAATTTGGACGAAGAAATATAAAAATGGAATGGACGCCTGCCTCGTGGAGAGCAGTGGTAGGGTATCGACCTTGGTCAGCGCCTGCTGTCACTGCTGCGGTATTTCACCTTACTGCCTTAAATACACATGAAACTGGTTGTACGAACATCTTTCAAACACAAGAGTATCAGTTGTTAAAATGTCATCAACAACGAACCAACTGATACTGTCTCGTGCGATAAATAAGCGCGCATCCGGATTTCGTATCCTTCCAATCAATCAAATATAACGATGCTGGTTTTATTTTGGGTGCTGGCCAAGGCTGGTAACCCACAATTGCCTTCCACGCTGCAGGCGTCCACTCGAGCTTCATATCACGTCGACCAAACTCTACCAAAATAGGCAGTGCGTACATCACATCGTTCATGGTGACAATGACGGGCTGATTGCCTATGTGCTGCGCTAACGTATTTATTTCGGATTGTGAATATTCTAGGGTTGGAATAACTTCGGCGCCCGTATATCGTTCAACACTAGATAAATACTTTGGAATGCGTATCAATACCGTCACCACAATCATTGCTAACAAAATGACGGTGAGCTTGCGATGCTTTCTCGGCAAACTAACGCCATACAAAACAGACATTCCTATCAGCACTGACGGATAGGGTATACCAATGAGCTGAAAAGCAATCCAATTCTGGCCTAAAAACCACAACAAAACACAAAACAAAGGAAACCCTAATAATAAGCTTACCGATAAGGCATTGCGTTTTTTGATTGCAATCAATGATGCAATCAGTATTAGCAACAATGACAACCCAAACACCCATGCATCCATATGCGGCGGGAAAGGTGTTCTTCCAGGAATTGTGCGAATCTCAAATAATTGTTGCCATAATATCGGCCAATGAACGCTTTGCTGAGGAATATTATTAACCGCTAAATTAGCAGGGCGAGACAAACTTCCTGAAACACCGATCGCCAGAAGAATCAACATTGCAAGTATTAACAATACAGACGCCATTTCTTCAATGCTTTTTTTATTCGTCGCCAAGATTTTCCTGTTAAAGAGACATTCTGAAAAACAATATAAGCCTGCTGGTATAAAAAATAACAGGGCAATACCTCGCCCTGGATAAACCGTTGCGGCGGCAATCATAAAAATAACAAGCGTCGATAAAGAAAAAAATCCGCGCTGTTTGTCTTGGCAGGTAGCAAAAAATAATCCCAGCAAAAAAAACAAGGTAGGGTAACATAAAATTTTTCCCAGATAACCGCTTCTGCTCAAGGGATACCATTGCGAAATCATCAAACCAATCACCAACAAGAAAAATGTTTTTTTATCGCGAGAAAACACAGCAGCAACGCCTAAAATTCCTGAAATTAATACAACTGTTGTTGCGCTATCATAGGAAAACATACCGGATTGATGCTCGATCCAAGAAATCAACGCTAATAAGTAAAAACTTCCAAAGCGCGCGTCAAAAGAAAACATGGCATTTGGCCAGCTTTCGTAGGGTTTTTCCTGTGAAAGCGTAGGCGGATGACTTGCAAGATGTGCGTTAATCCAATCAGCCAGCTGGGCATATCCCAGCTGATCAGAGCCATCCATAAATAAAAATCCGCGCCCACCGAAATGAATAGAAGTGGCATTGACTAAAAAAATCATGAGAAAAACCCACAAAAAAATAAATACCCAAAGCAAAGTATGTTTTTCTATGTGACTGGGTTTATTGATGAGTAAGACGATAATGGTTAAAACAGCACCGCTGGTGAGCGTAATCACACCCGAAAGGCCTAAAGACAACCCTAGAAAACCATATAAAGTCGCGATGCCGACCGCGGTAACAAGTAACCCGCTTAAAGGTGTAGCAAAGATGGGGTAAAGCAATTGCCGCCGAAATGGAAAGATAAATGCGCCACCCACTAGACCAAATAAACACAAAAAGAAAAAAACCCAGAGAAACTCATTGAAAAAGGTGTAACACATAGATTTATTTACCTTGTGAGGTTACGATGACAAGCCCTATTTAAAGTTTTTTTGCCCCGGATTTCAAGAATGATTGAAGCTGTATTGATAACTTATTTGAATGATTTTTCAACAGCGCGCGTTACCTTACGTAGTCTCAAATTATATTTTCCTGAGATTAAAAAAACCCATGTCTTGGTTGATAAAAAGGATATATCTCACTGGGTAACACCGAATGAAGTTGAAATTAATTTATTAGCGAAAGAAGACATTTGGCCCAAGGATCTTCCCTATCCAAACAACGGCTACCATGCACAAAAATTATTAAAGTTGTTGAGTTATCGTTTTATTGAAAGCGAATTTATTTGGATTATAGATTCGGACATGCTATTGATTCAGCCCTTAACACATGAAAAATTGGGCTTGCTCAAGCATCCTTATTGGTTTTATAGCGATTGGAATCAAGGGAATCTCAGCTGGAAAAAAGAGGCCGAGCAATTTTTGGGGTTTACCATACCCTACTCCTTTATGGAAGATCCGCTTTATATTCTCAAAAAATCTATTTTAATGGATTTTTTTAATCGTTATTCGGCCGAGGATTTTTTAAAATATCCTAATATTTCTGAGTTTGAAGCCTATGGCGCCTTTGCTTATCATGCGCATCGCGATGAATATGCATTTATTTCAACGACTGAGTCGCATTTTGCAAAATGCATTCACCAAGTACCGCCTACTTATTTAGTGTTGGATGAAGCGATTGGATGGAAGGATTATCGTGATTCTGCGCTGATTGCTGTCTGGTCTAATTGGTCACGCGCATTAGATAAAATGATTGAATGCTACCATGATAGCCAACATTTTTATTTTCAAGAAATAAGGGATCATGTAACGGCGATTTATACAGATTATTTGTTGCCTGATGGAAAATTATATCCTCGCTGTATTGATGGAATTTATGCGGATCATTGGGTAAAACCTGATGTTACTATTTTCCCCCCTCCAGGTACTGATACCTTGAAACTTACTTTCAATACACACAAACGCGCAAAACCTATCTGCAAAATTATGCTAAATGCGCAATGCGTTGAAACAATTGCCTTAAAACCCGGTGAGCAAGCTATTAAAATCATCTTAAATACCGATAGTAAAGATAATACACTTAAATTGCATTTCGAAGGAAAGCGTGCATGGCATTTTCGTGACAAGCGAATTTTGTTAACAAGACTTGGGGTGTTTTACACCTAAATATACCCAAAATACTTCAAGATGGGAATTCCTGCGCCTTTTTATTTTTCAATCAAATCTAATTCGCACCTTGAGCGCCGATTCACAAAAACTCATATTACACATCTATTCTGCATTTGGCGCTGAATGCAGTTGAGAGAAGGCTTTCTGAATATCCCCTGTTACCAGCAAGGGCACAACGGTTGCTGCCGCATCAAGCGAGCTCAGAATATTTTTTTTATCTGAAAGGCTGGGTTTGTGAAGCACATACTCAACAACAGCATCGCGATTACCAGGATGACCAATGCCAATACGCAATCGATAAAATTCGGGTGATGATAAACACACGATAACATCACGCAACCCATTGTGTCCACCATGACCGCCGCCTTTTTTTAAGCGTGTTGTGCCCCCTTCAAAATCTAATTCGTCGTGCGCAATTAAAATATTTTCCGGTGCTATTTTGTAAAATTTCAATAAAGCAGATACCGCGCGGCCACTTTCGTTCATATATGTGGTTGGTTTGAACAATAAAATTTTTTGGTGATTATGAGAGAATTCGGTAACGACACCATGCAATTTTTTTTCTGCGCGAAAATTGGCATGGTGTTGCTCTGCGAGCAGATCAATAAACCACATGCCCACATTATGGCGCGTGTTGCTGTAATTTTCGCCGGGATTGCCAAGGCCGATGAAGCACTGAATGCCGGTCTGTCTATTCTCCATTAATTCATCCTGCTTCCTGGATACCGCGGCCGCGAGGTGACGCTAAAAAAGATACAGCTACTATTTTTTTTCCTTTTCCTTTTCTACTACTTTCTTCGCATCTTCAGTTGCTAGTTCTTCCTCTGTCTTTTGTCCAGTGATTACTGTTTCAGCTACAACTGGCGCTGCAGTTTCTTCTGGCTCTTCTTCACGTGGTTCATGGATGCTTACCACCGTTTGATCATGATCTTCATCCAATTCATGTGCGAGCGTTACTTTTTCTGGCAATTTAATTTCAGAAATATGGATAGAACCATTGAGCCCCAAGCCAGAAATATCTACTTCGATGTATTCTGGTAAATCCATTGGCAAACAAGCAATTTCAAGGTGGGTGATTAATTTTGATAATACACCACCGTCTTTAAGCCCAGGCGATTTTGTTTCGCCAACAAAATGCAATGGTACTTCCATGGTGATTTCTTTGTTGAGGTCAATACGCAAAAAATCAATGTGTTGAATTTTGGGCTTGGTGGGATGTCGCATCAACGACTTTAAAACGACTTTTTCAGCTTGACCATCGACGGTAAGCGTTAAGATGTGTGAATAAACTGCCTCATATTCCAGCGCTTTTAACACTTTATTGTGCGCTAAACTGATCGGCATCGGTGCTTTGCCTGCGCCATACAAAATTGCAGGCACACGGTCTTCTTTCAAACGCATCCGACGAGCTGCGGATTTACCCGTAGCCTGACGTACAGTTGCGTCGAATTCAAAAGAAACTGACATGACGTACTCCGAGGTTAATAAAGGAAACGGGGTATTTTAACGAATTTCTGGGTAATTGCTAGTGGCTAAAATCCGCGGGCCGTGGTATCCGCGCCGCATGGTCTGAGTGCGTAAATATTCTAATCCTCAAACATCGAGCTAACAGACTCATTTGCGGTGATACGCGAAATAGTCTCGGCAATCATGCCGCTCAAGGACACTTGCTTAATCTTACGGGATTGCTTTGCTGATTCTGAAAGCGGGATGGTATCCGTAACAATGACAGTATCCAAAATGGACTTTTCAATCACCTCAACTGCGTCCCCAGACAGAACAGGATGCGTGCAATAAGCCGCCACGCCTTTGGCACCATATTCTCTTAAAGCCTCGGCTGCTTGGCATAAGGTGCCCGCCGTATCAACAATATCATCTACGATCAAACAGTGGCGCCCTTTTACACGACCAATGACATTCATTACCTGTGATTGATTCGGCGCAGGGCGACGTTTATCAATAATCGCCAACTCTGTGTCGTGTAATCGTTTTGCAATTGCACGAGCACGTACAACGCCGCCAACATCAGGAGAAACGACCGTTAAATCTGGATAATCAAACAAAATACCGTGCTGCTCTAAAATAGAAGGGCTGGCATAGATGTTATCAACCGGGATGGAGAAAAACCCCTGAATTTGATCTGCGTGTAAATCAACGGTAATGAGACGAGTAATCCCCACTTTCGCCATCATATCTGCCACTACTTTTGCAGAAATGGGTACGCGAGAAGAGCGCACGCGGCGATCTTGCCTTGCATAGCCAAAATAAGGGACAACGGCAGTAATACTGGTGGCGGAGGCGCGGCGCAATGCATCTGCCATTAAAAGTAATTCCATCAAGCTGTCATTGCAGGGTGCACAAGTTGATTGGATCATGAATACATCACGACCACGAACATTTTCTTGAATTTCTACACGGGTTTCGCCATCACTGAACGTTCCCAGCATGGCTTTTCCTAGGGTCATTCCCAGGTATTCTACGACGCGTTCTGCCAACGTAGGGGTGGCACTTCCGGAAAAAATTTTTACTTCTGGCATCAGATCCTCGCGCAATGCGTGGGACTAAGTGCTGGGGTGCTAGGATTCGAACCTAGGAATGCCGAGATCAAAACCCGGTGCCTTACCGCTTGGCGACACCCCATCAAGATTGATTGGGTATTCTACCGAGTCTAGAATTCGTGTCAAATTATGAATTAGGATGCATTGTATGTGTTTTTCCGCCACAGCGAGTTTTTCTGCTGCTGCCGTTTTGTCAGGATGCGGGGCACTTGGGCTTTATTTTGCAACGCGACACGCCAATCGTCGTTTTCTTGCTTTTAATTTCATTAGTTTTTTCTACGCCATTCAACAATTTTCAGAAGGAATGATTTGGCTCAATCTCTCGCCGATGATTTTTGGAAAATTATTTTTGTTTTTCGCGGTTTTTGTATATCCCTGGTATACCGGCCTTTGTTGTTATTTTATTACACGCAAAAAACGCCTGAAAACCTACATTTTGTGGATTACCCTGTTTGGTTTTTTATTTGGTGCGTGGGTGTTTCATACAGTGATGGCGGAACCACTTTTTTCTGTGAACCAGTGTCGTGCGCATATTTTTTATGATTTCCGTATCATGGGAAAATACCCAATAGATGGATATGTGATGTATTTGTTACTTATTCCAACTTATATATTTTTTACGAGTCTGCCTTGTTTTATCAGTGACCGTCGTTATTCGTCATGGCTAGGCGGGACAATCATTTTAAGTGCAATAGCATGCCTGGGGTTCTATTCAGAAACTTTTATTTCAGTCTGGTGCTTTTATGCCGCCATCATCTCTGCTGCTATCACACTTTTCACTTTTATTCAGTGGCGGAAGCGACGGCTCGAGCAGTTAATTGTTTGAATCAAGTAGGAAAATAGCTTCCTATGGGCAACAAACCTGTTATACTAAAAACATGTTGACGAGGGAGACGCCACCATGGTTAAGTCTGAATTAATCGTGAAAATCGCAGCGAAGCAAAGTCACTTATCCATCAAAGATATCGAATTAAGTGTTAATCATGTTATTGACAGTATGAGTGACAGCTTAGGCTGTGGCAAACGCATTGAAATCCGCGGGTTTGGTAGTTTTTCACTCCATTACCGCCCACCCAGGAAAGCGCACAACCCTAAAACAGGTGCGCGTGTTTTCACAGCAGCAAAATACACTCCGCATTTCAAACCAGGTAAAGATATGCGCGATCGTGTTAATCAAAATCGGGAGCAATATCCCATCAAAGAAGCACATTCTACAGATGATGAAGATTAGGCTGATCCTCAAGCATGCGCGCAGCCCCTTGCAGATCCTGCAAAAGACCGCGCGTTAACGCTTTGGTTCTGTTGGGAATTAACCTCTGTCTCTATCGTCGCGGTCCATTCTGTCACCCCTGTTGAAGGAGCGATTGCCGCCGCCACTACGACGGAAGCCGCCGCCGTTGCCGCCACCACCACCAGAACGACGATTGTCGTCTCTAGCAATGTTTACTTTGAGTTTTCTGCCTGACATTTCAACACCATTCGCAGCCAAGGCATTTTCACATTCTTGGTTGGATGAATAAGTGATGAAACCAAAACCTTTTGATCGACCTGTGTTAAAGTCGATAATTAGCTTTATATCTTCAATATTTCCATATTGCGTAAAATAGTCGCGAAGCTCGTCTTCAGTGGTGGTGTAAGGCAAGTTCCCGACATAAATTTTAGATTGACTCATTTTTATTTACTCTACTCGATTGTTTTATAAGAACCTTGACATGCAGACATAGGGCATTCTGAAAAGAAAAACCAAGACACACGCTAGGCGATTCTGATAATACGGATATTTTGATTGGTTGTCACGCATTTTATCGTGCTCATTAATCCGGCTTATTGGCCGTTTGCTTTAGTCTTTCGATCCGCTCAGCGGTCGTAGGTAGAATCGCGAATATTTTTGTCAGCACGGGGTCCTTTAAGGGGCTTATAAAGAAGACATGGGCACTCGAAGGGCAAAACTCTGCGTTTAAGATCGCCCCCTGTTTTTGTTTCGCAGCTTCAGCTTTCTCTAATGCAGCTATCAACCCACCACTGTGCTCGCACAACTCCTCTGCTTTACGATCTGCATCGAGCGTCATCGCAGGAGAATAGATTCTGCGAATCACCCAGGACGCAATGGGCGCGAATATCGCCATTATTCGCTTGTGAATTACCTTGGGTGGGTTACTTTTGTCTTGTAGGAAAAAGGTCGTGTAATCAATGAAGGCAAGTCCGCTAAAGCTATTGCCTATCATCGCGGATGCGGTATTCACGTACGCATCTCGATCATACAAATGTGCCACACAGTAAGCCAACACTGACGTTAATTCTCCTCGCGAAAACGTCTCTAATAGCCCAGAGGTTACTGCAATAGCACCTCTTTTGTGAAATAGCTGTACCACAAAAGCATTGGGAACAGCTTCATCGATAATATACAAGTCCGGCATGTTGATGCTTAATTTGTCTGTTAAGGATTTCACCAAAGGTTTCACAGAATCCAATTCATGCCCACGCATTGGTTTCGCTTTAAACTGAGATAATATCGTTCGATCCGCATAAAAAAGCGCGATCACATCAATGAACACCAATAAAACCAGAAAAAAATAAACACCTACCGCGCCACCGATTAAATCACCCACTAAAATGAAAAAGATATTAGACAGGAAAAGAAAGATAAGAAATTTTCTGCTGTTCATGAATGTCGCATCCCTGTGTTCTTCGCCAAAGCCTATTTTATCTGAATTATATGCGGTTGGCATCCTCCCTGGGGGCTTCGCGGTGGCTCAACCAAGCTGTTTAATCGTCACAAAATAAGCAATGAAGATAAACGCCCAAATCACCAACACCGGATGCACTTGTTTAATCTTACCTGTCAGTAATTTAATTAACACATAACTGATAAACCCAATCCCGATTCCCACGGCAATTGAGAAAGACAAAGGGATCATAATGGCCGTGATCACACTGGGAATGGTTTCAGTCATATCATTCCAATCGAACTGCGTGAAGGTTTTGATCATCAAACACCCCACAAATAACATAGCACTGGCAGCAGCATAGGGTGGAATCGTGCTCGCAAGTGGTGAAAAAAACAGCGCCAATAAAAATAAAGCCGCAACGACACAAGCAGTCAACCCCGTTCGACCACCTGCACGCATGCCAGCAGCGCTTTCGCAATAAGGGCTACAACTCGACGTTCCTAATAATCCTCCCGCCACACTCGCAATGCTGGTTGCCGCCAAGCCACGAGAAAGTTGTTTTGCGCTTTTTTTGCTTTTATCAAGCAGATTTGCTTGCCGCAACATACCAATAAAAGTACCTGTGCTGTCAAATAAAGACACTAAAAAGAAGGCGAAAATAATAGAGAACCCATTATGCGAAAATAATCCTTCGATTCGACATTGCATGAAGCTGGGTGATAATGAGGGCGGCATCGCAAAAATCCCATGATAATGCACGGATCCAATCATCATCCCAATAAACGTCACGAATAAAATCCCAATCACAATTGCGCCACGCACACGCAAATAATCTAAGGCGGTGATCACACAAAATCCTGTGAAAAATAAAATGACCGGTACGGAATACACATTACCCAAACTCAATAACGTATTGGGATTCGACACAATTAAACCACCACCTTTTAATCCCAGCATCGCAATAAATAATCCTAATCCTGCGGCAATCGCCATATGCATGGTGTCTGGAATAGCATCAATCAACCATCGACGCATCGGTGTTACCGCCACCACAAAAAATAAGACGCCTGAAATAAAAACTGCGCCCAATCCGCTTTGCCACGAATACCCCATTCCTTGCACTACTACAAAAGCAAAATAAGCGTTCAACGCCATGGCAGGCGCAACTGCTAATGGGTAATTCGACAAAAGCCCCGACAAAAAACAGCCTAACGCGGTCACCAAGCACGTCGCTACGAAAATTGCGCCGGGATCCATCTGTGCTTGCGATAAAATAGCCGGATTAACAAAAATGATATATACCATCGTCAAAAATGTAGATAAACCCGCAATGGATTCTGTTTTAGGATTTGTTTTGTAGTACGAAAGTTTAAAAATTTTCTCTAGTAGGGCCATGTTATTCCCATAATGGATAATGCGTTAATGTGATGGATTCGCTAAAAAATAATTTCGCTTGTTCTGCAAAACCGGTGGTGTAATCAGAAACAAAGAACTGTTTAATCCCAGGCGCATCTTTTTTATTTTGAAGATTTTCTTTTTTTAATCGCGCTAACACTGCTGACGCCGCTTGTTCTGAGGGATCAATTAATTTCACACGCTGCTGATAATAAGCATCGATTGTATTTTTCACAATAGGATAATGCGTACATGCTAGCACCAACGCATGAATATCCAGCAATGCAGGACGCGCAAGATACTCTCCTAAAATACTTTCAATAATACTTCCCTGATGAAAACCCTCTTCAATCGCAGGCACTAACATCGGCACCGCTAGAGATTTCAACGTAATATCCAGCTCCAGCGCATCAATTCTTTTTTTATACACATTCGATTGCACAGTTGATTTTGTACCAATTAATCCGACGGATTGGTTGGCGAAACTGGCCTTTAATATCGCAATGACTGGGTCAATCACGTTCATGACCACAGCTCTACTGCCAACATATTCTTTAACTAAATCATAAGCGACGGAAGACGCGGAATGACAAGCGATTAAAATCATTTTGCAATGCTGCTCTAGCAACATATGCGCGATTTTAATTGAATAAGATTGAATGGCTGCTGCAGATTTTTCACCATAAGGCAAATGTGCAGTATCGCCAAAATAAATAATATTTTCATTCGGGAGCGCTTTTACCACTGCATGCGCAACTGTTAATCCGCCTACACCGCTATCGAAAATGCCAATGGGATGATCGCTAATGTTCATAATCGTTATTCCGACAAGTTAGCGCTTGCTTCAGAATCTGTTATTCTACCATGACCAAGGACAACATAATGACCATTGATCAATTATCCTCTGTACACTTACCACTGGGAAAGAAAACTCCCTATGTTTCCCAATACGACCCCAGCCTGCTATTTCCCATTGCGCGGCGCTTTAATCGAGAAAAAATTGGATTGTCTGCTGCGCTGCCTTTTATGGGCTGTGATAGCTGGAATCATTATGAGGTCTCATGGCTGAATGAAAAAGGAAAACCTGTTGTCGGAATCGCTAATATCACTATTCCTTGCGAATCTGAAAATCTGATCGAATCCAAATCCATGAAATTGTATTTTAATTCCTTCAACAACACCAAAATAAAAAATGTCTCTGAATTAACCACCATTATCAAAAAAGATATCGAAGCAAATGTTCGTACGTCCATTGATATTTCCATTTTTCCTGGAAATGAGATGAAGGATGAAAAAATACTGGCGCATTTTGAAGGCACGCTGCTCGATACGCTCGATATTACTTGCACGGTCTATGAACACTCACCGCAATTTTTAAAAACAAAAGGGGCGGACATCATCACTGAAACTGTCTGCTCTGATTTACTGAAATCAAATTGCCTCGTCACACAGCAACCTGACTGGGGAAGTTTACAAATTACCTATACAGGCAAAAAAATTAATCATGCGGGTTTGTTGCAGTATATTGTTTCCTTCAGAAATACACAGGAATTTGCAGAAACCGCTGCAGAGCGTATTTTTCTTGATATTCAACAACACTGCACCCCCACTGAATTAACGGTGTACGCGAGCTTTACGCGACGCGGTGGTGTGGATATCAATGCACTTCGCACTACTGAGCAATCCTTTAAAGCGCCAAAAAAGATTCGACTCTATCGGCAATAAGCGATTACCGATTGTTGAGCCCCGCTGTAGTACTCTGCGTGTTTGCTTGAGCAGATATTGGCTGCGCTGACGGCGGACTTCCCCAGACACAATGTTTTACCCAAGCGCTTACGGTGTTCAAAGCATCGGCAGCACTGGCTGTTAATGCCGTTAGTTTTCCTTCGGTTGTGTCTTCGTAGGTAAGCTGTGAGCCTCGCATGACTTGCTCTATTTCAAGATAATATACATTTCCTTCAAGTTGCTCAGTGGTTGGTAACGTCTGGCGCAATCTCTCTAAATTTTTCCAATTAAAAAATTTTGCGATACTTGCATTATCAGTAAAAAAGCGCCACAAACAAATCATTCGCATTGTGTCATCTGTGCGAAGATAATTTAATCGGCTCATATAAAACAACGCCTTCTCTACCCATTCTTTTTCATGTGCTGGAACACCCGTACGGCACTTACTATCGACAAGCGCTCTGGTTAAAGCAGTCTCAAATGATGCCGCCAAATCGGGGCCGTTTATGCCGTAGGATACCGCTGTTATTTTAGCGAAATGCGCTGTGGTGTTATCTTTTTCATTGAATTTATATGGCCACAAAAATCTTTTATCCAGGCTATCTGCTTTAAGCGGAGTAGGTTCTTTGCTCATTTTTTTCTCTCCTTGAGCGCACACGCGACATACATCATCACCGGCAATAATACCAGCAAATACAAGCAACACATACCCGCATATGCTAACGCTTGAATAAAAATGGCGGGGTAAAAAATGACAACCAACATCGGGGGGAATAACGCTATCAACAATAAACTTAAACGAGAAAAAGCATCATGCATACCGTCCCTTAATGCATCTACAAATGCTAACGAGGTGCCCAAAAATCCTGTAATTGAACAAATCGAAACAAACATAATGCTGATGCTTTCAATAATGGGGTGATGTGTCAGCGAAGCCAGCGCATGCATTAATAACGAATTCGTGTTGGCTGAATGATTCATCGCAACCAGCTCAGTGCTGGGCAGGGCTCCCTGAATCAATAAAATCCAAATCAGGTATAACGTGATAGGGATCAGACTACCACCTAAAAATATGCGTAATAATTTTTTGCGATCATCACCAAGATAATCTCGAATACTGGGCAAAATAGTCGCGTAACCAAAGGCGGTGATCATCACCAATAGTGTGTCTCCGTTAAAACGCCAATGCGTCGCAGGTAAATTACTAAGATGTGAATGTGGAAAGACGGCTATCATCACTATAAAACAAATGAATAACTTTGCGCTCATGAGAAAACGATTGATCATATCGACTGTTGAAATACCGCGATAAACAACTCCTCCCAGGATAATGACTGCGATCACTGTGCAAAGACTTCTGGGAACCGGAATACGTAGCGATTCGAAAAATACATGCAATAAATCGCTTGATGCGCTGAGATAGGCGCACAGCAGGCTCAACATAAATAGCAGATAAATAACCCACGTCACCGTTTTACCTAATCGACCCAAGGTTTTTTCTGACATGGTGATAAAATTAACGCCTAAGGGCATGCGTAGGTTGACTTGCAATAAACACCACGCACCTCCAGTCATAAGCGCCCAAGCGCATAACAGCATGATGAACGTAGCGAGAAAATGCGCCTCTGCACTGACAATAGGTAATCCCAGCATGCCTGCCGCAATGCAAGTGCCCAAAATTAAATACAACGCACCGAAGGTTTTGAATTTCATGGTTGAGTCATCGCTCTTGACAAGCCAGTGCGGACCCGAGAAAATTCCCACTCAATTTTGGCTATGTAGCTCAGCTGGTTAGAGCATGGCATTCATAATGCCGGGGTCAGTGGTTCGAGTCCACTCATAGCCAATGCTATTTTCGGAAAGGGTTTAAGCTGGAAAAATAATCTGTCCAGGTTGGTGCTGTGGGCGCCGACGCTTTCTCTTCTTTTTTTAGCTCTTCTTTTTTCGACTCTGCTTCAACGACAACGTAACCCGCTCCAGACCATAGGCCAAAATATTTTCTTGCTAGTGTGTTTTGCTTAATTTCACCGAGTTGTTTTGCAGCAGCATGCAATGGCTTACGTGTTTTTTCTTTTACAAGAGGAGCTCCAGCTTTTTCTAATGCATCCTCAACTTTTTCACCAAGCAATTGAGCCTCTTCAACAAACAAGTTCACACGCGCTAGGCGTTCTGCGGCACGTAAGGCATCCCTCTCTTCAATGTGTTTTCGTGCCTGATCAAACCGAGGACGATACTCTTCGAACTCCTGACGAACCCTTGCCTCTTCTCCGCCTAACGCTACAGCAAGCTTCTGGCGCTCGCTTTGCTCCAGCTCTTCAAGTGCTTTAATTGGTTTGGTTTTTTCTCGAAGGCCTGCTTCGGCACGTTCTTCTGCTGCCGCAGCTTTTGCAGCTTCGCTAAATTTGAAGGATTGGGATCGTGGAGGCGGGATAAGATTGGACTGCGTTGAGACATCTACGCCACTGGAACTAGACGAAGATGCTGCTTGATGAGGGAGGTTTTCTTCATGGTGAGGGTTGGGAACTACAACTTTTCTATCTTTTCTCCCTTTTCTTCCCTTCGTCCATTCACTTTTATCACCATTACCATGGTTGCGCATACCACACTCTCCCTGAATTAATTGCCTCTACTAGATTCTACCAGGTGCGGCGGTTTCGGCAATGGTTAATTATTTCCTATTTAACCCCAACGAAGGCACCTTTGACCCCGCTTCGCGATAATAATCATCATCTTCATCGCTCTCAGCGCTGGCGGGACAAACGAAACCGGTCTCTTGTTCTGTTTTGGTATTATCCGCTAGCCCCTTTCTTTTTCTTTCTTCACGCGCTTTAATTTTTTCTCGGCTACCTTGCCACACTTCAAAAAATGATACGTGCTCTTGGTAAGTGCGCCGCTGCAGCATAACTTCTTGTTCAGTTTTTTTTGTCATATCGTTCAACGTAGCGTTATATAATCGCTCACAGCCATCATAGGCAGCATCGTATTTTTGTTTTAATGCATCGACTAATGGTTTTTCATTTTGTTCTGCGTCTTGCTCTCGTGTAATTTCAGCCTCAACTAATTTAATTCGCTCTTGAATCTGTGTAATACACTCCTTCATCTCATCTGCAGCTTCATTTTTTTTTCGCTCAGTTTCTTTCAGATGAGAAATATCAAGTTCATTAAAAAAATTAGCCCCTAAATTTCTAGCATGATCCAAAATACTATTGCACCCACCCGTTGTCGCCTTGAGCTTAGTCGCTTGCTCAAGATTCAAATAATCCTCACGCGCTTTTTTCGCCTCTGCTCGCAAAAAGGTTTCGTCTATTTTTAGCTGATTCCACTCTCTTGTTAACTCTGAAATTAATTTTTTTCTTTCGTTCACTCGTCTTGCGCGTGTAGCGGTTAAAAATCCTGAATTATTGGATTGATTTTTTTTTCGGCCGTCGCTGAGCGCAGAAAACGCGGCGTCAAAAAGAACAGAACTTGGATTCATTGCATCGTCTATTGGCGGTTGTCCCCTTAGCATTTTCCGCATATCGCATCCTGCTTTTTATTGCAAAAATAAAGGTAATTCTATTTCACTCCCAGTGGCACAACGTATTAAATATTTCTTTATAAATGAAAAGTGATCAATGCTCGCCATCCCTAGACCTCGCAAAACATTCGTCAAGTTCCAATCTAGCGCAAAAAAAGTTTGAAGTCCACGCATCGCTAATAATACAGGTGTATTCTCCGCTTTTCGCCAACGCGTATATCTCCGTAACACAGTGTAATCACACAAAGTTTTATTTTGGTCACGCGCATCACACAAAACTTGTGATAAGCAAGCAACATCCATTAATCCTAAATTTACACCCAATCCTGCTAAGGGGTGAATGGTGTGCGCCGCGTCTCCTACAAGCACAAAACAATTTTCGCCATATTCTTTGGCGTGTCGCATCGTGAGCGTAAATTGTGAGCGCTCGGAAATACTGCGTAATTCACCTAATCGATACGCTAATGCGCGTGTTAATTCGTAAGAAAATTTTTCCTCTGATAACTTCATTAAGTTATCTGAATACGCGGTATCAGCAGACCATACCAATGCAGTTTGATAGGCGTGAGATAAGGGCAACAATGCCACAGGGCCTGTTTTTAAAAAATGTTGGTAAGCAATATTCTCATGTGGCTTTTCTGATGCAATCACTGCAATAATAGATTTTTGATCATAGGATTTTGTATTGACCGCAATACACATTTGTTTTCGCACCCATGAATGTGCGCCATCTGCACCTACTATTAATTCCGCCGATAATTTTTTTCCACTTTGTAAAATTAACGTATTGTTTGAAAAATATTGCGGCACATCAGGACAAATATAATCTCCTGTATATTTTTCTCTTAACGCTTCAACCATGGCATGATTATTGACAATCCATGCCAAGGGGTCACCCTCATTATCAAAATCAATTGCATTATGCGTATGATCCCAAACATGCATCGCCTTGACAATCGCACGAAAATTTTCCGGAATTTCTTCCCAACAATTCAAGTATTGCAATAAACGACGAGAATGAGGATGAATAGCTGAAACGCGCGCTGTTAGTGTTTCTGTAACTGCTTGCTGTGGCGACGCCTCGATAATGCATACTGAAAATTGATTTTTCTGCAATAAATTAGCTAGCGTCAAACCAACCATGCCGCTGCCGACAATAATCACATCGTAATGTTGCATTAAGAGATCCCCATCATTTCCCTGGCAATACGGCGTTTTAATACACCTGAACCATTCAATAACATCATACCTAACCCGCGCGCACGACCCAAAAATGGCAACTCAAACCAGGTGGATAATTGCCCTGTAAAACGAATAATTTTTTGTTGATGGGGCCGCACTTTTTTTTCATATGCTAATAATACTTCAGGAATATGCGTAAAATTTTTTAATAATAAATCAGCCAGCATTGCAGCATCATGTAATCCTAAATTAAACCCCTGCGCCGCTACTGGATAAATAGTATGCGCAGAATTTCCCAGTAAAACCGCTGTGCCCACCACTTGTTGTCGCGCAATTACTGTTTTTAAGGGATATTCAGCTATTTTTTTAACGCTTGTAATAGTAATTCTTCCCGCAAAAACATCCTGTATTTTTTTATCGTCAATATCGTTATTATTTTTTCCTGTCTGGACGATTTGTGCTTGATGTGGATTTTTTAAGGGTAATAGCGCAAATACGCCTGCTTCAGTGAATCTTTCATAAGCGACAAAATCGTGCGGCTTATCCAATGAAACCTGATAAATAATCGCTGTTTCTCCCCACGCGTTCTCATCAGCTATAATATTGAGCATCGTGCGGCAAGCAGATTGCGTGCCGTCAGCCGCAACAAATAAATCAGATTCATATGTTTTCTGATCGCAAACAATTTTTTTCTGATCAATTTTTTTGATATGTGAAATGCCAGTATAAAAAACTTTTTTCAGCGAAGCAGCACGTGTATACAAAGCACGATACAATTCTGACAATGGCACGACGTAACCCAGCGCCTCTTTTTGCATTTCGCGTGCTGTAAATTTTGTAAAACCCAGCCGACCTTCTTCTGAAACATGCACTGCCAATAATGGAGAAGCATGCGCCTGAATTGCTTCCCAGATGGTTAATGAAGTTAACGTGCGATAACTTCCGTAGGAAAGCGCTAAGGGGCGATGATTCGCCCTCGATTGCGTTAGAATATCTGGCAAATGTGTTTCGAGTAGCCGCACCGTTCGACCTTGCTGCGCCATTAGGCAGGCAAAACTTAATCCAACGAGGCCAGCGCCGGCGATGATAATATCTGTTTTTTCGTACATGGTGGCTATGATAGCATTGAGTTATACGATAAGGGGCAACGCGTGGATGAAAATTTAAAAAAACTTCGCGAACACATGAAGCGTGAGTCAGTTGATTTTTATTTTGTACCGACACGCGATGAACATAATAACGAATATGTACCACCCCATTGCCAGCGTCGCACCTGGCTCACACATTTTACGGGTTCTTATGGCGAAGCCTTGGTGGGTCTTAAACAGGCCTTTCTCTGGACTGACCCGCGCTATTTTCTTCAAGCAGAAAAAGAATTGGTCGGCACAGGTTTTCAATTGATGAAACAATTTCAGGGTGTATCCGCCCCCATTCCGCACTGGCTCTCCGAGCATGCTATAAATGCCACCGTCGGCGTTGACCCCAAGCTCATCAGTCTTTCTCAGCAACAACAATGGGAAAATGCGCTAGCACAAGTGAACGGAAGGCTAATGGCTTTCCCAGACAACTGGATAGATCTTCTCTGGACACAGCGCCCCGCGCCGCATTTTTCAAAAATTCATATTTTAGATGAAAAATACACGGGATTGACCGCGGCAGAAAAACTAATACAAGTGCGCGAAGCACTTAAAAAAATACACGCCGACACGCTGGTGATTTCACAGTTAGATGAAATTGCGTGGCTTTTTAATATTCGCGGGCATGATATCCCTTTTAATCCGCTTTGCACTGCTTATGCGATTATCACCTTATCGGAAGCTTTTTTATTTGTGCACAAAGGGTGTGTTGATGATGCAGCGTATTTTTCACATCATCATATTTCATTAAAATCTTACGATGATTTTCCCGCGGTACTGCAACAATTAGACAGTGATGTTTGCATTGATCCTGCTTCAACCAGTTGGTGGGTCGCAACACAGCTCTCAAAAGCCACTGTGATTAAAAAAACTTCTCCCATCGTTATGCTGAAAGCCATCAAAAATAACACGGAATTAAAGGGCATGCGTGAAGCGCATTATCTAGATGCGATTGCGATGGTGAAATTTTTGCATTGGCTTGAAGCGCATTGGTATGACGGCGAAACTGAAATTACCGTTGCTAATCAATTGGAAAAATTTCGCAAGGCGGAGGCGCGCTGCAAAGATTTAAGTTTCCCCACGATTTGCGGCTACGCAGACCATGGCGCGATTGTGCACTACATGGCGCAGCAAGGCACTGCGCACGCTATTTCTGATTCTGATCTTCTATTAATTGATTCCGGTGGGCAGTATTTTGAAGGAACTACGGATATCACACGCACTTTACATCTCGGCAAACCCACGCTTCAGCAAAAAAAACACTACACCCTGGTGCTCAAGGGGCATTTGTCGTTGCGTCATGCACAATTTCCCGATGGCACCTGTGGCGAACACCTCAATGCGATCGCAAGACTCCCCCTGTGGAATGAAGGCCTTGATTTTGGGCACGGCACAGGACATGGCGTCGGTTGTTATTTATGTGTGCATGAGGGCCCACAGCGTATTTCAGGTGGCGCGAGCGGTGTGCCATTAAAACCCGGCATGGTGGTCAGCAATGAGCCTGGTGTTTATTTTCCTGGTGAGTATGGTATTCGTATTGAAAACGTCTGCGCAATTGTTAAAACAAAAACAGAAGGGTTTTACACGTTTGAAGACTTAACACTGGTCCCTTATGCGCGTAATCTTATTGATAAATCGCTATTATCTGAGGAAGAAATTCTATGGATTGATGAATATCATCAAGCTATTTATGATCTACTCGGAAATGCGCTATCATCGGAAGAAAAAATATGGCTGAAACACGCTACCGCGGTGCTTTAAACACAAGGATGTGCCATGCAACCCACTGAACTCCTTCGCTTAGAATCTCAAGTCGATTATCTGATGCGCACCGTTGAGTCACTGCGTTTTGAAAATAATCAGCTCCGTCAAAAAATTGCCACGCACATCCAAGAAAACACGCGCCTCAAACACAAAAATGATCGCGCGATACAACAGGTAAAACACATCATTAAAAATATGAAGGAAGAATTGCCATGACAACCACTAAAGACACTACTGTCCAAATTTTGGGTCGTAACTACCACATTAAATGTACCGCGGAGGAGGCGATGCAATTACAAGAGTCTGCGCGCTACTTAGATCAAGAGATTCGAAAATTGCATCATTCCACGCAAACAAACAATATTGAGCAGCTAGCTATTGTGGCGGCACTCAACATTACGCATGAATTAATGTCTTTTAAAAATCAAAAAAATGCCTACATTGATGTGATGCACAATCAAATCAAAACGCTGCAAGACAGAATTCGGCAATTTTTGAATGCGCGTGAAGAAGCCATTGCTTAATATTGTGCTTTATCAGCCTGAAATTCCGCCCAACACCGGAAATATTATTCGCTTATGCGCAAACACTGGCGCCACACTGCATTTAATTTGCCCCTTAGGATTTAATTTGAATGAAAAAGAATTGCGCCGTGCAGGGTTAGACTACGCTGAATGGGCAACCGTTAAAACATACGCTGATTTTGACACTTTCTTGCAATCGGAAAAACCAGCGCGATTGTTCGCCTGTTCAACGAAAGCAAAAAAATACTACACTGATGCGCGTTTTGAAAAAGGGGATTACTTGCTTTTTGGCCCAGAATCGCGCGGATTACCAGCAGAGCTATTAGCACGATATTCGAATATATTGATTCGTATCCCTATGCGCGCTGAAAGCCGTAGTTTAAACTTGAGCAACGCGGTTGCGGTGATCACTTATGAGGCGCTGCGCCAGCTCAAGTTTATCGAATTAAAATGACTAGGATGCATTTTGAAAATGGATCTCACGTTATTGCGACAACATATTAGAAATCAACGAAAAGCATTATCATTGGTGGCCATACAAGATGCTTCAGAAAAGGTAGCGACTTTTTGCGCTGCACTACCTGTTTTTCAGCAAGCAAAACATATTGCCTATTACATCACGCATGAAAATGAAATTGATGCGAACTATATTTTACGCATTTCAAAACAGCATCAAAAAATTGCTTATTTTCCAGCGGTCCACAACGATACGATTGATTTTATTCGGGTGGATGAAGATACAGCATTTACTGAAAATAAATTTGGTATTTTAGAGCCTGTTTCCGAAGTGCGTATTGATGCCAATCAACTGGATATTATTTTTATTCCTGTTGTGGCTTTTAACGAAAAATGTCATCGCATTGGACGCGGGAAAGGGTACTATGATCGAACGCTTGCATCCGCCAATCATCCCGTACTGATTGGCTTGGCTTATGAATTTCAAAAAGCTGAGCTGCCGCAAAAAGAAATATGGGATATTGCGATGGATTACGTGATTACAGAAGCAAGGGTCTACTACCCGGAATCATGGATACTTCCCTAACGTACCCTCATTATTACAATTACCCAACCCATCACTCTCTATTACTGCTGTAATGTGATATTAACTGCTAGATCTCCATCAGTTGTATGAGTACTCATATTCAATTTACCGCATACATCATTACCCCCCCCTGCAGCCTCTGTCGCAATCGATGTAGTAAATTCAGGATTACCATTAGGAAAGTTAGTAATATAAAGTCTACAAAGCATGGAGTTCTTCGACACCACTACACTAAATTGAATCTGCAGCTTGCTATTCAACTGAGGGACATAAGAAAAGATAGCGCTTACAGACTCCCCCTGTGTTAACAACTTGCCTGGCTTGCTGCTTTGCTTAAGAGGTGGTTCGCTTACCTCTTTGAAGTTGGGGGCAGGAGAAACATCTGTCACCCTAAGAATATCCTCCTTACCTGCATTATTTTTTAAAAGAACAGTAACAGATTTTTCACCCGCGGTTGCCATTGCACCGACGGCGGATTGATTCAGCATCGCACCAAACATTAACCCAAAAGCCAACGCACTTACCATCACTTGTTTCATAAAGGTACCCCTATATTATTCTAGCCATTACCGTTCTCTATAGCACACTATTCTGAAGGGTTATGGTGTAATATCTTGTTTTTATGTGGAGGAGTCAGTCATAATTTGCGCGTGACCCCAAGAGGGGATGTGTGCCGCGCAGGGATGCGCGGAAATCTAGTTTGACGGAGTGTAGCTCAGCTTGGTAGAGCACTGCTTTCGGGAAGCAGGGGCCGGAGGTTCGAATCCTCTCACTCCGAAATAAAGCACTGAGTGTATAGGATGGTTAGATTGAAAGGATTACGAATGGACAATGCAATTCTAACCATTCCACAACTGAACCTATTAATCGATCAATCACCTATTCTTCATGATTTTCAATTGTCTCTTTATCCAGGGAAATGCATCGGATTAGTGGGCGAATCAGGTAGCGGAAAAACGATGTCTGCCATGGCCATGATGCAATTACTTCCCTCAAAATCGCAGGTCTGCACGAAGAGCCAAATTCTTTTTCGCCACCAAGATCTGTTAAATCTTAGTGAAAAACACATGCGAAAAATTCGCGGAAAACATATTGGTATGATTTTTCAAGATGCCATGTCAGCTTTCAATCCTGTACTAACCATTGGCCAACAAATTACCGAAGCACTACAATTGCATCTACATTACACTAAAAAACAAGCCAAAAAACAGGTGATTGAACTATTACACACAGTTGAAATTAATGAGGCTGCGCAAATTTTTAAAGCATATCCCCACGAACTTTCAGGCGGACAACGCCAACGTGCAATGATTGCCATGGCCATTTG
>Ga0155555_124_pt1 | contig 33220 bp, 41 predicted proteins | sample RifCSPhighO2_12_FD_107212 | JGI IMG/M metagenome (GOLD analysis project Ga0155555, IMG submission 107212) | Gammaproteobacteria bacterium RIFCSPHIGHO2_12_FULL_42_13 | reverse complement strand
CACGCTGCTGACACTGTGGGCAAATTCGGGGTACCTGCGCCGTATAGCCGCAATGATGACAAATTAATTTTCGCGGCTGCTGGTGTAACGTTAATCGCGCATCACAGTGCGGGCACATTTCACTAAATCCGCACTGGTGACAATGCAATACGGGCGCAAAGCCCCGTCGGTTTAGAAAAACAAGCACCTGATTTCCTGCGGATAAATGTGCTTGCATTTTTTCAATGAGCGCGGCGCTCAAACCATTTTGTAATTCGGCGTTATTAATATCATGCAAAGTGACAGCAGGTAGGCTAGCACTTCCTGGACGATGCAACAAAGTTAGCAGATGATATTTTTTTTGTTGTACGTTATACCAGCTTTCCAGCGAAGGTGTCGCGGAACCTAAAATCACCGGTATATTTTCGATTTTTGCGCGCATCACTGCAATATCCCGCGCAGAATAACGAAAACCAGTTTTTTGCTTGAATGATAAATCATGCTCTTCGTCCACCACGATGATGCCTAAATTTTTCAGCGGTGCAAAAATAGCGGAACGCGTGCCAATCACAATGCAGGGTTTTTTCTGCGTTGCTTGCATCCATCGTTCTGCCCGTTTTGTTTCTGTTAAACCTGAATGCAGCAATAAAACAGGTACAGAAAATCGCGATTGAAATCGCTGCACTGTTTGTGGCGTTAGGGAAATTTCAGGGACTAATATCAATGCTTGTTTTTCTTGCTGTAACAACACTTCTATAACCCGCGCATATACTTCAGTTTTCCCGCTCCCCGTAACGCCGAATAATAAAAATGGTTGAAATTTTTTCACAGAAAGCACTGCGTTAATGGCTTCTCGCTGCGCTTTTGTTAATGTGATATCAGGCACCACAGAATCAACAACATCGATATTTTCATTAATTTCTACACACAAGCCTTGACGTATCTTTTTAGGCAACCCGCAAGCAACTACTTCTCCAATCGAATGATGATAATAATCGCTGGTTAATTGACAAAGCGTTAGCCAGCGTTGATCAAGTAACGGAAACGCGTCGATAACGTCATCGATGTATTTTAATTTTTCTTTAGGAAGATCAGAGTCCGCGGAAATCTCCATTACCACACCCACCAACTTTCGTCGACCAAAAGAAACTGTTACGCGTACGCCCACCTCACAGGGCGTGGCTATTTGATAATCAAATAATTTTCGAACGGGTGTATTAATGGCAACCCTTGCGATACACGGTTTTGAACCATCAATTGTCATTGTTTTTCCTCTGGCTGACCCATGACGCCTGTGATACTGTAGCATCAAAAAACATCACGGGAGAAACACTCGCATGAGTAAATTCAGCACCAATGAATTCAAAAGTGGCCTGAAAGTCATGATGGATGGAGATCCTTACAGTATTCTCGAGAATGAATATGTCAAACCGGGAAAAGGTCAAGCCTTCAACCGCGTCAAACTCCGTAATTTAAAAACCAATCGTGTGATTGAGCGTACCTTCAAGTCAGGTGATTCATTGGATGGCGCTGATGTGATCGATTGCGATATGCAATATCTCTATTGTGATGGCAGCAGCTGGCACTTTATGAATCCAGATACTTTTGAGCAAATCATGGCAGATGAAAATGCAATTGCTACCGTGAAACCCTGGCTAAAAGAACAAGATACTTACATTGTGACGCTTTGGAACGGCGTTCCATTAACCATCGACCCTCCCAATACCGTCAGCCTTAAAATCGTTGAGACTGAGCCTGGCATTCGCGGCGACACAGCAACAGGTGGCACAAAACCAGCCACCCTAGAAACAGGCGCTGTCCTTCGTGTGCCTTTGTTTATCAACGAGGGTGATGTCATTAAAGTGGATACGCGGAAAAGCGAGTATTTGGCGAGAGTAAAAGAATAATGTCTATTTGCGCAGAAGCGCATCAGAACAAACTAAAAATTGCGCTCCAAGCAAGGGCGCTGCTTTACCAAAAAATTCGCGCATTTTTTGCTGAACGACAGGTGCTTGAAGTTGAAACCCCCTTGCTCTGCCAGCATACGGTCACTGATCCGCATATTGAAAGTTTCACTGTACCTACATCCAACCAATCTTACTTTCTACAAACTTCCCCTGAATATGCGATGAAACGATTGCTTTCTCAGGGAAGCGGCTCTATTTATCAAATTTGTAAAGCTTTTCGTAGAGAAGAGGCGGGGCAACAACATAATCCGGAATTCACCATGCTAGAGTGGTATCGCCTTGGATTTGATCATCATGCGCTGATGAATGAAGTGGATGCCTTACTGCAATACTGTTTTAACACGCCTCCTGCTGAAAAAATAAGCTACCAAGCAGTATTTCAGCAATATTTATCTCTTGATTCGTTTGCTGTGTCACTTGAAGCATTAAAAAAAATAATGCTTGAAAAAATAGCGATTACTGAACATGATCTCGCAAGTATAAACAAGGATACCGCGCTGCAATTGCTTTTATCGCATTGCATTGAGCCACACTTTGGCGTAGAAAAACCACTTTTTTTATACGATTTCCCTCCCTCGCAAGCAGCACTTGCCAAAATTAACCACGGTGTAGCCGAGCGTTTTGAGCTTTACCTTCAAGGGTCTGAAATAGCCAATGGTTTTCATGAGCTTGCTGATGCCGCTGAGCAGGAAGCACGATTCAAGAAAAACCAGGTGGCACGCGCAAATAACGGTTACACGGTTCCTAAAATCGATTACTATTTTATTAATGCATTAAAAAAGGGATTGCCCGCGTGCGCCGGAGTGGCGATTGGTTTGGATCGTTTGCTAATGTTTCAGTTATCCACTAAAAACATTGCAGATGTACTGCCATTTCCGTTTCATTACGCATAAGGAGCTGTGTAACAATAACTCGTGGCAGTTGTGAGGGGTCAAACTCGAGGACAAGGGTGTGCGCCTATCCGTTATTATTCCTGTTTACAACGAAGTAAATACTTTTTCTATTGTGATTGAACGATTACTTGAAAAAAAAATTTCAGGGATTGAAATCGAGCTGATCGTCATAGAAAGTAATTCTGAGGATGGAAGTCGAGCGCTTGCGCTGAAATATCAACATCACCCCAATGTAACACTGCTATTAGAAGATGCCCCCAAAGGAAAAGGGTACGCGGTGCGACAAGGCTTGTCTGTCGCAACAGGCGACTACATTATGATTCAAGATGCTGATCTTGAATACAACCTTGACGATTATGAGAAGTTGCTTTCCCATATCCTATCGGAAAAACACGCCTTTATTTTGGGTGCACGTTGCATCGATAAACCTCTTTGGAAAATGCGCGCGCTCAGTGGGCAGCCCCTGATAAGTTTTTTTATCAACGCAGGGCATATTTTTTTCACCAAAATAATTAATTTATTTTTTTCGGTTAATTTAAAAGATCCTTTTACTATGTATAAAGTCTTTAGGCGAGACTGCGTTGAAGGATTAATTTTCCGATGCAATCGATTTGAATTTGATATTGAGTTATTAGTTAAAATTATTCGAAAAGGTTTTATCCCTATTGAAATTCCAGTACGTTATTCAGCAAGATCGTATCAAGCAGGAAAAAAGGTTCGTATCATTCCTGATGCGCTGTATTTAGTGCGTGCACTATTTTTTCTTAAATTTTCTCGAGATTTTTAGATGAAAAAATACTACTTTCTTATTGTTGCAATCACCCTCCTACTAAGCTACCTAATGCAATCACATCTTTTTCTTAACTGGGATGTGATTACGATGCTACGTTTTTCAAAAGCCACATTAGCCGGTGGTGATTATGTTTCAAGCTATTACAACATAAATACACCTGCAATTTTCTATCTTTATTTCCCTGTTATTCTTATTTCAAATTATTTTCATCTGTCGCTTGTTTTATGTATTCGATTATTTACCTATTGTGTAGGCATAATTTCATGGTTTTCATCAGCATATTTATTAAAAAATATTCTAAAAACACGCCTACAGAAAATATTCATTTTTTCAGCCATTGGTATAGGATTTTTTTTACTTCCTGCGCATGAATTTGGTCAACGTGAGCACTTAATGATGATGTTTGCGCTGCCTTATGTTGTCGCTGTTGCGCTGCGTGCTTCACAACACCAGCTGGTAATTACTACCGCTTTTTTGATCGGGTTATTTTCTGGTCTCGGATTAATTATTAAACCATTTTTTTTAATTTTGCCCATTGTGCTTGAAACATACTTGTTGTTTTCTCGAAAAAAAATATCATTGTTATTGCGCCCTGAAATTTTGGGCATTCTTTTTATTCACTGTATTTATTTGATTACTTTATGCTTGGTAAACCAAAATTATTTGACCAAAATGCTTCCGATACTGCTTCAATATGATATTAAAAATGCTGCATTGCCTTATATTTTTTTACTTAACACTGAATGCAGTTTATTGATGATTTTTACCTTTTTATCTTTTGCAGTTTTCCGTTTTATTATGAAAAAGAAGGATTTTCTTACAACATCCTTTTTTTTAGCCAGTGTTGCTTGTTTTTTAGAATTTATGGTAGCAAAACGCTATTGGTATTATCATGAATTATCCGCATTATTTTTTATGTTGCTTACTGTTGTTTCTATTTTTTGCATGACAATAAAAAATTTCAAAAAAAATATTGGGTTAATTTTCATTACCATATTCTCTACGTCTGCTATTCTGCTTACAGGCTGGTCATATTTTTATTATATTTCCAGGCTCTATAATAATCTGCACGCTCCACACCATAGGTTAGCTAAAATTATTAAAAAATACGCCGAGAATAAAACGGTGCTCATTATGAGTGAAACACCTTCATTTTACGAAACTGTTTCTTTCTATGGTCATGCAATCCTTTCCAATGCAAACAGTTTTCCTAGCATGGTGATTCCTGCGATTTCGAAAAACACAGCACCAGAAGAGGATAAAAAACGTGTGGTTGATGCTATAGTGACAAGTCTTCAAAAAGAAAAGCCTGCCTTAGTTATCATTGACCAAAATCCTAATGGTCAATATTTTGAAAGGCCTTTTGAGTACTTAAAATTTTATGCGAAATACAAAGCATTTCGATTAGCCTGGGCGCATTATCGTTTTTTGAAGCGTATAGATAATTTTGATATTTATATCATTCGCCCGCACTAACGTGCAGGGCTCCCACCTATTCTAAACCTTCATTATCGTGCAGGGCTTCGCACGGTTGCGCATGGCTCATATAATTTTAATACGCGTTCTTTTTGAATTTCAGGTGACCACTGTATTTTATATTTTTCAAACAACAAAATGATCGTCGAACCCAGTCGAAAATGCCCTAATCGATCACCGCGCGCAAACGTCATCGAAACATCAAAATCCGTTATCTTCTTCCCAGGCGCAATCACTCCATGACCTTCAATCGCAACGCTTCCCACAATCATGGCGCCAACGGCAACCATCACCATTTTCCCTAACGCTGTTTCAAAAATGCAGATAACGCGCTCGTTTTTTGAAAATAACCCTGGCAATGCATTCACGGTGTAGGGGTTCACTGAAAACAATTTTCCCGGAACATAAATCATTTTTACTAATGTACCTGCAATGGGCATATGAAAATGATGATAATCCTTTGGTGACAGATAGGCCGTTAAAAATGCGCCGTTATCAAACGCGGCGGCATCGCCTACCAATAGCTGATTGATACTAAAATAAGCTCCTTTAGCTTGTAATATTTGATCTTTTGCTGCATAACCACACTCACTCACACAGCCATCTACTGGCGAAATAATGGCATCTCCTTCAGGAATACTTCTTACCTCGGGTTTAAGTAAACGCGTAAAAAATTCATTAAAAGTGTGAAAAGAGCGGAAATCTGAAATTGCAGCTTCGTCCAAATTGACTTTATAACGACGGATAAAGGCTTGAATAAAAAAGCGGGTCAGAAACCCAAATCGTTTATCCGCTAATTTTCCCACTAGACGCGAAAGCAGGCACTGTGGAAATAAAGATTGAAGAAATAGGTTCATGATATAATTCCCTCAAAGTTTCGAGAGGATACCACACTTGAAGATCTATTTAGTAGGCGGCGCTGTTCGAGATGAACTTCTCGGCAAGCCTGTTAAAGAAAAAGATTGGGTTGTGATCGGCGCAACACCCGAGGCAATGCGCGCGAAAGGGTTTCAGCCTGTTGGTAAGGATTTCCCTGTTTTCCTGCATCCAAAAACGCATGAAGAATATGCGCTCGCACGCACCGAGCGCAAAACCGGGAAAGGCTATAAAGGTTTTCATTTTTATGCTGCGCCCGATGTCACGCTTGAAGAAGATCTATTACGGCGTGATTTAACCATTAACGCGATGGCCAAATCATCGGAAGGTGAGTTGATCGACCCTTATCATGGTCAAGCAGATCTTAACCATAAAATTTTTCGACATGTGTCCCCTGCTTTCTCTGAAGACCCTGTACGAATTCTTCGTGTCGCACGTTTTGCAACGTCTTTTCCAAATTTTTCCGTTCATCCTGAAACTAATGCGCTGATGCAATCTATGGTGACCTCAGGAGAAATTGATGCGCTTGTACCTGAGCGTACCTGGAAAGAGTTTTCACGTGCATTGATTGGCAAGCAACCGCGTCGTTTTTTTGAGGTGCTTGTTGCATGCGATGCTTTATCCATTTTATTTCCTGAAATAAAAATGGATCAGCTCGCGCTTTTGGATAAGATTGTAAAAATTTCTGAAGACCCGGTCGTGCGATTTTCAGTTTTTCTACACGGGCTAACAGTGCAAGAGATCAAAATGCTATGCAATCGATTTCATGTTCCAGTTGAATATAGTGATTTGGCGCTTCTAACAGAAAAATATTATAAAAAATATTTTCATTTGGATATTAAAAATGCTGAGCAATTATGGGAAATCATTAAACTTTGCGATGGATTTCGTCGCCCTGAACGTTTTGAGCAATGGATTTCGGTTTGCAAAACTATTAGTGGCAAAGATCATCGCGCTGCGTTATTCCATGCACTTAAGGTCGCTCAAAAAGTAGATACTTCTGCGCTGCTAAAACAAGGGTTAAAAGGATTGGAGTTTGCGGAAGCGCTAAAGAAAAGACAGATAGAAGCAATTGCAAAACTCAAACGTTAGTGAAAAAAGTACCGTCATTCCGCGGCGAAGTCCGTGGAATCCAGCTAAATTTTGACTGGACCCCAAGGACAAGCCACTGGGTGCCCAATTACTGGTTCAGTCGGTCCTGCATGTACGGCTAACGCATGATCTTACTTGCCCTTTGTTCAGCTAAAAACTCCGCCGCACGATTCAACTGATCGGGGCTAATGGGGCACAATTCCTGCAACCATGCTTTAGTATTCTTCATGGCGGGTAATCCATTTTCGCTTAGCTGCATTGCATACTTTTCTGCGGCTGCGTAGTCGCCAATCATATCAACCAATCCAATATCACATGCACGTTTTGATGAAAAAAACTCAGTGCTCAGCATGTATCTTCTGGCCTGCTGAAACCCCATCCGTTGCACAACAAACGGCGCAATGGTTGCTGGCATCAATCCAATTTTTACTTCTGGGAAAGAAAATTCAACGTCTTCAGTCGCCACCACGATATCATGCGCTGCCATCAAACCAATACCGCCGCCTAAAACTTTTCCATGGACATAACAAATAGTGGGTTTTTTGCAACGATAAATCGCATGGAAAAACGCCACGAATGCTTTTGCATCAGATAAATTTTCCGCATTCGAAACCTCGCCCATTTTCTTCATATGCGCAACATCCGCACCCGAACAAAAGTTTTTCCCATTAGCAGAAAGCAAGATTACTTTTACGGCATCATTTTTTTCAGCATCACGATAAGCAGATAACATATCGGATATCATCGCGGGATTTAAACAATTATGTTTTTCAGGATGATTGAGCGTTATCGATCCAACTGAATGGCTAAGCTTAGAAATAACGAATGACATAAACCCTCCCTAGAAATCTAGTAATCACACCCAGTGATCTAGCAGCAATAATACAAATACACTCATCAAGTAAATAATAGAATAATGAAACGTAGGCATCGCAAAACGATTGGTTTCGTCACGCATTAATCTTACCGCCAGGTAAATAAATCGAAGATTGAGCACCGTCACACCCATTAAATAAATCAACCCGGAAACATGCATAAATACAGGCAAAGCCGTGACCATGGATAACACAATCGTATACCAAAAAATATTTTTTTTTGTATATTGAATTCCATGTGTCACTGGCAACATCGGAACATTAGCTTTTTTATATTCTTCAACACGGTCAATGGCCAATGCCCAAAAATGTGGCGGCGTCCAAACAAAAATAATCAAAACTAACGCCAATGCGCCCAAATCGATATGATTTGTCATCGCCACCCAGCCCAGCAATGGCGGCGTGGCACCCGCTAACCCACCGATAACTATATTTTGCGGTGTAGCGTGTTTTAAATAAAGTGAATAAATTCCCGCATAACCGATTAACGTAAAAAAAGTTAATACGGCACACAGTAAATTAACAAAGATAACTAAAATAACAAAACCCAATACACCCAATATCAACGAAAAAATGATTGCGTTTTTTGAGGAAATAATTCCCTGCGCAATGGGCCGTTTTTCAGTACGACGCATCAAACGATCAATATGCTGGTCAACCAGATGATTAATAACGGCCGCGCTTGCAGCCATGAATGCAATGCCCGCATTTCCCAGTATAAAAATACGCCATAAAAAAGGTGCTGGTGCTAATACCATCCCCACCATGGATGTTAGTAGCATCAACATCACAACACGGGGTTTGCAAAGTGTAAAATACGACGAGATTGTTTTACCCATGAAAAAATCGCTAACAACAAGATTCCGCAGCATGATACGGCCCATTAAACACGGTTACCGATAATGATTCAATCAGGTGCGCCTTCATAAACTCAGTATTATCTTTTAATTCACAAGTAAACCATTGCGATAACGTCTCTAATGTAATGTTTTCAAGCGGTAACAAGACGACATCAGACTGCAATAACCACATCGATTTCCCATTAAACGTAATCTCATAATGCTCATCATCCTGTTGAATTCTCAGATAGGGCGATTGGGTGGGAAGCAAAAACCGCCAGTTAAGTCGTTGACAGAGTGAAATAATAGTCTGCTCTATTTCCCTGTAGTCCTTCACAATGCCTGGTGCACCAAACTGCGCTACCATCTTGATTTCCAAGGAATAATTATGACCGTGCAAAGACTCGCGATGCGTTGCTGAGAAAATCGTAAAATGTCCTGCTGAAAATTTAAGCTTCCCGCGCTTAAAGTACAGTGTAGTGCAATTGTTCATATGGCCTTAATCAAGATAGCGTTACAATGAAGAACTCCCAACTAGTTTAAGGGGTTTGACCAACATGAGAAAGGGGCTATTAGTTAAATCATATGATGTTGACTGGACCGCTGCTACTTCTTCAAAGATTGTGCTCTTCAGAAAGCCACCGAAGCATGGGAAAGCACGAGACTCATCAAATTACGCAAAACACCCCTTTGATCCCGAGGATCCCAACTTAAACAGAATTAAATGCACTTCATTTGCGGCCAGCGCCCACATGATGGGAATGATATTTAGCAATACTTACAGCACAAAAACACGCGTATCTGTTCCACAAAACCCACCTGGAATGCCTAACGACATCAATTCCTTGTCCTTCCTATATTCAAAAAAAATTGAAGACTTTATGACTTGGTACGATCTACCCTTTGAAGAAATTAAAACCAGGATAAGCAGAAATAAGCGTGAATTTGTTACCATCATGTTAGAGATCTTGCTTTTTCGCGATCCCGATAAACATATTGGCAATATTGCGATTGACAAAAGAACTGGACATGTCTGCAGTGTTGATCATGATATGAAAAATCCAGACACGATCGACGCAAGTGCACCAAATGCTACTTGCTATGGTGATGTGCGTACGGCACAAGAGGCAATAAAGCATTTCAACACGTTACATAGTGCTAATCGTGCTTTTGCATTTATTAGTATTGATGATATCAAACTGTTTCCAGCCACCACTGATTACTTTCCCTTTAATCACCCCATCTTCTCTGTTTATTCCATTAGCGGAAATACTGGAAATACTTCTCAAGATTGTGAAACGATGCTCAAGGCACTTTCTGAAGATCCTGAAATTATCCATTGGAAATTTTATTTAATCACCAAATATCTACTTTTAATGACCGACGAAAATATTAGGACGAGCGTGCTCGCAAATTCAGTAAACGATACGGACACGCAAGATGAGATTGAAATTCAGCATTGCATCGCCCATCGCGAAAGAATTAAAAGGGCAATGTTGTTTACACCTGAATATCATGATTTTCTTAAAAAAGCACCGCCTCAACTCCGGGCTCAATTACTCAATGAAATACAAGAATACAACAAAGCACTTAAAGGTAAAAAATTGGTTCTTCAAATCCCGGTTATTATTCCAGATAACATTTATGACGCGATTGTTGGCTCAGCCTTCTCGTCTTGGGAAGACTACGACACCCAAGCGCGCTTATTCAAAATTGAAACACACCTTGAACGCTTTATTAATGCACTAGATTTGTCGGTAAATATACTTATAAACAACAAAAATCTGGGATATTATCTCAGGGAAGGAATTAAAGCATTCAACCAGCAGTCTCATGTTGAAAAAAATGCCTTACTTTCCGCCTTGGTACATCAACACAGTACATCTGGTAGATACTCACGTTCTGATGAACTTAACGACCTGCTCAGGTTACACAATAAGCTGCTTTACGCGGTTGCTGAAAAATTCCCTAGTCTCACCCTTACTGGTTTCATAAAAATACTCCAATACGATGCTCCTGGCCAAAAAACAGCTGAACTTGCCTCTAAAGCAGCTAGGGAAAATCTCTCGCTTTTGGACGTTTTCGAAGAGGCCTTTAGACGAAAAACGCCGCCCGAAAAAACATTTACAGAGATCATGGATGGCTGTGCGCGTTGTCACTATAATGTCGCTCTAGAGGAATTAAAAAAGCTGCTAAATAATCCATTGCTTTTTCCTTTGATTGAGAAAAAGCATATGCAAAGGCTACTGGGCGCTTTTGCTCATTTTGATTTTCCACAAGAAATATACAATCAAATTTATGGCATCATGAAAAATGCCGGACTTCCCGCTGAGAAATTACCTGATTTACCACAAACGAATTCGGCAACTGCCGCGCAATCCTCGTATTCACCTCGATAAGTTTTTTGAAAATAACATTACTTTAAACAGCTCGCCCATTTCATTCGGCGAAATCAGCTGCTGAATGACTTGCGTCGGATGATCAGCAGCAGATATAAAATCTAATAATCCACCATTTATTAAAAAATTTGCTTGATTCATAAATTCAACTGAAAATCCGCCAATCTCCGCTGCTTTGCCTACAACAGTAAAATCAACATGTGCTGTAATATCTTGCAAGCCTGGATAAAAAAATGGATTAAAATGTGCTTGATGGCGATAGTGGCACATCAATGTCCCCATATGGCGATCAGGATGATAGTATTCATGTTGCAAAAATCCATAATCAATTATTACAACACTACCTGCTTTCAAAAGCGTAGAAAGCATATTTATCCATGCTGGAAGTTGACGCTTGATCTCGATAACATAAGGATATAAAGGCGATGATGAAGTAATATAATCGAGAATATTTTTATCAACTGCAATCGTTGGTTTTCCAGACACAAAATACAATCCATTTTTTTTATCGTAACCAACCTGTTTTTCTGCTAGCTGATTATTCTCCAATTGCAATAAATTCACTGGCATCGCGTCTAACACTTCGTTAGCAAGCACGACGCCAACGATAGGCGCTTCAGGCAATTTTTTCAGCCAGATAACACGATCAATTTCTTCTGGAATTTTAGACAAAATCACTTCGCGTTGACGTGATTTTAATTCAGCACTCAACTCAAGAATAAAATAATGTGCGGGTAAAGCGCGGCGTTCTTTTAAAAAAATCAAAATGTCGGCAGCCATCACACCGCTGCCGGCACCAAACTCTAGGATATCTTTTACCTCGGAGGCGGGTAAGGTATTAAATATTTTTAAACAATGGCTCGCCACGCAGTATGAAAATAATGGTGACATTTCTGGCGCGGTAACAAAGTCACCTGTTCTACCAAATTTTTGCTGCCCATTTCGGTAATATCCTAATTGTGGCGCATACAGGGCCATTTCCATGTAACGCGCAAAGGTTATGGGTCCTTTTGCTTTGATTTCAGCCATAATCTGAGATAATAGTGCGTTTGAAACAGTGAGTGCGTCTGACGATGGCTCAGGGAGCATACATGAATCCAGTTGTGTTAATCACCGGTGCAGCCAAGCGCATTGGGGCTGCAATTGCCGAATATTTTCATACACAGCAATACCGCGTCATCATACACTATCGACACTCGAAAACCGAAGCTGAAGCACTGGCACAAAAACTCAATGCACGTACACCGAGTAGTGCAACTGCAATTTATGCAGACTTGGATAATTTTTCACACTACCAAACACTGATTCAACAGGCGATTACCTGTTTTGGAAGGTTAGATGCACTTATCAATAACGCCTCCACTTTTTTTAAAACACCCATGGGAAAGGCCGGTGAAACTGAGTGGAATGCGTTGATCAACAGCAATTTAAAAGCGCCCTTTTTTATTGCACAAGCATCGGCACCTGAATTAAAAAAACAACAGGGCAGCATTATTAACATTGTAGATATTCACGCTGAAAAACCCCTTAAAAATTTCCCGATTTACACCTGCGCAAAAGCAGGATTACGCATGCTCACGAAATCCTTGGCGCTTGAATTAGCACCCGATGTTCGCGTTAATGGCATTGCACCCGGTCACGTATTATGGCCCACCAACCCTGACACTTTTTCAGTGGAAGAGCAGAAAAACATTATGGAAACCACGCCCTTGCAACGGGCGGTGGACCCAAACGACATCGCCAAAACGGCTTATTTTCTCGTAGAAAATCACAGCATCACAGGACAAGTGATTAATATAGATGGGGGCAGAGCAACAAAACATTAATCAAATACATCTGCGCCCATCTGCATGATGCGTTTAAAATTTTCCCCTGCCTCTGTTTTTCGATGACGAAGATAAGCAGATAAATAACTTTCAGGAATATAACTTACTTCTTTTTTTCTCAAAATAGGTACGATTTTTTCGATGCGTTCGCGATCCTCGGGGTTATCTGCGAGACAGGCTTCAAATAAAATTGCACATAAAATTTCTGCGATTGAGGAGCGTCTTTTTTTGTCAGCCCCAGGAAATTCTTGAATAAAATAATCCAATGATCGCGTCTGATCCCACAATGCCCAGTCATCATAAAACGACATAGCTTCTGCTTTATCTTTCAACAATCGCTCCCCTGATTTTCCCGGATCGTTCATGGAGAGCATGTAAAATAGCGTGGGGATACATGCTTCGATATTCGCCCAAGAACAATTTCCCGCAATCTGCGCATGCAGTGGCATAGAAGCAATTTCTTGCAATCCTAAATTAGCGGGCATCATTTTATGAAAAATAGTCATTTCTTGGCGCTTGTAGATTAATTCACTCGCAAATTCTGGCGTCAATCGCCAAGGTGAAGCCATATAATAAATTTTTACTTTGTCTTCTTGTGGATCTTGGTCTTTATGTGTTGCACGATCACAAATCGCCAATAAATTTCCTGCGCGCACTAAGGTAAGCGCATGCCCTTCTTGCGAGACGGGAATAATCAAAGGATCTGCCTCAATAATCGGCGTAATTTTATCCATATGCGCTTTATAATCGATATTGTAATGCTGTAACCGAACTAAAAAACTTGCACGTGATAGCGCACCCATCACAGTACGCAATTTCACGAAGTCCCGCTCCCATTGGCGCGCAGCAAAATTATTGCGGAAATCTTCGAGCGATCCACGCAGCGCTTCAAGCGTAAATTCCAAAATAAATCCCTCAAGCGCAATTTCCAAAAATTCACCTTTTGAATTGACGATATCGATAAATCCACGCAGTGAGAATCGATGGCCCAGCATTTTTGCATGCACAAAATCCTGAGAAAAACGCAGCTTTGCACCATGAGACATCAGTAAATTTTTTAAATCATGCTGATTACGCAACAAAGGCTTTGTTAGCACTGGCATGCCTGCAAGTGTATAAGCATTAGGATTAGCGCCTTTTTTTAATAATAATTCGCACAGCGGAAGATTGTGGTTGTCGACAGCCCAATGCAACGGCGTATTGCCGATCAAATCTGGAAAATTAACATCAAGTTGGCAAGCCAACACAATTTTAGCTTTCTCAATATCATCCATAATGCAAGTTTCAATCAATGGTGTGTAACCATATTCATCAATAAAATTAAGGTGCTCATTTGACTCAGCCACGCGCTTTACCTCTGAAGCACTGCCTCGAATAATTGCATCTGCTAAAGTCACCATAGATTATTTTCCTGGAATCGGTTTTGGTACTATTTCAGGTTTTGCCGACAACACTGCTTGCGCTTGTAATTTTGCAGAAGGCGAAGGCGTTAACTCTGGCGCTTGCTCTGCGCGCTGGTCTGCCACAGGATTGTTTGCGGTTTGTTGTGACAAATGCGCGTCATCGCCTCTGGGTCTATCAGCAAATTTATCATGCGGCTTGATGATCGAATCAAAATGCGCGTGATCTCCCAAAGTTTCCGGCAACTGGGAGCGAGGCGTAGTTAAATCCCCTCTTGGTTCTTGTGCTTTAATCAGTAATTCGCGCTGGTCAGGAGATAATGCTATTATGTTTGGCGCTTTGATACCGACGAATACAATCATTTCGTCGGAAAAAAATAATTCTCCATTAAACGATTCCTTACAAAACTCCTCAAAAGCAGAGACCATAGCATCATTAATGCGAGGAATAATTTTATCTGGGACCTGTCCCACAAAAAACGGAATACCCTGAATAAATTTCTTAAAAGTGTCGATATCAGGTAATTTTACTTTCTGATGCATCAAAACTGCTTGCAGCGATTTAAATCCCAATAATTTCCCGTATCGTTGACAATCTTCCATCGTGGGAAAATGAGCGGTGGGTAAAAAATCATTTAATTCCGGGAATTTTTTACTCGCCTTGACGGTTTCATATAAACGCATATGCAAACATTGACTGCTGGGAAAAATAGCAAAAAAACGACCGCCCGGTTTTAAGGTATGGTGAACGCCTCGCAACACTTTTTCATGATCCGTCATCCATTGAAAACTCCAGAATGCCGTCACAACACTATAAAGATCAGCTTCTACTCCCTCCAAATCTTCTGCCGCATGCTGCTCAAAAATAAGATTACTCGTAGTAGCGTGAAGTTTCTTAGCAAGCGCAATCATATTCGCGTCAGGATCCCAACCCTCCACGCGGCCATCAGGTATTTTTTTAGCTAAATTCGCAGTAAAACCTCCGTCTCCACACCCCAGATCTAGCAAAATGTCATTGTTTCTGAATTGGAATCGCTGCGCTGAAAGCGCATGCTCTGAAAAATGGTGTTGAATATAAGCACCGATTTTGTATTGATCTGCTGGCCAGGGTTGCATACACTAAACCTTATGATGATTCGTAAAATTCGTGTATTTCTTAGTCATTATACCACTTTTCTAGACCGTCTTTTTATTTTACTGGTTGTTCTAACCTTAGGATTTGGTTTCTTTTTTTTAGGCCTTAATGAATTTCACTCTCAATATCCAGCGCCTACCCTTTTTGCCACACAAATACATGCGCTTACCTGGGCCCAATCCATTACTTTTCTTGCCTTTTCGTTGTTGTTTTTGTTCTATGGTATCTATATTCGAAAAGAATCTCCTCATGCCGCTACGTTTATTTGGGGTATGGGTTTATTTGCCTGGGGCGCACTCAGTAACATTATTATCGTTAATGGGGTTCAATCCACACCCTTTCCGCCTATTGATGCCTGGCTCGTAAAAGCTGATGCCTTTTTTGGCATTAATATTGCTGCAATGATGGCGTGGTCGCATGAGCACCCTCTGTTTAATCGCTTTTTTGATCTTGCTTATAACAGCTTAGGATACGAGTTATTCCTTATTCCAATTGGCTTGGCCGTTTTCAACAAACGCCGACCCTTGGCGATATTTTTTATTTCTTATATGATTTCATTATTGGTAGGTGATTTAATTTATTATTTTTTCCCCACCATGGCGCCCTCGGGTATTCTGCACAGCCCTTATTTTCTCGAAGCACAACAGCATACTTCTCAACGATTTTATCAGGTGCACCACTTTCTCCCCATTACCGCTAAAGGCGACGGCGGATTAATTGCTTTTCCCTCATACCATGTAATTTGGGCAGTATTATTGACTTACACTATGATTGAAAAAAAACTACTCTTTTATCCGCTTGTAGCGCTAAATACGCTCATTATTATCTCTACAATGTTCTTAGGATGGCATTATTTTTCGGATGTAATCAGCGGTATTGTGCTAGCAATCGGCTCAATTGGCATTGCTGCGTGGGTCTATCGAAAGAGCAGCGAAGAGAGAGGTTATTTTACGACTTTTAAATTTGGACGCGCTGGTGGTGGCGTAGAAAAAGGTGGCGGAGAACCCTCTCCATCATCATCGTCACTCATTGAAGTATGATCAAAAACCATACCCCGACCATTTTCTAATGCATAAATAGCAGTGATTGCCCGCATGGGTAGACGAATATGGCGGGTAACCCCAGAAAAACGCGCTTTAAACTGCACCCAGGTATTTCCCAAATCAAGGTCCACGACGGCGTGAGGCGATAAATTCAGTACAATTTTTCCATCGGAAATGTGCTGCGGCGGCACTTGAACCCCCGGAATCGTAGCATTGACTACCACATGCGGGGTTAACTGATTAGCGACGATCCAATCATATAGTGCACGTAAGAAATAAGGGCGACTCGGAGTCATCGGAGACCTCATTATTAGGCAGGCTGCTCCATCTCACGCTCTACCTCTGTTAAGCTTGCCTGAAACGAATCACGATTAAAAACACGTGATTGATATTTTTGTATCGCTTTCGCAGAAGCAGGTAAATTCACGCCTAGCATAGGCAAACGCCATAACAACGGCGCAATGCGGCAATCTACCAAGGTGAATTCTTCGCTCAAGAAATAGGTTGACTCAGCAAATACGGGTGCCAAAGTCACTAACACATCACGCAAAGATTTACGCGCGGCTTCTTTTTTGTCCTCTGAGCTATTCCCTTCAATAATATGCGTAAGACTATACCAATCCTTTTCAATGCGACGCAGCATCAATCGACTCTTTGCGCGCGCAATAGGATAAACCGGTAACAGGGGCGGATGCGGGAATCGTTCATCAAGGTATTCCATAATCACATCAACATCGTAAAGCACGAGATCCCGATCAACCAACATCGGAAAGGAACCATAAGGATTTAGTGCGAGAAGATCGTCACCGGGATTATTCACATCGATTGGGATCACATCGACAGTTACCCCTTTCTCAGCAAGGACAATTCGCGCTTGGTGGCTGTCTAAGTCAGCAGCACCGGAATATAAGGTCATGACGGAACGTTTTAGGACGCTCATTTAAACGCCTCCTGAAAGATATACTTAGAGCCTGTTTAGAATACCTCAAAATGCGAACTAATGTGAAAGACGCATAACAGGAGACATTACCGCTTCGAGTATTGCTCACTCTTTCTTGCCTTTCTCAAACCCACCTTCTTACGTTCGACAGCGCGTGAATCTCGTGTAACGAACCCAGCCGTACGTAACTCACGGTGCCATTCACCCATTTCAGTAGTCCCTGCTTCAAGTGCCTCAGCCGTCATTTTTGGCTTCTTTGAACGCTCAAATGCAATCAGCGCTCTAGCAATACCATGGCGAATAGCGCCTGCTTGCCCGCTGACACCGCCACCGCGGACAGTAATATGAAGATCAAATTGATTTTCTGCCTTCACCACTAAAAGCGGTTGGCGAACCACCATTCTCGCCGTTTCACGGCCGAAATAATCGCCAAGCGCCAATGTATTAATTTTAATATCACCCTTTCCAGGACGAAGATAGACGCGCGCTGTCGATGTTTTACGACGGCCCGTACCATAATAACTCTTTGACGATGCCCGCTTTGATTTTGTCTCAGCCATATTTTCTCTCACTCTAACCTAGAAATTCTCATCTACTTCAGGGTGTTGTCCAGCATGAGGATGCTGATCACCCGCATAAATCTTAAGTTTGTTGTACATTTTTCGCCCCAAAGGACCCTTGGGTAACATACCCTGCACCGCGATTTCTAACACGCGCTCTGGTTTCCGTGCATGCAATTTCTCAAAAGACTCTTCTTTTAATCCACCTGGATAATTGGAGTGGCGATAATAGAACTTCTCAAGAGACTTTTTCCCGGTAATTTTCAGTTGATCCGCGTTGATCACGATGAAATAGTCGCCTGTATCAGCATGGGGGGTGTATTCAGGTTTGTGTTTGCCGCGTAATCTTGATGCCAGTTTGCTGGCGAGACGACCCAAGGTTTTCCCTTGAGCATTGATAATAAACCATTTTCTTTGAATGGTTTGCTCAGATGCCATGTACGTTTTCATAGTTAACTATCCTCGATACGAAGCGGGGAATCTTACAGGACTTGGTTGAATTACTCAAGATTTGTTTGAATCCCAATCGCCTTAAGCCATGCCGGGGTGGGCAGTACTAGCTTTCTCTTCTGCAGATCAAATAACCCAATAGTAAATTCAGCAAGACAGCATTCCTCCCCGTTTCGCAGCATTCTCTGCGCAAGCTTTCCGATTTTGTTTTTGTAGAACAACATTTTTGTTTCAATGGTAATGCGGTCATGAAGATGCAGTTCCTTTAAAAAGGACAACTTAATCTCAAGAATTGTCGGCCCCAATCCCGTAGCCTTAATTCTCTCGATACCATAACCCCCTTTGGTAATTAAATCCCATCGTGCTTCTTCAAATAAATTCAAATAAACTGCATTATTGACATGATTAAACATATCTAAGTGCGTTTTCTGAATCGTTACTTCATAGGTGAAAACTTTGGGAGCTGCGGTCATGGTTGTTATTCTAACGCAAAAATGCCTCATGTGAATACCTCATCTAGAACCGTTCCCCCCTATAAAAACAGTGTTTTTTAGCATTTAGTGATTCGCATTTAAAAAAAACTGTGATAATGTTGTTATCGGACGTTTTGTTAATTAACACGTTCTAGTATTAAACTTTAAGAGGGAATTCAACATGGCTCGAGCTAAAAAGAGAGCAGCAAAAAAAGTTGCTGCTAAGAAAGCTACTTATAAAAATGCTACACTAAAATTGTCACATCCCCTGAAAAAAGCGCAACTTTATGCGCATTTATCAGATTGTGCGCAAGTTCCTCGCAAAAACATTTCTGAAACCTTCCGTGCATTAGCTCAAGTAATGCAAAGCCACTTAAAAAAGAGTGGTCCTGGTGAGTTTACAGTGCCTGGTTTATTGAAATGCAAAGTCATTCGTAAACCTGCAACCAAAGCAAGAAAAGGTATTAATCCTTTTACTGGCGAACCTACAACGTTCAAAGCAAAACCTGCTCGCAACGTAATCAAAATTCGTGCGTTAAAGGCACTGAAAGAAATGGCTAACAATGGCTAACTAAGCATTATTTCTTGAATACAATAAAAGCCCCTCTTTTGGGGCTTTTTTATTGAATAGGGTCACACTGTCACAACACCCTTTCACCGCCAACGCCATGCAATAACCAGACAACGCCGAAGAAAAATCAAATAAACGCCATGACTGTATTTCAACAGAATTGAAGCCTTGGATATCTAGCAATTTTACATTTTCGTCTACTGAAACATGGATATTAGATAATCCGAATGAAATACCTTTTCCCATTGCTTTTAAGACCGCTTCTTTGCGTGTCCAACAATGAAAGAAAGCCGCGTAGGGATCAGTAGATTGAGTAATGGCAGTGTATTCCGCCTGAGTAAAAAAACGCTTGGCAATGGGCAAATAACGATCCATTTTTCTATGTAAGCACTCAATGTCTACGCCAACCTGCGCTGACAGGGCAATCGCAAGCATGGCGCACGCACCCGAGTGGGAAAGATTAAACTGCAATTGTTTTTCGGGTAAAAAAGGCTTTCCATGGGCATCAATCTCAATAGCAGGATCACTCTTCAAATACCGCGATAAAATCTGTCGCATTTCGCGCTTATGATCCTGATGAGACATGGACCACAAATGCACATCATTAGGTAATAACGTAGGTTGCATAAAAACCCGAGCTTATATAGACTCGCTACACAATACAGGAGTAGCAAAAACTTTTATAGCGCAGGGATGCGCGGTGAATACAGTAACTTTTATACCGCAGGGATGCGCGGTGAATACAGTTTAAATGCTGGCGTAGCTCAGTTGGTAGAGCAGCTGATTTGTAATCAGCGGGTCGAGGGTTCAAATCCTTTCGCCAGCTACTTAATTCATTGTTTTATAATGAATTTATTGTGTTTTATTTTTTGAACAATTTTTCAGTGTAGCCAATTTGTCACCACAAAAATCAGTTGGTCGCCTCAAGCGAAATAAGGCGATTTTATCGGTGGGCGACAAGATAGCGTTTGTCATTCATCAGATCTCTATTACTTCTTGTATCTTAGGTTGATAATATTCCGCACCACCCGCCTTCACCATTAAATTATGCAATGGCGAATAGCACGCTTTCCCATGCGTATGTCCACACAAGACTAAAAATTCGACATCCAGATTTTGCCCCGCGATTTCCAATAACACATCACCCGTTGCTTTCGAACCAAAAAATGGCAACCAATCATCACCACTGATTTTTCCTTGATAGAGGCAAGCTTCTTTGAATGGGGGTACATGCGTTAGGATAATTATTTTTTTAGGCTTGCTTGTAATTGCTTTCAATAAATCTGATTTCAAATTTTTTGCATCACTATCAGCCAATGATTGCATTTTTTGTAATAATTTATTTTTCCCCAGTATTTTTTGCTGAAATAACTCAGCAATTAATCGACTGTCATTCAGTACCACTTGGCTATTTTGGTAATCCCCCAATCGACCATCCGCCCAACCATCTTGTCCCAGCAGAATCGTATTTTCATTAAGCATTTGAATACCGGATATATTAAGCCAATATAACCCAGAATGGGTTTTAGTAAGTCGTGTAATATCTTTAATGACATTCGCAACACTTGAAAAATAATAATCATGATTGCCCAGTACAAAATAAATAGGCTTTTGTATTGCATCAGCCATTTCCGTTAATAAATCAATAATATTACTTCCTTCCGCAATATCACCACTAATTAATAATGCGTTACATTTTTTTCGCATGATTTTCTGATAGAACAGAATGCGTTCATCTTTGTCTAAAAAATTAATGTGGATATCGGTGAGCCAGACAAGTTTCATGATAAAAAACCTATTTCCTATAAAAAGGCCGTTTTATGTTCGCGAACAGCGAACATCTATGCTATTCTTACAGTATGAGTGGGAGAAAACGATTATGCTCAAATCTCAAGACTGTATTATCTTGATAAAACTGCTAGCTAATCCTAATGTGGCATGGTCTCAACGTCAATTAGCAAAAGCGCTCTGTATTAGCTTATCTGAAGTCAATGCAGGTATTCGACGCTTGGGAATGGTTGCTTTGCTGCGAAAAAACAAGCAAGGGCGATTATTCCCCAATCATGATTTGACACAGGAATTTTTAATTAGTGCCATCAAGTTTTTCTTTCCAGCAAAATTAGGGGAATATACACGAGGAATTCCAACCGGTATTGCCGCAAAAATATTTCAGGATAAAATTGCTGTGGATGATGATCCAATTACTGTATGGCCCGATGCCTATGGTGAAAAAAAAGGAGTGGAATTACCGCCACTTCATCCCTCGATACCCAAAGCTTTAAGAGAAACACCCGATCAATCATTCTACGAGCTGCTTGTTTTGATTGATGTGATTCGCGTAGGAAGAGCTCGAGAAAGAAATATGGCTATAGCACTTTTAAAAGAGCGTTTAAAAAATGATAAATAATATAAAATCAGCAAACATTCGCATGCTTCAATTTATAGCTGAAAAATTAGGTGGATTGCGAAGTGAGCTTGTTTTCTTAGGTGGATGCACAACAGCTATTTTTATAGATGAGCCAAGCGCTCCTGATGTGCGTTATACCCTTGACGTTGATTGTATTGTTGATGTTATTTCATTAAATCAATATCACAAAATAGAAAAACAATTACGGAATTTAGGCTTTACGCAATCAGTAATGGAAGAAGTCATTTGTCGATGGCGTTATGATAACGTCATTTTGGATGTCATGCCAACCGATGAAAAAATTTTGGGATTTTGGAATCGGTGGTATAGAGAAGCGATCAAATACGCTATGAATTATTCTTTAACTAATAAAATCAGCATTAAAGTTATTTCAGCACCGTATTTTCTTGCAACTAAAATTGAAGCGTTTAAAACACGCGGCAATACTGATTTTTATGCCAGCCATGATTTTGAAGATATCGTAACAGTATTGGATGGCAGATCCACCATTGTTGATGAAATAGAAAAAATAAATCCAACACTAAGGCATTACCTTGTTAAAGAGTTTGATAGTTTTATGAGTCACCCATCATTCAGCGGAGCACTTCCGGGGCACTTTGTTCAATACGGAAAATTAGCTGAGGATCGCGTGGAGTTTTGCGAGCAAAAACTCAAAAGTATTATCAGTAACACCTAAAAACAGTGTAGCCAAAACGTCACCAATTCATACCGTGCTGTATGTGCCCTAGGTCGTTCTAGGCGGTGTTTCGCCGTTATGCGAATCGCAACTGTTTGATTTATAATACATTACAATCAATCGATTTGATTTGTAATCAGCGGGTCGAGGGTTCAAATCCGATCTACAGCTTCTTAAAAAATTTTTTAAATCAAATAATTACAAACTTTATTTAGATGGAAATGGTCATACATATCCATTTATTATTTTCTGCAAAGCAATTTGCTGAAATTACAAAAGATGGTGTAGAAAAAATTGCGAATATAGTTTCAAATGGGAAAATAGTTTTGTCAGCAACGATCGTGGGATCGATTGGCAGGAATCCAATGATCTCGTTTTCAAATAAAGAAGAAGTGGAACAGTGCATTAAAAGCTTAGGATTTAAAAAATAACTCTTAATTTATCGTGTTAATAATTTCACAAAAATGGCAACGTCATTAATGATATTGTCGTGCGGCGTGGATTTCATTTGCTATCACTCTCATGACAATTGGGTCACAGCTTGTGACCCAAATTCAATATAAAAATCATTTTATTTTTTTCCACATTGCACCACGACCAGCGCTCGATGCAGTTAAAATCCCTTCATCACGCATTTGCCGTAATACACGTCGAATCATATCGCGCGTCACGCCAGGACAATTAGATTCAATATCGCTAATTGAAAACGGTATTATTTTTCGGTTTATTACACCACGAATTAATTCTGTTTTTGAACCACGTGATGTGCTAATTGTTCCAACGCGTTCTTCAAATTCACGATACGCACGTACCAGCACACCCCAAAAATAATTGAGCCATGGATTTACATCGTGTTTTGCATCGTGCCAATTTTTAGAACATGTCTCGAGCGTTTCATAATAGCCTTCTTTGCTTTCTTCAAAAATACGCTCGATACTGATGTAGCGCCCAACTTGATAATCAAATTGATATAATAATAACAATGTAAGCAAACGCGACATGCGACCATTGCCATCACTAAATGGATGGATACATAAAAAATCGAGAATCGTGAGCGGAATTAATATCAGAGGATCTTGCGAATGATGTTCAATTGCAACATTATATTCTTTGACTAAATCATTCATCATAAGTGGCGTTAGATGCGCTTTTACGGGTGTAAATCGAATGCGCTTTGTTCCATCCGGATATTTTTCAACGATTTCATTGTCAGTTGCCTTAAAACGACCGCCCGGATTTGCCATGTAACGATACATGGTGCCATGCAATTGCAGTATAACGTTCACACTGAACGGAATATCTTTTGCTGATTCGTGAATTAAATTTAAAACGTCGCGATAACCAGCAATTTCCTGTTCTGAGCGATTTTTTGGCGCGTTATCATGCAGCACCAATTCTTCAATTTTTTTATGTGGAAGTTCAATGCCCTCTAAACGGTTCGAAGACTCGCTTGATTCAATCTTTGCTAAAAGCAATAAATTGTTGAGTACCTCGGGTGATTGCCGAAAAAATAATTCCTGTTTGCCGCGATACTCACCCAAAAGACGCAGCGTTTTCATCTGGTCTGCCGTAAAAACCAATTTATCGAGGTAATCAGAAGTAATTGAATACATGGGTTTCCTTAAATTAAGTAGGTAATGGCGCTCAACAAGTAGGTAATGTTACCCTTGTTATTACCTACTTTCAACCCATTTACCACCTTGCTTCACGTTATCTTATTAGTTAAAAAAGTAAAACAGTATGTCCCTATATGTCGTCGGACCCGACTTATTAGTACGCTATAATCTGATTTGACCAATATTTAGTTATTTCTAAGAGAGTTCTATGAGTCGCTCAGCTGTAGAAACCAATTTACAGCCAGGAAGGCAAATTAGCGGTACGCCCGCAAAGGATATTTTAACGCGCATGCAGGAATTGCATGTTCCCAGCGCCAGCATCACCGTCATTAAAGATGGCGTTGTTGAATGGTCGCAGGATTATGATGGCGTGTCTGGAACTTCAAAAGACGCAGACAACCTCAAATGATTTAGCAAAATTTATGATTGCGATGCAAGATGCCTATCTTGGAAAGCCAAATCCATTACTGCGCACAGAAACCGCAAGACAAATGCTAACGCGTCAGCCTAATTCCAAATTTGGTTTAGGTTTTGCAGTGCACGGTGAAGGTGACGCAATCGCTTTTGGTCATGACGGATCAACCATCGGATTCCAAGCTGATTTTATTTGTTTTCCGAACAAAGGAATGGGCGCCATTGTGATGACCAATTCTGATAATGGCTTTAGTTTAATGCGAGCAATATTTTTAGATGCAGTAACATTGGATCCTGAAACATTACAACGTTGTGCCGGTGAATTTGTAAACTCAGCTGACAAAAACGTTTTCTTTATTTCAAACACCACTTGTGTGGTTTTAGATAATGCCAGACAAATTTTGTGAGCGTGTTGGGTAATTCGGTCATTTTTCGTCTCATTCATAATTTCAGCATTTTCTGGGGCAGCTGCCTTATCATCAAGGGCCGTGCCTTCCTGCATTATACCTGCTAGGCCTGTACAAAAACAAAAATATTGGAGTCGGCCAAGCTCGTTTTTGAATAAGGCTCGGGTGGCTAGGCGCTACATGCCTTTTTAGGTTTGTCGCCGCAACATGGATTTTTTACTACAACTTCGCATTTGTTTTTGTGTGTCTTTCCTCGCGCACTTGCGTTGGAATAGGAACGCCAAACATCATGCTCAATGGCGCCTCTTGAGCGTTATTCTTTTCCCAATATAATTTTTTCCCATCCATAATATCCTTCCACCACTGATCCATATTTTTTATGTCGCGCCAATGTGTAGTATTAATTAACCCATTTCCAATTCGTTTTGACAGCGCCAATTGCCCCTGCGCATAACCTATTCGTTCTTGATTCCAATTTTGTAATACCGATTTTAAATCCATTGATTTTATATTTTTTAATGCGTCAGAAAGTGTTATGGAAAATGTAATAGCGTGGCCAACGCCAGAGCCCATATGTGGTCGCAGTGTCATCCCGGCATCGCCTAGAAAACAAATGCGCTCATTCACAAATTGCGGGGCCAGCAAATCAAAAATAACTTGTAAAAAGGGTTCTTGTGTTTTTGTAATAATATTCGCAACTTCAGATGGGAAAACTTTATTCACTAAGCCATGAAGATGTTTAATATGTGCTTCACTGAGTGCACCGCGCGGAATGGAGATTGGTTGAAAACGCCCATTTTTATCAATCAGTAATGTTTTTAATGCTTCTTTTGAAAATGTTTCGTAGATCATCCAATTCATTAATGTCCCTTGGTGATCATTTGCTGGAATAGGATAAATTAAAAGATGTCCGCATCTCCCGTCCGGAAGAAGAAAATAATGGAAATTTTTTTCAAATGACGCGGTAAGATTAAGTGCAGATACAGGAATGGTGCCTCGCCAGGCAATATAACCCGCATATTCCGCAGTGGCTGATGGGTATATTTGTAAACGTGTAGGAGAATTCACGCCATCTGCAGCAATAAATAAATCACATTCTTCGTCACCCAAAGTTGAATTCACCATGACGCGACTATCGTGTTGCGTGACAGTATTTATTTTAACGCCTGAAAAATAACAACCATTAGGAACGCTATTGCGACAATTTTTGTAAATATGCCCCCAATTCACTGATTGTAACGCTATGGGTGGCTGCCATATACTTGTGAGTGTTTTTGATGCATCAATCGTCCAAAACGTGCGTTGCGTTGCTGCAATATGCGCAATTGAAGCATCAAATAATCCTAATGCGATGCATTGCTGCAATAAAGCTTCTGGCAACACAATGCCCGCACCACGTTCATGCAATTGATTTGATCGCTCAAAAACTTTTACAGTAATGCCATCAATTCTGCTTAATAATGCAGCAATAGCGCAGCCCGCAACGGATCCGCCACCGACAATAACGCGTAAATTTCTGCTCATAGTGTACATACCGACAATGCAAGATTTTCAGAATAGTATCTGCTTCTAACAAAAAAGGCACGTGTGAGATTAAACCTGCTATTGAAGCATTTTTGGCAAAACGAGAGTTGCAACTCTCGACCACGAAAACAACGATCACTCACATTGATAATGGATTTAATTTTCTGGGCTTCAATATCAGAAAATACAATGGTAAATATCTCGGAAAGCCTGCAAAGGAAAATGTAAAAGCATTCTGCAGAAAACTGAAATCGTGTTTTAAAAGTGGTTATGGTTTAAGTGGCGTTCAGTTAATAAAAACGCTCAATCCTAAAATCAGAGGATGGGCAAATTATTATCGTACAGGCGTATCTAAATCTACTTATGCAAAAGTCGACAATTATATTTATCGAATGTGTTTGTACTGGGCAATGCGAAAATACGACAAAATACATCGACAGAAAGCTGTTAAACGTTATTTTCGCAGCCGTCACGCGATGAGAAAATGGATATTCAGTGATGTTGAAGTTCTTGAGAAAGGCTGTAAACGAATTATCAGCATCGCAAAAATGATGGACATTAAAATACAACGTCACGTGAAAATAAAATCTTGCGCGAATCCTTTTGACCCAAAATATCAACGTTATTTTCAAGAGCGGGGAATTTGGAAATCAGAAGTAAGCCTACGTCAAAGGAAACACGACATGGCAATTTATGCAAAGATGCAGGACAATAACTTACAGTCGGGTAAGAAGGTTAAAACTACTTGCTTATGAAAGGCTAGAGCTGTATGCCGGGAAACTTGCACGTACAGTTCGTCGGAGAGCGGCAACCAGCAATGGTTGCTGCTTATCCTATAAAATATTTCTTTTTAAGAGAATGTAGACATGTTTGATGGCCATCCAATGATATATTATTTTAAGGCAACAGAGTTTTTCCATGCAGCTTGCAGATTGGAAGAAGTGGCAACTTTTGGTGATACTAACTGGTCGGAGGAAATAAAACAATTCGCGCCAAAATCAAGCGAAGGGTTTGTTGAACAGTCGCACAGTCAAAGCCTCCAAAACGCCAACCAAGACAGGAAATGCAGACATGTCGCTGCATATCTTTTTGCTCACGGCCTTGAACTGCTACTGAAGGCAATCTGCCTGCAAAATGGCGTTGAAAGAACCACGATACACGGAACCCATAAAATTACAGAGCTGCTAAAAATCGCCGAGCCTATGATTGCCACTTCAAGCAGCTTTAAGCACAACTCGGTTTTTGCAAAAAAACTAGATGAAGTGTTAATTTGGGCAGGCAGATACCCAGAGCCAAAAGAAACACAACGGCAACACGCTGTTCCAATCATCTCCCAAACAAGCCGCGGCAAAACAGACGACCTTGTTACAGCATTGAGGGATGACCCAAAATACCCATTAAAACCGCTTAAAGATTTTTGTGCGCATGTATCGAAAAATGCACGTGATTTATTTTTCTCACAAAATTCTTGCGATGATCAAAAACATAAACCGAATGAAGCGCAACAGCACTGTTACCAACAGGTAGCACTCACCGAGGAATAAAACTATGGGTTGCTGTATTTGCCAATCTGGTTACACAATAAACCTGAAAAGCGTCCTATTTGGACCAAACCTAATATCGGAAACAAATTGTGAACAGTGTGGCCATTATTTTCTTTCACCAAAAGCTGAAATGCTCATTGCTTTGTTGAGGCAACATGATTTTTTCGATACGCAGGACGAAGAAGCACTTGTAAAATGGCTGCACACCGCCAACAATCACGAAATTACAGAGCGGGTGATACAAGCAGTCTGCGCAGAACAGGTTCAAAAATTATCGATACACAACCGGAAGAATAAATAATGCAATTACGTTTCACTAAAAATTTCGCAAAAGATTGCGGCATAAAAAAACTGCGGGGCTCTGAAGTAAAATCACATCCACTGGATGATTGGTTTATTGATTATTTTTATGCGCCAAGAAAAAAAGTAGCGATGATTGTGCACGGAAAAACGCTGTTTACATTTTTTATATCTTATGAAGAAGTGGGTGGCGCAAAAAAAATTGCAGGAAAATTTCATCATACCCTCAATGCTTTTTTTGAATCTCATGGAATCCTGCATTTTAAAAATGATGTTGACGCTCTATTTTCTGAAGGCCTTGTATTTACCAAGACGTCTGACCGCACTATCTTGGGTCATATGAATGATTTTGTACGTTGCTCACAGCCTTATTCGCATGAAACGGGTCCATTTGATTGTATTACACAAGCAATAAATATTAACAATATGCCGATTAGAGTAACTCAGCGAAACTCAACATATCCCATTGATGAATTTAATGCGTTGTTAGGAATTCACATTCCTCGAAGACAGTAACAACAGGTAAGAAAATGGCTAAATCAATCCAAAACATGTATTGCCCCTGCAACCCCAAAAAATTATTCTCTGATTGCTGCGAGCCATATTTAACCGGAAAACAAAAACCATCGACACCAGAGGCTTTAATGCGCTCACGGTATACAGCCTACTCATTGGCGCGCATTGATTACATTCAAAAAACCATGTGTAAAAAAGCGGCTGAGAATTATGATCCAATTGCAGCAGAAAAATGGGCATCGTCCGTTAAATGGTTGGGATTAACGGTTGTTAAAGCGCCACCACCTAAAAATAATAGCGATACCATCACATTTGTTGCACAATTTTTTGAGAATAACGTTCGACGGGAAATTGTAGAAAAAAGCCTGTTTGAAAAAATAGATGGCGCATGGTTTTATGTTGGCGCTTGGTCTGGAGACAATCAATGATCTCATGGCACATTAAAAATTATGATGATTTATCAAAAAAAGAGCTGTATTCCATTCTCCAATTTCGCATCAGCATTTTTATGATTGAACAACAATCCATTTATGAGGACTCTCAGAGTTTTTCAGGTGTAATTTTTGCCTGCCGAAGTGATCTTTTTACGTCCCGATAAACATGATCAAATTCAAATAAGTTAACCATTTGTGCTGCCAGTCGTGTTTCCCAAGTCTTTTTTAATCTTGCTTCTTTTTTATGAAATTCGGATTTGACGTCATCCAACGTTTTTCCGCGATGTGAAAGTTTTGCATGAATAGCGGGTACTCAATCTTGCAAATCAACTTGCCCGCTCTGCGTTGTGAGATACCAGAGATCATAAAGGTCACGTGGTTCTGTTCTTGCACGATCAAGAAGAGCGACGGTTTTTTCAGAAGCAATTTCTAAGAGTGGATAAACGAGAATGTTTGCGTCATTCGGCAAGTCAGAAAATTCATCACAATTTTTTAACACAGCGAGTTCTTGCGGTTTGAAAAAAACTTTTTCACTGATTGTCATATCCACTTTAATTTCTTTTGTGATGCTGGTGGTGGGAAGTGGCCCTTCGTAAGAAAGATAAAATGTATAACAATTTTGATGTGAAACAGGATCAGGCCTTGAAAATTTAAATGTGATATTCGATGCTTTTTTAGTTTCATCATAAACTGCTTCGAGTTGTTGCTTTACTTGCTCAAAACTCAATGGTTTCAGCAATGTGAAATCAAGGTCTTCTGAAAAACGATAATCAGAAAAATGGCAGCGTCTTAACGCTGTCCCGCCTTTGAATGCAATGCAATCTCGAAGTGCGGTGCGCGATAATCCAACTAAAAACCACGCAATACAATAATCACGTTCCAGCACATTTTCAGGTATACGTCTGCCGCCTTCTTCTTTAAATAATCGATTGGATAATTTAGAAATTTGGTTTTGTAAAATCATTTATTATGTTCCTCTAATTGCCAGCAGTTCTTCTTGCGGGATATTTAATCGTAATCGCCATTTTGCGGTGTGATGCCCTTCAGATGGTAATTCCGGATCGAGTAGTTGGTAAGTCGATGTTAATGTTTGTTGCAAAAATTCCCAGTGAATTCGTGAACCAACATTATAAAGCTCCATTAAATAACCAAGCCTGCGATTGACAGCACCCACATCCAACTTCATTGCATAATCAATTATTTTTTGTGGATCAATTGAATCATGTTTTATAGAAAAGCCTTTGGCGACTTCAGAAAAGCCACCACAATAATTAGGTTGCTTTAATCCATCTAATAGTGTGCGCTCCAAGTCGCTCACAAAAATTTTTTCATTTTTACCAATCCACATTTCAGCGATACCAAAAAGATCTTTTGTTTTACAGCGAACGAAGTGAAATTGAGAACCCAAAATATTTTGTGGACGCATCATTCTTGGTGAGCACACATAAATGTCTAATTGTGGTTGTGTTACCATCTGATGCAGATCAAAAGCAGATCCATGTGAGAGATAATATTGAATTTTTGCATTGTGCCCACTGGCTATTAATTCGCGTGCAACAACATAGGGGTTGCCTAAATATTCTCGTTCAAACCCAAGCTCAAATGGAACTAGACTAAATGTTCCAGATTTTAGTCGTGTTACTATGCCGTTTCGCACAAGTTGAGATAGGGCATTGGCGGCCGGTACCCGCCCGCCCAAAATATCAGAAGCTTCTTGGAAGTGAAAAATAGGGCGATTGCGATCATAAAGCGTCGCCACCAAGTGAGCAGATGTTGGCCCAAGTGTTTTTATAGAATTATTTTTTGTATGCAAAATAGTTGTCATATTTTTATATTATGAACTCATTTTATAATTATTTCAATAATAAGTTATAATATAAATGCAAAAAAGATATTAAAAATACATATTTTGCAATCATAATATAACAATAAAGATTTTTTTTAGAAATTGCATCTCATGGCGTGAAAATACGAATGAATTATGTCACGCTGAATTTGTTGTCGCACTGTGCCAATATTGTGACGTATTAACACGAGTTTAGGTATAATTGTGACTGTGTTAGACTGTTTTTCGCCTTGAGTTGCATCGCAACGTGTTGATTTATAACAGTGCGAATACTGGGCGACGTCATTTGTAATCAGCGGGTCGAGGGTTCAAATCCTTTCGCCAGCTTTTAAAAACTCTTTTAAGTTAAGTAATGACAAATTTTATTTCAAAATAACCACTAGTGATAGCGCATGAGAAGCGATCAGCAGATCATTGCCGCAAATAGGGCCGCCTTTTTTCTCGAGCCATAATCTGATTTTTGCATAATGCGCATGCCCGTACCGCGGGCCTTTCTTATTGATTTAGATTTCAATACCGCGCAAACCGCCGCGCAAAAAGTAATGCAACAAAAGCAATAACACCGCCAATAGTGAGGACTATCCCTGGCGCAGTTACGATTCCATTTTTAATCATCGCAGTAACAATGAGTGGCGCTGTGCCGCCAAAAATGGCCAATGAAATATTGTATGAAATGGCTATGCCGCTATAACGAATTTCCGTTGGAAATAATGATGCTAAAAATCCTTCAAAGGTTGCTAAATAAACAGCTACAAGAATTGTGATAACAAAATCGGCAATATAAAATTTTGCGGTAATAACATTATTAACAAGAACAACATAAATAAAATAAGAAAGAGCAATAAAAGAGAATGCGGTAATCATTAGGAGCAGCCAAGTGGAAATTTTTTTTGTTAACCACCCAATAATCGGTATAACTATTAATGAAATTAAAATCGCAAACATATTTTGCATTTCTATAATTTCAAAAGGTACGTGCAGAATTTTTTTGAAATAAGTGATGTTATAAACCATAACAAGCCAAAATGGGATCCCCACTTGCGCAGAAATGCAAGCACTAATCAACAGTGCCGCTTTATGCGAACGAAAGCATTCTCTAATGGGGGAATGCGTAATTGTTTTTTTTTCCACATTTTGAATATATGCAGTAGATTCATGCATATTATGTCGCCAGAAATAGACAATAATACCAAGCACAAAGCTAAATATAAAAGGGATGCGCCAACCCCATTCTGAGAATTGATCGTGTGTCATAGAATGCTTAGTTAGTAAAATGACAATGGGTCCGAGCAATAGGCCTGTAAATATACCAAAAGATGCGAAGGATCCGAAAAAAGCACGATTTTTTTGATCGGATAATTCGGTGAGATAAACCATAGAGCCAGTAAATTCTCCACCCACGGACAATCCCTGAAATAAACGAATTAAAATAATAAGCAAAGGTGCTGCGATTCCAACAGAACTATAGTCTGGAACAAAACCAATTAAAATAGTTGGGATAACTATCAATGCTATCGACCATAATAACGGCTTACGACGCCCGAGCGTATCACCAAAATGCCCAAATACCATTCCGCCCAACGGCCTCATCAAAAAACCGACGGAAAATACCGCAAAAGTGAGCATAAGTGAAATAAGGCCGTTTTTAGCTGGAAAAAAATGATGTGCAATAAAAGGGGCTAAGCTGCCATATAATACAAAATCGTACCACTCTAATGTATTTCCAAATATATTGCCTAAGGTTGATTTATTGAAAATAGTGGCTGTATTCGTATTCATACCTCCTCCGTGAAAAATTAAATTAGCACACTTTTTTTAATTATGCAGTTATATACCCAAAATACCTCAAAATGCGAATTTTAGCATCCCATCTTGCTGCGTCCTTGAAACGTTTTTTCACTCGAAAACGCTCGAAATAGTGTTTAACT
>Ga0155555_122_pt1 | contig 33296 bp, 28 predicted proteins | sample RifCSPhighO2_12_FD_107212 | JGI IMG/M metagenome (GOLD analysis project Ga0155555, IMG submission 107212) | Gammaproteobacteria bacterium RIFCSPHIGHO2_12_FULL_42_13 | reverse complement strand
GCAGGACCTGAGGTAATTTTTTTGCGTGTGACTAGCTTTTCAGAACGCAATCGTTTTTGCGCATTGGCAATAAATAATTCTACCAATTGCTTGCCGATATCGACATGTTGATTTAACCAGATACTCAAGGCATCTTTCACAACACCAGTAACAAAAACCGCTGCTTGACGTGCCGTTAATCGCTCTTTGGTTTGCCCTGCGAATTGCGCATGCTGCAATTTAATCGATAAAATGTAGCGGCACTGCTCCCAGATATCTTCTGGTACAAGTTTTATATTTCTCGTTAATAATTTATGTACTTCAGAAAATTCGCGCACTGCTTCTAAAATTCCTGCGCGCAATCCATTCACATGTGTGCCACCTTGCACCGTTGGAATTAAATTCACATAGCTTTCTGACACACCAGGTTCGCCATTCGGCAACCACGTTAACGCCCAATCCACCACTTCCGTTTCACCTTTAGCATTCCCGACAAAAGGCTCTGCGGGTAATTGCTCACAATTCTGTAAATTATCTTGCAAATAAGAAGTTAACCCTTCTGCGTAACACCAAGATTTTTTTTCGTTCTTCTTCTCATCTAAAAAATTAACGGTTAATCCAGGGCAAAGCACTGCCTTTGCGCGCAGCGTCGCCAATAACGTTGATAATAAAAATTTTGGCGAATCAAAATATTTTTCATCGGGTAAAAAAGTGATGGTCGTGCCCGTTTCACGTTTTTCACAACTACCAATTTTTTTTAAAGGTTTTTTGGCATGGCCATCTACAAAATCCATGCCGTAAACTTCACCACCTTTTTTTACTTGCACACTTAAGTGCTTCGAGAGCGCATTTACAACGGAAATACCTACACCATGGAGGCCGCCTGAAAATTCATAGGTTTTTTTGGAAAACTTAGCGCCGGAATGAAGGCGAGTTAAAATCAATTCAACACCAGAAACTTTATGCTGAGGATGAATATCAACAGGCATTCCACGCCCATCGTCTGTCACTGTCAAATAACCATCTTTTTGCAATATCACATCAATTTGTTTGGCGTGGCCAGCAATGGCTTCATCGACACTATTATCAACAACTTCGTGCGCCAAGTGGTTGGGATGAGAAGTATCGGTGTACATTCCGGGGTTGCGACGAACAGGATCCAAGCCCGATAATACTTCGATTGCTTCTGCAGTATAATGGTCGCCACGATGTTTTGTTGTCATAGGGTATTACACTCCAGAAAACTTGCGAAAATTAGGATGGTAGCGTAGGCTCTCAATCCTCGGTGAGGTTAAAATGTCGGGAACTTCTCAAAGTGTAACGGAATCTCCTCCTAAAAAAAACTACTGCTGGGCCTGGGTTATTTTTTTCACTTGTGCTCTTTACGGTGCCTTTTCACACTTACTTCGTATTTATGCTGATTTTTTCCCCAATGCACTGATCTCAAACCAAGCGTTGGGCACTACCCTTTACTACGCAACCTATATCCTTATGCAATTACCAATGGGTATTGCCATTGAAAAAATAGGCGTGCGAAAGGTGCTGCTTTTTAGTTTATCGATGATTTGCGTTGGCTTAATAATTTTTGCCCACACTGTTTATGTGGATGTTGCCATCGCTGCTAGAATACTGGTTGCCGCTGGTGCGGCGGCGCTTTTTATTTCAGCCTTACGTCTTGTAGTGCATTGGTTTCCCCAAAAATATTTTGCAACATTGGCGGGTTGTCTTACAGGGATGGGAATGCTGGCTGCCGTAGGTCTTGATCATTACCTCTTAATACGCTCAGGGCAATTGGCTGCGCTTTCAAGTTATTTTTCATTACCATTGCTTTGTGGAATTGCGCTGTTTTTGATGACTGCTTTTTGGGTCAGAACAAAATCAAACCGAGTAACATACACAGCTTTGCGTGAAAGCGTATTGCTTAGTGTCCGACGCGTTATTTTTACCCCACAATTATGGTGTATTGGTATTGTTGGTGGCCTCTTATACCTACCAGCACCTATTTTTGTAAACGCTTGGGCAATTCCTTTTCTACGCGCTGTTCATAATTTTTCTGCTTCAGCTGCTAATACAGGCGCTTTTTTAACACTGTCCGGGTGGATATTGTCAAATTTTTTGATGGGATTTCTTTCAGATTACTTTCAAACACGAAAAATTCCACTCATCATTGCCACGTTAGGTGCTGCCGCTTCTTCCGGTCTTCTTTTGTTTTCTCCACTTGAAAATCACATTGTCATTAATATCTTATTATTTACATTGGGCTTATTCTGCGGCATACATGCCATTTGCTTTGCATTGTCGATTGAAAATGCAACACCCCATACGACGGCAATTGCACTTTCCTTCACCAATCTTCTGATTATTTTAATTGGTGTATTGGTTAAGCCAGTTATTGGCGTGTTTCTTGAAAACCTTAACGATACATTGATTCCGCTGAACAGCACGATCGTTTACTCCAGCTGGGATTTTCTGATGGCATTGAGCATTATCCCAATCGGTCTCATTACTGCCTACTTTTTTACTTTATTTATCCATGAAACCTTGGGGCGTGACAAAAAAGTACACGCTGAATAAATACGTATGCGATTCTTTTACACACTCATTTATTATTTGATTATGCCGTTTATCTTGGCGCGACTTTTGTGGCGTTCTCGTCATGCCGCTGATTATCGAAAAAGATGGAATGAACGATTTGGGTTTTTACCAATATCATCGGACAAAAATAGCATCTGGGTGCATGCTGTGTCTGTGGGTGAAACACTTGCAGCGATTCCGCTGATTAAGGCGCTGGTTCAACAATACAGCTCACTATTTAACATTATTGTAACCACAACCACACCTAGCGGCTCTACGCTTGTCACGAAAAATCTCGGGGAAACAGTGTTACATGTTTATGCGCCGTTTGATGTGCCTTTCGCAGTATCACGGTTTTTGAAGCGCTCACGTGTTCAGACATGTGTCATTCTTGAAACTGAGCTTTGGCCAAATATCCTCGCACTTTGCCATCGCAGGAAAATACCAGTAATTTTAGCGAATGCGCGATTATCTGAGCAATCCTATCGTCGCTACCGCTTTATTTCTGGACTCACGCGCCAAATGCTCACTGCCTATCATACGGTAGCAGCACAAGGCGTACTCGATGGCGAACGCTTTTTACAATTGGGATTAAATCCCCATAAATTAATTATCACTGGCAATATTAAATTTGATTTGAATATTCCCGATGCTGTTATTGCGGCAGGAAAAGCAATCAAACAAACTATTGGTGCACATCGTCTGGTCTTTATTGCTGCCAGTACGCATGAAGGAGAAGACGAAATTATTCTTGATGCCTTCAGAAAAATACGCGTTACTATTCCAAATATATTTTTAATTTTAGCGCCACGACATCGTGATCGCTTTCAAAAAGTTAAAGAATTATGCAAAGCGTTTCAATGCATCTCTCGTTCCACGCAAAATCCTATTACTGACAAAACAGACATTTTTTTAGTAGATACTATTGGTGAACTTCAGATGATTTACGCTGCTGCAGATATTGCTTTTGTGGGTGGCAGCTTGGTGCCTGTAGGGGGGCATAACTTAATTGAACCTGCTTCATTGGGTTTACCCGTGCTCACAGGGCCCTATTTACACAATTTTGTGGAAGTGAGCCGACTGCTGCAAAATGCGGGCGCAGCACAAATAGTCAATAACAGTAATGAGATTGCGGAAAATGTGATTGCGCTTTTTACCGCAAAAGATCTTCGCGAAAAAATCGGACGTTCTGCGCAAGAAACGATTAACAGCAACCGTGGGGCATTGCAAAAACATTTGGATTGTATTGCTAAATGCTTAGTCCTTACATAAAACTTTATGAGCTCCCTCAAAATTTTTCTTGCTATCGTTGGCGCGATTCTTTCATGGTCTTCTTCTTTTGTTTTTATACGTCTTGCACTTGAAGATTATGCACCAGGTGATCTCGCATTATTCCGCTATTTAATTGTTTCTGCCGTGATGCTGATTTTTTATTTTGGCTTAAAAAAACGTTACAAACCGACCTTTCAGGAATTTTTAAAATTATTTTTCTTCGGTGTCATTGGTATTGGATTTTATATGCTGCTACTTAATTATGCTGAAAAAACCGTGACCGCCAGTATCACCAGTTTTGTTATCGGGATTAATCCGGTAGTAACGCTTCTCATTGCACGCTTTTTCTCAAACGAAAGCATTGCTGCACGGCAATGGTGGGGCGTAATCATTGGTGTTGTTGGTCTCACCATTATTGCTTGGGAAACACTGCTTCATCAACATCTTTCCAAGGGGTTATTTTTCTTAATTTTGGCGACAATTGCCGCCGCTATCTACAACATCGGACAAAAACCCTTTATGAAAAAATTTCACGCCATTGAGGTCGCTGCAATTAGCGCTTGGTCAGGAACGTTGGTCATGCTCATTTATACACCCAGTATGATACATGCCATTCCTCAGGCATCATGGCAAACCACCTTGGCAACCATTTATTTGGGCGTTGTGCCTGGTGCGATTGGTTATTTACTCTGGAGTTATTTGCTCAGCAGCCCTATTCCCACTGCAAAAATTGTACCGACACTTTATCTGTTGCCGCTTTTTTCCACTTTGCTGGGATGGCTTATCTTGAACGAAATACCCACCATGACAGCGCTGATTGGCGGTTGCATCGCACTGTTCGGTGCTTTTGTCGCGAGAAAATAACAGGAGTTTCGCACTTCGTGCTAAACTCCTTGCAAAATAAAACACTTTATCGGGAGGCTAAGCCCTTAATCAACGGGTTCTTAAGAAGCTGCGGGAGTAATAGGCTTTTCTCTCAATTCCCGCCGCAAAACTTTACCAACTGGGGACATTGGTAATTCGTCGCGAAATTCAATTAAATGCGGGATTTTGTAGGCAGTCAATGATTGTCGACAATAAGCAATGAGTTCCGCTTCCGTGAGGGTTGGATCTTTTTTAACAACAAAGGCCTTGAGCGCCTCTCCTGTTTTTTCCGAAGGCACGCCAATCACAGCGGAAACTTGCACAGCAGGATGCGAAGATAACACTGCTTCGACCTCATTGGGATAAACATTAAATCCAGACACCAACACCATATCTTTTTTACGATCGACGATATAGACAAACCCACGCTCATCCATGTAACCAATATCGCCCGTGTGCAACCATCCTTCTCCATCCAAAGACTGGTGTGTTTCCCAATCTGCATGCCAGTAGCCTGGCATCACCTGCGGTCCACGCCCGCAAATTTCACCCACCTGATTAAAAGGCAAATCTTCATTTTTCTCATCGCGAATCACAATTTCGGTCGAAGGCACAGGAAGACCTACCGAGCCGGTAAAATGCGTCATGCTAATGGGACACAGCGTTAACACAGGGCTTGATTCGGTTAAACCATATCCTTGTAGTACCACGCACTTTGTCACTTCGTGCCATCGCTCTGCTACGGATTTTTGCATCGCCATCCCACCGGCAATTGTCAATTTTAGTCGTGAAAAATCAACCGTAGAAAATTTTGGATGGTTCAATAATGCATTAAACAAAGTATTTAACCCGACCATCATGGTCATGCTGCAATGTCGTATGTCTTTAACGAAACCCTCAATTTCTCGAGGATTGGTGATCAATACCGTCGATGCACCCAAAGGCAAAATACACATGCCACAAACAGTGAGCGAAAAAATATGGTACATCGGCAATGCACCTATCATCACCCCTTGATGTTGTTCACGCACATCGCGTATCCATGAAACACATTGCAATACATTGGCAATTAAATTTCGATGCGTTAGCATGGCGCCCTTAGCACGACCCGTGGTGCCCCCCGTGTATTGAAAAAAAGCAACGTCAGTGTTCTTCATTTCTACTGGTTCAAAATCGTGCTTTCTGCCAATGAAAAGCGCGGTTTTAAAATAAATTTTATGGGGAATGCGATAACTGGGTATCACTTTTTTAAGATAACGCGACACAAAATTAAACACCACGCCTTTTACTGTTCCTAATAAATCACCAATTTTTGCAACAATCACATGTTCAACATTCGTATCAGGTAAGGCTTTTTCGAGACGATCTGCAAAATTCTCCAACACAACAATCGCAGTGGCACCTGCATTTTTTAATTGATGAGCAACCTCAGGTGGTGTGTAAAGCGGGTTTACATTAACGATCACTAATCCTGCTTTCAGTGCACCGAACATCGCTACAGGATATTGCAAGATGTTGGGCATCATCATAGCAATGCGCGTTCCTTTTTCTAAACCTAGTCCTTGTTGCAAAAACGTTGCAAAATCGTGCACCAATTGTTTCATTTCACGATACAACAATGTCACACCAAAATTCGTAAAAATAGGGCGATACGGAAAATCATCCGCGTATTTTTCAAAAAAATGACTTAAAGAGGAAAAAGTATCGGGATTAATCGTGGCGGGAACACCATGTGTGTAGTGTTGTAACCATGGTTTGTTATTCATATCGAAACCTTCTCAAAGTAGTTTTGAAATAGGCTTTTAAAACTGCTCAGCCGGAAAATCATCTACGTTGATAATATTCATTCTCTTCAAAAACACCTCTCTTAATTGCGTTGCTTCGTCTTGCGATAACACGCCATTTTTTTCAGCGGCATCGATAAATTCTGCATGGGTCTTGGTGGTTTCAGCAAACTCACGACGCGCTGTCGCTAATTTTTTCTCCACGGGTTCTGCGGCAATGACCTGCTCCAAGATGTCACAAGCTTGCCCAGCAGGATTGTTATCATGCGGCGTCATGTATAAATCAACCGCCATCCGTGTACGAAAAGAAGAGGGCTCCGTCAGTAATTTTGCCACTTTCGCTCCTAGGCGATCTGTTGGTGCACGCAAATATTTTCCGCGAGGAAACACTGCGATGCGAACACAGGCAGCAACAAAACGATTGGGTAAATTAACCAAGATGCCATCCAGTTGTGTTTGGATTTTGAAAAGCAAATCCTGGCAAACCCACTCTACTACCGGTAATTCTGATTCAGGAGATTTATTCTCGGTATAATATTTCAAAACCGAAGAACCGACATACAAACTACTCAACACATCACTGAATCGACCTGATAATTTTTCCGCGCGTTTTAATTCGCCGCCCATTGTCATCATCGCAATATCTGCCACATAGGCCAGCGCAGCTGAAAATCTCGACAATTGTTGATAATAACGTTTCAGCGGGCCTTTTGGCGCGCTAGCTAAGCGACCATTGGTTAATCCCAACACAAACGCACGCACTTTGTTGCTCGACACAAAACCCAAATGCGCAATAATCGCTTTGTCAAACGCCTCCAAATCATTTTTCTCAGCTGCCTGCATCTCAGGTAACACATAAGGATGACAACGCACTGCGCCCTGACCAAAAATAATCATCGAGCGCGTAAGAATATTCGCACCTTCGACGGTAATACTGACAGGCAATTCAATATACCCTTGCGCCAAATAATTTTTGGGACCCATGCAAATCCCTTTTCCACCATGCACATCCATTGCATCAATTACAGTACGGCGCGCCATTTCAGTCGTACTATGTTTTGCAATCGCACTGGCAACCGCGGGCCTTGCGCCTTGATCTAACACGGAAACCGTAAAAACACGCGTTGCTTCCATCGCATAGCTATTGGCAGCAATGCGCGTTAATGCTTCTTCAACGCCCCCTAATTTTGCAATAGGGAGATGAAATTGGCGACGAATACGTGAATATGCACCTGATGCCAACGCCGCTATACGTGAACCCCCCGTCACCATAGAAGGCAAAGAAATACCGCGACCCGCCGCCAAGCATTCCATCAACATCCGCCAGCCTTGGCCCACCATTTTCGGGCCGCCAATAATGGCGTCCATCGGCACGATTACCTCTTTGCCGCGTGTGGGGCCATTCGGAAAAGGACTGTGTAATGGCGCATGGCGTCGGCCGACTTCAACACCGGGTAAATGCGTTGGTATCAACGCGCAGGTAATTCCTAAAAACTCTTTCTTTCCTAGCAAATGATTGGGGTCGTACAATTTAAACGCGAGTCCTAACAGAGTAGAGACAGGCGCCAAAGTGATGTAACGCTTATCCCAAGTTAACCGCATGCATAATTGTCTTTTACCTTCAAATTCCGCTTCGCACACAATACCGTAATCCTCAAGTGCGCCAGCATCAGAACCCGCCACTGGACTGGTCAACGCAAAACACGGCACATCTTCGCCGCTCGCTAATCGAGGCAAATAATATTCACGTTGTGCATCAGTGCCGTATCGCACCAATAATTCCGCTGGCCCTAAGGAATTAGGTACACTGGTTAAAATTGCTGCAGCACAACTCGCGCTCGCCATTTTAGTAATGACCTGCGAATGCGCAAAATGTGAAAATTCACGTCCGCCATATTTTTTAGGAATAATCATCCCCAAGAAACCATTTTTACGCAGGAAAGTAAGAATTGCATCGGGAATATTCATTGAGTGATGCATATCCCATGCGCGCACCATCGTGCAAAATTCTTCAACAGGGCCGTCCATAAAGGCGCGTTCTTCTGTGCTCAGAGTAGAAAGCGGGATTTTTTCTATTTTCTTCCAATCGGGCATACCGCTGAATAATTCACCTTCCCATGCGACATTACCTGCCGTTAACGCTTCGCGCTCTGTATCAGAGAGATGCGGCATGATTTTTCGATATTGTCTAAAAATAATTTGTGTCAACAATTGTTTGCGCAGCGGACGCACATTCAAAACAGTAAAGATTGCAGCGAAAAACACCCAATAAACAACCAGTAATCCGTTCGAGCAATTAGAAAAATAGGAAAGCAATAAAAAATAAGCACCTAAGCCAATAGTTGAATAAAGCAATGAAACGCGTTGAAAATAGAGTGTCATCAAGACAGCAAAGAAAAGCAAAATCCACAAAAGCGACATCATAAAAACTCCGTGTCATGTAATAACAGCAGATCGCTGAAGAAAATACCACAACTTCACCAGAAATGTTAAGCTGTTTTCTGGTATCTTTCGTAAAAGGGACGCATGATGATGCCACACTATTTTGCCGTCGTCGAACTTTCACGTTGGCAATTTGCTTTCACCGCTTTATTTCATTTTTTATTTGTTCCATTAACACTCGGTTTGACATGGATTTTAGTTGCCATGGAAACGTGTTATGTCTGGACGAATGACACGCTCTACAAAGACATGACAAAATTTTGGGGGAAATTATTAGCGATTAATTTTGCCATTGGTGTGATTAGTGGTATCACCATGGAGTTTGAATTTGGTTTGAATTGGGCTTATTTCTCGCGAATGATCGGCGGCAGCTTCGGCCCCATTTTAGCGATCGAAGGAATTACAGCATTTATGTTAGAGGCCACCATGTTTGGCCTATTTTTCTTTGGGTGGGATAAATTAAGCAAACGTGCGCATTGGGTCGTCACTTTTTTTATGGCGTTTGGCGCCAGTTTATCTATTGTCAATATTTTGGCTGCGAACAGTTGGATGCAACACCCCACGCATACACAACTTAATTATCAAAATATGTCATTGGAATTATCCAGCATCGCAGGATTGTACTTAAATCATCTTGCGCAGATACGTATCGGACATGTGGCATTTGCAGGATTTGTGGTGGCTTCCATATTTGTGATGGGTATTAGTGCGTATTATTTATTGCAAAATCGCGATGCGGTTTTTGCAACACGCTCATTTATTATTGGCGCAGGCTTTGGTCTAGTTTGTGCTGCTTTTTTAGCTTTTTTTGGAGATCAAAATGGATTAGAAGTCGCCCAAAATGAACCGGAAAAAATGGCGGCCATCGAAGCGCAGTGGCAAACGCAACCACCGCCTGTCGCTTGGTATGTCTTAGCGTGGCCGAATCAAGCCACCGAAACCAATGGATTTACACTCGCGATTCCCTATGGTCTCAGTTTAATTGCAACGCACACGCTTGATGGCACAGTAGAAGGAATTGCCCCCATTGTTGAAAAATATAAAGCGCGCATTCGTGATGGCATCCACGCTTACACTGCGTTAGAAAAACTTTGGCAAAATCCAAAGGATGCCTCGGCATTACTAACCTATCGCCAACATGAAAATAATTTGGGTTTTGCTTATTTGCTTACTCCTTTTACAGAAGATATTGCACACGCCAGCGATGAAAATATCACTGCGGCGGCGAAAAGCGGTATTCCAAACGTTTTTATTTCATTCTGGGCTTTTCGCATCATGATTGGTATTTGGATGATATTATTTATTTTATTCATCGCCGGCATTATTTTTGCCAAACGAGGCACGCTTACGCGTCATCCCTTCTTTTTACGCTGCTGCGTCTGGAGTATTCCTTTGCCTTATCTTGCCGCTGAAGCGGGATGGGTGCTTGCTGAAACAGGCCGCCAACCTTGGGCAGTGCATGATATTTTGCCCACTTTTATGGGAATTTCTTCATTGCAATTATCGGATCTCGTCACGAGTTTAGTGTTATTTGTGCTTTTTTATGGCGCGCTGATTTCTATTGAATTATTTTTAATGTTTAAATTTGCACGAAAAGGGCCATCCTCAATAACGGAGGCGCAACATGTTTGAGTATGAGTTTCTAAAAATTATTTGGTGGATGATTATCGGCGGTGTGTTGATTGTTTATGCAGCAACTGCAGGGTTTGATGTTGGCGTCACCATGTATATGCCCTTTTTACGCAAAGAAAAAGATCGTCGCGTGGTGTTAAATACAAGCGCACCAACGTGGGATGGCAATTTAACTTGGATCGTATTTGCGGGTGGCGGTTTATTTGTCGTCTGGCCTGCTGTTTACAGCACTGCTTTCTCAGGTATGTATGCTGCCATGCTGCTGATTCTATTTACGCTATTTTTACGACCACCTGGTTACGAATATCGCAATAAAATTGACAGTGGCCGCTGGCGGCGTTGTTGGGATATCGCGCTTTTTATCAGCGGTGTTATTCCTGTTTTTATTTTTGGTGTTGCGTTGGGAAATTGTTTTATTGGGTTTCCTTTTTATTTTGATCCGCACACTTATCGTGAATTTTATACCGGTAATTTATGGGGCTTGCTCAATCCATACGCTGTTTTATCAGGTTTAATTTCAGTGATCATGGTGTTAATGCATGGATCGGTGTATCTGCAACGTCGCACAGAAGGTAACCTAAGAAAATTAGCTTTTAAAGTGCATGTGATTTCCGCTATTTTTCTGTTAGCTGGCTTTACTATATCGGGTATTTGGCTGATGACGGGCGTATCAGGATATCGCTTAATCTCTACTGCAGCAGAGCCAACACTCACACCGCTTCAAAACGTTGTCCAGGCGGGCGCAGGCTACTGGATTACCAGTTTTGATCAATATCCTTGGAAATATTTTGCGCCCATCGTCGCTTACGGTGGTATTTTAGAATCATTGTGGGCTGCCTATTACGGATGGTGTACCACAGCATTTTGGGCAAGTTGTTTTGCGATTGGTGGAATTATTGGCACGGCAGGCGGGACGCTATTTCCTTTTTTGATGGCATCTTCTACGCATCCTAACCAAAGTTTAACCGTGTGGAATTCCGCATCGAGTCAGTATGCACTCAATACAATGCTTTATGTTGGCGTGATACTGTTGGTAGTTATTTTGGGTTACAAAATATTTGCCTATCAGACGATTTGGGGTAAGAAGCCTATTTTGACGGCAGAAGATATCGAGAAAAATGAGCATGAGTTTTATTAGCCAATATCATTCTCCGCGAAGGCGGAGAATCCAGATGGTTCGCCACTGGATCCCGCGGAGCTGCGCCCGCGGGATGAACTATAGGAAACGCTTATTATGTTTTATGTCGTAATTATTATCGGTATTGTTTGCGCGCTAGGAATTGCTATTGCCCTTGTCCTCAGGCAATGATAATTTTCTACCCTCTTCCTCTTTGTTCACGGGTGCAGCAGGATCCGACTTCCCAAATAACCTCGGTCCTTGTGCAATCAACTCTGCGCGATTACCCCCATTCTTGCAACCAGCTTTTGCTAAAAAATCGCTGATATCAGATTCGTCGGCTGAATCCAATAATTCAACTATTGAAGCACCCACACGCGGACGCAATCGATGCGAGCCATAAAAAATTTTAATCAAGCCTATTTTATCATCGAAGCTAAACTTAAAACCCTCTGATTTTCCTTTCAATGGTAGCGCAACAGGAGGAGTCGGGACATCGAAACTATCGTCATGGCCACAACCAAAAAAATTTCCACCAAAGATATAGGAAAGCACTGTTTCTGGGACTTCGTCTTCAGTTACCTTCAAATGGTATAATGAATTCATAGTCATATAGCCCATCAGCTTGTGCAAATGTTCCAGTTTTTCCTTTGTGTCACTCGGCAGCTCTTTTCGCAATAAGCACAGCGCCTCAGCTAAGGTACCCCATCCTTCCATAAAAATTTTAAAAGCATCACCGATCCATTCTATCCCGCGGCGCTGCAAACCTACTGATCGACCCCCTCCCTCTGGCGCGCCCATGACAAAAACATCACTGCGTAAACCCGTGCTTGCCGTCCAAAAAAGCGGCAGCGACAATTGCTCACAGGGCGGCAATGAAAATTTTTGATCCGTGCGGCAGCGCAACGCTGGAACCACGTTGGAATCCATCACATACCCACCGTAAAAATATAACCACAGAAATGCGCAAGCTTCTTTAACAGATGTGTTAAATCTTGATGGAAACTCAACCCGAAAAGCGGCTTCTTCATCCTGAAGATACTGCAATAGTTGAATAACAGGTGCTCTAAAAGCTCTATCTTCATGTGACAAATGACTAAGCAAATACGTTAACTCTGCTTCAATAGCACGCACTTCAATATTTCTTTTACTGTGTTTATTCACATAATCCGCTTGATAGCGCGCGCAACAGTGAAAAATAATTCTCTGTCGAGAATAGTCAATATGTCTATCTAGAAACTCTGGTCCTAACTCATCTTGACCCGCATAAGGCCCAGGTGCTACCGGGGGTGGACCACACCAGAAAATATGAATTGTTGTTTTTTCTCTCATAGCAAACTACACCGAAATACGTCTTTTAAAATTATAGACCCATGCTTAGCGATTTATTAAAGAACCCTGTAGAATGCTTAAATGCCTGAATTATCACACAACGCCTATCGATGGTTATTATCACAACTCACTGATGCAAAGCGTTATTTGATGCTAACGGCACTGTTTACTATCCTCGCGGGCGGTTGCATGATTATTCAAGCATTTTCGCTCGCAACAGTGCTGGATCGCGTGTTTATCCACCACGCCATCAGAAATAATCTTCTTGAATTATTGATAATTTTTTTGTGTACGGTGATTGCACGAAGCTTCTTTCTTTATTGGCGAGAATTATTTGCAGAAAAAACTGCGGTGCGCGTTAAAACAAAAATAAGAAAAAAATACATTAAAGATCATTGCGGCAATCCGGCATTGAATGCGGGAATTTTTAGCACGACCGTTATCAATCATGTTGAAGCTTTACATGGTTTTTTTTCAAACTATTTGCCACAATTAATGACTGTGGCCATATTACCCGCCATTATTTTAATGGTACTTTTTTTTCAAAATTGGTTGATTGGTTTGATGCTACTGTGCTCAGCACCGTTGGTACCCTTGTTTATGGCTTTTATCGGCATTAAAGCAGCCGCGCAGCACAAAAAACATACCCATTTGGTCTCTTCTATTCACGATTATTTTTTAGATCGCATTCAAGGGCTTTCAACCTTACTATTTTTTGGACAAGCTACTGCGGGAAAAAAATCTGTTGTCGCTGCTGCAAAAAAATATCAGGACAGCACACTACGTGTTTTAAAAATTGCCTTTTTATCCAGTGCTACACTGGAATTTTTTGCAACGTTGGCAATAGCTATGACGGCTATTTACTTAGGATTAGGATTGCTTGGCTTTATCTCATTTGGATTTTCAGGAACGATGCCAACGCTGCAAAAAACCTTGTTTATTTTACTGCTCGCGCCAGAACTTTTTGCCTCGCTCAAACAATTGGGTAATGATTATCATGCAAAAAATGAAGCGATTGGTGCGGCAAACATAATATTAGAAACAACCTGCACGGAAAAGAAAAATGATATTGTTTTTGCTTAAGCAGGTTTTACATGCGCGTTGGAAGCTATTACTCGGGTTTAGCTTAAGCCTTCTGCTCGCTTTATCTTCTATTGCGTTACTGGCAATATCAGGATGGTTTATTACCGCAAGTGCGCTGGCGGGGTTAACGGCAATCACAGCCATGCAATTTAATTATTTTATTCCAGCAGGCGTAATTCGTTTATTGGCGTTTATTCGAATTTTGTCGCGCTATTTTGATCGTGTGGTTAATCACGATGTCACGCTTACGCTACTATCACAATGGCGTGTGTGGTTTTATGAAAAACTACTACCGCTTTCTCCCGCAAAACTAATTCATGCTGAGCGAGGAAAATTGCTTAACCATATGACGCAAGATATCAACACACTGGATCGCTATTATCTTTCTTTTTTTCTACCCTTGAGTGTTACTTTTATTGTGTTGATGGCGGTAATTGCTACGACTTTCTATTTTTCTCCAATGATTTCCATGCTGTCGTTTGTCACCATTTTATTTTTTATTTTGATGACGGTGCTGTTTGTGCTGCCTCGCGCATTATCGGCGGGAAGTAAAATTCAAGAAAGTATGATGCGGCTACGCGTTGAATGTGTTGAGTTTTTTCAAGGATATTTTGATAAACAACAATATGGGGACACCTCGCAATCGTTAACTGATCGATTTTTATTATTAAGCTACTTTCAGAAAAAAATGGCGAAATTAAAAGGATTGAGTATTGCCTCAACCTCATTTTTTTCGGGGCTAACCATTTTTTTGATTCTGTGGATTGCCATTCCGCTGGTCAATCAGCATATTTTATCTGCTGCCATTTTAACCCTGTTAATTTTATTGGTACTGGGGACCTTTGAACAACTTTCTGTTATTCCTGCTGCTTGTCTTTCTTTGGGGGAAACGGCCCAAGCAGTTACAGAATTGAAAAAAGTTGTCAATGATTCGCCAGAAGTTGTTTTTTCGGCGCAACACGCCCAAAAAATGCTTTCTTTGGATTTACAGATTCAACAAATTTCTTTTCACTACCCTAATCGCTCTCAAAATGTCATTCATGATTTTTCGCTTATGATTCCACACCGAGAAAAAATAGGGATTTGCGGGCCCTCTGGCGCCGGAAAATCAACGCTGGCGTATTTGCTGACGCGGGTATGGGATCCACAATCTGGTGATATTTTTATTGGGGATAAAAATCTTAAAACACTTTCTGAATCGCAATTACGCCAAACAATATTACTGGTGGCACAAAATCCTCACATTTTTAATACCACCGTGCGCGAAAATTTAATTTTTTCGCGGAAAGATATTGATGATCAAGCATGCTGGGAAGCGCTAAAAAAAGTGGTGCTGGCAGATGTGATTAGATCCCTTCCTGTACAACTCGACACTCCGATGGGTGAATTTGGAAAATATTTTTCAGGTGGGCAGATCCGGCGCATTGCCATTGCACGTGCTTTATTATTTCCCACGCCTATTTTAATTCTCGATGAGCCTTCAGCGGGATTGGATGAAAACACGATGACAACATTATGGGAAAACTGCGCAGAAGATTTTTCCAGAAAAACGATTATTGTGCTGAGTCATGATGAAAAATTACTGAGAAAAATGGGAAGGGTAGCAACGCTAGAAAACTAACTGGATCCCGCGGAGCTGCGCCCGCGGGATAACGAAACTCTCTAATTTTTCAATCAAGGCTTAACTTCGGTTGTTTCGTTCTCAAGCTGGTTCGGCATGATATCTGCCGCTGTTGCTACGCCACTTAAATCATTTAGTTTACCCGCTAGATCCATTGGTTGCGTTGATTGCAACTCAGCACACCATTTCGTCAATCCATGTATCAGGTTTATCGCTCTCACCTGAGCCACGCTATCCGTTTCTTCTGATGTCAGGCTACATAATTGCTTTAATTCAGAAAAACAATCCCGAGTGGACTGGTAATTAATATTGCTCAGTGCTGTCTTTTCATTACGAATTTCGCCATTGAAGTTCACATAAATAGAGGTAAGTGTTTTGTTTAATGTGATTTTGCAATGTAAATAGAAGGGGGGCTTAAATTGTGTGAATGAGCCTACAAACTCCAATCCTTCCTCATTAACCGACAAGCTTGCAAAATGAGAGTTATTATCAACGATCCTGAGTACCCTCGTATCGTCAGGGCCATCCCTGTATTCCCATCGAAAATTCCAAAAATTTCTGCTTGTTAAATCTGTCTGCACTTCAGCACTAGTTTTAGCGCCATAAGCCGGTTGGTTTACTGGTGTTTCTCCTCCGACTCTAACCCAAGGAGAATTTTTTCCGCTGCCTGATTCTAGAAAAAAACTACTAGTAGGGCTGCCACTACGACTCATACATCAACTCCGAACTTAAGTGTTGAGATGGCAAGAGTAATCGAGGATGGTTAATTCTTCAACAAGATTATTCATCAACTGAATCTTCGCGAGACATCCCCGCATTTTCTAACATATGACGCAATTTGTGCAGTCCGTCTATTTGCAGTTGTCGCACACGTTCACGCGTTAACCCAATGGCCGCACCGACTTCTTCTAATGTGCCACGATCATAGCCCTGCAATCCAAATCGACGAACAATCACCGCGTGTTCACGCTCATTTAATTGATTTAGCCAATGATCAATATGCATTTGTAAATCTTCACGCTGTATTAACTCAGAAGGATCTGTATTTTGATCGTCCGCAATGACATCCACTAGTGTTTTTTTGCCATCTTGCATCAGAGGGGTATCAATGGAAACAGAGTCTGGCGCTAACAATAATGCAGCGCGAATATCTTCAACGGGGCGATCGATCATTTCTGCGATTTCTTCTGGTGTCGCTTGATGATCTAATTTTTTGGTCAGCGCTTTTCCAGCGCGCAAATAGGTGTTTAATTCTTTAATCACGTGAATCGGTAAACGCACGGTACGACTTTGATTCATAATCGCACGCTCAATCGTTTGACGAATCCACCACGTCGCATAGGTTGAAAATCGAAATCCACGCTCAGGGTCGAATTTCTCTACCGCAGTCATTAATCCTAAATTTCCCTCTTCGATCAAATCTAAAAAAGCTAATCCGCGATGACAATAATGCCGCGCGATTTTAACGACTAGGCGCAAATTGCTTTCAATCATCTTGGTACGTGCTTTGAGATCCCCTTTTTTCACTGCTCGTGCGACTTGCAACTCTTCTTTTGCGGTTAATAAGGGTTTATAACCAAGTTCGTGCAAATATAACGTAGTAGGATCACTGGTTTCGGGTTTTTCGGTTTCAAATAATCCAGGTGAACCTTCTGTCTCATCAGTAGTATTATTTTGTTGACGGGAGAAAAGTGCATCGGAGTTAGCGTATTCTGTTTCTGGAACAGACGTTTTTCGTTTACGTGATAGTTGAAAAAATCTTTTTTTCTGCGGCGTCTCTGACTCGGTAGCATGCGCAGTATTTTTCTTTCGAGGAATACCCAGTAAAGTTTTAAGCGATGCAACACGTTTTTTCATCTTATTCGTCCTTGCAGTTAATGCCGCACACCTGCAATTAAGTCACTGCGCAAAAATAACTTTTACAATCATGCATCTCAACTTGGGCCTAACCTCATCGGATTGACTGGCACTCCATTGCGCCGGATCTCAAAGTACAGCATCGCACGGCCTTGCGCATTATGACCCATATACGCAATAACATGACCAGCAGATACAAAGTCACCCGAGTGCACCCTATTTCGCTGATTGAATGCATATGCTGTCAGATAATGAGGACCGTGTTTGATAATTATTAGATTACCATATCCACGAATACCAGCACCACTGTACACTACTTGCCCACCCGCGGCCGCCCTTACGGGTTGCCCAAGATGGCCGTGTATTTCAATCCCACGGTTTCCATTATAACTATTTGAAAAATTACGAATAACCCGCCCTTTTGCGGGAAGATGAAATATCGGCGTCGCCAAGGACGATTGGCCTGTTTCTATAGGTGTTTTTGCAAAGTGCGTGGGGTTAGATACAGGCAATTTTTCCCCGCTGGCGCGTTTCGTCGGCATTGCTAGCCTTTCGCCAACACGCACGGTATAGGGTGGCGCCAATCGATTCAACAGCACAATATCCCGATAATCCAACTCAAAAGCAAAAGCAATCGAGTAGATGGTATCCCCTTCACGCACCACATAATAACGTGATGCAGCGCCGGGCTGATGCCAGGCATTAATGACAGGTGCCAATCTTTTTTCAGCGCAAGCAGTAACTAAAACAATACAACAGGAAATGAATAGTAGCTTTAATCGCATTAAACCGATGACCTTAATCGCTTTACCCACCCAGATAATGTCTCAAATGCTTCGTAATGCGTAAGATCGACTCGTAGCGGCGTAACTGATACTTTATTCTGACGAAGCGCATAAAAATCTGTACCGATCCCTGCATCTTGCTCTGCTCCAGGCGGGCCCACCCAATACACTTCGTGCCCCCGCGGATCCATTTGGCGAATCGTAGGCGCTGCACAGTGACGTGTCCCCAATCTTGTCACTTCAAATCCACGTAATTCTCGCAGGGGAACATTCGGTACATTGACATTTAAAATCGTTGCCGCGGGTAAAGGATCTTTCAGTGTGTGATGAATAAGCTCACACGCCACTTGTGCTGCGGTTTCGTAATATTGTTCACCCGCTAACGACACGGCAATAGAAGGCAATCCTAAAAATCTTCCCTCCATAGCTGCCGCCACAGTGCCCGAATACCACACATCATCCCCCAAATTAGAACCTGCATTAATTCCGGTAATCACCATATCAGGCATCGTAGAAAGCAAACCAGTAATAGCAACGTGAACACAATCCGTTGGCGTACCTTCCACGCTCACATAGCCATTTTCCAGGGTTTTTAAGTGTAAAGGCGCATTCAGCGTGAGTGAGTTACTTGCCCCACTCCGATTGCGGTCGGGTGCGTACACTTCCACTGTTGCCATCTTTTTCAACGCTTCTGCCAAAGTAATAATTCCTTTGGCGTAGACACCATCATCATTGGAAACTAGAATACGCAGCATGCGCTAACCCCCCCTCAGGCTAAGAGATTCTACCATTTGAGGAATTCTTTATAAACGTGCGTTGAGGATTCCTTGATTATTGATCATTGAAACAAGTTAACAGGAGAGAGTTGTTATGAGTAAACAAAGAACAACCACAATGAGTCAGGTAGTTTCCACTATCCTATGCCCCAGGATTGTCGCACCAGCATCACAGCCCAATAACGCAAAATTTAGAAAAGATAATTACACAGCACCAAAAAAAACAACAAACTTCAACGGGCATAGAAAATACGACTCATCAATAGGATTATTCAGAGCTCCCTGTATCCACAGAGACGGAAAACAAAATCACTGTTCCTCTTCTCAAAACAGTAACAACGCTAGCACGAAACAAAAACACAGCGAGGCAGCACGAATCGCAGAAGGTGTTGCAAGACGCTTAAAAGGATAAGAAATAACGCCATTCTCAACTTTTATTACGCTCATGCTTGGACGTCCTCTTTTTGCGCTCGAAAATGAACCATCCCTGGTTCGGTCCCGCGCCTGTCCTGGCGCTACTCGCTCCAAAAGAGGACATCCAATCATTCGCAATAAAAGTTGAGAATGGCGTGAATTATTATTTTAAATCTTCGATAAATGTTACTTTCTTATTCCGGCTATCGCCCAAAATCATTTTGGGATGATGGCCGGCATATTCAATCGCACCAGACTCATCTGTCAATTTTTTATGATCAGACAATGCTTTTTTAATCGCAGTAACGAGTAATTGATAACGAAAACATTGTGGTGTTTGTGCATGCCACAGATGCTCACGAGAAACGGTTTCTTGCACACAATCATTCTCATCTACGCGTTTTAACGTATCAACGACGGGCATACCTAGCAATCCGCCCGCCGGATGATTTTCTATTTCAGCTAACAGCGTCAAAATATTTTTTTCTGTAATAAACGGCCGGGCCGCATCATGCGTGAGAATAAAATCATTGGGTTTCGCAATATCCTGCAAACACTTTAATCCAAGTAATACGGAGTCTACGCGTTCTTTTCCGCCAATGGTTGTTAATAGCTTATTTGGATTTTTTATTGTAAGCGTAGACCACCAAACATCCTTGGCATGCAGAACCACTACAATTTTTTTAATTTGAGATATATTCGAAAAAATATTGATCACACGCTGCAGTAACGGTTCACCATTGATATTTAAATATTGCTTAGGGCGATCTGCTTTCATGCGCACGCCCACACCTGCTGCAGGAATAATCACAAAATAATTTGTCATTTTTTATCCTGTTTTTGCACAATTCGATAAAACACTTCGCCTTTTTTTACCATCCCTAAATCACTGCGCGCATGAGATTCTATGGCTGTCGTACCATTTTGTAATTCGTCAATTTCAGCGATCAACAATTGATTGCGGTGATCTAATTCAGCATTTATTTTTTTCTGTTGGTTAATTTCATGTTGCATTTTCCAGACAGTGCGCATACCACCATCAGAAAACCAAAACTCGTATTGCAGCAACCCAAACAGAACAAATAAAATTGAGAGAATCATTTTCATAATTATTTCAAAATCCTTATTTTTAGAGGGTTGGTTTCTCCATGTTCTGTAAAGTAAATGCCCGGCCAACCAAACCACCCTTTTGCATGCCTGTCGATCCTCGGCTTGCAGCTTGCTTGCCAAAAAGGGTCGTGCTTATTCAACTTCCTGTTTCATGCGCACTTAATGTGACCTCCTGTCACATTAACCCTTTTTGGCTTCGCGCTTCAGCCTGCGGTCTCCAATTGCATGCAAAAGAGTAGTCTGGTTGGCTTATGGGCATTTACTGGAAACCCAGATAAATTCTTTCTCATCAATCCCTCATAACAGCTTTGACATTCCTTCATAAGTTGCCTGATCACCCAGTTCTCTTTCAATTCGCAATAATCGATTATATTTTGCAATACGCTCAGAGCGACTTAATGCGCCTGTTTTAATTTGTCCTGCGCGTGTAGCTACTGCAAGATCAGCAATAGTCGTATCTTCCGTTTCACCTGATCGATGCGAAATAATGACACCATAATGATTTTGTTTTGCTAAACCAATCGTTGCCAAGGTTTCGGTGAGTGTGCCGATTTGATTTAACTTAATCAGCACCGCATTTCCAACTTTTTTGCTAATCGCCTCACTTAAAATTCTTGCATTCGTCACAAAAATATCATCGCCTACCAATTGTACTTTTTCACCCAACCTCTTCGTTAGGGTGCCCCATCCTTTCCAATCGTCTTCTGCTAATCCATCTTCAATAGAAATAATGGGATATTGCGCAACCCATTTTTCTAGTACTGCAATCATGTCACTGCTAGATAAGGTTTGTTTTTCAAAAGAATATTCGCCTTCGCGATAAAATTCTGAGCTCGCCACATCCAATCCTAGAAAAATATCTCTACCTGCTTGATAACCTGCCTTTTCAATCGCAGATAACATAAGTTGTAATGCTACCTCATGATTGGGAAAATTGGGCGCAAAACCACCTTCATCGCCCACAGCCGTGGTGTAATTTTGATCAGATAATAATTTTTTTAACGTTTGATACACTTCGGCACCTGCGCGCAGTGCTTCTGAAAAGGTGGGTAGTCCTGCTGGAATAATCATAAATTCTTGCACATCTAATCCATTATTCGCATGCGCGCCGCCGTTGATGATATTCATCATAGGGACCGGCATTAAAAAAGGGCCTTCGCCCCCGAGATAACGATACAAAGGTTGACGCTGATCTTTTGCAGCCGCATGCGCTACCGCCAACGAAACCCCTAAAATAGCATTTGCCCCCAGACGACCTTTATTTTTGGTGCCATCAAGCTCAATCATAATGGCATCGATTTCTTCTTGTGACTGCGGATTTTTACCAATGAGTGCACGACAGATCTCATTATTTACATAAGCCACAGCCTTCAACACACCTTTTCCATGGTAACGCTTTGAATCATGGTCCCGCAGTTCTAATGCTTCTTTTGAGCCCGTCGAGGCACCGGAAGGCACCATTGCAGAGCCTTTTATTCCCGAGGAGAGTGTTACCATGACTTCGAGCGTCGGATTTCCACGAGAATCTAAAATTTCAATGGCTTGGATCAAAGAAAGGGTAGACATTAAAAATTTCCTTAAGAAAACTTAGGTAGTCTTTATCCTGGGTAAGGTAGGTTTTAACCACTAAATTATGAATTACAACATGTTAACTAAAAATTGCATAAAAAAAAACGAAGTTCTTTTTTAAACTATACTTTTGTTGATCGAATGAGATGGGTTGTAATTGAAATTTAAGATAGGGCGGAAGTTTATGAGTGATTTTCTTGATATGAGTGACCCGAGGACAATTACACTAATGGGAGCTTTCGGGGTTTTCTTTGTGGGGGCTGTCGTGAGCTGTATTTCACGGGTATGTTTTGGTAACGCTAACCGTAGGGGTGGGGATGATGAGCGTACGGAATCTCTCTTACCCGATGATACTACTACTAGAACACCACCACCGGAAGTAGTGGTCGAACATAGTAGTTCTGCGGGAAGAAAGAGTTTAACCAGGAAGGAGGGGGGAGATGCGGAAGAACTACGCGATTCTCAACCACGGGGGGGGTATGGAGCTACTGGTGGCAGGTAATAAATAACCTCAACCACCGCGTTTCGCAGCCTCATCGATTCCTTGCAATACTTTTAGCAATTCACGCATTTTTTCCAAAGGCCACGAGGTTGCGGGATCACTCAACGCTTTATCCGGATCTGGGTGCGTTTCCATAAAAATTCCCGCAATGCCCACCGCAATCGCTGCCCGTGCTAACACCGGCACAAATTCACGCTGACCACCCGTACTAGACCCTTGCCCTCCGGGTAATTGCACCGAATGCGTTGCGTCAAACACTACCGGGCAACCAAATTCACGCATCACTGCTAACGATCTCATATCAGAAACCAAATTGTTGTAACCAAAACAGGCGCCCCGTTCACACACCATTACTTTGTCATTGCCTGTCGCCTTCGCCTTCTCAATTACATTTTTCATTTCCCAGGGTGATAAAAATTGGCCTTTTTTAATGTTAACGGGCAGACCACAGCGCATCACATTTTGAATAAAATTCGTTTGGCGACATAAAAAAGCAGGTGTCTGTAGCACATCAACCACTTTGGAAACTTCGTGCAAGGGCGTGTCTTCATGCACATCCGTAATCACAGGCACTTGTAATGTTTTTTTTACTTTTTCTAATATCTGCAAACCCTTTTCCAACCCCAATCCACGAAAACTATTGTGTGACGAGCGATTGGCTTTATCAAAAGAGGATTTAAAAATAAAATTAATCTGAAGCGCTTGTGTCATCTCTTTTAATTGACTGGCCACATCCATTACCAATGATTCAGATTCAATGACACACGGGCCCGCGATAAGAAAAAATGGCGCGGTATTTTCCGCTTCAAAATGGGCTAATTGCATATTTTTTCTCGGTGTATCATTGACAATGCTGCTTCCACAAAGCATTTAAATAACGGATGCCCATCCCTAGGATTAGACGTAAATTCCGGATGGAACTGACAAGCAACAAACCAAGGATGGTCTTTTAACTCAATCATTTCAACTAAATTATTTTCTTGAGATTGACTCGACACGATCAATCCAGCCTGTTCCAATTGCGGTACTAATTGATTATTCACTTCATAACGATGTCGATGGCGCTCAGCAATCACAGGTTTTCCATATATTTTTCTCGCCAAACTATTCTCACATAACTGACAGGGTTGTGCACCCAATCGCATCGTGCCACCCAAATCACTTTTCTCATCCCTCTGGTTCAAAACGCCTGCACCATCTTGCCATTCATGCACCAACCCTATCACGGGATAAGGCGTATTTTTGTCAAATTCCGTGCTATTTGCGTTTTTCATATGGGCGACATGACGCGCAAACTCAATGACAGCAATTTGTAATCCTAAACAAATACCCAAATACGGAATTTTATGTTCACGCGCAAATTTAGCGGCGAAAATTTTTCCTTCAATGCCGCGTCCACCAAATCCACCTGGCACTAAAATAGCATCGACCGTTTCCAGTTGTTTTAATTCACCAGGTTGCAACAACACATCTGCATCGATGTAATTCATAATCACACGGGTATTCGTTTGAATACCGGCGTGCACCAAGGCTTCATTGAGTGATTTATATGAATCCGCATAATCGGTGTATTTTCCAACAAAAGCGATGGTTACTTTCTGCTTAGGATTCTGATAACACGCTAATACACGTCGCCATTCTTGCAGGTTTGCCGCAGTGTGTTTCAATCGCAATTTTTCACACACGCGGTTTCCCAAGCCTTCATGGTCCAATAACATGGGAATTTCATAAATCGATCCCACATCTGGCAAAGGAATCACGTCTTGGAAAGAAACATTCGTAAACAATGCAATTTTTTCACGTTGGGATTGTGAGATAACAGTTTCGGAACGACAAATTAAAATATCAGGCTGGATACCGATCGATCTCAGTTCTTTAACAGAATGTTGCGTTGGTTTTGTTTTGGTTTCACCTGCTGTTGCAATATAAGGCACCAATGTTAAATGCATAAACAGTGTATTTTCAGGGCCCAACTCACAGCGCAGCTGACGCGTGGCTTCCAAAAAAGGTTGAGACTCAATATCCCCGACTGTGCCGCCCACTTCCACCAAAATAACATCATAGCCCTCTGCAGCGGCTTTAATTTTTAATTTAATTTCATCCGTGATATGGGGAATGACTTGCACCGTTGCCCCCAGATAATCGCCGCGACGCTCTTTGGCAATGACATCTGCATACACACGACCGGAGGTAAAGTTATTCTTTTTTGACATGGTAGTACGTACAAAACGTTCGTAATGACCCAGATCCAAATCCGTTTCTGCGCCATCAGCAGTGACAAATACTTCGCCATGTTGAAAGGGGCTCATGGTGCCTGGATCGACGTTAATGTACGGATCTAATTTGAGAAAAGTGACTTTGAATCCCTTGGCTTCCAAAATAGCGCCAAGCGAAGCAGAGGTAATGCCTTTGCCTAAGGAAGAAACGACACCACCGGTGATAAAAATGTATCGTGTCATGACGAGATCCCGTTTAGTAGTAAACGGGAGCTAATTATACCTAAAACAACTCAAAATGCGAACCTATTTCGCAAAATGATCTGCGATCACCGATGCCACACAACCCGTTAATTTTTTTGCCATCTCTATATGCAGAAATTCATTCGGTCCGTGTGCATTTGATTTGGGGCCCAGTACACCAGTAATTAAGTACTGCGCTTTCGGAAACATTTCCCCCAACATGCCCATAAAAGGGATGGTGGCGCCAATGCCTAAATAAGCTGCATCTTTTCCATAAAACAATTGCGATGCGCGTTGATTGGCTTTTTCCAACCAAGGCGCCAGCGCAGGGGAATGCCAACCAGGGCCGTTGTCTTCGGGCTCATACACTACTTTTGCATGGAAAGGCGGGTCTTTTTCCAGTGTGGCTTTAAGCGCATGATTGGCTTTATTCACATCGCAAGTCGGCGGTAATCGCATGGATAATTTTACAGATAAATCAGGAAGCGTAACGTTGCCACCATCAATAACGGAAGGAACGCCATCCATACCTGTGAGCGATAGTGCAGGTTCCCAAGTATTATTAAGGATTAATTTTTCTACATCTTTGCAAATCGGCTGCACATCATTCAAAAAAGGAATGTGTTTGTAAAATTCATCGCCCATGGCTTTTGCTGCTTCACGAATTTGCGTTAAACGATGCTCAGGAATACTGACATGCAAATCTTTGACGTGGATATAGCCATTATGCGGATCTTCGATGCGATCCAGTAATAATCGCAACACATGAAATACTGAAGGCACAACGCCACTATGAATGCCTGAGTGCACGCCTTCAGAAAGCACATTAACTTTTAATACGCCGCCGATTATTCCACGCAGCGAAGTCGTTCCCCATAATTGTTCGTAATTCCCACAAGCGGAATCCAAGCAAATAATAAAACTCGGCTCACCAATTTGTTTTTTAACCAATGCTAAATAAGGCGGCAAATCAAAGCTACCGGACTCTTCACACGCTTCAATCAATACGACACAACGCCCATGCGGAATAGCCAATTTTTGCAGATAAGCGACGGCTGATAGTGCTGAAAAAACAGCGTATCCATCATCTGCACCACCACGACCATACAATTTTCCGTCTTCAAGCACAGGCTTCCAGGGGCCTAAATCACTGCGCCAATTTTTCATTTCAGGTTGCTTATCAATATGGCCATACAACAAAACCGTTTCATCTGATTGCCCAGGGATATCGATCAGCAACACTGGCGTTCGATTTTCAATTTCCAGCAAATCAATCTTCATATTTTTGATAGGTTGTTTTTCGCACCATTTTTTAACACGCGTCATCGCGTTGTGAATGTGCCCATTGGTACGCCAATTTTTATCAAAGAGCGGTGATTTTGCGGGAATTTTTATGTATTCAACGAGCTCAGGAATAATTTCATGATCCCATTGATTTTCTATGTGCGAAAAGTTTTCTTTGAGTTTTTGTTGCGTCATGTTTTCCTCTCAAGATTGTCTTTCGTATCTCTCAACATCCGAATATTTTGCAAATACCGCTTGAATTTTTGAAACAGTTGCCTGCGGTAACCCAAACTTAGTCATGATTTATTTTTCAGCGATGTCAGTTTTTTATGCAGTGCCACAAACTCAGGATAATATTCATCAATAATTTTTTGTGCGATCTGTGTCGCTATTGCTTTATTGTAAGTACGGGACGTTGATACTCTGCTTTTGATCATCTCCATCCAAGATTCTCCATTGGCAATAAGTCCACGCTTAAAAGCAAGGCGAATGGCATCACGACTACCGGCCAGCTCAGTGTCACCTTGATTTTCAAAATAATCTTTCATGCAATTCCAGGCTAATTCATAGTTATACTCAAAAGATTGGATCAGACCTTGTTCTTCGAGTTTGCTGAGCGGGCGTTTGTGAGTAAGATTAACAGCATCAGTGAGTTCTTTTAATGCAGATTCAAAATTGGTAAGGCGTTGATGCCAGCGAATGTCATTCGTCATCGTTTATTCCGGCTTATTTTGTGTAGGATTCTATCATATCTCAAGCGGATAACACTACACACCGCCGAAGCCTTCGATAGTCTTCGTCGGACATACTGTCTTTTATGATCACAACATTTTCTCTTTTGCCGTCTGATAAAAAATGTAGAATCAGGGCATATCGCCACATGACGCTTGAAGGCAGCAATTTTGCCTCATGCTCCTCTTCATTTAATCGCCATCGCCCTTTTCCGAGATAATGCACCGTGGAAATACGTTTTTGCGGGAACAAGCACACAAACACGAGTGAAACACAATAATAAAAAGAAACGGATGCGATGCAACCCATTGCAAACACAATGATTGCAATTGAATAATAAAGTAATAGCTTCGACGGGTTTAGTTTAATGGTGATCACAATAACCGATCATCCCATCCCATCACCCCAACCACAATACCGTGCGTTATGCTATGATCTTGCAAAAAATGGCTGGGGAGGTTTTTATGTCTCGCACACTTACTGCAAAAATTACCTACCTCGACGGCACTCGCCTTTACCGCGCCATTGTTGCTGGCATTCGACAAGTTATCTCAAAACAAGAATATCTCAATAACATCAATGTGTTTCCTGTGCCTGATCGTGATACCGGCACCAATATGGCGCTCACCTTAAACGCTATTCTTGAAGGCACTTATTCACATCACAGTGCGCATATTCATGAATTACTAGGCGCAGTCGCCGATTGTGCACTCAATGGCGCACGTGGAAATTCAGGTGCTATTCTTGCGCAATTTTTTCAAGGGTTAAGCGAGGGGGCAAAAACGGTTGATCGTCATATGACCACGCAAAATTTTGTGGCGGCAATCGCAACGGCCGTTAACTGTGCGCACAAAGCATTATCAGAACCAAAGGAAGGCACTATTCTTACGGTTCTCCGTGATTTTTCAGATGAGATTACACATCAGCAATTATCCAATAATGAAATGGATTTTGTCGATTTATTGGCACGTGGAATCGAGCGCGCGAAACAATCACTGGCGCACACTTCCGTGCAACTGAAAGAATTAAAAAAGGCTGGCGTTGTGGATGCAGGCGCACAAGGGTTTGTGGAATTCCTAAACGGTATTTATCGTTTTGTCACAACTGGTTCCATTAAAAGGTTGCACCAAGATATCAGCGAAAATATCGTCATTAATATTCTCGATGAAACGCCACATGAAATTGATGAACGCTTTCGTTTTTGTACTGAATGTTTAATTAATCGAAAACAGAATATTCCAATCGATCAAGATGAACTACGCAGTAAATTAGATGAGCTGGGTAACAGTCTTATTGTGGCAGGTTCTAGCAATAAAACAAAAATTCATATTCACACGAATGATCCTGCTAATATTTTTGCGATCTGTCGATCGTATGGCGAAACCACTGGCGAAAAAGCAGATGACATGATTAAGCAGCAAAATTCTTTTGCGCACCGAAAAAATCGTGTGGCTATTTTGACGGATTCTGCCGCTGATTTACCGGCGGATATTATCTCCGAGTTCAATATTCACGTCGTGCCTATTTTAGTGAACTTTGGTACACAAACGTATCTCGACAAAATTTCCATCACGCCACAAGAATTTCATTCAGCACTCAAAGACAAAACCATGCACCCTACCACTTCGCAGCCTAGCTTCGGCGATTTTCATCGACAGTACCAATATCTGGCTGCACACTTTGATGGCATCATTGCTCTACATATCCCACGTCACTTAAGCGGCACCCTCAACACATCTGAAAAAGCAGCTGAAAAATCACGCGAAAAAACGATGATTTCGGTTATCGACAGTCACAGCGTCTCTGCAGGACAAGGCTTACTTGCATTTTCTGCTGCAGAGGCAGCCATGTCAGGAAAAACACATGATCAAATTATTTCTTTAATGGAATCTCTGCGACAAAAAACGCGTTTTTTTGCTGCGATCACTGAATTGGGATACTTAGTACGCGGCGGCCGGCTTTCTTTTCGTCTTCAAAAAATCTTAGATATGCTGCGTATTACGCCTTTAATCACATTAAAAGATAACGGAAACGTTAAATTACATAAATTATTTTTAGGAAGAAAAGGGCTGCAACAAAAATTATTTCGAATTGTGAAGCAGTGCATCGAATACGGAAAAAAATATCGCATCAGTGTTGTGCATACAGAAAAAGAAAACGAAGCCTACGAACTTGCCAACTTGATCAAAAATCACTTCAAAGAACAAGTTGATCGCCTATTTATCCTGCCCTGCTGTGCCAGTCTAGCAGCGCATGCTGGCCCGGGTGCGCTGGGCGTGGCAGTGTTGGAACTTCCTTCGTAACCCATTGAAATCACATTTTTCATATGAATAATGTGAGTTTGATCACATTTTTCATAGGAATAAGTGGCGTATGATCACATTTTTGCTATACTTTTGTGATGAAAAGAAAGATATTCAATCAATTACGCACCTGGAAAGCCAACAATGCTCGAAAGCCCTTGGTAGTTCAAGGGGCGCGACAAGTGGGAAAAACACACATTCTAAAAGCATTTGGCGCCACCGAATATACCAATATGGTTTATGTCAATTTTGATAAAAATGTCCGAGCAGCCGCTTTGTTTGAAAAGAATTTAGACCCCCATCGAATACTTTCAGATTTACAATTACAACTCGATGAAAAAATTACTCCTAACGATACGCTTATTTTTTTTGATGAAATTCAGGAATGCTCCAACGCATTAAATAGTTTGAAATACTTCTGCGAAGAAGCAAATGAGTACCATGTTGTATCTGCTGGATCATTGTTAGGCGTGAAGCTTGCTAAAAACAAGGGGTTTCCGGTTGGAAAAGTAAATTTCCTTGATTTATTTCCTATGACTTTTTTCGAATTTTTGCGGGCAATGGATAAAGAATTGTTATGCGATCATTTGATGCAGCTCAATACCATTGAACCACTCAATGAAGCCATTCATCAGGATCTCTGTGATTTATTGAAAATATATATGGTCACAGGCGGTATGCCTGAAGCTGTTAAAAAGTATATTGAAACACGAGATTTTCAAGCAGTTCGCTTAATTCATGAGGAAATCATTAATGCCTACTTGCTCGATTTTTCTAAGCACGCACCTGCTGAGCAAATTATGAAAATTACGCAAATTTGGAATGCACTACCCTCACAGCTCGCTAAAGAAAATAAAAAATTTATTTTTACAAAAATGAAATCTGACGCAAGAAGTAGGGAATATGAAATTGCGCTACAATGGTTAATCGATGCGAAGCTTATATATCCTGCTTATAACATTACAGCGCCACGCTTACCCCTAGCAGCTTACGGTGATACCAATGCATTTAAATTATATTGTTTGGATGTGGGGCTGCTGGGTGCGCTGTCTGATTTATTTCCGGCGATTATTTTAGATGGCGACGCTTTATTTACTGAATACAAAGGGGCTTTTACAGAAAACCTTGCGGCACAATTATTAATGAGCCAGGGTCAAAAAAAATTATATTATTGGACTAGTGGTAATACCGCTGAAATTGATTTTATTTCACACGTCGAAGGGAAATTAGAACCGCTGGAAATTAAGGCCGGCACCTCAATCAAAAAGAAAAGTTTAATGATTTATGATGAACGCTATCACCCCAAACATCTTAACCGTGGCAGTCTGATGAATTTAAAGCAGGACGGTAAACTGCGAAATTATCCGCTATATCTGCTTGAGCGATTTCCGCTTCTAGCGTAACTTTGTGGTTTTCAATTTACTCTGAGCTTTGTAAACATGCTACAACTCAATTCACTCACCCTGCGTCGCGGTAATCAGGTCTTATTGGAGGAGGTTTCTTTGCGGCTTGATGTGAATGCCGCTCATAACCAAAGCTACTTAAAAGCAGGGTTAATCGGAAAAAATGGCGCGGGAAAAACCTCTTTGATGAAACTGATCATGGGAGAAATCCAAGAGGATAGCGGTGAAATTACTTTGCCCGCGCATTGGAAAATCGCGCATCTTTCACAAGAATTACCCGAAACAAAAGACACCGCGTTTGCATTTGTACGAAGTGGCGACCAAGATTACGTAGCGCTTCAGCAAAAAATAGAAACCGCAGAAGGCGAGCAACTCGCGCAATACTTAAGTGATATGGAATTAATTGACGGTTATCGCATTGACGCGCGTGTCGCAATTATTTTGTCTGGCTTGGGATTCAGTGAAACCGAATTTGAAAGACCAGTGAAATCTTTTTCAGGCGGCTGGCAAATGCGTTTGTTACTCGCACACATATTAATGTCACGTGCAGATTTGTTGTTATTGGATGAACCCACCAATCACTTGGATTTTGAAACCATCGCTTGGTTAACACAATGGCTGAAAGATTATCAAGGAATGTGCATTGTGATTTCCCATGATCGTTATTTTCTAGACGAAGTCACCAATCACACCATTCAAATTGCCAATAAAAAATTGCGGTTGTATTCAGGAAATTACTCTTCTTTTGCAAAACAATTTCAAGAAAGTTTACTGTTGCAAGAAAAAATGAACCAAAAGTTGCTAAAAAAACGCGCGCATATGCAGAAATTTGTGGATCGTTTTCGCGCCAAGGCAACCAAAGCAAAACAAGCACAAAGTCGCTTAAAAGCAATGGAAAAATTGCAAGTAACCGCTGAATTTCAAGAGGATGAAAATCAAGTGCATTTTGATTTTTTTGAGCCAAAACCTACGAGTTATCCTACGATGAGTATTCGCGCTAACCTAGGGTATAACGAAAAAATTATTTTAAAAGACGTGTCATTAAGCATAGGCGAAGGTGATCGCATTGGTGTTATCGGTGTGAATGGTAGCGGGAAATCAACGTTGCTAAAATCGATTGCAAAAAAACTAATGCCCGCGACTGGCGAAATTACTTTTCATCCGAAAGCGCTTATTGGCTACTTTTCACAAGAACAAGTAGACATGCTTGATCTTAACGACACGCCCATGGAACATTTCAAGCGATTTTTCCCAACACAATCAGAGACTCAAATCCGCGCATTTTTGGGGCGTTTTGGATTTAGCCATGATCGTGTCTTTCAAAAAATTACTTTTTTTTCAGGCGGAGAAAAAGCACGCTTAGCCTTGTCGGTGCTGATTTTGCAAAAACCGAATCTGTTATTGCTCGACGAACCCACGAATCATTTGGATATGAATATTCGTGAATCTCTCATTCTGGCGTTAGAAGCCTTTAGTGGCGCTTTAATTTTAGTCTCACACGATCGTTATTTTATGGAATGTTGTGTAGATAGTCTGTGGTTAGTAAATAATGGAACAGTAAAATCATATGAGGGTTCATTATCAGAATATGAGCTATCACAACTTACCAAACAACCCACCAAACTCTCTTCTCGTCATGCTGGGCCTACACATTCAGCACAACCCAATGAAAATGAAAAATTAATTCACGCGGTTGAAAAGGAAATACTGGCGCTTGAAAAGCAATTAAAAAAAATCGAAACCTTGCTTGCAGATACTACGCTATACGAACCTGCACAGCATGAAAAACTCACTGCGCTTACCAAAGAACAGCATCAATTAAAAAAGAGCCTTGAGAAAAAAGAAAAGGAGTGGGAAAAGTTAGCTGACTTGGGTTGACTTGCCTGGCATGCCTTAATTACGCGCGTCATTGTTGACACAAGCACCTTACACCAATAATCTCTCCGTTATGAAAAACAAAAACTTCACTGTATTGATTCTGCTGATTGTCACTGTGTCCCTGGCGATCGTGGTAAAAAACCACCATAAAACTTTACCTGAGCAAGCTAATAACACCACGCAAAACAACGTATTAGTCGCACAACAAAAAGTGGATGAAAGTGGTGATTTTGGGCCTCTCACGCAACAAACCGATGCTGCCAACGCTCAAGATGCTGTTCTAACACACGCATGATTGTCCTTTGTATTCAACTATACCCAAAATACTTCAAGATGCGAACTTACTTAAACCAGGAGCTAGTCTACCATACACGGTTTTAAGCGTTTAGATTGATGGTAGATTTGTGGGATTTTTTCTTGAGAAATGTGAAGGAATAGTTGACACTATTTCGAGCATTTCGAAGGGAAAAATCACGCAAAGATGCCATCAAGATAAGCGCTTAAAATTCGCATCTTGAAGTGTT
>Ga0155555_103_pt1 | contig 37248 bp, 37 predicted proteins | sample RifCSPhighO2_12_FD_107212 | JGI IMG/M metagenome (GOLD analysis project Ga0155555, IMG submission 107212) | Gammaproteobacteria bacterium RIFCSPHIGHO2_12_FULL_42_13 | reverse complement strand
CCCCTCCTTGGGTAAGATTTATTTTGATGCAACGACTTGGTTTTTAGCTAGTTTCGGTAAGATTTAATTTGATGCAATTCGCGCATATCACGCTGACATGATATAATGATGGTATTCGTGTCCTGATCAACACGAAATTGGTTGACGCATTGACCTTTCAAACCCAGAATTTCATCTGGGATATTGATGATCATATACACTCCTTGTAATAAAGTCCTTATAACCTTTATTAAACAAGAAGTTGTTGGTTATTGATATCCTCTTTTACCCTCATGAGACCGGAGAAGGTCCAAAAAATCATTATTAAAAGCTGTTTCCCGAGTACTTTAGAACGACATCGTTATTTCAAACTGCCAAATCTTAGCGCTTTCGGGAGCCTATTGCATTAATTGTGCACGATGGGTTCTGATCAGGGTTTGGCTGGAGTGATCCAGTCATTCTACTGAACCATGTGAATACGAGATCAAGCGCTGAGAGAGAAACTTGTTTTGCAACTGCATGAAAAACTTCGGAATTTTTATGGGTCGTGGCAGATTCGAACTGCCGACCAACGGATTAAAAGTCCGCTGCTCTACCGACTGAGCTAACGACCCAAATTTATCAACAGTGTTCGCCGGACGTCCCTGTCCTATTCCTCACTTCGTTAGACACGCACCCGGCCACACATCCTGTGTGGCGTTCGGTGCCACGCGAACATCCACTGGATGTTCGCTGGTAGGCGCCTCACCCGACTGAGCTAACGACCCAAATATCCACCTCCTTGGGGGTATTCTGCTGAGAAAACCCATGATACCCAAGTTCGAAAAAATCGCAAGTTACAGAGCGCTAAAAGCACGGTATTACATCACTAAAAATTTCCTCCATACTCGCCAAAAATGGAGGAAAAGCATGCGTGGATTCAGTCTGTTGGAATTATTGGTCACCCTGGCGATCATCGCCATTTTAGTGGGACTGGGTTACCCTTCCTATAGGGCGTATCAGGTGCGTGGTGAGCGGTGTCGCGCCATTGCAGTGCTGATGCAAATGGCAAGTAATTTGGAGGCGTATTACGGTGAGCAGGGGGTGTATCAGGGTGATACAGAAGCTTTAGCGATAGGTAAATTAGCGCAACAGGAAATCCGATATCATTTTGTCCTATCTGCAAACGCTGAGCATTTTTCAATCAGCGCTGTTCCAATAGGCGTACAGGAAAAAGAAGATCAGCGATGCGGTGCATTACTGCTGACCGATCAAAACGTGCAAACGATTTCAGGCAGCGGAAATGCGCAGGTATGCTGGAACAGTGGCTGAAATCGCCATTATTTTCAGACCACAGCAGTCATGCTAGATTGATGCACTAAACCTCGTCACGGATAGCTGTTCATGAATAAAACATCTTTTTTTTCCCGCATGCCGCGGGGCCTCGGATCACTTTTTGCCACACAGCTTTTTAGCACCATGAGTTTTGCTGTTTTGTATGCAACATTGGTGTTGTATATGAAGGAGCAATTACATTTTTCAGAAGCGCAATCGAATACCATCGCTGGCGTTTATTTCGCTTATAACTTTGCGCTGCATTTGTTGTCAGGCTATTTTGGCGGCAGATTGTTTAGTTATCGCGGTTTGGTGGTCACAGGTATTTTCTTTCAGCTGGTAGGTTGTGTTTTTCTCGCACAAGGTGAGGTGGATGCTTTTTATTGGGGCTTGGCCTGTGTATTGATCGGTACAGGAACACTGGTGACTTGCTTGAATATGCTGTTATCACAATTATTTTCTGCAGATGAAATTGAAAAACGCCAAACGGGATTTTTGTGGAACTACAGCAGTATGAATATTGGTTTTATGCTGGGCTTTACGTTGGCGGGATATTTCCAGCTAACAGTAGATTATCACACGCTTTTTTTAATTACCGCGATGAATAATATTATTGCCTGTTTGGTGTTGTTATCACGGTGGAAATATATGCGTGATAAAGACACGATCTATCAGCGCGCAACACGTTTTTCGCAATATTTTCGAACATCAGTAGGATTGCTAGGCGTTTTGGTGATGATCCCCGCCTTATATTGGCTGTTACATCACACTACTATTAGTGGTTATTTAGTGTTGCTGAGTGGAATCCTGGTGGCGATATTCCTGCTCGTGATTACTTTTCATTACCAAGGCGCAGAGCGTCATAAATTCCTTGTTTTTTTTATATTGCTGATCAGCGCGCAAATTTTTTGGATTACCTATCAGTTGGCGCCGATGTGCTTAACATTATTTGCGAAAAACAATGTGAATCTCCACGTATTTGGGATTCAAATTGCGCCAGGATGGATACAAAACATTAATAGCGTTGCGATTATTATTGGCGCGCCGACCTTGGGTGTTGTATTTGCGTGGCTTCGTCACCGCGTGAAATTTTCTTTACTGGGTGTTCAGTACAGTATGGGGCTATTGATGAGTACGATGGGATTGCTTATTTTGCCGATCGGCATCGCTTTTTCAGTGAATGGATATACCGCATTTGTCTGGTTATTTTTTACCTATATTTTTCAAGCAATCGCTGAATTATTAATTAGTCCTGTAGGTTGTTCTATGATTGGAGAATTGATACCAGTAAGATGGCAAAGTATCTGCATGGGATCTGTGTTGTTGAATAGCGGTGTGGCGGCCGTCCTCGCAAGTTATTTCTCAAATAGCGCGCTTGGTGCCACTGGCTCTCATGATCCGTTGATCACCAATCCCACCTATGCGCATACTTTCTATCAGCTTGGTTTTATTACCTTAGGTGTTAGTGTGATATTGCTGCTGTTAACACCGTGGTTGAATAGGCTAATGAGGGAGTAGCGACGCAATATCAGTTTTTCTTGACAAAAAGAGGGTTGTCGTCTAAATTTTTAAGTAGCTACATTAGAAGCTACAAAGGTGGGCGATGGGTCAAGCAAAATCAATCGGAAAACGCGAGTTTATTCAGCATACGAGTAAGTATATTAAATGGGTCGAGACTGGCGGCTTATCGTTGATCATTACGCATCATAATGAGCCGGATTTGATGCTCACAAAAATTAAAAAAAAATCATTCAGTGCGTTGCGTGGTTTCACTGTAATTAAAGTAGTGGGTGATGTGAATGACCCTGTTTTGCCGGGATATGACTTATGGTAGTGCTGGATACTTGTGCGCTGATCGACGCTTGCGATGTTAATCCAACGATGTCAAAAAAAACACTGAAGCTGATCGAGTCAGGTGCGTTTATCTTATCTGTTTCCTTTGCGGAAATTGCATGCAAAGTAAAACTTAAAAAACTCCATATGTTGACGACACCCAAATTATTATTTTCGGAATTTAGTCAAATAAAAAACGTTGCTATTATTGATATTGGTGTCGATGAATGGTTAGATTCGATTGAATTGGATTGGCCTGATAACAAAGACCCCGCTGATCGCATTATCACCGCTTTTGCAATTAAAAAAAGTATTCCGATCGTATCAACTGATCAAAAAATAAAATCATTTTATAAAAAAGTTATTTGGTAAATGGAGGAAGCATTGTGTCTGCTGAAACTAATCTTATTGTTGAAAAAATTATTTCCTTAACGGGTCGCAATGAATCCCTTCGGAGGACGCTTTGACTTCGATGCGAAAAAGCATCGATTAATTGAAGTGCGCCGCGAGTTGGAAGACCCGGCTATTTGGAATTATCCTGAAAAAGCACAAGCCTTAGGCAAAGAGCGCGCGCAACTGGAAAAGAATGTAGAAATATTAGATGCACTGTCGCAGCGACTCATAGATGCCAAAGAACTGTTGGATCTTGATGATTCTTCATTGCTAAAGGATATCCAAAACGACGTGAGTGACATTGAGAAACAGGTTGATCAACTCGAATTTCAGCGCATGTTTTCAGGCGAAATGGATCCTCATAATGCTTATCTTGAAATTCAATCTGGTTCTGGTGGCACTGAGGCACAAGATTGGGCGGAGATGTTGCTGCGTATGTATTTACGTTTTGCCAATCAACATAATTTTAGAACTACGATTGAATCTATTTCGGCAGGTGAAGTGGCAGGAATTAAACATGCTACGGTTTATGTTGAGGGTGAATATGCGTTTGGTTGGCTAAGAACTGAAACGGGTGTGCATCGTTTGGTGCGAAAATCACCGTTTGACTCGGGTAATCGTCGTCATACGTCTTTTGCTTCCGTTTTTGTTTCTCCTGAAATTGATGATGACATTCAGATTGATTTAAATCCTGCGGATATTCGCACAGATACTTTTCGTGCCTCTGGTGCTGGTGGCCAGCATGTCAATAAAACAGATTCAGCAATTCGCATGACGCATATTCCCACAGGAATTGTTGTGCAATGCCAAAGTGATCGCTCGCAACACAAGAACCGTTCGAGCGCATTAAAGCAATTAAAAGCAAAATTATATGAATTAGAAATGCAAAAAAAACAGGAAAAACAAGCAGCGATTGAAGATACCAAGATGGATATTAGTTGGGGTAGTCAAATTCGCTCATACGTGTTAGACCAATCGCGCGTAAAAGATTTACGCTCCGGCGTTGAAACGACGGATACGCAGCGCGTACTAGACGGAGACTTGGATCGTTTTATCGAAGCGATGTTGAAGCAGCAGTAATTCCCCGCAGAGATCAACGAATCAACCGCCGCAAAAAAGGCACCAAAACAAGCGCCATAACCGTGCACACCAACCCTAATTTTGTGTCATTCAAAAAAGCATCACCATAAATGGAAGTGATAACAGTGAATGAATGAATGTCTTTTGGAATCGCAGCGTAGTTTGCAATATACCCAGCCAATTTTACACCCAGTCCCATGGAGACGAACCAAACCCCCATCATTAATCCCACCAATCGTTGCGGTGAAAGTGTGGTAACCATAGATAAACCAATGGGGGACAGCAGCAATTCTCCCACGGTAACAAAGAAATACGCTAATACGATGTAGTGCATTTTCACCATGCCATCCAATGCAACGTATTTTGTACTGAGATAAATAATATAAAAGGCAAGGGTGATGGAAAGCATCGCCAGAAAGAATTTAGTAGGAATACTGGGATTTTTCTTTTTATTGGAAAGGTGATGCCATAGCATTGCAAAAAACGGCCCCAATAAAATAATAAAAACAGATTCCAGCGCAATAAACAAAGGGGTAGGGAGCTGGTAATGAAAAATAGTGCGATCCACAGCACGCTCAATAAACAAACTCATTGAAAAAAACATTTGAAAATAAATGGCCCAGAAAATGATGGAAATCAGCATTAATGCAAGACAGGCTAGTAAATTATTTCTCGCGTGTGCCTGACAGCGAAAAGCATAGATAACAAGACCTACTAGTATAATGCACCCAGTCCATAGCATTAATTGATCTGCAATCATGCGATGACAAATAATTGCATAGGATGCAATAACTGCGCCAACAATACCAATATAAACCATCGTGATTGCTAGTGGTTTTTTGTGCGCAATTGGCGCTTTGATGCGATTAAAATTATCAGTCGCTTTTAGATAATAAACACCAAAAATAAAAGTTACTGTGCCAATCAGTAGGCCAATACTGGCAATCAAAAATGGTACATGCCAACCAAAATAGCGCACTAAATAGCCCGAAATACTGGTAGACAAAAGTACGCCAATATTAATACCGATGTAAAATATCGTATAACCTTTTTCTACGCGTGCATCATTGGGGTGGTAAAAATCCCCCAGATAACTAGAGATGTTTGGTTTAAAAAAGCCATTTCCGATGGTAATGATCGCCAGTGCAATATAAAAAAAATTTTGATGAGGGAGTGATAAAAGGGCATAACCAATAGAAAGTAGTGAACCTCCTAGGGTGATTGCGTGCTCAAAATCTAAAATATGGCTCGCAAGATAACCACCAATGATGGGCGTGATATAGCAAAGCGCCGTGAATGCCCCTAAAATCGCATAACTTTTTGCATCTGAAAAACTAAAAATATGACTGGTCATGTAGAGTACTAGTAAACTTTGGATCATATAAAATCCAAAGCGCTCCCACATTTCAGTAGAAAAAAAAACTGGAATAACGGAGGGTTGCTTGGTGGGGATGTTGAAAGTCATGTCATTTACCTTAACATGGCACGTACCCATGTCAAGTTTACAATGTACGAAAGTCCTGCAGGAGTGAGATGATGTCAATATGGAAAACACCTATCAGTGTGGAAAGCGCAACACAACGCGCGAAAAATACTTTTGTAGAATTTATTGGTATTGAATTTATCGAAGTGGGTGAGGATTATTTAAAAGCGACGTTGCCAGTGGATCATACAACCAAGCAACCCTTGGGTTTTTTAAATGGCGGTGTGTCTGCTGCATTGGCAGAGTCAGTGGCGAGCACAGCTGCCAATGCCTGTGTGGATCAATCTATCTGTTATTGCGTTGGGCTAGAAATTAATGCGAATCACCTACGCCCCGCGACAGAAGGCAAGGTTACTGCAACTGCAAAACCGCTGCATTTAGGTAAAAAAACACAAGTGTGGGAAATTAAAATTGAAAATGACTCAGGAAAATTAGTGTGTATTTCACGCATGACAATGGCGGTGGTGAGACGTGATTGATTTTATAACATTATAATAATATACTTATAACATGTTATAACTTATTGAAGGACTTACGTTGAGATGCTCTCCAAAGCAGATAAAATTCGTGCTTATATTTTGGGACACGTAGAAAAACACCCAGCGGACATTGCTGCGCAAATTTGCAAGCATTTTTCTGTAACGCGTATGACTGTCACGCGCCAACTTCAACAATTAATTTTTGAAAATAAAATTATTAAAACCGGAAAAACTTCTAATGCGCGTTATCATCTGAGTGAAGCAAAAAATAAATCATTTCATCTTAAGATCAGTCAAACGCTAGATGAATTTGATGTTTTTACAAAGTGTTTTTATCCAGCATTGAAAACACTGCCTGAAAATCAATATAAAATTTTTGAATATTGCTGCACCGAATTAATCAATAATGCAAAAGACCATTCCACTGGATCTCATTTACACTGTCTGCTCACGTGGAGTGATAATGCTGTCACCGTAGTATTGGAAGATGATGGTGTTGGTGTGTTTAAAAAAGTGCAGCAAGGGTTTCATTTACCTGATATTCAAGCTGGATTATTGACATTAACCAAGGGCAAGGTGACAACGGATTCAAAAAATCACACAGGTGAAGGTATATTCTTTTCTTCGCGAATGGTAGATCGCTTTATACTCGAAGCCAACGGCATTCGTTACATTAAAGATAATAGTTTAGACGATTGGTTCTATGAAACCTCCTCTGTCAAAAAGGGAACTAAAATAAGCCTGGTGGTCGGTTTTGATTGTAGGAGAACGGTCAAAGCAGTATTTCATGATTACATGGAATTGGAAAATTTTTCTTTTGATAAAACAGAAGTGTTGGTGAAGCTTTCAAAGTTTGGAAGTGAACGTTATATTTCACGTTCTCAAGCGAAAAGGATTTTATCGGATTTAACCCATTTTTCTCGTATTGTTCTTGATTTTCGTGACATAGAAAGTGTGGGTCAAGGCTTTGTGGATGAGGTATTTCGCGTGTTTTGCAATCAGCATCCTCAGATAAAAATAGCTTATCAAAACGCCAATGACGATATTGTATTTATGATTACGCGTGGCGGACAGGTTTAGCGGACATTTCCAGTTTGCTGTGACAAGTTTAGACACTGTGATGGCGATAAAAAATCCGCAATAGTATCACAGCAGGCACGAATACAGTCCACTACAGGTTTTGGGAGATCGGCGGGTATATCATTGCGCGTAAAATCTTCGATGATGGATCGAAATTTCCCGTCACTATAGGAACAATTAGGATGTCCGTTTACGAGATCTCCATTTTCTGAGGCGTCAATCGTAAAAAGTTTAATCAACGCGTTAAGCGTAGGTGCGCGCATAATTTTCTCAATCCAAAAATTTCTCAGTATTGTAATTGTTTGCACGTCACCTTGCATTGTCGCTTCTTGGATGGCGCTATCGAGAAGCTTAGCTAACGCTTCTTGTAGTTCTGGAGGAGCCTTTTCCGCAGCGTCACGCTGAATGACCCGGGCATTAAAAAAAACAGTGTAGCGATGTGGTGGTGCTGCTTGGGCTGATTGCTCCGGTTCCTGCGCTGTTCCTCCATTAGAAGCTAGTGTTTTTTTTATCATTCGGTCAATGTGAACCTGATGAGTACGGAGAAGAAGAATCAACCAAGATGCAAATTCAGCAACATTTTCAGCAACAGCTGGTTCCTTTAGTTCTGATAGTTTTGAAATGGTTTCTGCTAGCAACTCATTATTTTTCATGAGATTTCCTACCATTGCCTTTCGATCTCCCTTGGGCAGACTATCGAGAACGGCGGCAATAGCTTTCTCACACGTTTCTTTTGGAAGTATCAAAAGAAAAAACCATATTCCTTCTTTTTGGCGCTCTACAACTTCTGACAACTTAAGGAGTTTATCAGGAGACAGTGTTAATTTAACGTTAATTACGGCGCCTTTTTGTTCATGAATTAAACCTATCGAACTAAAATAAAATCTGACATAGTCTGATGCTGCCAACCCTTCGTTTAAACGCGCCATCATGGTTACTATCCAAAGTTCCGTTAAACAACGCTTCAACAAGTTGGATAGAGATGTTTTTTTAAATTCTTCAGCATTGGTTATCAGAGCTCTGAGATGTTGGTAATTGGCCTCGATCTCCTTAAAAAAGCCCTCGTGGCTTTTTCCGGAGGCTTGTTTTCTCTCTTCGAGAAACTTTTTAAGCGCATTTTCTCCTTGGTAAAATGGGACAACAAAAAACCATACCCCACTTGAAATTTTACCACGCAGTACTTCTAGGCTGAGAAGTTTATTTCTGAGTAGATACATTTTAAAGTTTTGAGCGCCAATAACGGCTTGTTCAAGAAATTCTAAATAATTATTACTTTTCAAAAGGTCAACTAAGGGCGGTGCTAACGCTTCGACATGATCTATTTCTTGTTGAGACACCTCAGTACTTCGCGACATTTTTAACCACCTCTGACATAAAGACATAATAGCGATAGTAGGACGAAAAGCTTAAGGAAATATTTTCACAAGATGGTAGTTTGAGGTAGTATCTAACCTACCGCGGGCGGTGAGTTAGGAGTAAAAGTGAATAATCTGACGACATCTGAAACTATTCAGATTGACCCAAACGAACAGATCCAACAACGCAAAGCGAAGCTTAGCGATCTTCGGAAAAACGCAATAGCTTACCCAAATGATTTTTCTCGCAATGCGTTGGCGGCCGATTTGCATCACCAGTACGATGCATTAACGCATGAAGCACTCGAATCTAACAATATCACCGTCAAAATTGCAGGGCGCATGTTAACCCGGCGCGTGATGGGAAAAGCCTCGTTTGCCACGATTCAAGATATGTCTGGACGCATTCAATTGTATGTTGCTAAAAATGAAATGACCGAATCAGAATATGAAGCTTTTAAGCATTGGGATTTAGGTGATATTGTCGGCGCTGAGGGCACACTTTTTAAAACTAAAACCAATGAATTATCAATCAAAGTAAAATCATTGCGATTACTGACGAAATCATTGCGACCTTTACCAGATAAATATCACGGTTTAGCAGATCAAGAGCAGCGTTTCCGTCAGCGCTATGTGGATTTGATTGTCAATGAAGACGCTCGAAAAATATTCCATATTCGCTCCAAAGTTGTGGCGGCTATTCGCCATTTTTTAGAAACAGAAAATTTTATGGAAGTCGAAACACCGATGATGCAACCACAAGCCGGTGGTGCAACGGCAAAGCCTTTTGTCACGCATCACAATGCAATGGACATGGAATTATTTTTACGCATTGCACCCGAATTATATTTAAAGCGTTTGGTCGTTGGTGGGTTTGAAAAAGTATTTGAGATCAATCGTAATTTTCGCAACGAAGGTATTTCGACGCGCCATAATCCTGAATTTACGATGTTAGAGTTTTATCAGGCTTACGCTACCTATCATGATTTAATGGATTTAACTGAAAAGTTATTGCGTGAATTATGCGAAAAAATCCATGGAAACAAGACAATCGCTTATCAAGGCACGACAATTGATTTTTCTAAACCCTTTGCGCGGCTCACGCTCAAACAATCTATCTTGCAAAAACATGCTGATATTGATGAAAAAACACTCGATAATCTCGATGCTGCCAAAGCATTAGCAAAAAAGCATGGGATTGATTTGTTGCCAACCATGCAATTAGGTGCAGTGCAACTGGCTTTATTTGAGAAACTGGTCGAGCGTGAATTGGTGCAACCGACATTTATCACGGAATATCCTGCAGAAGTGTCACCCTTGGCGCGCGCGAATGATAAAAACCCTTTTATTGCTGATCGTTTTGAATTTTTTTGTGGCGGTCAAGAATTAGCGAATGGTTTTTCTGAATTAAATGACCCAGAAGATCAGGCAGCGCGCTTTAACGCCCAATTAAAAGCACGTGAAGCAGGGGATCATGAAGCAATGCCTTTTGATCAGGATTATATTACGGCACTGGAGTATGGTTTGCCGCCAACGGCAGGCGAGGGGATTGGCATTGATCGCTTAGTGATGCTCTTTGCAGATTGCGCCTCTATTCGGGAAGTCATTTTGTTTCCCTTGCTTAGACCAAGAGAGTGATATGAGAGCGAAAGAAGACGCCTTGCAGCAAGCCATTCAAATGATTTGCGATAAAATTCCAAATGTGATGGCAATTTATCAATTTGGCAGCAGCGTCACCGGTGGCGAACATCTTGAGAGCGATATTGACCTTGCCATATTGGCTGCAGAAAAAATTGATTTTATTGTCATAGGAAGATTAATGGAGGATTTACAATCTTTTTTTAGAAAAAAAGTGGATGTGGTGGATTTATTTTCTGCAAATACCATACTGAGAGCTGAGATTGCCTATCGTGGCAAGCGGATTTACTGTGCGGATATAGATCGTTCTGAGCTTTTCCAAATTACCGCTATTGCGCAATTGTTATTTTTAAATGAAGAACAGAGGGAATTGCTCGCTGATATCAAAAAACGAGGGAGTATTTATTGATATGGAAAGAGTTTTGCTAGGAAAGATCGAAATTATTGAACGTTGTGTAAAGCGCATTAGAGAGAGAGTAAAAAAAGGCAGCGGTGATTTATTGAATGATTTTGACACTCAAGATGTCGTTGTAGTGAATTTACAAAGGGCATGCCAAGCCACCATTGATATTGCGATTTATATTATTAGAAAAAAACAATTGGGATTACCACAGGTCAGCTCCGAGGCTTTTAGGATTTTAGCTAAAAATAAAATTATTTCTGATGCACTTTCAGATGATTTGCAAAAAATGGTTGGTTTTAGAAATATTGCTGTTCATGAATATCAAGAATTAAATATGAGCATCGTTAAGTCTATCGTTGATAATAAACTAGGTAGTTTTTCAGATTTTACAAAGGCAGTAGTGAGGTTATTGTGATGTAATTATTCAAGGAAAAACAATGGATTTAATTACCTGGTACTAATGGAATTTCTTCGGTGTTGGTTGCTGCTTGTTGTTGTCGCTTTTGCTTCCAAAACCAGTACGCTGCATACGCTCCAATAGCCGCGCTTGGCACTGGAACTGCGCAAGCAGTTGCTGTTGTAAGTTTAGTGTTGCAATTGAGGAGTGCGGATTGAGCCTGTGTGAAGAGAATATAGAGGGCAGGGGGAAAGCCAACAGCCATATTGAAACAAGCGATGAATTTAATATTTTCGCGAGTGAATGCCTCCTCTCTTGTCAAAAATCCAAAAATCGACTGTAGAATCGATACGGTGAATAATACAGCGGGTAATACTGGGATACCATAGAGTACACAAAACTGTTCAGCCGTTGGCGCTCCCGACTTACCATACCAGTTGTTATAACCTTTGTTATCATGTGTAAAAAATAGTGTTAGCGCTAGCGCTGATCCTAGTGTGGCGAAAAAACCCGCCTCCAGCAAGGCTATCATTATCAAGCGCCTATTTTCGGAAGGGGGTGCAACATTCGCGGGCTGAGCGGGATTTCCCTCTGGGTCTTGGATATGACCTGTCAGCGCGAGGAGACGAGATGCAAGGCGCCTTTGATACGAATCTGTCATTTTGTACATTTTCCGCTTGTTATTAACGTAAAAAGAATCGTCGCAGTCTATTCAAAAAGCCCTGCGATTTCAAGGACATTTTCTGAATTCACATAAATCGATCCTCAATAACCGCAAGTGCCTCGAGACCTATTGCATCCGCAATCACACCGATTTCCTCACCCGTATCATTCTTGAGTGGATCGCCTGGTTGAAGCGGTGTTTTTAGTGTCATGCGATGCAGGTGTCGTTTGAGAGTGCCCAAATGCTGCGTTCGCGCGATAATTTCTTGTCCCACATAACAACCTTTGGTAAAGCTCACGCCACTTAGCTTGTCGAGATTAATCATCTGCGGGGTGAATAATAAACTGGTTTTCGGTTGAATGAGCACCAGCCCATCTTGAATATTTTGTTTTCGCCAAAGATCTTCGTCTGTCATCTCATTTGAATGGTTGTTGCTACTATTAACGACAGCACCAGCAAGAGAGGCTTTTTGTATACTGAGTTGATCTTCGTTGTTGATAGAAACCTTTGAGAAAACCGCGTATTTGGTCAAATGGGTTTGTGTTATATCGCACATGTTTTTTGGCAGAATGAATAAATAATCTTCTTCCCACCGCACCACCCAAAAATTGGCTAGCACGCGACCACGATGATCGCAGCACGCCGCCAGTGAATAATCACCATGTTTCTTGAGCAATCGCATATCGCAGGTCAGTTGTCCCTGCAAAAAGCTTTCTGTGTTTTCCCCCGAAAGACGTAAAATTCCTAGTGTTTTCATTTAAGCTCCTTAATCCGACATTAAATTAAAATACCCCTCGTTTTTATGTTCCCAATATGTTAATTAATGCCGCCATAACCATATAAAACGTAGTGTGCGGTTGGGATATAATAATGCCTTCATCCGGGGTTCGTACATTTAAGAAAAAACGCGCATACCGCAGGCGGCTTGCTTGGGGTATTTTGGTCGCGTCCGCTATTTTTGCCTTATTTCAGTTTTTCTTGCAATTATCTTCGGGTCAAATCATTGGTCGTCTGATGAATACTTTTTCGCTCACAGCCTTTGGGGGCGGGATACTCATTGGTAGTTATTACTATGTGTATTTATTGTTGCAAGTGCCTGCGGGATTATTGCTGGATCGCTATGGCCCCCGCGCCATATTGAGCGGTGGCGCAATGGTGATGTGTATTGGTTGTGCCTTATTTGGCACCGCAGGATCGCTAGCATTTGCGCTTAGCGGGCGTATTTTGATGGGTGTTGGCGCTGCTTTTGCTTTTGTGGGTTGTTTAAATCTTATTTCTATTTGGTTTCCGGCGCGCCAATTTTCTTTTTTGGCGGCATTGGTAGAAGCGGGGGGAATGATTGTTTCTATCATCGGGAATTTCTGGTTAGCGAATTTTGTCAGCAGTGTGGGATGGCGCTACGCCATTGTGATGTCCAGTGTTCTTTCCGGCGTGATTAGTATTTTGTTGTATCTTATCGTTCGAAATTCATCACACCAAAAGCGTAAACAAAAAGAATCAGCAGGCTCGCTCAAAAAAGGATTATCACAGCTAATGACCCAGCCCATTATTTGGGTAAATGGCATTTATTGTGGCGCCATGTTTAGCGTGATCACTGTTTTTATTGCGCTATGGGCGATTCCATTTTTCAGATTGGCGCATCATATTTCATTAGTAAGCGCGACAGTCGTGGCTTCTGCATTGTATTTGGGTGTGGCGGTGGGTGGCCCGATATTAGGTTGGCTGGATCATTTTTATCGGCGTCAAATTTTATGGCTCACAGCGCTTTGTGGCGCTGTGTTGATGGCACTCTGCATTTACTGGATGCAAATTCCATTATATTTTTTAGCAGTACTGTTGTTTTTACTGGGAATTTGCGCAAGCACTTATGTATTGAATTTCGCAGTGGCGTCTGAATTATCCGCGCCAGCCAACCGTGCAACAGCCATCGGCCTAACCAACGCCATTTGCGTTTTGTTTTCGCCCATATTGCAAGCAATCATTGGCTATCTCATCACTTATTTTAATGGCGGTAAAACGTACGGCATGGTGGTGACGCATTCACTTCCACATTTTCAATGGGCGCTTAGCGTGATGCCATTATTATTTGTGATCGCAGCCATACTGTCGCCTTTATTAACACGCAGTTCAGTTGAGGAGATTCGCTAAACACCGTGTTTCGGTGCTATATTGCTTGATTTTACGCAAGGATAGTTTATGAGAAATGCTTTTAATAGGGTGATTGCTTATATTGATTCAGTCCTCGCAAGAGATTTTCTCACAAAAGAAGAAAAAGATATTCTACGTTATGCCAAAAATATTCTTGTCAATGGCGCTTCGATGGCCATTGGTGATAATTTTGCAACAAAATTGCTTTTTTTAATTCCATTGCTGCTTAGCAAGCTAAACAGTGATAAAGATCATATGGCAGCTTATGGTTTAACGACCACGATGATCAGCCTGCTGTTAATTCTTACTTTTTCACCACTCTATTTTCATGGTTTTTCTGCGGGCGCACATTTTGAGAATTTCGATGAATCAAATGAGGATCAAAGAGAGCAAAAAAGAAAAGCCATTGCGTTGGTTATTCGCAATGGATTGGTTTATAGCGTGCCAATGACGATGCTTTCAGCACTCCCGTTTATTTTTTCCCGCGCTATTTTTACCGATTGGTTTGGTCAATCGGAGCGTGTGGCTGAAATTGCAGAATCTTTTTTAAGACCATTTGCGCTTAGTATACCCGGAATATTTTCCGCTTTTTTGCTGACAGCGCCATTAATTGCTGCTGGTAGAACACGTGTTTTTTTGGTCTCGCCCGTGATCTTGGCATTTTGCCTCTTCTTATCAGGTGCGTTGGCGTTTGGACGATACAGATTACCCGAATTGGGGCTAACGGGTGCGCTGATGGGATGCATTTTAGAACCCTATTTAGACGCATTATATAAATTTTATTCTCTTTTTCTTAGCGCGCATTTTAGAAAGTATGAATTGCTTCGTGTAGTAAAAGAAAATTTTAGGCGTGATTTGTCGGGCGTTTTGAAATTAGTAATAAATGGTAGTGCCATTTCCGCGCAAGTCGCTGAGGATTATTCTGTACCCTTCTTTTTGTTATTGCTTAGCCATAAGCTTGGTGAAACGGCACAGGCCGCTTGTGCGATTGCTTTTTTATTTCAATCCATTTGCGCGCTTTTCAATATTTTTTGTGCTGTTGCGGGTTCCATTGCGGTGGGTGGTGAAATTAACAACGTAGAAAAAGTGTTTTCTGAAGCACCCAAAGCGATCGCAGTTAAAATTCCCTTGGTGATTTCCGCAAGTGCAGGCGCAGTGTTACCCATTCTATTTTCTGTACAACCTGGAATTGCGATGTTAATAACACATAACGATGACCGCAGTGTTAAAGAACAGTTGGAATCGATAGCGCCTTATGTTGCGTTAGCAGCTTGGTTAAATGCAATTGCTTTCCAGTTGGCATTTCTTTCGAGAGCCTGGTATCTCCCAAGAAATCAGGATCATCCTCTGAGTGCTTATGATAAATACTGGAAGGCAGTTGGTTTGCGATTAATAGGAAACGGCTTAGGCTTTGGTATCGGTGTTTTTGCAACGTTTTTTTGGAGTTTGGGGATACAAGGTATCGGTCTGAGTTGTTTGTTAGCGGAGGTTTTTTCCATCATTGCGTTAGCGAAATATTGCTATGGCGGCACCGTGCAACAGCTTCAACGCGCTTATCATCCTGAGATCGCAGCGTCTGCGAGTCAAAACGCAGGGAACGAAGAGGAGCGACCGTTGCTTGAGGTGGCACCAACGCCAACAAATTATCAAGAACCGGAGACAGAAAATCCAGAGGAACAAGGACGGTTTTGCTGCTGTTGATATTTTTTATTTCTTCTCATGAAACGGCCTTTTCCGATCGTTTTCATCATGCTTTGGGGGCGGACGCGGGGTAAACATAGCTGTTGATGAGGGGGTTTTGGCAGCATTATTTTTTAGCACATGCTTACTTTCAAAAATAGCTTTTATTTCCTCTTTTGTAGAAGGAGGCGCTATGAGATCGATAATTTCTAAGATTATCTTATGTGTTTTTGGAATGATGGCGCCATAATCAAGTAATATTTTTACAATTTTTACATTTCCATTGCGGGTGGCTGCTATGATGGGGAGATCGTTTAGATCAAGAACATTTGATTTGTTATGCCCTTCCTTGTTGAAAAAAAATTCTGGCTCGATATCCTGTGGAATCGGATCATTGGGATCAGCGCCACGTTTACATAATGCTTCCACCATCTTTTCTTGATTGCAGTTTGCGGCAATGAGCAGTGGTGTTCCCATGTCGGTGCCGACTGCATTAAAAAGCGTTGGCGGGCAATCTTCAAGGAGCTCAATGAGCGGCGTTTCAGCAATAATATGCAATATGGTTTCATCTCGTACTGCAAAGCGTGTTTCTTTATCTTTTACCAATGATAGCAATAACTTAAAAATAGCGGGACCATCCGTATGTTGTTCAACCAACATAGCTGCTCTTTTGAGTATTTCATAACTATCTGCATCATGAAACCTATCACTCGGTTGAATATGAACGTGATCAAACACTTGCTTGAAAACCGATAATGGTGTAGCAATTAAATTGGGCAATAGAATTTTAAAGTAAGCAAAAGGAATTCCCTCGGGAGGTTTTTCAGCCTTTTCCCAAAAATATAAAAACATATCAATGTTTCGGCTATGCAAAGAAAATTCAAGCGAGATTGAAGGATTTTCGGGATAATTTTTATCTTCTGTGGCATTGGGGAGTCGAAAGCACCGGTCTTTGCTTAATTGTGCGCAGAGTAGCTCTGTAAAATATTTCACCATGGTAAAATTATTATGTCTATTGGCAAGCCCAATGAGCAGATAATATTCGCTAATGGTGCACTGCGAGGTTTGATTGACACATTCGAAAATTTCTGGGGTGCCGAAACACGCAGAATAGAAAATAGGAGCATATTCTTGATTGAATTTATCTTTGCTTGAAGGGGAGGCGCCTTGCTTAAGTAATATTTCTACTAGCGCTACATCCTTAGTTAAAATTGCATAATATAGTGGTAAGCGACCTGCTTTATCTGTCTCGTTAAGCGCGTTTTTAGGTATTTTCAGTGCAATCTCTATAGCAATGCTAACCTGGCCTGCAAGACAGGCGACTGCAAATAAACTTCTTTCTTTGTAGGGTGGTGCGTTAAGTGGTGAGAGCGTCATGCAGTCATAGTCGGGAGGTGGCGCAATGCCAATCACTACATCTTGCCACACACGCGCATCTGTATTACAAGGGGCGTCCAAAAAAGCCATCAACTCCTTTTCGTACTCCTCGTCAATACTCTCCGTATAGTTGAATGCTTTTCTAAGTGCGTCAACAAGGAAAATTTTCGCAGTGTCAGCAGCGTTTGAGCCCTCTGATCCACGATATCCAAATAATGCCAAATTCTGGTTTTTAATGAGTGCCATCGTGACACGCATGGCTTCTTTTACTGCCGTAGCTATTCTGTGTCGATCAGACAAATCAAATAGATTGGGATCATAGAAAAAAGGAGGTGGCAGCCCCTCTCCCATCAATAACACTGACTTCACCACGTTAACAAATGTTCTTCCGTTGGCGTCTACAAAGGGATGCAATAATTCTAGGGCTTGCACACAATCTACAATAGCCAGTATTTTTTCATCTAAGCTTCGTGCCAACGTCTTTTGCTCATGAAAGTGTTTCAGGATTTCTTTTATTTTTTTGCGCAATTGTTTTGATTCCGAGCCTGGCGGCGTATAACACATCAAATTAAATTTGTTATCTAATGTTTCGTAGAGTTCTTTAGCGATTTTTTTTATTGTTTCGTCAGAGGCAGTATGCGCACGTTCAAGCAAGTTGGATTCGTATTTGTTAAATCGAGAGATAAATAATTTCTCAGGTGGATTGAGCAACTCGCCCTTTTGGGAGGTTTCTCGAAAGCGTGTGAGTAACGCGATAATACCCTCCTCAGTGAGACACTCTAATGCTACTGAGAAGGGCCTCATAGTGACCGTTCTGATTTCACCTCTCCCGCGAGAGGCAGAAAAAGCTTTGGTAAGAATACCTTTGGTTGCATGCCAATGAATCTGAAGTAAATGATTAATGGATAATGGCTCTTTTTTAATCAAGAGCGCGTCAATGGCATAAGCCAATGCCGTATAGAATGCTTCCATGCACCCAGGTTCACGAGTGACAAAGCCCGCTTGACCATTTTCCTGTACTAATAATTTTCCATCAACAAATAATCGAAATAAATCTTGAGGGGGAATTCTTGATAAAAAACATAAACCTTGCGCGGGGGTGCCATGCTTCATCGTTAGTCTTTCCGCAATGAAATGGTAAGTATAGGCTAACGGGCAACTAATTTGCCCCCCTGAGTAACAAAATTTATAAGTTAAATTTTGTTACTCAGGAGCCATAAAAGGCAATTAAGGCATGCCTGGCAAGATTATTTTCTAGTGGTGTTTTGAAGAATTTTTATTAAATATTGCAACACTCTTCCATCTATTTGTTTTTTTCCGTAGAATGACCCGATTTTTAGGGTTTAATAGAGGGTAACATACAATGCTGGTGATTCGTTTAGCGCGGGCAGGGGTAAGAAAATCCCCTTTTTATCACGTAGTTGCGGCAGATTCTCGCCGAGCACGTGGTGGTCGTTTTATCGAGCGTTTGGGTTTTTATAACCCCATGGCGCGGGGCCCTGAAACGACACTTCAACTTAATCTTGAGCGTATCGAGCATTGGATTTCCAAGGGGGCGCAGCCTTCGCCACGGGTTTCCTTGATCATCAAAACCAACAAAAAAGACGCTGATATTAACAAAGTAAAACCCACCAAATCAGAGCTAAAAACAGCACAAATCAAGGCGTCCGAATCACAAAAACCTAAAAAAACACTCTCTGAAGAAACGGCGCCTGCTGCTTCAGCCTCAGAAGAAACGAAACCCGAAGGGAAGTCAGAAGTAAAATCTGAAGAGAATACGGAAGCGTGATCGTCATCGGCCGACTGGGTGATGCCTTTGGTGTTCGAGGTTGGTTGCATCTGTATTCCTACGCGCATCCCCCTGAGAATATTTTTCATTATGCGAACTGGCAGGTAAATCATCGTCCGACGATGATTGAAGCACATCGCCCTCATGGCAACCACTTTGTTGTGAAACTTAGAAATTGTGATGATCGTGATCAAGCGTTGTTGCTTAAACATCAGGATATCCAGATTGATCGTACTGAATTGCCAGCGCTTTCTGAGGGTGAGTATTACTGGAGCGATTTGATTGGATTGCGCGTGATAGATACCAATGGAAAATTATTGGGCGTGGTAGATCATTTATTTTCGACGGGTTCAAATGATGTGATTGCCGTTCATCAAACAGAATCCTCAAAACCGTTATATCTCCCTTATCTTAAACAGGTTATTCAGAAAATTGATTTGCGTGAGCAGATTATCTTGGTAGACGCAGAGGCGGTGGTTTGAATGGTAGCGTTTCATTTGATCACGCTTTTTCCTGAGATGTTTTCTGCATTATCTTCGGGTATTACCGGGCGTGCGCTGACGCAAAAATTAATCTCATTGGATTTTTACAATCCTAGAGATTTCACAAAAAATAAGCAAAAACGCGTAGATGACGCACCTTATGGTGGCGGGCCAGGCATGGTCATGCAATATCAGCCTTTACATGATGCTATTTCACAAGCGAAAGCAGCAGCAACGCAAAACCCGTTGGTGATTTATTTATCTCCGCAAGGAAAACCACTGACGCAAGAAATAATTCGAACGTTATCGCAACAAAAATCTTTTGTCTTAATTGCAGGGCGTTATGAGGGTATTGATGAGCGCGTGATTCAAAAAACAGTAGAAGCAGAGTATTCCATTGGGGATTATGTGCTTTCGGGCGGCGAGTTACCGGCCATGGTGTTTATCGATGCGATAACGCGATTATTGCCGGGCGTACTGGGAGATGAAACCTCATCAGCCCATGATTCTTTTGAGAATGGATTATTGGAATATCCGCAATATACGCGCCCCGAGACGATTGATGGCATGCGTGTTCCCGCAGTCTTGCAATCAGGGGATCATGCGGCTATTCAACGCTATCGTTTGCAGCAATCGCTTGGAAGGACTTGGCAAAAACGTCCAGATCTGATAAAAAAGCGGGTCCTTAGTGAAGAAGAGCAGTTGCTGTTAAAAATGTACATCGAATAACCCTATATTCACACAAGAGCGTAGAATTATGAGTAAGCTAATCCAAGCCATTGAAACCGCCCAAATGAAAGATAAGAAAATTCCTGATATTACCCCAGGGGACTCTGTGATCGTCCAGATCCGCGTCAAAGAGGGTGAACGCGAGCGTTTGCAGGCGTTCGAGGGCGATGTGATTGCCATTCGTAAACGTGGTTTGAATTCAGCATTTACCGTTCGTAAAATTTCCCATGGTGAAGGCGTTGAGCGTGTTTTTCAAACGTATAGCCCCACCATTCACAGTGTTAAAGTGGTACGTCGTGGTAATGTGCGTCGTGCTAAACTTTACTACCTCCGCGACTTAAGGGGTCGTAAGGCGAAAATTCAGGAATGGGTTGAACCTAATAAACCAACTGCGAGCGCCTAATCGTCGGAAATAGTGAAAAAAAACGACTTCAAATTGAAGAGATTTGAAAATTTGGCTATTATTCCAAGTGTGAAACCACTTATTCTTCAGCATACAGCTCCCCTAGACCGCTTAGCGAAACGCTACATTTGGTGGGATACCATCGATTGGGCTTATGCGCATCCGGACACGCTTCTTGCAAATATCATGGATCTGGGCAATTGGGATGATATTCAAATTCTGCGTAATCAAGTAGGTGATGTTGTTTTAAAAACAGTTTTGTTGCACGCTGCAGCGGGTTGTTTTCATGCGCGTTCTTGGGACTACTGGCATGTGAAATTTGGTATTAATCCTATTCCACCCTTACCAAAACGGAAATATTAATGTCTCTGTCTTTGCATCTAAATATTTTGCCTGCAGCACAATTAAAGCTGTGGCCTTTATTAAAAGATGTTCCTAAAGAATTTATTTTGTACGGTGGAACAGCGGTTGCGCTGCAATTAGGGCATCGCATTTCCGTTGATTTTGATTTTTTTTCTGATTTGCCGTTGAATCGAGAAAAATTAATCACTCAATTTTCATTGTTGCAACAATATCATCTCGTGCAGCCAGAAATAAATACGATCGATTGTATTGCTGATTTTCCGGAGGGGCCTGTTAAATTACAATTTTTAGCGGATTTGGCGCAACGACAAAAACGTATTGAACTGCCCATTATTGCAAAAGACAATAAGCTACAAATTGCTTCTTTGCGAGATTTATTTGCAACCAAGCTTAACACAATACAACATCGCGCTGAATGTAAAGATTATTTGGATATTAATGCGATTATAAAATCAGGAATATCGCTTGCAGAAGGCTTGGGTTGTGCTGTTGCAGTTTACGGAAAAACGTTTGACCCTGCTTCTTCATTGCGAGCATTGTGTTCTTATCGAGACGGAAATTTAAATGAATTAGATGAGGAAATCAGAAGTTATCTTTCGCAACAAGCCGCAGCTGTTGAGAACATTCCAGTTATTTCCTGCTATTCAGCAACGTGATTCGCAATTGCTCAGTCTGCTTCGGTCTTTTAATCTAAATTTGGCAGCTGTGCGAGTAATTCTGATGGCAATTGTCCCTTGAGTTGCTGAAGTTGCTTTAAGCGTTTTTCCATTTTATTTCCACCAAACCGTTGCAGCATTTTTTGTGTTTTCTCAAATTGTTTGAGTAATTTTCCGACTTCTTGAATAGAGGTGCCGGACCCTTTGGAAATGCGTTGTTTGCGTGACCCATTAATCAAAGCGGGAAAACGCCTTTCTTTTTTAGTCATCGATTGAATGATGGCTTCCATTTGCACGAGCGCCTTGTCATCCATCATTTCAGCGGCATTTTTAGGAATTGCACTGAGACCAGGTAATTTCGCCATCAAAGATTGCATGCTACCCATTTTTTTCATTTGATGGAGCTGATCAACGAAATCGTTAAAGTCGAAGCGTTTTCCTGATTGCAGTTTCTTAGAAATTTTTTCTGCTGCTTTCTTGTCGACTTTTTGCTGAACGGATTCCACTAAGCTAACAATATCGCCCATACCGAGCAGGCGCTTTGCCACGCGATCCGGATGAAAGACATCTAGACCATCCATTTTTTCAGAAGTACCGATAAATTTAATGGGTTTTCCGGTGATGATTCGCATGGAAAGCGCTGCGCCACCGCGGGCGTCACCATCTGTTTTTGTTAAAATAACTCCAGTTAATTCGAGGCGTTCGTTAAATGTTTTTGCGACGTTGGCAGCATCTTGTCCGGTCATACTATCGACAACCAACAAGGTTTCAGCGGGATCAGCAATACGGCTGATTTCCATGATTTCTTGCATCATCGCTTCATCAATATGTAATCGCCCAGCAGTATCGATTAACAACACATCGATAAATTGTTTTTTCGCCTGTTCAATGGCGCGACGCACAATATCTTTTGGTTTTTCATTAATGCTGGATGGAAAGAGTGTGACGTTGATTTGCTTCGCCAAGGTGGCTAATTGTTCTAACGCGGCGGGTCGATAAATATCGACTGAGACCATCATCACGGATTTTTTTTGCTGTGTGGTGATGTGTTGTGCCAGTTTTGCGGTCGTGGTTGTTTTTCCGGCGCCTTGCAATCCTGCCATTAAAATAACGGCGGGTTTCTGAGAACGGAGGTTTAATTCGCTGTTTTCTGCACCCAGAATCTGGGTCAGCTCATCCTGAACGATTTTGATAAACGCTTCTTCAGGGCGAACCTGCTTGAGGAATTGCTCGCCAAGTGTTTTTTGGGTGATATCGTCAATAAAAGTGGTGATGACGGGAAGGGCAACATCGGCCTCAATTAAAGCTCGGCGGATATCTGCTACCGCCTCTTTGATGTTTTCTTGGGTGAATCGGGGGGTGTTCCGGAGTTTTTTAAGCGTTGAGGATAAATGATCACCAAGTTGGGAAAACATGGAGTTTGCTCGCAATACTACCAAAAGGCGAATTGTATACCCAAACCACCCTAAAATGCGAGATTAACAAGCGTTGAAAGTATGTTATCTTATGATCATATACCCAAAATACCTCAAGATTCGAACATGAAGGTTGGATAATCGTGAAACAATTATGTTAATTATTGTCCTTTTGGCCCTTATTCTGTGCTCCGCTTTTTTTTCAACTGCTGAAACGAGCATGATGGCGGTCAACCGTTATCGGTTACGGCATTTGTCTCGCAAATCTCACCGTGCTGCGATACGCGCATTGCGCTTATTGGAACGGCCTGATCGATTGCTCGGCGTCATTCTCATTGGTTATACTTTTTGCACCATTTTAGCGTCTGCCATTGCGACTATTATCGCAGTGAATGCATTAGGTGATATGGGCGCGTTGATTGCAACGGTTGTTATGACGCTGGTTTTTTTGATTTTTGGTGAAACTGCGCCAAAGACTTTGGCGGTTATGTTTTCACAACGCGTTGCATTGTTGGTATCGGGGCCTCTGCTATGGCTGTTAAAGTTATTATATCCCTTGGTGTGGGTGGTGAATGGAGTTGCCAATACTACGTTGAGGTTATTTGGTGTGCGAATCAAAAAAAGCACACATGATACGCTTTCTTTGGAAGAGTTAAGGGCAATTGTGCATGAGGCCGCGGGCAGAGGCTCTTCGCACTACCAAGATATGTTATTGCGCGTGCTGGACTTGCAGCAGGTGACAGTAGATGAAGTGATGGTTCCAAAACACGAAGTTTACGGTATTGATTTATCGCAGGATTGGCCCAGTATACTGACGGTGATCTTTGATAGCCCGCATGCTTATCTACCCGTGTACTACGAGCGTATTGATAAAATACGTGGAATGATTTCGCTGAGAACTTTGATGCGTCAGTTACAGAAGAATACGATTACCAAAGTTGAGGATCTCTTAGCGTTTGTTGAAGAAGTATATTTCATTCCAGCAAGCGTGTTGTTGCATCAACAAGTGTTGAATTTTCAGCAACAGAAAAAGCGAGTGGGTTTGGTAGTAGATGAGTATGGCGATGTGCAGGGCTTGCTGACATTAAAAGACGTATTAGAAGAGATCGTGGGCGATTTTGAAGTGGGTTCCGTTGAAGCCGAACAGCATATGGAGCGCCAACCTGATAACAGTATTTTAGTGGATGGCAGCATGAGTGTTCGGGATTTAAACCGCTTAGTGGGGTGGCACCTGCCCGTGCACGGTCCAAGAACATTGAGTGGTTTAATCATTGAGCATCTTGAAATTATTCCAACGACAGTAGTGTGTATTCGCATCGCAGATTATTTGATGGAGGTGGTTTCTGTTTCGGAGCATACGATTGAAAAAGTGCGAATTTGGGTATCGGCGCAGCCAGCCACTTCAGTCTCATCCTCGGCAACTGGGGTTCACCCTTATTGAAATGCTGTTTGTTTTGTCGCTTTCTTTCATACTGCTTTCACTGATGTTTTCCTCGCATTTTGAGTATTGGATGAGGCGGCATTGTTTACGTGTAGCCACTGATTTACTGGCGGAAACATTGACCTTTGCGCGTGATACTGCGATGACAGCGCATACAATAGTGACAGTATCTCCCGACGGCAAGGATTGGCGCGAAGGTATTCGAATCAGTGATGCTACGCCTTCCAGCAATGTGCTCAGGGTAATGCATTTTCCAGGTTATGTTGATTTATCCTGGCAGGCCTCATTCGGCGAAACAAAGTTATTGCGCTATCGTCCTGACGGATTCACATACGGACAACAGGGTAATTTTCAACTGTGCGTGCGAAATGGCATGTGCGCCAAGGTGATTGTATTAAGCACAGGAAGGTTGCGTGTTGTGATTTAGGGTTCATGCTACACTGCACTGTCAATGCAAAAGGGAGTGTGGCAGTGGGAAAACGATTTATGTTGTTGGGGCCGCCGGGCGCAGGTAAGGGCACGCAGGCGCAGTTACTGGTTGCACATTTCCATATTCCACAAATTTCTACTGGCGATATGCTGCGTGCAGCCATTCGCAATAATACTGCGCTTGGCAAACAAGTGAAAAAAGTGATGGAGGCAGGCGCGCTGGTTTCCGATGATATCATTATGCGGTTAGTGAAAGAGCGCATTGCAGCGCCGGATTGTCGCCAGGGTTTCTTATTCGATGGTTTTCCTAGAACGATTACGCAAGCAGAAGGACTCAGACAAGAAAATGTGCGGCTAAATTGCGTGATCAATATTGATGTGCCGGATGCTGAAATTATTCTGCGTATTACGGGTCGATGGATGCATGTTGCTTCAGGGCGTGTTTATCATGCGCAGTTTCATCCTCCGAAAAAAGCCGGTTTTGATGATGCAACGGGAGAACCCTTGGTTCAGCGCGATGATGATCGCGAGGATACAGTGCGTAAGCGATTAACAGTGTATCGCAATCAAACGCAACCGCTTCTAAATTATTACCAAAAGTGGTCAGCCTCAGGAGATGCAATGGCGCCGCAGTATTTTCAGATTTCAGGGGTGGGAACACCGCAGTTAGTGTTTAAGCGTATTATTGATGCGATTACGAATGTAACCCATAAGGAGGAGCTATGACGATTAAAGAACTTACATCGAATAATTTTGACGCGATGCTGGATGCGCATCCCTTGTTGGTTATTGATTTCTGCGCATCGTGGTGTCAGCCCTGCAAGGCGTTTGAGAAAATTATGTTGGCGGCGCAACCTGACTATCCAGAGGTAATTTTTGCGCGGGCTGATATTGAAAAGGAAAAGGCCCTGGCGGAAGAGTTTTCAGTTCGTTCCGTTCCCTTTGTCATGATCATTAAAAATCGCACTGCGCTTTATGCTGATTCGGGCGTATTGGCATTAAAAGATTTGCGGGAAATGTTGGATAAGGCAAAACATGTGGCAGTGTAGTATACTCGTCGCGAATGATATTTAGGTGTTTGGCATCTCATCTGTGCGTGATCTTTGAATGATTTTTGTTAAAAAAATTCGTTACATAGTTACGACTATGCTCCTCATTTTTTTAACAAAAATCATTCAAATCTCACCGCACATATGAGCGCCAAACCTTAAGCATGCTACAATACCATAGTAAAATTTTACACCTAAATATCATTCGCGACGGGTATAGGGGAAATAAAAAAGCCGCAACAAGTGCGGCTTTTTCGAAATCATCTCACCAATTATTTTTTCTTCTTAGCGGGACGACCTCTTTTTTTGCGTTTAGCAGTTTTCTTTTTAGCAACCTTCTTAGATTTTTTTTTACCTTTCTTAGCGGTTGCTTTTTTTGCTTTGCGTTTTTTTGCTGGCATTCTAATTCTCCCTAATTAAATTAATTAAAAAAACGACAGTTATATTTTACAATGAAAATTCAAGAATATCAAACAGGTACCAAAACTTGAGGTGATACGAACAAAAAACAGAGGGCGTGATATGCAAATTTTAAGAAAGATAGTGGTGATATTTTTATGTGTATTTTCAGCAATCGGTTATTCGAATACAGATTTGGTGACAGGATATTGGCAAACCATCGACAGTAAAACTAAAAAACCAAATTCCATCATCCATGTTAAAAAAAATGGTGAATTCTATGAGGGTGTAATCGAAAAAACCTACGTTACCCCTTATGAACAGCGCACCCATCGATGCATGCACTGCGTGGGGAATAAAAAGGACCAATTGATTTTGGGATTGACTATTATCGAACATATGACGTGTTCTCAGGGCCTTTGCAAGGGTGGCACTGTATTGGATCCCCGTAACGGAAACCTTTATCACGCTACCATGCGTGTGATTAATGCGGGGAAACAGCTGCGTTTACGCGGCTATATCGGTATCCCTCTTTTTGGGAAATCTGTAATATGGAATCGTGTGACAGGAAAGGAATAGGAGATAGAGTATGATCTCTGTATTAGTGATCGCAATTTGTTTTGCTGTGCAATGGATGGCACGCTGGAGTAGCGCTTCTTATCAATTTCCATGGGCTAAGCATTATATTGATCGCATGCAAAAAATATTTGCAGGATTGATGCAAGGTCACGGTCTTTTTGCGGTATTCACGTTGGTATTGCCAATGCTGATTGCCGTTAGTCTTGTATTTACGATTATTTATCATTGGTTGGGTTATGCGGGTTATGCCCTCGTTAGCGCGATATTGTTTTGGTATTGCACGGATGTGGGCGTGTTGCGACACACCTCACACGCACATATGTCGAACGATTTATTTTTAATTGCTTATCAAAAAATATTTGCGCCGTTGCTTTGGTATGTGGTGTTGGGGCCCGTAGGATTAGCGCTTTACTATTTGGTGACAAATTTATACGCACAATTACCAGAAAAACATTATTTTGCATTAATGCAAGGCGCGATGGATTGGATACCCATTCGCGTGCTTGGCATAACTTTTGCGCTTGCGGGTAATTTTTCAACGGTGTTTCCACAATGGGTACGCGAATGGGTCGGTCCAATAATAGGTAATCAAAAAATAGTGGTGGCGTTGGGAAAATTAGCGCTGGGCGAGGATCACACTGAACGGCATGTATTAGGTTTACTACAGCGTTCGTTGATTATCTGGCTTGCGCTAGTTGTACTTGTCGGCGTAAGTGGCTGGATTTAGGCCTTGAAATCTTAAAAGAGACAGCGCACAATCGCCCGCGATCTATCTTCTTTCCGCATGCTATCATAAAAGAATGAACCAAAATCAAGACATTGATCCCAAAGAAACACAAGAATGGAAGGATGCGTTAGATTCTGTTCTTACTTTTGAGGGCTCAGCGCGAGCGCAATTTATCCTCCATACCCTTGCGCAGTATGCTGCTACCAAGGGATTAGCTTCGTCAGGCGCATTGCAAACCCCTTATCTCAATACGTTGTCACATCAACAAGAAACCGTATTACCGGACGACCCTGCATTGTTTAATAAACTGGTTAATTGTTTGCGATGGAATGCCATTGCGATGGTGATGCGTGCTGGTAAAGCTGCGCCAGAGTTGGGTGGGCATATTGCCAGTTTTGGTTCCATTGCGACATTATTTGAAATCGGACTGAATTATTTTTTCCATGCGCAAAACAAAGAACACGGCGGTGACTTAGTGTATTTTCAGGGACATTCTTCCCCTGGTATTTATGCACGTGCATTTTTGGAAGGTCGTTTAACTGAAGCGCAGCTAGATGGGTTTCGTCAAGAGTTATCAAAAAAAGGTGTTACTTCATATCCACATCCTTGGCTGATGCCTGATTTTTGGCAATTTCCCACGGTATCGATGGGGTTAGGCCCATTGATGGCTATCTATCAAGCCAGTTTCTTGAAGTACTTACAACATCGTGAACTTGCAAAGACGGATAATCGTCATCTTTGGGTGTTTTGTGGTGATGGTGAATTAGGGGAACCTGAATCACTGGGCGCGTTAAATATTGCAGGTCGCGAGAAATTAGATAATTTAATTTTCGTGATTAACTGCAATTTGCAACGTTTGGATGGCCCTGTTTGGGGGAATGGTCAAATTATCCAAGAATACGAAAGTATTTTCCGCGGTGCGGGTTGGCATGTGATTAAAGTGATCTGGGGTACAGGCTGGGATGCATTATTTGAAAAGGATAAAGCTGGATTATTGCAAAAACGCATCAGTGAATTGGTCGATGGCGAATATCAAAAATTATCTGCCAACGATGGCGCTTATTTTCGCGAAAATTTTTTTGGGAAATATCCTGAGTTACTGGAATTAGTGTCTCATCTGTCAGATGAACAATTAAAAACAACACTGCTGGATGGCGGTCACGATGCGCAAAAAGTGTTTTCAGCTTATACCTCAGCGGTTAACCATGTCGGTCAGCCCATTGTTATCTTAGCTAAGACTGTCAAAGGATTTGGCATGGGTAAAAGTGGTGAGGCGCTCAACGTAGCGCATCAAACCAAAAAAATGCCTGTTGAAGAACTCAAGCATTTTCGTGAGCGCTTTGGATTGAATTTATCGGATGATGATCTTGAGCATCTTCGTTTTTATAAACCTGATCCCCAGTCCCCTGAAATGCAATTTTTACTGAAAAATCGTGAAAAATTGGGAGGGTTTTTACCAAGACGCAATCCCAACTGTGAGAAATTAACGATACCGCCGCTTTCCGCTTTTCAGTCAATTTTAGAAGGGTCAGGAGATCGCGAAATTTCCAGCACCATGGCTTTTGTGCGTATTTTATCGGTATTGTTAAAAGATGAAAATCTTAAATCATGCGTTGTGCCGATTGTCGCAGATGAGTCGCGCACTTTTGGTATGGAGGGATTGTTTCGACAAATCGGCATTTATGCGCCCAGTGGCCAGTTGTATCAACCGGAAGATAAAAATCAATTGATGTATTACCGTGAGGATGAAAAAGGGCAATTATTACAAGAGGGAATTTCAGAGGCGGGGGCGATGTGTGCGTGGATGGCAGCGGCAACCTCTTATTCCACCAATCACGTACCGATGATCCCTTTTTATATTTACTACTCAATGTTTGGCTATCAACGATTTGGTGATTTAGTGTGGGCTGCAGGAGATATGCGTGCTCGGGGATTTATTGTCGGCGGTACTGCTGGGCGCACGACATTGGCAGGCGAAGGGTTGCAACACCAAGATGGCCACAATTTTATCATGTTTGGTATGGTGCCCAATTGTGTTTCATATGATCCCGCATTTGGTTATGAATTAGCTGTTATTATTCAAGATGGTTTGCGCCGCATGTATCAAGAACAGGAAGATATTTTTTATTATTTGACAGCAATGAATGAGAATTATTTGCATCCAGCGATGCCCAAGGGGGTGGAACAGGGAATTCTTAAGGGGTTGTATCCACTGAACACTAAAAATTCTATGGTGCGCTTAGTTGGTTCGGGTGCGATTCTCATAGAAGTCATCAAAGCAGGTGAACTACTGAAACAATTTAATGTGGATGCGGACATTTGGAGTGCCACTAGTTTTAATGAATTGCGAAAAGATATTGATGAAACCAAGCGGCATAATCGATTGCATCCGGATCACCCAAAGCAATGTTATGTAGAAACTTGTTTTCAGGATCATGAGGCTCCCATTATCGCAGCCACCGATTATTTGAAAATGAATGCGAATCAAATTCGAGAAGCGGTGCATGCGCCTTATTATGTGTTAGGAACGGATGGGTTTGGTCGCAGTGATACACGCGCTGCATTGCGCAATTTCTTCGAAGTTGATGCTAAAATGATTGCTTATACTGCGATGGTGGCATTGTTAGAGACAGGTAAGATTTCAAAAGACGTGTTGTCGAGTGCGAAAGATAAGCTGGGTATAAAGGTGTAAATGGAAGCCCGCGCGAGAGCGAGGACGAAACTAACAGCGAGAAGACTGGTGAGTGTAGAAATCAAAATCCCCGACATTGGCACAGCAAATGCGGTTGATGTGATTGCTGTGATGATCAAACCCGGTGATACCATTACTGTTGATACGCCATTGATCACGCTAGAAGGCGATAAGGCCAGCATGGATGTGCCTTCTACCACGGCAGGTGTAGTAGAATCAGTCGCCATTAAAGTGGGGGATAAAGTTTCTGAAGGGGCGGTAATTTGTGCGGTAAAATCTGAAGCATCTGCGCCAATAGCTCAAAAAGAAGCGATGGTGGCAGCACCTCAAGCACCAGCCCCAACACCATCTTCCTCTTTAACCCCAGAAGATATTCACGCCAGTCCTGCGGTTAGAAGACTTGCGAGAGAATTATCGGTTGATCTTACAAAAATTAAACCCACCGGCGAGAAAAATCGTATCACCAAAGACGATCTTAAAAATTATTTATCGCGGGGCAACGCAGGTGGAGGCGCTGGTTTAAATCTTCTGCCGCAACCTGTCGTTGATTTCGCAAAGTTTGGTGAAATTCATACACAACCACTCAATAAAATTAAAAAAATTACTGGTGCGAACTTGCATCGAAACTGGGTATCGATTCCACATGTGACACAATTTATCGAGGCAGATATCACGGAGTTGGAAAAATTTCGCCAGGAAAATAAAAGTAAGGCTGAAAAGAAAGGATTTAAATTAACACCATTAATTTTTGCGATGAAAGCGGTAGTTTCTGCTTTGAAAAAATACCCACAATTTAATGCTTCCCTAGATGGCACGGGTGAAAATCTCGTATTAAAAAAATATTTTCATATTGGTGTTGCTGTGGATACACCGAATGGTTTGGTAGTGCCTGTGATTCGCGAAGTGGATCGCAAAGGTATTTTTGAATTAGCGGAAGAATTAGATGCCATCAGCAAAAAAGCGCGTGAAAAAGGATTGGCGATGACGGATATGCAAGGTGGCTGCTTTTCAATTTCAAGTTTAGGGGGTATTGGTGGCACAGCCTTTACGCCCATTATCAACGCACCCGAGGTGGCGATTTTGGGTGTATCACAATCAGCCTATAAACCTATTTTTATGAATAATACTTTTGCACCACGCTTGATGTTGCCCTTATCGCTTTCTTACGATCATCGCGTTATTGATGGTGCTGATGGCGCGCGTTTTGCAGTTTATATTTCACAGTGTTTGGCAGATATACGTACTTTATTGCTCTGATATTTGATTCCCCAGCTTTGCCCACCGCCAATAAATAATAATTGCGCCGATCAATAAGCCGATATTTTCACCCCATCTAAAACCGATCACGCCGCCATGCCAATAAAAAGCAAATAAATAGCCAAGCGGTAATACTATTAACCACATCATTCCAATGCCGATACGCATCGGAAATTGTGTGTCGAGTAAGCCCCGTAACAAACCTGCAAAAATATTTCGCGTGGTATTAAAAATTAAAGTGAAGGCCATTAACAAAAATAATGGGCGAACCAGCTGTAAAATTTTGAAATTGTCGATTGAATAACCATGCAAATAAAATGACGCAAAAAAATTCGGGAAACAAACAAAAGCAGCGTCTAGCAGTAAGATTAATCCTAAAGAAAAAATAATACTGCTGCGTCCAATCGCATATATTAGATGACGACGATTGGCGCCAACCGATTGACCAACCATAATACCGGCGGCTTCTGAGATCGCATAAATAGGCACAATCACCAAATACATCCACTGTTGTGTAATTTGCACGGCTGCGAGTGCATTCATTCCCAGCCATCCAATCATCATGGTCATCACAAAATAAGCGCCTAATTCACCGCCTAATTGAAGACCAATGGGCCATCCCACTGATAATATTTTTCGACAATAAATGAGTCCTTGCCATGCATGACGATGAAACAATTGATATGGTTTCATGGTTTTTAAAAAATAACAGCACGCGAGTAGCAATAAAAAATTGAGCCAAGCTTGCAGCGCAAATGCTAATCCAATGCTCGCAATCCCCATCGACGGCAATCCCAATTTTCCAAAAATAAATACATAAGCAATGCTGATAGAAAAACACATGCAGATGATATTAATCACAAGCACTAATCGTTGTTTTAAAATCCCATAAAAAAATTGCTCTAAACAGCATTGCAGCAAAATGGGAATTGCGCCCCATGCCAAGGCATAAAAATAATCATGCACGTAAAGTAAAATAGCAGGGTCTTGATGAAATAATCGCAACATGGGCACGATTAAAAAAAAGCAGCCTAGCAGCAGAAGCGAAAGTAAAAATGACAGAACCATTCCCTGTTGTACAAGAGCGCCAATTTTCCCGTATTCCTGAGCACCATAGGATCGCCCTACAATAAAACTAACTGAAAATAAAATTGAAATAAAAATAAGGAGCGTAAATGAGAGTGAGGCGCCCACAAGTGCGCAAGCTGCTAATATCTGATGACCCAAATGTGAAGCCATCATGGTATTGATAAAACCAGTAAACATTTGAATAAAGCGAGAACCTGCCATCGGCAGTGCAAGTTGGGCGATATGCGCCATTGGGGGCGTACTTTTCATGCTGCGAGAATAGCAATACGTTGTGTGTGAAACAATGATAATCTGGTAGAATTACTTCAATACAATTCAATCTATCGTTCTTAAAGCGAGGTAATGATGTCAGGCGAATCTTTGCATGCTGATGTGGTTGTTTTGGGTAGTGGGCCGGGTGGTTATTCTGCCGCTTTTCGTGCTGCGGATTTAGGTAAAAAAGTTATTTTAATTGAACGATATGATGCCATTGGCGGCGTCTGTTTGAATGTTGGTTGTATCCCCTCGAAAGCGTTATTGCACGTTGCTAAAGTCATCGATGATGCTGCTGATATGAGCATACACGGCGTTGAATTTGGTAAACCTAAAATCGATATTAAAAAAATTCGTGATTATAAAAATAGCATTATTAAAAAATTAACAGGCGGCTTAGCAATGATGGCTAAGCAGCGTAAAGTGCAAATTGTCACAGGTGAAGGAAAATTCGCTGATGCAAAGAAAATTGTCGTCGATGACAAAACAAGCATTACGTTTGAAAATTGCATTATTGCCGCAGGTTCTTTGCCGGTTAAATTACCTTTTATTCCAGAAGATCCGCGCGTACTAGATTCAACCTCTGCATTGGAGTTAGAACAGCCGAATGCTGAATTACTTATTTTAGGTGGCGGTATTATTGGGCTGGAAATGGCAACAGTGTATCACGCATTGGGCGCGAAGATTTCCGTCGTGGAAATGATGGATCAACTCATTCCGGGTACAGATCGTGATGTTGTAATGCCTTTGCATAAGCGCCTTGAAAAACGCTATCAAGCCATCATGCTCAAAACACGTGTGACCAAAGTAGAATCGAAAAAGGATGGGTTGTATGTCACTTTTGAAGGAGATAATGCGCCCAAAGAAAATCCAAAACGTTTTGATCGTATTTTAGTTGCCGTGGGTCGTAAACCGAATGGGAAATCCATTGGTGCTGAAAAAGCAGGCGTTACGGTGGATGAGCGTGGCTTTATTGCTGTTGATAAGCAAATGAAAACAAATATCACCGGTGTTTATGCGATTGGGGATATCGTTGGAAATCCTATGTTGGCACACAAAGCGTCAGCTGAAGGGCGTTTGGCAGCAGAAGTGATCGCAGGAAAAAAACATTATTTTGATGTGAAATGTATTCCTTCGGTAGCGTACACAGATCCTGAAATTTCGTGGGTGGGCGTGACAGAAACACAGGCCAAAGCACAAAATATTCACTATGAAAAAGCTGTATTTCCTTGGGCAGCATCAGGGCGTGCTTTATCGGTGGATCGCACAGAAGGATTCACAAAATTAATTTTCGACAAAAAGCATCACGTGATCGGCGGTGCTGTCGTCGGTGTGAATGCAGGCGAACTTATTGGCGAAATCGCCTTGGCTATTGAAATGGGTTGTGATGTCGAAGATATTGCCTTGACGATTCACGCACATCCTACGTTGTCTGAATCCATTATGATGACCGCGGAAGTATTTGAGGGGACAGTGACGGATCTTTATATTCCTAGAAAAACTGTTGAGTGATTTGCCCGCTGTTTCCAATGCATCGGTTATAATGAACTTGTTGATCATTGTAACAAGGAGCGGGATATGAGGGTTTTATGGTGGGTGATAGGGCTGGGACTACTGCTCGTCGCCTGTAGCAAAACCCCTCAATATTCAGGCAGTTCTATTACTTTGCCCCCTCCACCAGATACAACCAATAAGAACGCCCAAGCCATTTATGCTGTATTGCCTGTGTATGCGAATGCGGCAAGATATGCTTGGAAACCCATTCAAACGACAACTCCCATGCGCCTGGGGCGTCATTACACCGAAGTACCTGAGATTCGTGATCGATTAATAACGTTAAACGACTTGCCAAAACTTGTGGCTTCTGCGAGCACGCTTTATGACGCGACCCTTGCGCAAGGTATCACGCGTTTTCAAATGATTAATGATCTTCCCGCCACAGGTCGTTTAGATCAAGACACGTTAACAGCATTAAATATTTCACCTGTGGCGCGTTATAACACCTTGTTGCACAGCATGCATCAATGGATGGAATACCCACAAGATTCAGGCAGTCGTTATATTTTAGTCAATATTCCCGCTTATCAATTACAGTTAGTTGAACATGGTTATGTGATGTGGAAATCACCAGTGATTGTTGGTCGCCCTACACGGCCGACACCCATGCTTTCTTCTAACATTGTCACCGTCGTATTTAATCCCACCTGGACTGTGCCCAAAACGATTTTATCACGTGATGTCATTCCGGGTATGCAAAAAAATCCTAATTATTTGCATGAACATTACGATATGCGTGTTTATGCAAATTGCGAGAAAGACGCGGCAGAAATTGATGCAAGCACGATTGATTGGCAAAACATGCGTTTAGCAAATTTTCCTTACTGTGTGCGTGCACCTGCAGGAGAGAAAAATCCATTGGGGCGGATAAAATTTATTTTTGGAAATAAGTACGATGTGTATTTGCATGATACCCCAGAGAAAAGCATATTTAACCTATCGAAGCGCGTGCGTAGTTCAGGTTGCATTCGTCTCGAGAATCCACAAATGTTGGTGCACTATTTCGGGTTCGATAATGATAATTTAAAACCAGAACTAGTTGTCCAGTATTTGTCGACATTGGATACCAAGCAAGTAGGCTTAAAAAACCCAATGCCAATTTATATTGTGTATATTTTAAATTGGGTGGATAGCCAGGGGCGCGTTATTTTTGGAAAAAATATTTATGAAAATGGTGTTGTGCCGCATCACTTAGAACCGACGACGCTGCAGGATTTATGAGAAAGATCCTTGCAGAACTCGAGTGCTGCAAGTGAATTAACAGCCGTCCCTGCCAGCAGAACCATGAACGTAGCGAGTGAATTAACAATGATCTCTGCTAACAGAACCACGAGTGAGGCGAGTGGATCAACTACCGCGTAGCCCACGCCTCAGTTTGCGGTCTCCAATTGCATGCTTGGTATCACGGGGGGTGCTTGATAGTTAAGTATCGCTTAAGCTTCAAAGCATATACTTGAGGTCATGCGCAAAGAAGAAATCAATACAGCCTTAGCTACATTGCTCGGGGTTCTCGGGCGTCGTGATGTTAGCAACCTGGATTGGAAGAAGGTTGTGGGTATACTTCATCATCTTGTTCAAAAAGATGATAAGAGCGGTCTACAAATTTTTTTTAATTCAATAAGAGAAATAATGCCAGGTCAAGCAGAAAAGGCTGACTATGAAATCATTGCTTTTCTTTTTGGCTCCATGGTTAACGTCAATAATGAAGCATTATTACCTAAAAATGAAGTACAGCGGAAGTTAAAAGCAGCGGGTTTGACTTGCAAAATTCGTGACTATGTTGTGTCATCATTAATCACGGCGTCACAGAATAGCAATAAATCAAGTTACCGGCTGCTTAGAGAAACAGATCCCCATCATTTTTTAGGTTGCCTGCTGGATACGAGTTTTGAGTTAACTACTTCATCTGATGCAAGAGAGAAGATCAACAGCGTGATTTTAGAAAATTGGCAAAAGGAGGCATCTCCTGGAGATATTGAAGGATTTGTAAGAAATTGCAGTATCACAGTAGCCCCAAACGAAAACCCTTGGGTTGCATTATGCCTGCACGGAACCATTCAAAACATGGAAGAGGCTGTCGCTAATTTATCAGCTGCGTGGAAACATCATACGCTCGTAGACCTAGGCCCGCCTTTACCGCTTGATCCTCCTTGTGGTTTTTACACGTTTGCACGCCACTTATATCTATCTGTTGAAAAAGACGAGCCCATGAAAACAGCAGCATGCGCTAATATACTGTTAGCACTACTACGAAATACCACTGAATCAGATGTGATTGCGATTCTTTCCTCTCGGGAAGTTTTATCAGGCGATTTTCAAGGCGCAACGGGTTTGCATTGGATCACTTTAGCGCTAAACTGGGCTGCTGAAAAAAACAATAAAGAGATTATTTCAGCCATCATACCAGTTCTTTTTGAAATTATTCAGAAATTATCCCCTGAAGATCTTTTTAAAGTGCTTTCTCAAGAAAGAAAAGCAGGCAATTATCAAGGCGCAACGGCTTTGCATTGGATCACTTTAGCGCTAAACTGGGCTGCTGAAAAAAACAATAAAGAGATTATTTCAGCCATCATACCAGTTCTTTTTGAAATTATTCGAAAATTATCCCCCGAAGATCTTTTTAAAGTGCTTTCTCAA
>Ga0155555_113_pt1 | contig 37330 bp, 33 predicted proteins | sample RifCSPhighO2_12_FD_107212 | JGI IMG/M metagenome (GOLD analysis project Ga0155555, IMG submission 107212) | Gammaproteobacteria bacterium RIFCSPHIGHO2_12_FULL_42_13 | reverse complement strand
GATCGGTATTTATGCTACCGAATATAGGATGCTTAACCAATCACTCCAATTTACAACGTGACTTCAATGTTCAAAACCCACCACCAAAATCTCTGTATGAACACTGGTCTGTTTTTAAAGAAATTATAAATAGTGAAGTGATTAACTGCAACTGGCGATCTTGTATAATTTTCTTTTCGGAAAAATGGATCAACAAACTTCACAATGATCCTAGCTGGTATAAGTTAAAATTATATTTACATGAATTAGCTTGGCATAATTTCGAATATGAAAGAAATCGCATTTATTATGATTTTGTATTTTCGGTCATTCAGAATAAACGGAATTTAAAACCTAACCCTTATTTAGCGGATACGGCTCGCCACTTATTTATGACAGCATTAGGAGCCGTGCCGGGTTACATACCCGCGGTAAACGATAATTTATTACCCGCCAGTTTATTACAAAAAATATTTATAGAGTCATATGGATTAAAAAAATACCATCCAGACATCATGCAGCCTTCGCATTTCACCCTAGAAAAAGATAAATATCCTATTTATTATTCATTACAAAATCCTTCCACGCTTATTTTCTCGCCTAAATCACGAAAAATCTCTAGCACCATATTTGAATTGCGCGAGCTGGAACATATAATGCGAATTTTTATATCTGAGCTATCTAAAGATAATGCATTATGTTCTGATACGATCATTAACACCATAGCCAAAACTGTCGATTTTGATTACTATCACAATAAAGCAGATCGCCACAGAGTCATTAGATCGTCATCTGAAATTGCCAAAGCAGATAAAAGATTTAATATCACTGATTCAAGAAATAAGTCGCCTACAACACACTTTGCCAGCGACTCACCGTTCGTAAGAGGTTGCATAAGTATTAAAAGTAAAAATTAGATGCATTTTCTGTAATAGCAGCATGCCAACAGTGAAAATATACCAATTACACCGCAGCCAAACCACACTCCATTGCCACCTAAATATTGAAAGGTATAACCTCCAATAGCAGGGCCAATAACGCGGCTACAAGCATAAACAACTCGATACATACCAAGACTGCTTCCTCGCTTGTTTTGATGTCCACTATGATAGCAAATGAACTGTGCCATAGAAAAAAATAACATCTCACCGGTGGTATAGATAAAACAAGAGAGTATTGCAAGTGGAAATATGAATGAGAAGCTTAGCATAAACATACCGAAACCTAGCATAAATGCGCCAACTCCAGCCATGATAAGCTTATTGTAAGGTTGAAAAACATTTACTATGGGCGCTTGAAATAAAACGACTAGAAAACAATTAAGTGCATATAAAAAACCCACCCCTTGCATACCATATTTGGGAAAGGTTTCTTTGATATACAATGAATAAGTAGTATTCATTTGAAAAATGATCAACCCAACTAGGAATACACAAACTAATATTAAGTAAAATACATTGTTACTAATACCGAACTTGGCTGCTTGTACTTTGTCGTGTGATTTTTCTGTATTTTCAACATGGGAGTATGTTTTTTTATTTCCCGAATTATTTAAATACGAAAAGTAGATAGCCGATAAAAAGATACACCCGGCAGAAACATTGAGAATGTTACGAAAACTGTAACTAGCTAATACACCAATAATAACAGCTGACAGTCCTGAGCCTAAATTAGAAGCTACATTTAATATATTTATTACCTTTAATCTTGCATTTTCGTCATCCCCACATAACCCTAAAACCCATAGATGATTGGACGTGATAAAAGCGTAACTAGCTACGCCCATAAAAAATAAATCTATTATGATTAAATTAACGGAGTGCAGTTTCAATAAAATCACCATGGCCAACCCTTGAAGCACAAGACTGCCGATCGAAACAAGTCCAGAACCTATCTCATCTGATAGTTTGCCTCCTAGAAATCCACCAAGTATTGTGCCTAACCCATAAAACGAAATAATAATACTAGCAATGGCAATATTAATATTTAATTCACTGATAAAATATAGAGGTAGAAAATAATAAACACCGACAAATACAGACTCGATAAAATTTAATAGCATCCCTTGCCAACAAGCCTTTTTCAACCCTCTATAACTAGATATATAGCCCTTAATAAAAGATAAAACATATTCTGTCATTATTCTAATCCTGCTCTTTCATTGTATTACATAATTTTATTGTATATCAGTAATATTGGTATGTAGCGCCTCGAACATTGATCTATCAAATAAGGCTTTTTCTCTAGGTGGGACATATAAGGTGGTAATTTGTGACACTTGCGCCTGGGCCAACAATTCTAGATGCACTTTAGTTATTCGGGGATCGAGATGGGGGTATTGTGACGCTTCATACAAAATAACTTCGTGATCAAGAGTATAATATTTTTTAAGATAATCAAGCAATACATTTAGTCCATTCTGATTAGAGCCTACAGCGTGACCTAAAATTCCAATACAGCTTATCTGCCATAGAATTAAATGTCCGCCTGGATCAAAACGTCGCTTATGAACTAGAAAGTCTGTAGCTTCAAATGAGTGACAACCACTGGAACCAGGATCTATTAATAAATCTGCAAACAAACAGTCCTCTGCAGAAATAGCAGGCAACGCCTTTGCATAATATCCTTGCTTTCTGGCCTCAATAACGGCGTCTAAAGCTGGTTGTGCAAACACCGTTGGGTGTCCATATAATACAACACATACATGTAGATTTTGGCGGAGAACAGCTAATATATATTCTGTTATTGCTCTGTAACAATCAATGCGTAACGAATGCTTCGTATATAGGTCATCCAATGATTCAGCACGAGGATTAACTTTACTGATCCACTCCTTCATTACCGGCTCATTAACTAAATAAAGAACCTTATCAGATTGCTCTATATATACTTTAGCTTCATTGGTTAGATGAGAAATAAGCTTAATACCTAAACCAACTACAATAAGTGAGGCGTTATTCATTTTCATTCTGATTTAATTAATGTAACCCTGTGAAAATCATCATTAAACTGGACAACCTTAGTGGTGTTGGCCAGATAGGCCTCATCTCCTAGTTGCTCTCTTAGAAGTGAAAAATCATTCTTGAGAAAATTCTGCTTTATCTCCTCAGGCTGTCCATTGATTAAGTCACGAACCTCTTCTCGATGATGAGCGTAGCCTGCAACTTGTTCGAAAAATGTAATCGTATCCATGCGAGCCTCCCCTAATTGATTAGCTTAATCCTATACCAGATATGCTGTAGTAAAAATGAGCTTGTAATTGTGGTCAACTATTGCACTATGATTTTATCAGGCGAAAATTTTATAATTCTACTACTGCCGACATGCGGAATCAAACTATGCGCCTACTAACTGCGAAACGGTTCGACCCTATTAAGTTCATTTTAAAATCAATGCATTAGCCCGTTAGATTAGCTGTAACAAAACCTACTGCAACTTACCTCAGCACTCCACAAAAACGTGACAGTTGAGAATAATAGCTTACTACCAATAAAAAACAATAAGAATTCATAACATGAGATTTCATAACGATATAAATAAGGCTAAAATTGGACCGCACATATGTATTGGCTATATGATGGATAAAGCTATTCATCACATGGGCGCTACACCTAGCCCAGGGAATATAACTCACCTTAACACTTTTAGATACTAGAATTATATGATAACCCAACGATCCTCGACTGCGGATAAAATTGCCATCTTTCGCTCCCTTTTTCGAGGTCGTGAAGACGTCTACCCACGTCGATTTGAGAGCCATAAAACTAATAAATCAGGTTATGCACCTGCTTGTGGCAATGAGTGGGTTCGAGCGATATGTGAAAAACCCAGGATTAAATGCATAGATTGCCAATATCGCCGTTTTTTACCTGTGACTGACGAAATTATTCAATGGCACCTGCTAGGAATGGATAGTCATGGGCGTGATTTTGTTATGGGCATATACCCAATGCTATTAGATGAAACCTGCTTCTTCCTAGTGGCTGACTTTGATAAGACAACCTGGCAGGACGATGCTAGCGCCTTTCTAAAAACCTGTCACCAGATGAATTTACCCGCTGCATTAGAACGATCACGCTCAGGTAAAGGCGCCCACGTCTGGCTATTCTTTGCTGAGGCAATTTCCGCAAGCCTTGCGCGAAAGCTTGGGGCTCATATCTTAACTGAAACAATGGAGCGGCATCCTGATGTAGGCTTAGATTCTTATGACCGGTTTTTTCCAAACCAAGATACTTTGCCCAAAGGGGGCTTTGGAAATCTTATTGCTCTACCACTACAGAAAAAAGCACGTAGTACTGGCAACAGTGTTTTTATTGATGAGCATTTCATTGCCCATGAGGATCAATGGGAATATCTGGCACAGCTTCGCAAAATTGATCAGTCAGAAATTGACAATATTGTGCAGGCTGCAGATGCAAAGGGGCGCGTTATAGGCGTGCGATTTGATATTGCAGAAGAAGATAACTTCACACCGTGGAATAGATCCTCATCGCATCGCGAAGCAACGCCGATCAGTGGTGATTTACCAAAAAAAATAGAATTGATTATTGCTAATGAAATATATATTGATAAAAATGTTTTACCCGCCTCACTCAAAAACCGTTTAATCCGCCTGGCAGCCTTTCAAAATCCGGAGTTTTATAAAAAACAGGCGATGAGACTTCCTACTTATGACGAACCTCGCATTATAGGTTATGCTCACGATTACACAAATCATATCGGTCTGCCACGTGGCTGCATGGAAGAAATCGCCAAGCTACTTGCCGATTTGAAAATTAAATACACTATTCAGGACAAGCTAAACTCCGGACAGCCGTTAAAAACAAAGTTCACTGGAAAGTTACGACCAGGGCAAGATGATGCAGCTACAACCATGCTGAAAACAGACGTTGGCGTACTATCAGCAACGACCGCTTTTGGGAAAACAGTTGTCGCAGCCTGGCTCATTGAGAAACGCCAAGTTAATACTTTAATCCTAGTACACCGCAAACAATTACAGGAACAGTGGGTTGAACGACTACTAACCTTTCTTGATTTACCAAGAGATGCAATCGGGAGAATTGGAGCCGGACACAAAAAACCAACTGGACTAATCGACGTCGCACTGATACAAAGCGTTATACGTAAAGATATTGTTAATGACCTCGTTGCTCAATATGGACATCTAATTATAGATGAATGCCATCATTTACCAGCCGACAGTTTTGAAAAAGTAATCTGCCAAGCTAATGCCAGATATATCACGGGCTTATCTGCTACTGTTGCACGTAAAGATGGTCGTCACCCCGTCATCACCATGCGTTGCGGCCCAGTACGATACCAAGTCAATGCCAAGGAACAAGCTGCATTACACCCATTTGGACATTCTGTTTTAGTTCAACCCACTAACTTTCGCCCTGATAAACCAATTAATGATGACCTTAGGATACAATTCCAAGATCTTTATGGCGAATTAATAGCAGATTCAGAACGCAATCTTCTGATTTCTAGAGATATTATTGTATCTGTACAAAATAATCGATCGCCAATTGTACTGACAGAGCGAAATGAGCACTTGGATAATTTGTTTCAACTCTTAGCACCTCATATTACACATGTCATCATACTTCGCGGTGGCATGAGTGTTAAAAAAATCAAAAATGCACTCCATCATATAAAAGATATCCCCGAGAATGAAGGCCGCGTTTTGCTGGCAACAGGTCGTTTTATCGGAGAAGGGTTTGATGATGCGCGCCTAGACACCTTGTTTCTAACACTTCCAGTCTCTTGGCGAGGCACCATTGCGCAATATGTAGGTAGACTTCACCGCTTACACGATCGCAAGAAGGAGGTACAAGTGTATGACTATGCAGACCTCAATGTACCCATGTTAGAACGTATGTTTAACCGACGTTGCCGAGCCTATGAAGCGATAGGATATAAAATTTTTCTTCCTGCTAGCGCCTCTCCTGGTTGGCCTTCTGATGTTCCACTACCCGTGGACCCGAAGTGGAAGGCAGATTATGCTTCGACAGTTAAACGATTAATTCGCGATGGTGTTGATCGTCCATTAGCAAAATTGTTCGTTAGTGTCGCTTCAATAAAAATATTAGGGAAAGAAGGTATTGATGTTGCACGCAGCGCAACCGAAGCCTTCCTTTACCATCGTCTTGAGAGCCTACCCCAAACAGCCGGCCTCTTTCGTCTAAATGTTGAACTATCCATTCCCTTTGATGGCCTAGGTCGTATGGAAGTTGATTTACTCTGTACTAATCCGCGCATTGCCATTGAGATTGACGGCATGCAACATCTAGGCGACATAGCTGCATATCGACGCGATCGAAGAAAAGATGCTCTACTTCAGGAAAATGACTATATGATACTAAGATTTCTAGCTGAGGATGTTGGTAAGCATCTTAATGAGATTCTAGATTCTATTCTTCGTACCGTGTCCAGGAGTGACGCCTTAAAGTAGAGACAATCATTTAAACCGCACAGGCACTTCAAGGTAGAATAAACACCAACAAAATAAAGGAACTTACAATATAATGAATATTAAAAAACTAAAGGATCTAATTCAGCAAGGCGAATCTAGCACATTAGAATTCAAAAAATCGACTGGGCAATTATCTTCAGCCACCGAAACAGTATGTGCTTTTTTAAATGGCGATGGTGGAGTTGTTTTAATTGGCGTTACCAATAATGGTGATATCCTCGGCCAAGATGTGACAGACAATACTAGAAAGGAAATCGCACGGGAGATACATAAAATTGAACCATCAGCACAAATAGAAGTTCAATACATCCCTATTGAAAAAAGCAAGCACGTTATTGCTATTACGGCGACGCCAAACGATCATATGCCATACGTTTATGATGGGCGTCCTTTTCAACGCAATCAATCAACAACTAGCAAGATGTCGCAACACCGCTACGAACAATTTCTTGTTAAGCGCGGACAATTGAATTATTCATGGGAAGATTATTTAACTGATTATACAATTGACTCATTAGACCAAGAAGAAATACATCGCACCATAACAGATGGGATACGCGAAAATCGTATTCCAGCCAGTGCAGCGGGTGATATCCCAATAGAAATACTGAACCGTCTAAAATTGCTTGCTGATGGCAAGTTAAAACAAGCTGCTATTGTGCTTTATGCCAAGGAAGAACTAGCTGATTTTCCACAATGCATGATTAGAATGGCTAGATTCCGAGGTCTAGATAAACTCGGAGATTTTATTGATAATCAATTAAAATATGGAAATGCTTTCTACCTATTAAAAGAAGCTGACGCTTTCTTACAAAGACATTTACCCATCGCTAGCTTTTTTAAAGCTAACCAATTTAAACGAATCGACAAGCCCATACTACCTGTACTGGCTGTTCGCGAGGCATTAATCAATGCGCTATGCCATAGAGACTATAGCAATCGATCCGCCTCTATTGCACTGGCAATCTATGACGATCGACTAGAGATATGGAACAACGGCACTCTGCCAGACAAAATAACCTTAGCCGATTTAAAACGCCCACATGATTCATTGCCCAGAAATAAACTTATTGCCAAGGTGTTTCATGCAAGAGGGTTAATTGAACGATGGGGTACTGGTACTAATAAAATGATCGACCTTTGTAAAAAAGAGGGAGACCCTGAGCCAGAATTTTCAGAATACACTGGTGGACTGTCTGTTATCTTTAAATTTAAAGAACCTATTGGGACAACTCGACAACCTATCACACCTCTACCACCACTGACTAATAGGCAGAAAACCATCCTAGCTATTATTGAGAGCAGTGACGAATTAGTTCAAATTCAAAAAATCATGAAAGAACTAGAAAACCCACCGTCTCAACGCATGGTGCAAATCGACTTGAATTATCTCAAAACACAAGGACTAATTGAACAGATTGGGAAAGGAAGAAATACATTGTGGGCAAAAAAACCTCGCTGACTATAAATACGTTAATTAGATCATTTCGCGATCATTTCGCGATCATTTCGCGATCATTTCGCGATTATAGAGTTAGAGTGCTCTGCTCATAGGCAAAGTGCCCCATTAAATGGGAAAGACCCCATTTTGCACTTCAATTGCACTCCATATTTTTTACTTAAGATGGGAATTTTTTCCATATCGCTGTATCTAATTGATTATTATCCATTTACTACTGCCGACGCGCGGAATCGAACCGCGGACCTACTGATTACGAATCAGTTGCTCTACCAACTGAGCTACGTCGGCGTAAGATAATGGATACGAGGCCGGTAAGTATAATGAAAGCTAGGAGGAGAAGAAAGACCCAGTTCCGCATTTTTTGGCTTTTTAGTCATTATCATACATCTACTCTTATGCCCTACGAATCATAGGCTTTCTGTGCAATAAAAAACCACCAACTGAATATAGCTAATGAATACAGGTTTACATCAGAACATTTCCCCAAACCCTGATTATACTGGACTAATAATAACCGTCTCAAGCCAGGGAGGATACTCATATGGCGCAAGAAATAAAAACAACATCATGGGGGAGTCGCGTCATAGGTGCGCTTTGGGGTATTTTGCTAGGTATAGCTTTAATCGTAGGTTCTTTTATTTTAGTATTCTGGAATGAAGGACATAGCCTGCATTCAGCACAGTCACTGCAGCAAACACTGCATGTATTAGTTACCGTACCTAATGCACCCATTGATCCGAAAAATAATCTTAAAGTGGTATACTTTAATGGTTTAGCTACAACTCAAGATGTTTTGAAAGAACCACTATTTAATGTATCCGAAACAGCTATCAAACTGGAACGTAAAGTGGAAATGTATCAGTGGCAGCAAAATACTAAAACCAAAACTGAAAAAAACGCGGGCGGCTCAGAGACAGAAGTAACAACCTACACCTATAGCGCAATATGGTCCACCAACTTAATTAACAGCTCTGAGTTTAAAGATCAAACCGGTCATCAAAATCCAACTCATATGCCGTTGCAGTCTACAACACACTATGCTCCTAGTGTTACCGTTGGAGACTACTCATTGCCTGCAGAACTTATTAAACAAATTGACAATGCTACTAATGTGGATCTATCGAAAGCCGATGTTACTACGTTGCAAGCAAAATTCAATAAAGCCGTCCAAATGGATGGCAATGATTTATATGTTGGAACAAGCCCACAATCCCCCACAATTGGTGATTTAAGAATTAGCATGTCCGTGGTTTTGCCGCAAACAGTCAGTATTATCGCCCAACAATTCGAAAAAACTTTGCAAGCTTACATGGCTCCAGCAGGAGAGTCAGTGATACTGTTGGAGATGGGCCAACAAACTCCGCAACACATGATACAACTTGAAGAATCAAAAAACACCACGATGACCTGGTTACTCCGCGGAGTCTCATTACTAATGATGGTTATTGGCATTGCATTATTGATGCAACCCGTCGTTATACTAGCCGATGTCATCCCATTTTTTGGCAGTATTGTTGGGTTTGGAACAGGCCTGATAGCCTTCACGTGCGGATTAAGCTTGTGGGCTGTAGCGACAGCTATCGCCTGGTTCACCATGAGACCTTTCTGGGCAATTGGGTTGATCGTTATAATTATTGCAGTTTGCTATCTACTTTTTCTCTTAAAAAAGAAAAAAGCAACCTAAACATATTCAAAATAGTTTGGGTGAGATAGTAACATCCCACCCGCAATTGAATTTTATTTCAAACGATAGTCTATCGTAGTTACTAATCTCACTTTTTTATCAATAGACCCAAGTGCGCTTTGGTTGCTATTCCAATCAGCACTCATGGTACTCGTATCTGTACTCATAATCTGAAATACCCCTTGAGTCGCATGTTGAATGCCACCCAATTTGGTGCCTGAGTCTTTGGCAAATTGCTCAGCTACTAGACGAGCACTGCGCGTCGTTTCTGCTAACATCTCTGGCCTTATATCATCCAACTTAGTGAAGTAATAGCTCGGATTAGGGCTCAGTGTAACGCCATCAAATGAGAGGGATAAGCCCTGTTGTAATAAAACCCCAGTCAAACGGCTGACTCGTTGGATTACCTCTACTCGTGCCGAGCGCACACGGATACCACTAGTGACCACATAACGAGGCGCTGGCGATCCTGAGGTTGCGCCTGAGGATGAGTAAACATTAGCTAATCTATCCTCTACTTTCACTGGTTGCAAAATTAACTCTAGATCTGTAAATCCATTTTGTTTCAGGAAGCCCACTACGACTATTTGGTCACGCTGTAGATTTTTATTGATATCTACCAAGTTATCACCAATCTCCCGGTAATTAATCTCCCACACACCTAAGTCCGACTTTACATCACGCTCAGCTAGACCTTTCACTGTCACAGTGCGATTGAGAACTCGGGCTAAAAATAGCGATTTTCCTACGCAGTATCCTGCGCCAAAAATACCTAACCCAATAATAAGTGCGCAGATCAATGGGATCCATTTATTATTTTGCATGCGGTTTACCTCGGAATGAGTAAAAGAAATGTTGCAACGCGTCTAAAATTATTATACTTTTCGCGTTCCTGCAATATTCTTTTATTACTTTTCTTTTAAATTCTTTTTTCACACCCCTTCTCTGCCGCCCCCCCTATCTGTCATTCCCAGCCTCGCGGGCATGACAGATAGGGGGGGCAGCAGAGTGAGAATAAACTGCCGAATTTAGGATAAAACAACAACCCACTTCATTGGAGAATCATTTATGAAACCTATCACCCTCTATTCAGGGTTTTCTCTCGTTGAGCTTATGATCGTCGTTGCCATTATTGGCATCTTATCAGTTGTTGCCATCCCGTCTTATCAAAATTACACCCAAAGGGCTCGATTTGCAGAGACACTGGTAGCCAGTGCGCCATTTAAAACAGCGGTCTCATTAGCACTACAGCAAGGAGTCTCTAGCACTGAACTACGTAACAATGAACATGGCATACCGCCCTCGCCTCCTGCTACTAAAAACTTAGCCAGCATCTTCATAGAAAATGGAATTATTACCGCTACGTCCACTAAAACTGCAGGAGACGCTACGTTAGTGTTAACACCCAATTCAGATGGGAGTCAGTGGTCTATCTCTGGGTCCTGTTTAAAATCTGGCTTATGCTCAGAGTAGTTCAAGTATTTTATGCATCCAACAATACAACTCATTGAATTAAATGGACTAGCTAGACACCTTGTTAATGATGGATTGCTTGATACAGTTTTAGCCCAGCAAACCATACAACAGGCAAGTCAAGCTTGCCTACCCTTAGTTAGCTACCTGGTGCAGCAACATATTTTATCTAGTGAAGCCATCTTTCAGAGCTGCGCGAAAAGCTTTTCTCTTCCCACCATTGATACTTACCCAAACAAACTTGCTAACGATCCAATAGCACTTAATCCTCAATTAATTCGCCATCATCATGCTTATCCATTACAACTAGTAGGGAGTGACTTGTATCTCGCTATCGCTGACCCTAGCAATCACGCGGCACTTGAAACCATTTCCTTCCACACCGGATGGAATATAAAACCCGTACTCATCCCTGAAGACAAGTTAAACTCCTTAATTGACGAGTACTGCAACAAAAACAGTATCCACCAACAATTTCAGCTTACCCTGCAAAGGCAAGACATTAGTGAAGACGAAATGGCTGTTCATGACAATACTGTCAATTATGATGAGCCTATTATCAAACTAGTCAACAGCGTCATTCAGCACGCCATTCAACTGTCAGCCTCTGATATCCATATTGAACCCTACGCTACATCTTATCGAATACGCCATCGACAAGATGGCATGCTGTGTAATACCGCCGAAATACAGCATCACCTAGCGTGCAGAGTAATCACCCGCCTAAAAGTCATGGCTAAATTAGACATCACTGAACGACGACTACCACAAGATGGGCGCATACAGTTAATTCAAGACAACAAACACACCATTGATCTACGCCTCAGCACCTGCCCGACATTACTTGGGGAAAAAGTGGTGTTACGAATTTTAAATCTCAATCACATTAATCTCGACATCAATAATCTTGGCTTTACCGATAGACAAAAAAACCTGTTTCTCACTAAAATTTCGCAACCACAAGGATTAATTCTTGTCACTGGCCCCACTGGAAGTGGTAAAACTATTACACTTTATTCTGCTCTACAGCGCTTAAATACCGTAGAAAAAAATATTTCTACCGTAGAGGATCCCGTAGAAATCCAATTACCCGGCCTTAACCAAATTCATGTTCATGCGAAAATTGGGCTAGGCTTTGCAACAGTATTACGCGCATTACTACGACAAGACCCTGACATCATTATGATAGGTGAAATACGTGACAACGAAACGGCAAGTATAGCCATCCAAGCAGCACAAACAGGACATCTCGTCCTATCTACTGTACATGCTAACAATGCAATAGAAACCATTATACGACTACAATCCATGGGCATAGCCCCACATAACTTAATCAGTGCTATTACTCTTATTATTGCTCAACGTTTAGTAAGAAAACTCTGCGCATATTGCAAAAAACCCACCACCAATGAACCGCTGAGCTTCCATCCACAGGGGTGCAGCCACTGCCGCCAAGGCTATCAGGGACGAATTGCACTTTTTGAACTACTCCCCATGACAGACAAAATCACCCACCTACTCCTATCACAAACGAGCCCCACTAGCATTTTCCGTGACGCCAAACAAGAAGGCTTTGAGTGCATGCAAGATATAGCTTCAGAAAAGGTAAAACAAGGAGTCACTAGTACAAGCGAGATCAATCGTGTTGTTGGAAACCCACTATGCAATCCCTACATTCCCTAATTCGCTCACTTAATAAAAACCAAAAAATCACCGCTCGAGAGATTCTCATGCTATATCAGCAGCTCAGCACTCTCTTGACCGCAGGCATTCCTCTCGTACAGTGCTGCCAAATTCTCCTCCAAGGCCAGGATAACTTAGCATTAAGTCATATGATCTCATCCATCAAAAGACAGCTGGAAATAGGTAAAAATCTTTCGCATGCCATGCAAAAATACCCGCATCACTTTGATGAAATGAGTTGTCAATTAATCCAAATAGGCGAACAAACAGGATCATTAGATACTAGCTTAAAAAGAATAGTACAATACAAAGAACAATCATTACAGTTAACCAATAAAATACAACAAGCCATCTTTTACCCGATGATAGTCACCAGTATCGCACTAATCATTACTACGATTATGATTCTCTGCGTAGTTCCTCAATTTGCCGAATTATTTCAAGGCCTCCACACCCGCATACCAGCTGCAACAATGGCTATTTTTGCTTTATCCTCCTTTCTGCGAAGCTATGGCTGGGTTTTACTCTCTATCATGTTAGCAGCTGTTTTTATCAGCTGGCGCAATAAAAAAAAGATCCAATTTACACTACAGCTACTTCTACCCCATCTCCCCATTATTAATACCATTACAAAAAAAATTATCTTAATCTATTTTTCACAAAACTTAACAATATTACTAACAGCCGGCGTTCCCATTGCAGATGCATTAACGCTACTCACTACTTGCACCCACTCATTCCTTAGCCCCTTGATTAGGCGAGTACAGCTAGAAGTCACGACGGGTAAACAATTATACCAAGCCATGCAAACGCAACGCTATTTTCCAGTCATGATGCTGCAGTTAATCAAAACAGGCGAGGAATCAGGAACATTGACTTTCATGTTGACAAAAATTGCTCACTTTTATCAGCTCGAGGTTGATCACTTTTTATATAAACTAGAACAATTATTGGAACCCTTGATTATGGTCGTACTTGGTGCTTTAATCGGTGGGTTAGTGATCGCTCTATATTTACCCATCTTCAACCTAGGGACAACAATTTAATGGACGTCACGTACTTTTTTGCTGTTAATCCAGATATTTTCCTTATTGTCGTGGCCGTCATTTCATTATTCGTTGGCAGTTTTCTCAACGTTATCATTTATCGCTTGCCACGCATGATTGAACAGAACTGGGGAGATGAGTGCCGCGTCTATCTTGGCTTAAAAGCACCTGAAGAGGGAAAAGAAAAGCTAAACCTCTGCCTACCATTCTCACATTGCCCCTCTTGCAAGCAAGGCATTAAGCCATGGCATAACATCCCCATTTTCAGTTATCTTTTTTTATTTGGCAAATGCGCCTATTGTAAAGCGCATATCTCATTGCGCTATCCTTTCGTTGAAATTCTCACCTGCTTAGCCTCTACTTACGTAGCATGGCGGTTTGGTATGTCTTGGCAAACCTGCGGTGCATTACTATTCACCTGGATTACAATTAGCTTGATTTTTATTGATATTGACTACCACATATTACCTGATCACTTGACCTTACTATTACTATGGCTAGGCTTGTTCCTCAGTATCTTTTCACTCTACACAAACAGTCATAATGCCATTATAGGCGCTATCCTCGGCTACTTAATCTTTGCCATTACTCAGTGGTTATTTGGACTGGTCACTGGAAAAATCGGTATGGGACAAGGAGATTTTAAATTTCTTGCCGCCATAGGGGCATTCCTAGGATGGCAAATGCTGCCATTCACCATCTTAATCTCTTCCCTCTGCGGAATCATTTTTGGCATTACCCACATGCTAATGAAACATCAGTATAAGAGTGTTCCCTTCCCTTTTGGGCCTTATCTTGGCATTTCTGGCTGGATTAGTCTCATGTGGGGCAATGAAATCTGGCACCTCTACCTACAAACTTTCGTTGCTTGATTATGCTAGTTATTGGCTTAACAGGTGGTATCGGCGCAGGCAAAACAACAGTAGCGCAGTTGTTTATTGAGCGTGGCATCACAGTTATAGACGCTGACCAAATTGCTCGCCAACTTACTGCACCAGGTCAACCAGCACTGCAACAAATAGTAAAGCATTTTGGATGTGAAGTGTTACTTGATAATGGTGCGCTAGATAGAAGTAAATTAAGAAAAATCATCTTTGATGACAAGCCAAGTCGCTTTTGGTTAGAGAAACTCCTCCATCCGCTAATTCGAGCTGAAATCCAACGATATGCGCATTCGTCCTCCAGCCCTTACTGTATTGCTATGATTCCTCTCTTGCTTGAGTCTGAGCCTAACCAGCTTATACAACGGATTCTAGTTGTTGATGCCTCTGAAGAACAACAAGTCAAACGCGTGCAACAGCGCGACCAAGCCTCCAGAACTACGGTTGAATCGATACTGAAAACACAGACTAGCAGAAACAAACGCCTTGCCGCCGCAGATGACATCATCATCAACAATGGCTCACTAAAAGAACTCATTCCACAGATAGAGAAATTACACCATTACTATTTAAAATTGAGTCAAAATATGCAGAAAAATCCTGACTAATAATACTACACCCTACGCCAGAGTCATGTTATTATTGGAAAATCATATAGCCATATTATTCGCCTCATGGATAACGAAATCACATATGAACAACCGCTGAACGAAGTGATTCGTGTATGTTTACGTCTCGAACAGTTATTCCAACAAATTGATCATGCCCTTGATGATCACTCAACTATCAGCACCAGGCACCTCGTAACACTCATCATTAACGCTTTACATCTACTAGATAGACCTGACTTAAAAGCAAAATTAGCCAAAGAATTAAGTCATCACCTAACAAATATTATGCGCTTAGAGCACACGCCCAATATTGACCGCACTGAGTGGCAAAAAATCATCGAGCAGCTAGACAATCTTAGCCGCTGCTTCATCGATAGCAGCGGCAAAATAGGGCGTGGATTGCGTGATATTGACTTAATGAATAACTTACGATTACATTTGGCCAGCCCCGGTGGCGGCTGTAGCTTTGATATCCCAATGTATCACTATTGGCTACATCAGTCTTCAGAAAAGCGCCAAGAAACGATTCAGGCATGGCTAGGGGAATTTGACCTGGTACGCACTGCAACTGAACTTCTCTTGAAACTAGTGCGTGATGGCGCCAAAGTTCAGTCTAAAATCGCGGTCCATGGCTTTTACCAAGAGTTACTGGATCCGCAGTTAAATCTACGCATGATCCGCGTCATGGTGACTCAAGACACTCCTGCCTTTCCCGAGATTAGCGTAAGCAGACATTTTTTGAGTATTCGTTTTTTTACACCAGACATTGAAAAAAAACCAGTGCAATATCCAGAAAGCATTCCATTCGAGTTAGCATACTGTAGCTCATAGGTACATCATGACCACCAATAAACCGCAAGCTCATTGCCCTACCTGCAATAAAATTGATACTTGGCATCAAGACAATCCATTTCGCCCGTTCTGCTCCGAGCGCTGCAAATTGATTGACCTAGGTGAATGGGCAAGTGATAGTCATCGCATACCAGGTGAACGTGCAAAACCAGGGGATAATTCCGAATCAGAAGATGAAAACTCTTAGCAACCCACCCCACATAAAGAGGCAGCAACTAACCGCTCAATAAGCTGATAATTGCCCTCAAGAATATGCATACGCTTAATCTCTCCAGGCAACACCCAGCGCAATTCTTGCCCTTCTCGACCTTGAGGCCGCCCTTGGTATTGCGTCACTTTCCATACATCCAAGAAAACTGTTTTATCTGGATAAGCATGCGTGCATTGCTGCCATGATTCCGCTACCAACACATTGATACCTAGTTCTTCTTTTAATTCACGCGCTAATGCTGCACGAGGATCCTCATCCAACTCTACCTTGCCCCCAGGAAACTCCCAATACCCTGCATAAGGCTTATCTGGCGGGCGCTGCGTGATTAACAACTTGCCCTCAGAATTAGCAAGAATACCCACTATTACGTGAATCAACTGAAGCTCCCATGACAATACTTAAATTTCTTACCAGAACCACAAGGGCACACTTCGTTACGACCTACTTTTTGCCCGGTACGAATAGGAATAATTTTTGCGGATAGCTCTTCAGCCACAGCCACTTCTTCCCCATGCAAAGCATCAACAGGAATGTGCTGATATTCCACTTTCATATTCAACGCTTCCCGCCGCTGCTCTTCTAGCTGTTCCACATCTTGCTCTGCCTTGACCTCGAACTTACTCAAAGTAGAAATCACTTGATAATTAATCTTATCAAGTAGCTCCGCGAACAACTCATAGGCTTCACGCTTATACTCTTGCTTTGGATTTTTTTGTGCATAGCCACGCAAATGAATACCTTGGCGGAGATAGTCCATCGCTGCTAAATGTTCGCGCCAACAGGTATCTAGTGTCTGCAACATGACAGCTTTTTCAAATTGATGCAACAACCCTGCCCCTATTTTTCCTTCCTTATTCTTGTAACCCTCATTAAACGCAAGATAAATACGTTCGCGCAAACGCTCTTCATACAAAGACTCTTCATCAGCCAACCAAGTTTGCAACGGCAACGATAAATGGAAATCAGCAGCAAGCTGGCGCTCTAAACTAGGAATATCCCATTGCTCTTCTAAACTTTGCGGTGGAATGAAAGAGTTAATTACTTTCTCAATCACCTCTTGACTTATTGCTGCAATCGTCTCGGCTATATCTTCAGCAGCTAATAATGCATCACGCTGATGATAAATAACTTTACGTTGCTCATTGGCTACGTCATCGTACTCTAATAATTGCTTACGTATATCAAAGTTATAAGCCTCCACTTTACGTTGGGCACTTTCAATACTTCGCGATAGCAAACGAGACTCAAGCGCCACACCTTTCTCCATGCCAATACGCTGCATAAGTGCATTAAGCCGCTCTCCACCAAAAATACGTAGCAAGTTATCGCCCAAAGAAAGATAGAAGCGTGATTTACCAGGATCACCTTGCCGACCTGAACGTCCGCGTAGCTGATTATCAATACGACGGGATTCATGCCGCTCGGTACCCAACACGTACAAGCCGCCCGCTTTTACTACTTCAGCATGGCGCTGTTGCCACGCTTTTCGTCGCTGCACAATTTCTTCTTCGCCAAGACTTTCTAAGCTTTTTAATTCCGCATCTAAATTACCACCCAATACAATATCCGTACCACGCCCCGCCATATTGGTCGCAATGGTCACCGCATGAGGTCTACCCGCCTCAGCAATAATTTGCGCTTCTTTTTCATGAAACTTCGCATTTAATACTTGATGCGTAATTTTTTCCCTATGTAGCAAGTTAGAGAGAAATTCAGAAGTTTCAATAGAAGTAGTACCAACCAAAATAGGCTGCCCAGTGGCATATGCTTTTTTTATATCTTCAACAATCGCAGTAAACTTTTCCTCGCTACTCATATACACTAAATCCGCATTATCAATGCGAACCATGTCTTTGTGTGTAGGAATAACTAACACTTCTAAACCGTAAATCTGTTGGAACTCATAAGCTTCTGTATCTGCCGTGCCAGTCATACCAGCCAGCTTATTATAAAGACGAAAATAATTTTGGAAGGTAATCGACGCTAAAGTCTGATTTTCTTGATTAATCTTAACACCTTCTTTTGCTTCAACTGCCTGATGTAAACCGTCAGACCAACGTCGTCCTGGCATACTACGACCAGTGTGCTCATCAACAATAACCACTTCACCATTCTGCACAATATATTCAATGTCTCGATGAAAAAGCGTATGCGCACGCAAGGCAGCATATAAGTGATGCATTAAAATAATATTGTTTGTATCGTACAGGCTTTCCCCCTCACCAATAAGAGCTGCTTTTGAGAATAATTCCTCTACGTGCTGATGACCATCTTCAGTGAGAAATGCCTGCTTCGACTTTTCATCTAAACTATAATCACCCGGGCCCTCTTTCACTTCCTGTTTTTTTAACTGAGGAATGATTTTGTTGATAGTCTGGTATAGCTCCGTGCTTTCCTCTCCCGCCCCAGAAATAATTAGTGGTGTTCTTGCTTCATCAATGAGGATTGAGTCTACCTCATCAACAATGGCGTAGAATGCTCCACGCTGCACCTTATCAGCCAGACTAAAAGCCATATTGTCACGCAGATAATCAAAACCAAATTCATTATTGGTGCCATAAGTAATATCCGTAGCATAAGCCTTTTGTTTGTGCTGAGGGAGCATATTAGACAAATTAACCCCTACTGTTAGCCCAAGAAATTCATATAGCGGCCCCATCCACTCAGCATCGCGCTTTGCTAGATAATCATTTACCGTAACGATATGCACACCTCTAGCAGGCAAAGCATTGAGATAAGCAGCCAACGTTGCCGCTAAGGTCTTCCCTTCACCCGTGCGCATTTCAGCAATATTACCCTGGTGCAACACCATGCCACCGATTAACTGCACATCAAAGTGACGCATTCCTAAAGCTCTCTTACCAGCTTCGCGTGCAACAGCAAAAGCTTCAGGCAATAAGCTATTTAGCGTTGCTCCAGCTTGAAGACGCTGACGAAACTCAAGCGTCTTACTCCGCAAAGCTTGGTCAGTTAAATTGATTAAGCCTGGCTCTAATGCGTTGATTTTCGCTACTTCTTTCCATAGACCACGCAGTACACGTTGATTACGACTACCTAAAACACGGGCAAAAATATGGCTTAACATAGCGCGTCACTTCTCATCAAAAATCCAAATTGGAACATTACCTTGTCTAGCAGAAAAGTCAAATATTTAGCTGCTAGGGGGTGCGATTGAAAGTGTAGGGTGGATTAGGCGCTTTTTGCCGTAATCCACCAAATATAAGCATTCATCGGTATGTTATTTGGTGGATTACGGCAAAAAGCGCCTAATCCACCCTACACTTTCAATCGCACCCCGCTGCTAGGCAAATCGAAACACATCCATCGCTTTGTCATTGTGAGGTTAATCTTGTAAGCTAGCACAATGACAACCACTTCCTGGCAACCAATTACTGAGCTATTACAAAAAGAACATACCACGTTACAAGGTATCATTAAAAAGCTACAGCAACTGCAAAAAGCCGATGCTTGGCTGAAAATTCATCTCGATAAAGCACTCGCCTCACGTTGTCGTGTTGCTAATTTGCGCGATAACTGCCTAGTATTAATCACCGAAAATGCCTCTATTTCAACCCAAATACGACTGCAGATGCCAGAGCTCATTGTGTTATGCCAAAAAAACTTAGACCTACAACATATTAAAACCATTCAATGCAAAATAAGAATCCCATCCCCAACAGCCCATCATACACAAAACACCAAACCACTAAGGGAAATGACTCTATCCTCAGCGGCGGCAAAGTGCATCACGGAAACAGCAAAATCAATACTAGACCCCAAGTTACGATCAATTATGGAAAAAATCGCTCAACAAGCAGGTAAGCGAGAAAAGTAATTTATCATCAAAAGTGTCGGCAAGAGAAGGGTGGAAGCGCTCTCCTCCTGCAGGATCTGAATCACGCTTCGTAAGCTAAAATCGAACGTGCATAAGAAATAGGAACTGAGTCCGCGCCTTCAAACGTTACCCATTCCCATGCTTTTTTATGAGCTAATAGCTTTCTAAGTAACTGATTATTTAAAGCATGGCCTGACTTGTACCCGTTGAAAGAACCTATCAAACTTGATCCTAATAGGTATAAATCCCCTACTGCATCTAAAATCTTGTGCTTAACGAACTCATCCTCGTAGCGCAGCCCTTCTTCATTTAGAATGCGAAAATCATCGATAGCAATCGCATTATTCATACTCGCACCAAGCGCCAAATTCATGGCTTGTAACTGTTCGAAATCAGACATAAAACCAAACGTTCGCGCGCGACTGACTTCTTTAACATAGGAAGTACTAGAGAAATCTAACGTTGCAGTAGGAGAGTGTAGATTAAACACAGGATGATCAAAATCAATAGTAAACGTCACCTTAAACCCCTCAAACGGCTCAAAACACGCCCACTTATCTCCATCTTGAACTTTGATTTTTTGTTTAATTCGAATAAAACGCTTAGGAACACTTTGCTCTTCAATGCCGGCTGATTGTATTAGAAACACAAACGGCCCTGCGCTGCCATCCATAATAGGAATTTCTGATGTAGTAACATCAACATACGCATTATCAATACCAAGTCCTGCAAAAGCGGACAACAAATGCTCTACGGTAGAAACACGAACATTATTCTTCACCAAAGAGGTAGACAGCGTCGTTTCGCCAACATATTCGGCTAGTGCCGGAATGATGACGACAGGATCTAAATCAATACGTTGAAATACAATACCTGTGTGTGGTGGGGCTGGTCGTAACGTAATCTCAGCTCTTTCACCGCTATGCAAAGTAACGCCTGTAGCTTTGATAGTAGTCTTAAGTGTTCTTTGTTTTATCATCCTGACTTCACTTTTTAAAGGGATAATGGCAAATTATATCATAACATGATGTTTTTTTGAAACAATCGATTAATACTAGTCATTAAGGGTCCACGCTTTCTTTGCGACGCAAAAAAGCAGGGATATCAAGATAGTCCATATCTGCTGAAGCCGTCTCTGAAATAGCAGGTCTCTGCATAGATGGTGCGCCCAAAGGAAGCGACATAGTTTGGCGACGCACTATAGTGGGCTTATCTAAATGGTGGTAATCATTAGCAGACTCTACTTTCATAGTATCGGCTGTTCTTGGCTCCAACACTTTACCCGTCTGCCCAGTTTGCTTCCTGCCCAACCCGGTGATAATCACTGTCACTCGCACTTCATCACGTAACTCAGGATCAATAACAGTTCCAACAACCACCGTAGCGCTGTCCGAAGTAATGCCTTTCACTACCTCACCGACCTCTTCAAACTCGCCGATCGATAAGTCTAACCCTGCAGTCAAATTAACCAGCACCCCTTTGGCTCCGGTTAAATCTACATCTTCCAACAAGGGACTGGCTATCGCCGCTTCTGCAGCAAGGCGCGCACGATTTTCACCCGACCCAACACCGGTACCCATCATTGCCATCCCCATCTCTGACATGACAGTACGCACATCGGCAAAGTCCACATTGATCAACCCAGGACGAGTAATTAACTCGGCGATCCCTTGTACTGCGCCACGCAGAACATCATTCGCGGCTTTAAATGCATTAATTAAAGTTACATTCTTGCCAAGCACACTCAGCAATTTATTGTTGGGAATAGTAATCAAAGAGTCTACATACTGACTTAAATTAGCTATGCCAATTTCAGCTGTCGCCATCCGTCCTTTCCCTTCAAAGGAAAATGGTTTAGTCGTCACGGCAACAGTTAGAATTCCTAATTCTTTTGCTACCTGCGCAAAAATCGGCGCAGCTCCAGTGCCCGTACCGCCACCCATGCCAGCAGCCAAGAACACCATATCGGCACCGCTTAACGCTGCCTTAATTTTTTCCCGATCTTCTTCTGCTGCACGACGTCCAACCTCTGGATTAGCTCCGGCTCCTAGTCCACGGGTAATATTCTCTCCCAGCTGAATAACACTGTTCGCAGAGGAATTACATAAAGCCTGTGAGTCCGTGTTAGCGCAGATAAACTCTACTCCCTCAATATTTCCAGCCATCATGTGTTGAATTGCATTACCACCACCGCCACCGATGCCTACTACCTTGATTACAGCATTTTGAGCATTATCTGCTAACTCAAAAACCATATGAAAAACTCCTATTAGAAATTACCTTGGAACCAACCCTTCATCTTTGACCATAACCCCTTAACACCTAACTGGTTTAATGACGTTTCACGCTGATCTTGTCGACAATGAACACCATACAATAACAAACCCACACCGGTAGAATAAATGGGATTATGAATCACATCCGCCAAACCAGTCACATGTTGCGGGACGCCCAATCTAATTGGCATTTTAAAAATTCGCTCGGCCAACTCAATGGCGCCCTCGACCTTTGAAGCACCTCCAGTTAAAACCATACCAGCAGAAATATAGTGCTCTAACCCACTACGTCGTAACTCCGCAGCAACCAGGGTAAATAACTCCTCATAACGCGCCTCTATCACTTCTGTTAAAGCACGGCGAGACAAATGCCGACTAATGCGCTCGCCCACCGACGGAATATCAATCATTTGATTACCGTCTACTATATCCTGAAGAGCACAACCATACTTAATCTTAATTTCTTCGGCATATCGGGTAGGAATGCGCAGCGCAATCGCGATATCATTGGTGACTTGATCGCCAGCTATGGGAATCACCGCAGTATAACGAATAGCTCCATTGGTAAAAATCGCAATATCAGTGGTGCCACCACCAATATCGATCATACAAACACCGAGATTTTTTTCATCTGCAGTTAAACTAGATTGACTAGAAGCAAATTGCTCTAAAACAATATCACAGGCGGAAAGACCACACCGTTTTAAGCATTTAACAATATTCTGCGCTGCACTCACCGCGCCTGTCACGATATGCACTTTAGCTTCGAGACGCACGCCAGACATACCGATAGGCTCACGTATGGCATCTTGACTATCAATGATAAATTCTTGTGGCAATACATGTAAAATCTTTTGATCCGCGGGAATAGCAACCGTCTTCGCTGCGTCTAATACTCTATCTATGTCACTTTGTGTGACCTCGCCATCACGAATGGCCACGATACCATGCGAGTTAATACTGCGAATATGACTACCAGCGATACCAGTATAGGCAGAGTAAATCTCACAGCCAGCCATTAGTTCAGCTTCTTCCACAGACCGTTGAATCGATTGGACAGTGGATTCAATGTTGACAACCACCCCCTTGCGCAAGCCTTCTGATGGATAAGAGCCCAGGCCTATAATATTTAACCCATTACCTGTGACTTCTCCGACTATCGTGACAACCTTAGATGTCCCGATATCGATGCCCACCATTAAGTCTCTAGTTGGCTTCTTTGCCATCGTCATTCATCCACATTAAGTTTTAACTGCTGTTTTCCAATGCACAGCAACCCCATAAGGATAACGTAAATCTACAAATTCCACATCTCCCGTACGATCCCCTATAATCCTGGGGTATACCCTTACAAATTGAGTTAATCGCGTCAAGAGATCTTTGTGATTAATTTTAACTGCAATGCCATTATCCAAAATTATCTTCCATGAAGAATAGGGCGTTAGTTCAAGATAAGCAATTTTAACATGCAATGACAACAAGATGCGATTCATTTCATCATAATACTGCAACATCTCGTTATGCATCCCATCAGGGCCGACAAACCGCGGAAGGTCAGGAAAAGTATTAGCAGTAGCTTGGAATAAGTCACCAGTCGTACTCAGCAAGCGGACATTATTCCATTTCGCAGCAGGACGCCTCTCAATAAGAGTAATATCCACGCGAGCAGGCCATACCCGCCTGACAAATACATCCGACACCCACGGCTCTTGCAATAATCGCTCGCGGATCAAATCAACATCAACAGTGAAAAAACCACGCTGCACCAAAGGGGTAAGAACTTGCTGCAATTCCTGAGATTGCAGATGCTCAATTCCATAAATACGGACGACGGCGATAGGAAAATAATCACTAATACTATTTTGATTGAAGAAAAAAATACCGCCAAATAACAAAATAACCAGCAATAACAGCTTTAAGGACTTCCCTAGATAATGCCACACTCCTTTTCCTAGCCTCATCCTGCAACCTTATGATTTGCCTATTATACAAACCTCTCTAATTAAAGAGACCCCCGTTTTTTCTTTTACAATAGCAGCAACCTCGGCAATTAATTCTTCAATTTGCGAAGCCAGCGCCCCTCCCTCGTTCAGGATGAAGTTTGCATGTTTTTCTGATACAGACGCACCGCCTAGCCTTTTGCCTTTTAGTCCGCATTGTTCAATTAAGCGCGCGGCAAAATGGTTAGGGGGATTGCGAAATACCGAACCACAATTTGCCGTTCCCGTGGGCTGTGAAGCGTTACGCTTCTCTAATAAGGTGCGTATCATAGCTAAAGAGTGCTCCTTATTTCCCTGCTGCAACTGAAACCAACCAGCAACAAACCACTCTCCAACAGGTCTCTGCACATCACGGTAAGCAATGGTAAAATCCGAAACCGGACGAATATTATGCTGTCCATTACGGTCAATCGTTTCAACACGGGACACATACTGCCACGTCTCGCCACCATTACAGCCCGCATTCATCGCTAGCGCTCCACCGACTGTGCCAGGTATACCGGCCATAAATTCTAGCCCAGTCAATTCATGCCGCGCTGTATATCGAGCAACTTGACCACATGACACGCCTGCTTCAGCACGAATTGCACGCTCTCCAACGAGTGACAGCTCATGCAGTGCACCTTGCGTAACAATCACCACCCCATCTAGACCACTATCGCGAATTAAGGTGTTACTGCCCAAGCCCAACCACATAAGTGGCATATCAGGAGGCAACTCTTGCAAGAACAAAGTAAGATCAGCTAAATCAGCAGGGATATATACATGATCTGCAGGACCCCCTACCCGCCAAGAAGTGTACTTAGCAAGCGGTTCTTTCGGTAGCAACTGGCCACGTAACAAGGGAGAAAATGAGTGAGTCATCGTTGTTCTACCCGTTTTAAATTATCTCAAGCAATGTCCCGTAATTGTGAAGCTGCTAATTTAGCCGCAATGGCACCAATATTTCCAGCGCCTTGCATGAGTAACACGTCACCATCTTGCAAAACTTTCTCTAGCATTGCTGGCAGTTGGTTACTCTGCGCGATAAAATGAGGATCTAGCTTTCCCAACTCATGAATCTTCCGCGCCAAAGCCACACCATCAGCCCCTTCAATAAATTTCTCTCCAGCGGAATATACATCAAGCAACACCAACACATCAGGCTGAGATAAAACTTTACAGAAATCCCCCAATAAATCCCGCGTACGAGTATAACGATGCGGCTGATATACCATCACTAAACGGCGGTCAGGCCAACTCTCTCGAACAGCTTGCAAGGTAACCTGAACTTCCCGTGGATGATGACCATAATCATCCACCAACGTTACGCTACCACCACACTGTAATGGCATATCACCATAAATTTGAAACCGCCGGCCAATACCAGCGAAATTCTGCAAAGCGTTGACAATAGCATGATCAGGAATTTTTAACTCTGATGCAACAGCAATGGCGGCCAAGGCATTGAGTACATTATGACGTCCAGGAAGATTTAGCGTCACCGCTAAAGGCGGTAACCCACGCGGACGTTCGGCAATAAATTGTGTCTGAGTACCTTTATGTAAATACTCTTTTACTCTAAAATCAGCCTCCTCTTGCAAGCCATAAGTCCACATAGGGCGAGAAACTTCAGACAAGACTTCCTGTACAACCGGATCATCGATACAAAGTACGGCCAATCCATAAAAAGGTAAGCGATGCAAAAACTCGACAAAGGTATTTCGCAACTTAGAAAAATCATTTTGGTAAGTGCTCATATGGTCTGCATCGATATTCGTCACTACCGAAATCATTGGTTTTAGATAGAGGAACGACGCATCACTTTCATCTGCTTCAGCAACCAGGTAATGACCTCGCCCTAAGCGTGCATTGCTACCCATGCTGTTAAGTCGTCCACCAATCACAAAAGTGGGATCTAATCCGGCCTCGGCAAGAATACTGGTAATCAAGCTGGTTGTCGTTGTTTTACCATGTGTTCCAGCCACCGCTATACCGTAACGAAAACGCATTAACTCGCCCAACATCTCCGCACGCGGCACAATAGGAATATGTGCTTTTTTAGCCGCAACAAACTCGGGATTACTCCAATCCACTGCAGATGAACGTACGATCACGTCCGCATGCTGGATGTGATGCGTGTCATGACCGTGGTATACCGTTGCACCTAATACGCGTAGCCATTGTGTCAATGCATTTTCCGCCACATCAGACCCCGATACAGAGTAGCCTTGACGCAACAACACTTCGGCGATACCCGCCATACCAACGCCACCAATACCGACAAAATGGACGTGCTTAATTCGCCCCATTTCAAACATCCAACTCAATGAGAAGCCTCCTTTAAAATACGAAAGATTTTCTCTACTACATCCTGACCACGCAATTGATAAGCCGCTTCTGCCATCATTAAGCGGCTCGCAGGATCTTGAGACAACTTTCTTGCTATATCTGCTAAATACGCTTCCGTTAACTGTGCCTGCGGAACCAGTAATGCCGCACCATGCTCTACCATAAAATGGGCATTGGCTGTTTGATGGTCATCGACCGCATGAGGATACGGAACCAAAATGGCCCCCACTCCCACCGCACAAAGCTCTGCAATAGTTAACGCACCTGCTCGGCATAATACCATATCTGCCCACGCATAAGCTTTATCCATTTCGCCAATAAATGGCACGATATCACCCTTCACTCCAGCTAACTCATAGGCTTTCTTTGTATCAGCAAAATGCTTCTCGCCCGCTTGATGATAAATCATCGGCCGCTCATTCGAGGCTAACAATGCAAACGCTCTAGGTACTATGTGATTTAAAGCCTGTGCCCCTAGACTACCACCCAAAACTAATAGGCGAAACGACCCCCTGCCCTCTACAGAGAAACGCACTCCAGGGGCGGGTAACTTAGTCAATTCACAACGCACAGGATTGCCTGTCAATACCACCTTAGACGATTCAGAAAATACCTGCGGAAAACCCTCTAACACTTTCCTTGATAGATAAGAAAGCACTCGATTAGTCAACCCAGCCTTAGCATTTTGTTCATGAATTATTAAAGGATATCGCAGTAGCCAGCTCGCTACACCACCAGGGCCACTAGCAAAGCCCCCCATACCAACCACCACTTGTGGCTTTAATTTCCGCAGCAAACACATTGACTGCCAAATAGCCACGATCAAACGCCACGGCGCCACAATTAGCGCTTTAATCCCCTTGCCACGCAGCCCTTTCACCCTAATGTAATACAAATCAAATCCAGCTTCGGGAACTAAACGCGCCTCAATACCACACTCAGTACCTAACCAAGAAACCTTAACGCCTTGATCACGCATATATCGAGCTAATGCTAACCCAGGAAAAACGTGCCCACCGGTACCACCAGCCATAATCAAAACAGATCGCAGCTCACTCATACTTGCAACCCTATCGATCGAAATCGATTTTCATGGTCAATTCGGAGGATCAATGCAATAACAACACAATTAATGATGACACTGCTTCCACCATAACTCATTAAAGGCAATGTCAGCCCTTTAGTAGGTAACAAGCCAGTATTAACACCAATACTAACGATAAATTGAATAGCAAGCCATAAACCAAGTCCGTAAGCCACTAACCCAGCGAAACCTCGGTTAAGCAGCTGCGCTTTGCGGCCAATAACAAAAATGCGCAATACCAGTAGCGAATATAGCCCAATCACCACCAGCACCCCTACCAAGCCCAGCTCTTCTGCTATCACTGCAAATAAAAAATCGGTGTGTGCTTCAGGCAGATAAAATAATTTTTGTATGCTATTTCCCAATCCCATACCAAACCAACCACCACGGCCAAATGCAATTAACGACTGAACAAGTTGATAACCGCTATCGAATGGGTTTGCCCAAGGATTCAAAAAACTGGTCAATCGAAGTAGCCGATATGGCGCAGAAATAGCAATTAAAGATAAAGCAATCGCAATCACGACGAATAGCAAGACAAAATGCCTAAGACTCATGCCAGCTAAAAACATCATTCCTAAAGCTGTAGACATAATTACCACTGTCGCACCAAAATCAGGTTCACGCAGTAATAAGACAGAAATGACAGCTAAAATTAGCATGGGTTTCAAGAAACCACTAAACTGTGATTGAATCTCTACATGGCGACGTATTAGGTAGCCGGCCATGTAGACAACCACAACAAACTTAGCCGCCTCTGATACTTGCAAGCCAAACAAGCCAAAACCAATCCAACGGGTGCTACCGTTTACCGTGCGTCCTATACCTGGAATCAACACCAAGGCCAATAGCAATACAACGGTAACCAAAAGAAAACCGCCCATTTTTTCCCAGATTGGTGTTTCTATTTGCACAACAAAACTACCTACTAAAACACCCACGGTAAGAAAAGCTAACTGACGATAAAGGTAATAGAAAGGTTGGTGCCACATGCGATCAGAAATAACAACGGAAGCAGAAGCCATCATAGTTAAACCAAGGCCTAAAATACACAATACAGTAATAACGAAAAACCTATCGTAAGGTGGTGGAGGTGCCATGACCCTGCGAGCTACCCTTGAGGAGAAGCGCGCAGAAGAACTCATGACTTCAACTCTTGAACTAACGCAGTAAACACCTCCCCGCGATGTTCATAATTTTTAAACATATCAAAACTAGCGCAAGCGGGAGACAATAGTACATAATCACCAGACATTGCCAACTGATCCGCCCTGTGTACTGCATCCTCCAAGCTAGTCGCGCGATGAACAGCAACGCGCGAACCAATTACATCGGCAAGTATGGGCGCAGCTTCACCAATCAGCACCATGGCCCGCACATACTTTTCAAGCGCGGGGAGCAAAAGACTAAAATCTGCATTCTTTCCAACCCCACCGGCGATAAGCACTAAACGACCTTGAATCTCACCGCCCAAACCCTCAATCGCTGCTAACGTTGCCCCTACATTTGTCCCTTTGGAATCATTAAACCAATTGACATTATTACGTTTACGAATTAACTGGCAACGATATGGCAAACCCTTAAACTCTCTCAACACTTTCAACATTGGCTCGAAAGCCTGCCCCGCACCATAACTAATCGCCAAAGCAGCCAAAGCATTAGCTTGATAATGACGTCCACTAAGCGGTAACTCACTCACAGGCAACAAAGGTACATCTTCAAAAGCTAGAAAAACACTTCTACCTTTGGTCAATAATCCAAAGGTATTTTTCCCTGGTTTTTCTAAGGTAAAATAAAGCTTACGCTGCTGATGAGCTTGCTTATAATCCGTCTGCAAATCATCTCGATTACAAACCGCCACCTTACAGTTATGATACACACGATGTTTAGCGGCGGTATACTCAGCTAAATCTTCATATCTATCCATATGATCTGGTGTGATGTTTAACACCGTCGCCACCGCAGGGGATAATGAGAAAGTGGTTTCTAATTGAAAACTAGATAACTCTAATACAAACAATTCAGGTGAAGATTCATGCGCCACCAAATCAAGTGCCGGCACACCTAAATTACCACCCACCTCAGTACGTATACCTGCTGCTTGTGCCATTTTTCCCACTAAAGTGGTGACCGTACTTTTTGCATTCGTACCTGTAATTGCAATCACCGGCACCTTTACAGCTCGAGCAAATAATTCTATATCGCCAATAATCGACTTGCCTTTTTGTAATTGACGCGCAATAGCAGGCTCTTTCAAAGAAAGACCGGGACTAATAATAATTTCAGTTGCCTCATCTAGTAACCCCTCATCTAACTTCCCGGTACTAATCTGTATTTCAGAATACTCTTTTTTAAGTTTTTCTAAATAAGGAGGCTGCAGGCGAGTATCAGTCACTGCCACCACATACCCCTGCTGCTGAAGGTAGCGCGCACAAGAAAACCCTGTTGCGCCCAAGCCCACTACCACACGCAATTCAGATGAATTATTTTTTAATGTCATAGGCACCCATTAACGCAATTTCAACGTAGCCAGCCCACACAGAACTAGTATAAAAGTAATAATCCAAAAACGTACAACCACTCGCGGCTCTGGCCAACCCTTTAATTCAAAATGATGGTGAATAGGCGCCATGCGAAAAATTCGCCGTCCAGTTAGCTTAAAAGAAGCAACTTGCAAAATAACCGAAATCGTCTCCAGCACAAAAATACCGCTCATGAAAAAGAAAATAATCTCTTGCCTCACAATCACTGCTACGATGCCTAGTGCAGCTCCTAAAGCTAGCGCACCCACATCTCCCATAAAAACCTGCGCAGGGTAAGCATTAAACCAAAGAAATCCTAAGCCTGCTCCAACAATAGCGCCGCAATAAACAACTAACTCACCTGCCCCTGGTATGTAGGGAATAGCTAAATAAGTAGCATGAAAAATATTTCCAGCAGCATAAGCAAATACACCAAGGGCTCCTGCCACCATGACCACAGGCATAATTGCCAGCCCATCTAATCCATCAGTTAAATTGACCGCATTACTAGAGCCAACAATCACAAAGTAAGTAAGAATAATAAAAAAAGGTCCCAGCGGTAACAAAACATTTTTAAAAAAAGGGAAAATCAATGTTGTTTCCCCGGGAAGCTTTGCTGACGTAAAAAGATAGAGAGCAGCACTCAACGCTAACAAAGATTGGTAAAATAACTTTCGCCGAGCAGATAAGCCCCGGCTATGCTTTAAAACCAACTTAAGATAATCATCTTGCAATCCTATCGCGCCAAATCCCATCGTCACTATTAATACTAGCCATATGTAACGATTGCTTAAATCTCCCCAAAAAATGGTGCTAATCGCAATAGCAACCAAGATCAAGACACCGCCCATCGTTGGCGTACCCGCCTTAGCTAAATGGCTTTGCGGGCCATCATCACGAACCACTTGACCAAAGTGCAACTTCTGCAAATGCCGAATTAATAGGGGACCCACCAACAACGCTATCAACAATGACGTCAACGTACTCAAAATAGCACGTAGTGTTATATATTGAAAAACATGAAAAAAATGAAAATATCGCGCAAGCCATTCGCCTAACCACACTAGCATTATTTATCTCCAATGATATATATAATCTACAACCATCGCGCTACCTGCTCTGCATCACTAAAATGAGTTTTCACATCGCCTACCTGTTGGTAAAGTTCTGCGCCCTTACCCGCAATTAATACCCAATCTCCACTGGCAGCTGATTCTATAATGTCTTGAATCGCTTTAGAACGATCAAGTTGCACTTGGACACGCTCTGGACAATTAAATCCCGGTAAAATATCGGCCAGGATATCCTCGGGCTTCTCATGGCGCGGATTATCATTGGTTACCACAATCCGATCTGCCCACTGCTCAGCAACCCTTGCCATTTGTGGTCGCTTACCACGGTCACGATCACCGCCACAGCCAAAAAGACAAAATAAGCGACCCTGGCAATGCGCGCGCAATGTCGCCAGTACTTTCTCTAATGCATCTGGCGTATGTGAATAGTCTACTACAACAGTAGGTTTTAGCCCTCCTCCTAATAACTGCATACGCCCAGCAACGGATTGCAAAGTAGATAATTGCTCTAATGCAGTAGCAAAAGGGATATCACACATACATAAAGCAGCTAACACTGCTAATGCATTACTCAAATTAAACTCACCGATGAGAGGTAGTGTTAACTTTCCCATCCCCCAAGGCGAATAGACAATGGCCTGTATACCCCCATCATTAAACACTATGCCATCCGTATAGAGATAGGGCACAGTGGGCGCTACTGGCTTTTTCAAACTATAAGCAAAAACAGGCTTTTCCCCTGCTAATAGCTCAATACAATGCATGCCTAAAGCATCATCCGCATTAATCACCACGCGATGGGTGGCTGGATTCGTCAAAAAACTTTGCTTGACCGCAGCATAGGCCTCCATACTGCCATGGTAATCCAAATGGTCACGCGTGAGGTTGGTAAAAATACCGATATCAAAATCAATATCCTTCACTCTGCCTTGAGCTATGCCATGGGAAGAAACTTCCATCGCAATCGCTTTAGCCCCTTTATTAACAAATTCGCGAAAATAATTCTGTAGACTAACAACATCAGGCGTAGTTAATAGTGCTGGTTGTAATTGATTGTGAAAGCCTATTCCGATCGTGCCAATAATGCCACAAGGTATATGTAGTTTTTGCAAAACAGAAGCAATAAAATGCGAACACGAAGTTTTACCATTCGTCCCTGTCACTCCGATAATACGTAGTGATTTAGCGGGGTAATGAAAAAACTTTGCGGCAATTTGAGTAAGCTTACCCTGCAACTGGGGAATAGCTATGACAGGAATTGGGTTGTCATCTTGCGTGGATTCCGCATCCTGTATCACTGCGCAAGCACCATTAGCAAAAGCCTGAGTAATATATTGCCGCCCATCCAATGTATGCCCTTGCGAAGCAATAAATAGGTAGCCCGACTTAACTAGACGACTATCTAACGATATGCCAGCAATATCCCTATCTATCTCCGCAGGGATAGTCAGTATATCTTGTAATAACACAGAAAGTCGTATCGTCATTAACTGTTAACCACTTCATTATCAGGTGAAATATCTAATGTTCGCAAAGTGCCTTCCATAATCCGTTGGAAAACTGGTCCAGAAACAAATCCCCCATAATACTGTTTACCTTGTGGATCATGAATGACCACAATAATAACAAGTCTAGGATCTGACGCAGGAGCGATGCCGGCAAAAGAAGAGGTATAACGATTTTTTTCATAGCCATGCGTACCCGTTACCCAGGATGTCCCCGTCTTACCGGCAACGTGATAACCCTCAACATGGATAGTCTGCGCCGTTCCCCCTTTAGCAAAAACCGACTCCATCATGACTAGCATTTGTTGAGCAACCTTGCTATCCAAAACGCGCTCCCCTTTAGGCTCTTCCTCGAGGCGCAGCAAAGACAGTGGCTTTTTAATTCCTGAATTAGCTAACACATTATATGCTTTAGCTAACTGCAGCGTGGTCACCGATACACCGTAACCAAAGCTTAAAGTTGCTAATCTAATAGGGCTCCAAACATTAGGTTTATACAGAACGCCATTTTGCTCACCTGGAAAATCGATAAAAGTCGCCTCGCCAAACCCAACCCTATGCAGCAAACTCCATAGTTGCTCAGGTGGCAAAGATAAAATAACCTTAGTCATACCCACATTACTGGAAATCTGCAATATTTGCGTTAGCGACAACACACCATGCCCACCATGCTCATCCCGCAACACAGTATGCCCAACACGCACCCATCCCGGCGACGTGTCTATCATTGAGTCTGGCGTGTATTTGCCACTCTCCAATGCACTTGCCAAGCTAAATGACTTAACCGTTGAACCAGGTTCAAAAATGTCGGTCACTGCACGATTCTTCATACCCTCATTAGCAACGAAAGGCCGGCGATTAGGATTAAACGAAGGGTAATTCACCATCGCCAATACTTCGCCAGTTTTTGCGTCTAAAACAATAGCGGAGCCAGAACGCGCTTTATTGGTAACGACGCCTTGCATTAACTCGCGATAGGCTAAATATTGAATTCGCCTATCTATACTGAGCGTAAGGTCATGTCCAGGTTTTTGTTCTTGTACTGTCCGTATATCATTAATAACATTACCTACTCTATCTTTAATTACCCACTTCTTGCCATTTTCTCCAGCTAGCCATGTGTTATATGCAAGCTCTAAGCCTTCTTGGCCATGGTCATCAATATTAGTAAAGCCAATCAGTTGCGCAGTCACTTCCCCTTCAGGATAAAAACGCCGATATTCCTGCTGAAAATACACGCCAGGTATACCTAGTGTTTTAATTTTAGCTGCAGCCTCAGGGGAGATATCACGCTTCAAATAAGCGAATTCTCGCCGTTTCTTTTGGTAGCGCAGCACTAAACTCTCAATATCACCCACTGAAATATTGAGATATTTACCCAGTATTGGCACTTGTTTTTGTGATGCAACAAAAGTTTGCGGGTTAACCCATACAGAATAAACTTCCGTACTAATGGCCAGAGGAAAGCCATTTCTATCAGAAATCATGCCACGAAATGCAGGCGCACCCACTAGACGTAGTGCACGCTGATCACCCTGCTGACGAAGAAACGGCTGATGAAAAATAATTAAATCGAATACTCGCCACGCTAACCCTGCGACAGCTATAGCCAGCAACACAACTACCAGGTAAAAACGCCAGGCAATAAAAGATGAATCAGATCTCTGTCTCACTCGCGAATAATCACCACAGATTTATGATCAGGTACCATCATGCCTAACTGTTCCTCAGCAATATGTTGGATACGAGCTTGCATGGTCCATACGCCTCGTTCCAATAATAACTGCCCCCACTGCACATGCATACGATCCCGATCTATGAAGTTATGTTGCAACGTCGCATGCAGCCTTCGCGTCTCTTGTGTAGTATAAATTATCCCTAATGCAGAGACCAACAAAGCAACCACCAAAATGACGAGCGTCATCTGCGCACGCGTGAGCAACAAAGAAGTAATAAAGTTTTTGGATAATATACCCTGATTTACCAATCGTGCGGCTGCGTTCATGATAGTTTCTCCGCTATTCGTAAAGTTGCACTTCTCGCCCTTGGATTCTTAGCAATTTCCTGCTCAGAAGATTTAATGAGGGCCCCAACACGCTTTAACCGAGGAGAAAATGGCTGCGGTTTAATGGGCAAATCAAAAGGAACATGATCCTCAAGCTCTCCTCGCTCATACTTCTGAATAAATTGCTTAACTTGGCGGTCTTCTAATGAGTGAAAACTAATCACAGCCAATCGACCACCTGGGGCCAGTGCATCAAACGCCTGCTGCAAGCCAGCTCTTAATTCCACAAGCTCTTGGTTAATATAGATGCGAATTGCTTGAAAGCTACGCGTTGCAGAATGCTTGCCTGGCTGATGCTTAGGGACCGCGCGTGCCACAATAGCCGCTAGTTGCTCAGTCGTAGTGATCTCACCCTGCTGGCGCGCATACACAATCGCTTTTGCAATCCGTCGGCTAAAACGTTCCTCACCATACAACCACAAAATATCCGCCAACTCTTTTTCATCAACCGTTGCCAACCAAGTCATGGCATCTTGCCCTTGAGAGATATCCATACGCATATCCAACTTTCCTTTCCGGCTAAAACTAAACCCTCGCTCTGGGTTATCCAACTGCGGCGAAGATACACCGAGATCCAGTAAAATACCATCCACCCGACCAAACACAGCAACTTGCTGCAGAACCAGCTGTAACTCGGCAAAAGATCGATGAAAAATAACAAACCGTTTATCTGTGGCAAAAAAATGGCGAGCATGAGTCACTGCCTCAGGATCTTTATCGAATGCATACAGCCGCCCTTGAGACCCCAATTGTTCCAGCACAGCTCGTGCATGCCCACCACGCCCAAAAGTACCATCAACATAAATTCCATCTGGTCGAATAGCCAAGCCAGCTACCGCCTCGTCTAACAAAACGGGGAGATGTTCATAAACTTTATCATTCATGCGACAAGCTACCATTAGCTACTCGCTCCTTCATAAAGATAAGTTCCTGACATCCTCAGGTAATTCTGATTCATTAGTGCCAGCCTCTTTCTCCAACCATTCATCACGGCGTGAACCCCAATGTGCTTCATCCCACAATTCAAATTTTTTACCTTGGCCGACTAACATAGCGCGCTTTTTCAACCCCGCATATTCACGTAGTAATGGCGGCAACAATATACGACCTTGGCCATCCATTTCAATTTCTGTTGCATGGCCAATTAATAAACGTTGAATGCGGCGCGTAGCAGGATTAAAGCTAGGTAAAGCGGCTAACTTACTTTCAATCTCTTCCCAAGCAGGTAAAGGATAAAGCAGTAAGCAACGCTCTTCAGTATCGATGGTTAAAATGACGGATCCACGACTTTCAAGAAGCAAACGATCACGGTAGCGAGTAGGCATGACCATCCTACCTTTAATGTCAATGTTGACTCCATTAACTCCGCGAAACATCGCTCACCTCTCCTTTGATACCACAAGGCTTCAGATGGCTTCTCCAAGGCTCCATTTGAACCGCCTTCCTCTAGCTCTTGTGGTAACTCAGAATATACCACATTTCTCCACAAAAAACCACTTTCCGCCACCAAAAACCACTTTCCACCATCAAAACTTGTCCCTGCATACCTTAAGGCCACCTCTAAAAATGGGTAGAAAATTAGCTAGAACGTCCCCTCTCCACCCGCGCCTTTTGCGGGAGGAGAGGGTGGGGGAGAGGCGGGCTTCAAATTTTCCTTAACCCCCCTGTGTCAGGGAAGAAGATTTGTTAATAAATGGTTATCGACTCATCTAACCGGGTTGTGATGGCGAGCGATGCTGATGCTCGTATTTTTCTCGAAATGTGGCATGGCTTGACGGTTCAAGCATTGCTAACACGCGGGTCAACTCATCTTCACTCTGAATCACGCGAATACATTTCTTTGCAAAGGCAAAACGATCTGCGCCAGGAGCCAGCTCATGTAGCACAATAACCAACGCATTTGCAAGTAGCACAATAGCCAACGCATCTGCAAATTGAGTCACGCTCGCATGTTTCTCTGCAAAGGCAAAACGATCTGCGCCAGGAGCCAGCTCACGTAGCACATGACCCAATTCAAACCCATTCTTAATCACGCCCGCATGCTTCTCTGCAAAGGCAAGACGATCTGCGCCAGATGCTAGCTCATACAGCACACCAGCCAAATCATCTCCAGTCTGAATCACGCCAATACATTTTTCTGCAAAGGCAATGCGATCTGCGTCAGATGCCAGTGCATTTAGCGCGTATCTTAAGTCATATGCGTTATGAATCACGTGCGCATGCTGCTCTGCAATAGCAAGCTGATCCGTTGTTAGCCGCATTAACAAACACACCAGCAGATC
>Ga0155555_112_pt5 | contig 45273 bp, 39 predicted proteins | sample RifCSPhighO2_12_FD_107212 | JGI IMG/M metagenome (GOLD analysis project Ga0155555, IMG submission 107212) | Gammaproteobacteria bacterium RIFCSPHIGHO2_12_FULL_42_13 | reverse complement strand
CAATTATATGTGATCTTTTTCTTAGTAGGTTTTTGTTGTGGCGCGCATCCTTTATGTTTCCCATTAGGTAAGGAAAACAATCCATTGCAGATTTCTGGTACTGCCATTGCAGTAACCAATATGTTAATTATGGCGGGTGGCGCCATTTTTCAACCTGTAGTGGGGAAATTATTGGATTTGCATACGACGAGTCCAATGGGTCCTAATGGGTTACCGTTGTATACAGCGAGTGATTATACTTTTGCTTTGAGTGTTATCCCGATTGGGGTAGCTATAGGCATCTTTCTCTCTTTCTTCCTAAAAGAAACCTATTGCCAATCGCAAACCAAAGAAGAAGATGAGCGTACCTTGGGCGGCATGATTCCTGCTAAGTTAATAATGAATCCAGAAACAGCCTAAAAATATCGTCTCCCTCTTATCTTACACCCATTCTTTAGGGCGAAGAAATACATCATACAACGCTGCCTCTGGCGTTCCAGGTTCAGGGTGCCAATTGTATCGCCATGAAACGAGCGGTGGTAAGGATACCAAGATGGATTCGGTGCGGCCACCTGATTGCAGACCGAATAAAGTGCCGCGATCATAGAGTAAGTTAAATTCCACATAACGTCCGCGGCGGTAGGCTTGGAAGTCACGTTCTCTTTTTCCAAATGGGTGTTGCTTGCGGCGTGTTATTATCGGTTGGTAGCCTAAAATAAAATGATCCCCTACGCTGCGCATGAATGCAAAACAGCGCTCAAATCCCCAGGCGTTTAAGTCATCAAAGAACAAACCGCCGATGCCGCGAGGTTCGTTACGATGTTTTAAGTAAAAGTAATCATCGCACCATTTTTTATAACGAGCATAGATATCTTCACCAAAAGGATCGCACGCGTGTTTCGCTGTTTGGTGCCAATGTATGCAGTCTTCAGTAAAGCCGTAGTAAGGTGTTAGGTCAAAGCCACCGCCAAACCACCATAGATGCTTGCCATTGGCGAGTTCTACCACAATAAATCGAACATTGGCATGGGTGGTAGGAATATAAGGGTTATAGGGATGAACAATGAGAGAAACGCCTAATGCCTGAAATGAAGCATTGGCTAGTTCTGGTCGTTTGCTGGTGGCTGCTTGTGGCAGCTGAGTACCGCGGACATGGGAAAAGTTAACACCCGCTTTTTCGATCAACGCATCACTGGTCAAAACTCGTGTAATCCCCCCTCCTTCCTCAGAATGCTGCCATTGTTCTTCGAGGAATTGAGCTTTGCCATCTTCCACGGCAAGAAAGTGACAGGCTCTGTTTTGTAAATCTAATAAATAGGTTTTTACAGATGCAACGGCCTGGGAAATAGTTAACTGTTCTGGTAACTCATGGTTGCTCATCGGCATCACTATGCTCTAACTCTAGCCAAAGTGCGTTCAATATAGCAAAACAGCAAGCGAATGATACTCCTAGGATCCATGAGAAATACCACATGTGAGTCTCCTTTTCATAATTTTAATATGCCGTATGTCTTTCTTCCTGCTTTTTCACAGTTTTATCGCTAATTTTACCACTGAACACCCGGTATACCCAGGTGGTATAGAGCAAAATAATAGGAATAAATACAATGCTCGCTACCAACATTAAGAACAGGGTCAGTTGTGAGGAGGAGGAGTCCCATACTAGCAAACTTGAAGATAAGTCAGTAGACGACGGAATAATAAATGGAAACATGCTGACTCCTACTGTGCTAATAACGCCAGCAATACTTAATCCGCTACAACAAAAGGCAAATTGGCTATTGCCCATGCGTGCGGTGAGGCAAGCAAGTAGCGCACCAAGAAAGCCAAGTGCGGGTGCTAGCATCGTGTACGGATATAGTTGGTAGTTGCTTAGCCATGCGCCGGTACTATTGATGACGGTTTTGTGCAATGGATTAGAATACCCATGAGTATCAATGGGGCTAATCACGACATAGCCTGGTAACTTATAGGCTACCCAGACTCCAGCCATGGCAAATAAAAAGATAAATAATAAAGCCATAGAGCGAGACCAAGATATCGCACGATCACGTAAGGGATTTTCTGTTTTTACGGCAAGATATAGTCCGCCATGCATGACTAACATAGCGACGCTAGTGATACCACACCACCAACTAAATGGCGAAAAAAGGTTATACAGAGAACCGGTATAAAAGAAGCGTAAGCTATTATCAAAATAGAAAGGTACGCCTTCTATTATATTTCCCATTAATAATCCAAAAATAATAGCAGGGGCAATACCGCCAACAAATACCATTTTATCCCAAGCTTGTCGCCAATGTGGGCTAGCTAGTTTGCTGCGGTATTTAAAACTGACTGGTCGGGAAATACCCATAGTAAGTAATAGCAGTAAGAATAAGAAGTAAAAGCCAGAAAAAGCGACGGCATAGACATACGGCCAGGCAGCAAATATGGCGCCGGCTCCTAAAATTATCCAAACTTGATTGCCCTCCCAAATGGGGCCAATACAGTTAAGAACAATCCGTTTTTCCACTTCATTGCGACTAACCAGTGGAAATAAAATGGCGGTGCCAAAATCAAAGCCGTCAGTCACGGCGAACCCTATCAATACCACACCGACTAATAACCACCAGATAATCCGTAACGTTTCTATGTCAGGCATCAATCGCTCCTTGTTGCAGGTTTACTGCCGATGGTTATTGTTGCGCTGTTCTTGTGTACTGAAATCTTCGGGGCGGAAAAGTGCGCCAGGCCCTAGTCGAATGTATTTAGTCATTAGAAAGAGTTCGATAATGGCTAACAACGTGTAAAACACAACGAAGCCAGCGATAGAAATCCAGATGTCATGTGAAGTCAGTGTCGAAGTAGCTAAGAAGGTGGGTAATTTACCTTCTACTACCCAGGGTTGCCGACCATATTCCGCAACAACCCAGCCGAGTTCTGCTGCTAGCCATGGTAAGGGCAGGCTGAAAAGAGATAGCCATAAAAACCATTTATGTTTCAGGATGCGCCGCCGGAGGGCAAGGTAGTAAGCCGTGGCGAAGAGCGCGATAAAGAAGAAGCCACAACCAGCCATAATTCTAAATGACCAGAATAATGGAAAGACATCTGGCACCGTATCCCAGGTAGCTTGTTCGATTTGTGCAGGGGTGGCGTCAGTCACTTTATCCGTGTAGCGTTTTAATAATAATCCATAACCCAGGTAATCTTGATTCGCATTTAAGATGGCTTCCGCATGCTTATCATGCGGATTTTTCTGTAAGACATTCAAAGCCGCATAGGCCAACATACCATTTTTGATATAACCGCGAGCTTCTTTGACTAAATCTAAAATACCATATACCGGTTGATTGGTAGAGCGTGTGGCAATCAAGCCTAATAGATAGGGTATTTTAATTGTATAGTTGGTAACGTGGTTTTGTTGATCAGGGAAACCAATTAAAGTTAGCGGCGCAGGAATTGACTCAGTTTCCCACATGCCTTCAATAGCAGCCACTTTCATTTTTTGGTTTAAGTCGGCCAGATAGCCGCTTTCATCACCCAGAACGACGACAGAGAGTGCCGAAGCGAGTCCAAAGGCAGCTGCTACGGTCATCGACCGTCGAGCGAAAGCGACATTAATGCCGCGCAGTAAAAAGTAGGCGCTAATGGATAATACAAACATGGATCCAGTGATATAGCCCGCGCTAATAGTATGTACAAATTTTGCTTGTGCCACTTCGTTAAATATAACCTCATAGAAACTGGTCAGTTCCATGCGCATAGTATGAAAATTGAAATGGGCACCGACTGGGTTTTGCATCCAACCATTGGCAATTAATATCCATAAAGCGGAAAGACTAGCGCCCAATGCAAGCAACCAAGTGACTATAAGATGTGCACCTTTGGATAATTTATCCCAGCCAAAAAAGAAAATGCCAATAAACGTGGCTTCAAGAAAAAAGGCCATTAAGCCTTCTAGTGCTAACGGTACGCCAAAAACATCGCCGACATATTGGGAATAATAAGCCCAGTTGGTACCAAATTGAAATTCCATTGTAATACCGGTCGCTACACCCATGGCCACATTAATACCAAATAGAATGCCCCAATATTGGGTCATGGTGCGCCAAATGGGGCGCTTGGTGATGAAATAAATAGTTTCCATCATGCCCAACATCATAGAGAGACCTAGGGTCAGGGGGACAAACAGGAAATGGTAGAGAGCTGTCATACCAAATTGAAAGCGTGAAAGTAGAACTACATCTGCTGCTGGTAGCATAGTGATAATTCCTAAAAGCCCATTCCAGGGTGCGATTGAAAGTGTAGGTTTTGGATTTTGCCTCAAAATCCAAAACCTACACTTGCAATCGCACCCCCCATTCCACGTTCTGTAGGAGAATAATTCAAACTAGGTATATAATACGCCACAAATTTTGCAGCGTAAATTTTTTTATAAAATAGACTGTGTATAAACCATCTAGAACACGGAGATAACAATGGCAACGTCGCTTGATTCTTTTAAAGCCCACTCTTCTTTACTAGTGAATGGGGTGACTTATGATTATTTTAGTTTAGTGAAGGCTGAGCAATCTGGGTTAAATGGCATTTCTCATCTGCCCTACTCGCTAAAAATTCTCTTAGAAAACTTAATGCGTTGCGAAGATGGTAAGACGGTTTATCAAGAAGATATGCAAGCGTTAGCTAATTGGCTAAAAACTAAAACATCTGACCGAGAAATAGCATTTCGTCCTGCTCGTGTTTTGATGCAAGACTTCACTGGGGTGCCTGCAGTAGTGGATTTAGCGGCGATGCGTGATGCTATTCAGAAAATGGGTGGCAATCCAGATGAAATTAACCCATTAACGCCGGTTGATCTGGTGATTGATCACTCTGTCCAAGTTGATTTTTATGGCAACAAAGAAGCATTAGCAGAAAATGCTGATTTAGAAATGGAACGGAATGGCGAACGATATGAGTTTTTAAGATGGGGTCAAACCGCGTTTCATAATTTCCGCGTTGTACCGCCGGATACAGGTATTTGTCATCAAGTTAATCTTGAGTTTTTGGCTAAAACTGTCTGGGCAGAAGAAAAAAATGGTCGCAATATGGCTTATCCTGACACCTTAGTGGGAACAGATAGCCATACGACGATGATTAATGGCTTAGGTGTATTAGGCTGGGGTGTGGGTGGTATTGAGGCGGAAGCAGCCATGTTGGGTCAGCCCATCTCTATGTTGATTCCTGAAGTGGTGGGTGTGCGTTTGCAAGGGAAGTTACGCGAAGGAGTCACGGCAACTGATCTTGTGCTTACACTCACGCAGAGGTTGCGTAAAAAAGGGGTGGTAGGCAAGTTTGTTGAGTATTTTGGCCCTGGGTTACAGGGATTGCCGCTTGCAGATCGCGCGACGGTTGCGAATATGGCTCCAGAATATGGTGCTACGTGCGGTTTCTTCCCAATTGATAAAATCACTATCGACTATTTACGTCTTACTGGTCGCGACGAACAAACGGTAGCCTTAGTAGAAGCTTATGCTAAAGCTCAGGGACTTTGGTGTGAGCCGCAACAGCAAGAGCCCATATTTACTGATATTCTGGAACTTGATTTATCCGCTGTTGAGCCTAGTATGGCAGGGCCAAAGCGACCGCAGGATCGACTATCCCCTGCTCAGCTAAAATCTGCTTTTGATATACTGCTTGCTGATAGCGGACGTACACAGGAAAAGGATCGGGCTTTTAAAGTGACTGATAAGCAAGACTTACATCATGGAGATGTTGTCATTGCGGCGATTACGAGCTGTACGAATACTTCCAACCCCAGTGTGTTAATGGCGGCAGGATTGGTGGCGAAAAAAGCGGTGGAGAAGGGATTAAAGCAGAAACCATGGGTTAAAACATCATTAGCTCCTGGGTCGCAAGTAGTCACACGCTATCTTGAGGCATCTGGGCTGCAAAAATATTTAGATGCAGTGGGATTTTCACTAGTTGGTTATGGTTGCACTACTTGTATTGGTAATTCAGGTCCGCTTGCAGAGCCAGTCGCGGCTACGATTACGAGTAATGATCTTATTGTTTCTGCAGTCTTATCAGGTAATCGCAATTTTGAAGGACGTATTCATCCATTAGTGAAAGCGAACTGGTTGGCCTCCCCTCCTCTCGTGGTCGCATTTGCTTTAGCTGGTACTACGCGCATTGATTTGCAGCAAGATGCAATTGGTCAAGATGCAGAAGGGCAGCCAGTTTATCTCAAAGATATTTGGCCAACGAATGCAGAGGTGGCGGCTGAAGTGCAAAAAATCACGAGCCAGATGTTTCATGATCAATATAGCCATGTCTTCCAAGGGAGTAAGATATGGGAGCAGATGAAGGTTCCGCAGGGCAAAACGTATACTTGGAAAGCGGACTCGACGTATATTCAGCACCCACCTTATTTTATTGATATGCAGCGTATTCCGCCTAAGCTGCATGATATTCGCGGAGCCCGAATTTTAGCATTATTGGGTGATAGTGTGACGACGGACCATATTTCGCCGGCGGGTTCAATTAAACCAGACAGCCCAGCAGGTCGTTATTTACAGTCTGAAGGGGTGGCAGTCAAAGACTTCAACTCGTTGGGTGCGCGCCGCGGTAATCATGAAGTCATGGTGCGCGGTACGTTTGCTAATATTCGTATTAAAAATGAAATGGTGCCTGGGATTGAAGGGGGAGTTACTCGTCACTTCCCAACTAATGAAACGCTGGCTATTTATGATGCGGCAATGCGTTATCAAAAAGAGCAGATTCCTTCAGTGGTGATTGCTGGGAAAGAATATGGTACCGGGTCCTCGCGGGATTGGGCCGCAAAAGGCCCTAAGTTATTAGGCGTACAAGCAGTCATTGCTGAAAGCTTTGAGCGTATTCACCGGTCTAATCTCATTGGCATGGGTATTTTACCATTACAATTTCAGGCAGGCGTGACACGTAAAACTTTGCAACTAACTGGCGTGGAGGTGATTGATTTCGTGGGAATAGCCGAAGCTATGCACCCTCGAGCTATGATTAAGGCCGTGATTTATTATGCAGATGGCACGCAAAAGACACTTGCTTTGCTTAGCCGAATTGACACGCTGAATGAGGTGGAATACTACCGTAACGGCGGTATTTTGCAGTACGTGTTGCGGAATAAAGTGGGGTAGCGTGTTAACTCTTAACACTTTCTTAACCCATTTTAGCGTGTTAACTCTTAACACTTTCTTAACCCATTTTATGGTATGTTATCTCATACTCTGACTGAGGCGGGATAATGTCCAGACATTCGCTGAATACCTTCGCGTTGACTTTGCTTATTACCGGTGCGATTGATAGTATCCGCAATTTGCCAGCCTCGGCATTATTTGGCAGCACGCTAATATTTTTCTTTATTCTTTCTGCCATCATTTTCTTAATTCCAGCGGCGTTGGTCTCCGCTGAGTTGGCTTCTAATATTCCTGAAAAGGGTGGCATTTACCACTGGGTTAAATTAGCTTTTGGAGAGAAGATTGCATTCCTTGCGACTTGGTTACAGTGGATTAATACCATTGCGTGGTTCCCGACGATTCTTTCTTTTATTGCTGGTACTGCAGCTTATCTAATCGACCCTGCTTTGGCGCAAAACAAATATTATTTGGTGAGTGTGATTCTCATCGTCTTCTGGTCGCTGACACTGGTTAGTTTAAAAGGCGTGCATATCTCGTCACGTTTTGCTAGTTTTTGCGCGATGATTGGCTTTGTGATTCCTATTGTCTTTATTTTGGCATTGCTATTTATTTGGTTGTTAGCAGGTAAGCCCTTGCAAATTCACCTCAATGCATCCGCCCTACTTCCTAATTGGCAGCATATGGACAATTGGGTGGCATTAACAGCGATTATGACGGCTTTTTTAGGTATGGAGTTAGCGACGGTACATATCAAGGAAGTGGCTAATCCACAGAAAACTTTCCCAAGAGCATTAGCGTTTTCTACTTTAATCATCCTTTTTACTATGATTTTGGGTTCGTTAGCGATTGCTTTTGTTTTACCTTATAATCAAATTAATTTAGTGAATGGAACCATTCAGACATTTTCTTATTTTCTAGCTTCTTACCATATGAGTTGGCTGGTACCTATATTGACACTATTACTCATTATCGGAAGTATTGGTGGTATCACTAGTTGGGTTATTTCACCTGCGAAAAGTTTATTACAGGCAGCACATCAAGGTTTCTTGCCAGCCTATTTTAAGAAGGAAAATAAGCATGGCGTAGCACAGAATTTACTACTGATTCAGGCAGTGTTGGTCAGTATCGTCTGTTTGGCTTTTCTTTTTATCCCTAGCGTGAATGGATCTTACTGGTTATTAACAGCGTTAAGCACCCAGTTATATATGTTTATGTACGTCTTAATGTTTCTCTCTGCTTTGCTATTGCGTAATAAAATTCAATATCAAAGAAAAGCTTTTATTATTCCAGGGAAGAAAATAGGATTATGTATGGTTTGCTTGCTAGGTTTGTTAGGCTGTGTTGTTACCATTGTCGTTGGATTCTTGCCTCCGGAAGGAATTGATGTGGGTAATAAGGTCGTGTACAAACTGCTATTTTCAGGCGGATTGGTAGCGATGGTGACGCCGGTATTTTTCTTTTATCTTTATCAGAGAAAGTCTAGCGGCCTGCAGTCTGTGGCTATGACCCCTGTTGCTCTTGGCGACTGAACCTTCGGTTTGGCTCAGCAGCGTCTATTGAAGGCGCACTATATTATTTCTATCTTGTTCTTGCGGCAGTTTAGGGGCTTGATCAGGGGCAAATAACTGTGCCGGTATTGATTTAGGCTGTGGTAACCAAGCTTCTAGTTGCTTATAGATAGTCTGATTATCCCTATATTTCTGAATTTCTTTGGTATCTAAGCACTGTGCAAATTGATGTATAAATAATAACTGATCCTTCGAGTCTAGTGATTCTAGAAGTTGTTGAAATGCACGTCCACTTTGCAAGAGTGATTTTAGTCGTGGATAGCCTATAGACCTTTCCAAGAACGATAGCCTAGACGCAATATCAATTGGTTGGAGTATCCCTCTTAATAGAAAGTCAGTGGTAATTCGTGCAGCTAAAAAATCCTTATTAAGTGCTTGTAGAAAGTCAAGGCCACCTTTAGGTAATTCAGCCATGACAGTAATTAGTTGGGCTCCACTCTGAATGATTATATCTATGAACGTGCTTAAGCAATGGAGAAACTCCAGCCGTCGCCCTGATTGAGTTGTGTGGAGAGCGGTAGCTAGGTTGTACCCATCCTTAATAATGGAGCTAACACTATCGCTTAATGTCCCTAATAGCATGAGGAAGCTACTCTCGGATACTTGGTTGAATATGGCAACAAGCGGATTACTGCCAGTGAAGAAGATGCTAGCGAGTTCTTTAACTTTCATGCTACCTAAGAAACTGGTTATCGCTGAATCCGGTAATGAGCACATGATTCCAGCTAACTGGTTTACATTCCAATATAAATGATTGCTCGTTGCTGTTGTTACTCCGATGGCAAGTTCAGTACGGTTGGAGATAGGAAGTTCGTTGATTAGTGTTGCCAATAGTGGATTAAGCCATAACATGTTGGCTATTAGGGGATATCCTATAACATCACGCAGAAACTCAAGGCGAGTGGACAGCGGTAATTGCCTAGTGAGGGCAATAACGGGTTCTTCGCCGCCAATTAACATATGTGACATTCTTTCTTTGCCAATCACATCACGTAAAAATTCTAATCGTTGTGTTTCTGGAAGTGTTTCAAGGAATTGACCGAGCCTAGGATAATTTGTAATGACTTTATCAAGTTGCTGGCTAGTGAAAATATCGCGTAATACTTCTAGCCGCTGTTGATAGGGAATTTTACTTAGTATGGATAATAAGTTTGTTGCAGTAAGAACCTGCTCACTAAAAAACACTTTCCCTATGATGTCGCGTAAAAAACTTAGCCGTTGTTCCTCGGCAATGTGATCTAATACGAATACCAGCACCAGCCCACCACCGCTACTTTTGGCAAGATCTCTTAAATGCGTTGCACTTAGGTGAGCTAATATAAAACTAGCTTGTAAATCATCAGGCAATTCAAGAATTATGGCAGTAAAAGATAGTTCATCAGTGATGATTGTTTCTAAGTAATCAGAATTGAATCGCTTTATAAACGTATAACGGTCTTTTTCTGGTAACTGGGCCATGATTGAAATCGCCGCCTTGCTAGTAGGAGTTATTTCCTCGATGCTAACCTGATGCAGAGAGTTAATAAATGTCAAGCGAGATGCTTCTGGAATAAGACCTAGAATCTGACTAAGCTCGGTCTCATTTTGCAGCAATACCGCTTTTTTGTCTTTGCTCAGTAAGTTCAAAACAGCGAGACGATTATTGATGGTAATTTGATTGAGTACTTTAACTAGCTGAGCATTATTCTGAATAATATCCCCAAGGTGCGTAGGACTTAACACTCCAAGAACAGCAAGCTGTGAGTTGTCAGGAAAATTACTTAACAGCTTAATGAGTTGAGCGTAAGTGCGGATTAGCGCGTCGAGCCGCTCTCGGCCCAGCTTATTAATCAGCGCTAGGCGTGCCTCATGGGTCTCTACATCATAAAATATAATGTGTAAAATGGGATAGGCGTAGGCAATTTCTGATAATTTTTTTTTATCTATAGCATCAGTAATCAGCTTTGTATAAGACGTTTTTGGAATTTGACTGAGTACAAAGCTCAAGTGTCTGTAGCTTGTGATGAGATCGCCTAATTCTTTGGGGCGACGTGCAAGTAAATTTTGGGTAAAGTTGGTAGCATAGCTTTGTTGTTCAGTTGTTAGTAGGGAGCGTAGGCAAGCGAGAAAATCAGCTAAAGCATCGGCACTTTTTATAACGTCTTTACTAAAGTTATCATAGATTCCATCCCAGGTTTCTATGGGAAATAACATCATATACTTGGCTAAAATATAAGGTGATGTTACCCATATACTTGTGTCTGCCTCGATTTCCAGCAGAATGCCAAACATAGCCGCTTGCTTGTCTGGCGGCAGCAAACTAGTAAAGTCTAACGATAGCTCTATGTTGCCTGCCAGTAATGGGCTAACTTCCTCGCGCGCCAGCAATGAGAGTGTGTCATCGACCCACGCTGTTGAGGATTTTCTTACTGTAGTTTCTGCTTTTAATTTTTTTAACAATTCACTGCCTAGTTCTTGTTGTTGCTTGTCCTCGTCAACGAGAGCAAGGAGTTGTGTATCTCCCGCGAGGCAGCGCTCTATACAGTAAGGAATGAATGGTGCTCGACCGGCGGGATGCTCTGCCAACGCGGGAGTAACGTAAGCAAGCCTGAGACTATGATCGGGGTGAGTAAAAACAGGTACGGGTTTCTCGGCGATAATTTTGGTGTGGCCTGCTAATTCAATATAACCACTGCTGGCTAGTCGGTGAAGTAAGCTAATGGTTAGGTAATATTTTATATCTGCTCGTAATTTTTGCGCAGTATGATTACGTTGAGATGTAATTTTTAAAATAGCGGGTAGAAGCTGCACTAACGTATTGAGGTCAAGAGGTTCTGGTATTTCATGTTCTAGTTCCTCTTGCGAGACCACTCCTTCGACTATTTGTCCAGAAGGAGCTAGTACTTTATATTGGAGAGTATCTGTAACTTTCTTAACATAAAGTTTACCCTTTTCAATTTGCACATTGTCTGCTAGTAAGCAAAGTTCATATTCCATATCCGGATTTTCTGGATCTATCAAATGAAACATATTAAATGCTTCATCTGTGCCGTAGTTATTTAATGCTTCTTCAATCGCATCAAGAGCCTTGTATGATTTTTTCAAGCGCTCGGAAACATCGTCAATATCTAATTTTGCAATAATTTGTTCAATGACATACTCAGAGGTTAGTGTCTTACGTGTGTTTTCCATGAATTCTTCTATATGGACCTCATCTAATTCTCTAGGCGCATACTCATCAGCCACATCAAGTGCTAATATGCCAGCGGCATTTTGCAAAAATTTAGTCGCAACATGCGTTTCCTCTCCCACTAGATCGCCTTCTGCGCTGCTGATTAGCCCATTAGCGCGGATTACGTCTACGGCCACTTGTTTAGCAATTTCATGTCTGATACCCATTAATGTGGTAGGTGTATCAGATGCAAGCTTTAGATAAGCATCTTGCAAGCTGTTATAAGATCCAGGTCCGCATAGTAATCCGACAACTAAAATGTCAGCTATGTTTCTACGAAAGTCGAGAGAAATGCTGTCAGAGTAAAGAATGTTATTAATGGATTGCAGAAAATGTAGGCCAGTCGCATAAAGACGAAAAAACCCCTCTCTACGTGTCTCACTAATTGATTCATCAATGCAGGGGGTTCTAATATTATTATCAAGAAAATTATTTAAAAATGCATCAACCGTATCTAATACGATAGGGTTTCTATTATGGTCCTCTAGAGTAATAGGCTTAGGGTTGACATTATTTTCTTTACACCATGCAGCTAAGCGTGCAACCAACTTTTCTGCGCCCTGCTTGAATGCGATGACTTGCTCTGATTCAAGAGTGCAATTCTCCACTATTAAGGCATCAGCTTGTTGTTTATTAAGTCGCTTACGCTTGAAATTGCCCATGACTTCTCTGAGCGTTTTTAAAAAATTTGCACTATCATGAATGGTAATTTGTTCTGCATTGCCGCTGCTTGAAATGTGGAAGAGCTCCGAAGTTGTTTCGGTAAAGATATAAGTGTTTCGGTACCTAGCGCTCTTTAATTCTCTGGGCAGTTGCGACAATAAATAGAGGGCAGGCTGTTCTTCTACAGTGGGTGCTTTGAAAAACTCAACCAATGTTTTTGCAGAGGTGGGAAGTGGAAAATCAAGGGGTGCATTGTCCTGTTTTGCTGGTGGCAGAGTAAAGAACTTTTCCGTGAATAATGGATCAAAGAAATCGTCATTAGGCATATAAGTATTCCTTCATATTAGCTCTTAATGGTTTTTCTGATCATAACTATTTTGTGGTATTTATGCTACTGGCGGGTTGGGTCGTGTTTTTACATAGTGAGATCAAGCAGTTGGAGTGCTATTGCAGTTGATCTTTAGGGGACAACTTAATTAAACAGCCATCTTCTTCTTGTGGCGTAGGCGTACTCACCGGCGTAGCGCTTGAGTACTGCTGTAAGATATGTAATGCACGCTGGCTACCAATGGTATTCCAGCGCTCATAGGCTTCGAGTGGCAGAATGTTCGTGGCATTCTTAGAGTGTTGATGAATAGACTGCAATACGTCCATTAGCATAACGAATTGTCGTGCCAGCGAACTAAATAAATCATTTGTTTTCAATGAGATATTAGCGTAAGCGGCTTGGCCAATTTCCACGAAATAACGCAGCTTAACTTGGCGCCGTTCAGCAAGATGGGGAAATAATCCAGCAAATAGCAATGATTCGTCGCCTAAGCTTTGCAAAAGAGATTGTCGTTGAGAGCCATGAGCTTGCATACTATCGAGGAATTTAGCGGCGAGTACTTGTTTCGCTACTTCAGGATGATTCATGTAGCGCATTAATAAAAAGACCAGGTATGCTTCAAGCTCTTCCTGCAGCGAAACAGCACACATGTCTTCTCCATGACGCACTGCATCTTGCCATAACTGGACTTCGGTTGAGCAGGTTAAAATAGTCATGCGACTGTTCTCCCTTTGAAAGCTCTCACCTATAAGTATAAGATAAGACAAATTATTGTGTTGATGCAAGAGAAATAATTTTTCAAGAGAGGGATAATGATTCCTTAAGGAAGTGGCTACTTCCCTACTTACTAAAATGGTAACTTATGAAAACGCAGTTTATTGCTGATTTACACTTAACCGAAGAACAAAAAAATATTACGCAATTATTTTTAACCTTTTTAAAAACATGTGGTCGTGATGTAGATGCGTTATATATTTTAGGTGATTTATTTGAAGTTTGGATTGGCGATGACGATAGCTCTGCTTTTCACGCGCAAATAAAAGCAGCGTTAAGGCAAGCAACGGAAAATGGTTTGTCTATTTATTTGATGCATGGCAATCGAGATTTCTTGATTGGTAAAAAGTTTATGCGTGACACTGGCTGTAGGCTATTAACGGATCCTTGTGTGATTAATCTTTATGGTGTCTCCATACTGCTCATGCATGGAGATACTCTATGTACTCAGGATATGGATTATCTTAAATTTCGTAAAAAAGCACGGAACTGTTTATTGCAGCGTTTATTTTTATGGAAATCATTAAAAAAACGCAGAGCTATCGCTGCTAAAATGCGTGAAGTCAGCCGTCAGCATACGAGTACCACTCCTGACTATATAATGGATGTAACTCAAAATGAGGTGGTTCGTGTGATGAAAAAATATCAAGTACAATATTTAATTCACGGCCATACGCATCGCCCTGCCATGCATGAATTCACCATAGATAATCAAGATGTAACCCGTATTGTGTTAGGACCATGGCATGAGCACGGCAGTGCATTGGACTGGAATCAAGATGGCAAGAAGACTTTAATGGAGTGGAAGATATAGCAGAGAGTTCGTTGTTAACTCTTCCCATGAATCGTGATGGTTAGCTTGCGTTGGTAAGGCCGTAAGCGGTGTTCCCATAGGTAAATACTTTGCCATTGACCTAGGGCCAGTTGATTTGCGGTAATTGGAATAGTGAGACTACTTTGTGTTAATACGGTGCGTATATGCGAAGGCATGTCATCAGGTCCTTCAGCAACATGAACAAACAACTTATCTCCATCGGGAGTAAGTCGACACATAAAGGCTTCTAGATCCTTCTGTACATCCATATCCGCATTTTCACATATTAGCAATGAGGCACTTGTATGATGTAAAAAAATGTTGCACAAGCCAATACTGACTTGGGTCTGCTGAACGATTTCTGTTATCCGATCGGTGACATCTACCATCCCTCTTCCTGGGGTGGATATAGTTAAAGTGTGCTGAGTTAACATATTTATTTACAATGCCAAAGGTTTAAAGCTGATGACTATACCATGCAAATGCATGTCTTGCTCTAAGCGATCTGCCAGATCTTTTGCTGCAGTTTGTTTGAGCTCTGGACCGACATAGACTCGTGTTGTTTCACCGAATGCGGAAGCCGCAGTCTGAATAAAAGCCTTATAACCATTATTACGTAAATGATCAACTAGGTGCACCGCATTGGTTTTATTTTTGAAACTGCCTAATTGAATTACCCATGAGGCTGTTTTTAATTTAAGCAAACTACGATCGGTAGCTGGATTTTGTAATAAAGCGATCATTGGTTTTCGTTGTTCTGTCTGTTTTGCTAGTAGCTTTTTAGGGTGAAGTGAGGTTTTTGCTGTAGGGGTTTTTGTATCCTCTAATGGTTTTGTTAACCGATCGTTTGAGGTGATAGTGGATTGTGGCACTAACGATGGCTGTTCTACCGGTGGCTTAGGTTCTTCAGGTGTTATTTTGTCAATAATAGGGCTGTTAATAGAGGGTGTCGCTGCATTGGCGATTGTGTCCACTTTAGCATCTGCTAGTGAGGGCTCGGGGAGGTTATTGGCGGCGGATTGATTTGGGAATGGTGGGGCATTCACCGTGGCTGGGTTGCTAGGCATGCCCTTGCTCCCGGTAAAAAATGGCAGCAAAATCACTACAAATCCGATAATTGCCAATATCCCGATTATTCTATACATACTGTCTTCCTCCTAGGTTATCCAACTAACCCTTTTGTTTCATTAGCTTATTTAACAGGCTAGAAATAGCTTTGCGCAGCTCATGTCTATGCACGATTCGGTCAATGGCCCCTTGTTTTAACAAAAACTCACTACGCTGGAAGCCCTCTGGTAATTTCTCTCGTACCGTTTGCTCGATAACCCGCGGTCCTGCAAAACCAATTAATGCCTTCGGTTCGGCAATGATAATGTCTCCCAGCATGGCAAGGCTAGCTGACACGCCGCCCATGGTGGGGTCGGTTAACACGGAGATGTAAGGGATGCCATATTCGGCTAATTTAGCTAATGCAGCGCTGACTTTGGCCATTTGCATGAGTGATAGTAGAGCCTCTTGCATGCGTGCTCCGCCACTTGCAGAGAAACATACCAAGGGACATCGTGACTCGATACAGTGGTTGACTCCACGTACAAAACGTTCTCCCACAGCAGCACCCATGGATCCACCAATAAATCCATATTCAAATGCAACAGCAACAATGGGTAAGCCAATCAATTCACCTTTAATGACCACTAAGGCTTCTTTTTCACCGGTTTCTTTTTGTGCAGTGATTAGGCGGTCACGGTATTTTTTAAGATCACGAAACTTTAATCTATCAACAGGTCCAATATTGGCACCAATCTCTGTTTGCCTATCAGGATCCAGGAAGTGATTAAGGCGATTTCGAGCTGATAGGCGTATATGATGGTCGCATTTTAGACAAACTTCTAAATTACGCTCTAATTCAGATCTATATAAAATCGCATTGCAATTATCACATTTAGACCATAATCCTTCCGGCACGCCTTTTTTAGTCGTGACATCGGTGCGAATTCGTGAGGGTAACAATTTCTTAAACCAGCTCATAACGTAGCTCTCTTTATCTTGTATTTATTATACCAAAATTAGTGAATTATCTGCAGGAAATATATACGGACTAGGGTATTTTACTTGAGTTAAATATAAACCTTGGGGCGGAGCCGTTTCTGCTGCTATGGTTCGATCTTTAGCCTGTAATACCTCAGCCATCCATTCGGGTGGCCTTAAGTTCGAGCCAATTTTTATTAATGTTCCGGCAATATTGCGTACCATGTGATGTAAAAATGCATTGGCTTCAATAGTAATCTGCACTATATGCGCCTCGCGCGCGATGGAAACATCTATCACATTACGCATGGCTGTTTTTGCCATGCACTGTGAAGAGCGGAATGAACTAAAATCCTGTTCCCCAATAAGATAACTGGCCGCTTGTTGCATCAATTCCACATCAAGATGGTAATAATGCCAAGCTATTTGTGTGTTAAAGAGAGCAGGACGGGTGGGATGGTTAAAAATAAAATAACGATAACGGCGAGATAAGGCAGAGAATCGAGCGTGAAATGAGTTATCCACTGCCTCTGCCCAACGCACGGCGATAGAATTAGGTAGATGGGAGTTTGTTCCTTCAATCCATGCCTTCATATTACGTTTTGCATGACTATCAAAATGTACAACTTGCCCGGTTGCATGAACGCCAGCGTCGGTTCTGCCTGCACAAAAAAGCGTGATCGATTCATTTGCTACTTTTGACAAGGCGAATTCAAGCATTCCTTGAATAGTGGGTAACTGTTGCTGTGCTTGCCAGCCATAATAGTCATGACCGTTGTATTCAATACCTAAAGCAATACGCATAGGTGTGTACTTTAAAATAAAAGTAATAACAGATGTTCAGCTTCTTGTTGTTGCATGGCTGTCCCCTGCTCTACAACATGATCTAACATCTTTCTTGCTAATTGTTTTCTACCCGCTTCTATATAAGCCCGCGCCAAATCTAATTGGGTGGCAATGCTATCTTCACCTGCTATGGCGTTAATATCTTTGCTGGAAATGGTTAATGCAGGCGGTGTGTCTATGCTATCGATGGATGTCGGTTGATCATCATTAGTACGTTCGCTACCCGCAGTGGTAACTTCTGCAATATGGAGAGATGCGCGTTTTTTACGATGCCGAAACAAAATGCTGATAGTTAATAATAGCAGCAAAAAAGCAGTAAATAAGGACAGTAAGTACAGTCGTTGATGATTAAGAGAAAAATAAAAATGTTGATTTAAAAAGTTAAATGATAATAGTGTCATAAGTAATTTTTTACCAGTTCTTCGGCAACTTGAATTGCATTAAGTGCAGCACCTTTACGTAAATTATCTGCGACGACCCAGATATTTAATCCTCTTTCGTGGGAAATATCTTCGCGAATTCGGCCTACATAAACAAAGTCATTACCTTCTGCATCAGTCGCCGGTGTCGGATAGGGGTGCTGGCCAGTAATCAATTTTACTCCAGGGGCGTTTTCTAGCAAGGTCATTGCTTGTTGAGCTGTAATTTTATCGTCAGTTTCAAGATGCACTGCTGCAGCGTGACCATAAAACACGGGGACACGAACGGTTGTTGGATTGATCGCTAGCGCATTATCGTTAAATATTTTTCTCATTTCTAAAACAATCTTCATTTCCTCCCAGGTGTAACCATTTTCATGAAACTTATCAATATGCGGTAACACATTGAATGCAATTTGTTGTGGATAGACTTTAGGATGAATGGGCAATCCTTCCAGTCGTTGTTTGGTCTGTTCCAATAATTCAGTTATTGCTTCTTTACCACTACCAGAGACGGACTGATAAGTGGCTATGTTGATACGAGATATGCCTACTGCATCGTAAATGGGCTTCAAAGCCACGGCAATGGGAATGGTATTGCAATTAGGGTTGGCGATAATATGCTTCTTATGATAATAGGCTAATGCACCAACATTCACCTCGGGAATGACGAGAGGAACTTCATCGTCATAGCGAAAGTAAGCGCTTTTATCTAACACCACATTACCGCTAGCTGCAGCTCGTTCAGCATAGGCTTCAGCAATTTCATTGCCAGCACAAAAAAAACAAATATCTGTTTGATTGAAATCGAACCCACTGAGCGGTTGAATGGTATGGGTTTCCCCTTGAAACTGACGTATTTCTCCCGCAGAACGATCACTAGCCAGTAAATGTAACTTTTTCACGGGGAAATGACGCTCTGCTAATAGGGATAATGTCACCGACCCTACTAAACCAGTCGCTCCAACAATGGCGACAGCATATTGCTTCATAGTTAATCCTCTATGCAGTACCTGTCTCGATACCTTGTAACCAAATGCTCACTGTTTCACCAATTAATTTTGGGTGGCTTTCTTGAGCAAAATGCAATTCTTCACCGATATCAACTAGTTCTAAGTTGGGCAAGGTGTCTCTAGCCCACATGGCAGTTCCTATGGTGGTAATAAAACCCGGGACAGAATATAACATTAATTTAGGTAGTTTTGAGTGGCTTAATTTTTTGGAGTATTGCGTAATTAGCTGGTCAGCCTTGCTCTTACCATCACCATGAGGGAATTCTTTAAGATATTGCTGCAATGGCTTGCCTGTACCTGGTTTGCTAAAAGGTTCTCGATATTGATTTTTCTCGGCCTCGGATAGTTTGCGCATTACCCCCTGCGTGATGATTTGATCAACAAAATTAACACCATGTTGAGTTAAATCTGGCGCGGTTGTTTGCTCTTGCAAGGAAATCACCTGTTCATAGAGCGGGAGTGAGATATCTTCTTGGTGGAAAGGTCTTAAAAAGGCCTCATAAAAAGCGATACCTCTGCAGTTTTTTTCATGGCGCATTGCATAGTCTAAGCCAATAACTGAGCCCCAGCCGTGCAGAACAAGAATGAGGTTGTTTAAGTTAAGAGTCTCAATAAATTTTTCGATATAGCGAATATGGTCTGCTATCGTATATTCAATGTTAGGCTTAGCTGATTTACCCATACCGATAAGGTCGGGAGCAATACATCTGCCCAGCGGCATGATGTAAGGGATGATATTTCTCCATAAATACGATGACGTGGGTATCCCATGTAAAAACAAGATGGGATCACCGACCCCTTCTTCTAGGTAGTGCATCTTAGAGCCATATATGTCAGCATAGTGAGATGTATATGGACAAGTTGACGAAATCCTTTCTGGTATCATATGAATATTCCTTATGCTGCCTGTGCAAAATCAAATAACTCTCTTAAGATCACTGAATAGGTGACAAAACTAAAAGTCTCAGTTGCTTTAATATCAGCTATTAGGCTTTGCCATCGTTCCATTAGGAAATTATATTGTTTCATCCAAAAATCAATGCGTTCTTCAATACTTTTTTCGCTTATATCCTTAGTTTTTAGTTTTAACACCATCACGCTTAACTTTCTTTGCACGCGATCCAAGTCATCGCGAAAACCGGCGCGCGCAAGCTCATCCCATTGAGTCTCAATCTCATAATTATTCATTGAATCGCGCAACCAATTTAATTCTAACCTATTACCTAGTAAATAATAAGTTTTTGCAACCTCAGTAAGTACTAAGTGGTGTTTTTTAGTGGCCTCCACAATATCTAGTGATGTAAATAGGACATTAGTGGCAGCAACTTTCTTTGCTAGTGCTTCTGGCACACCCTGGCTGATTAGGGTGGCAACCTCTTTGTTGAGGATATTTTTATCTGGCTCTGTCAATAACTGATCGAGATTTTCAGTTAGAACCACGATAGATTGTGAAAAGTCTAGAATAGTTTGTTGAATATCAATATTTGGTTTACGATTGCGTAAAAACCAGCGAGCAGTGCGACGAATTAAGTAGTATATTTGTAACATCAATTTACTTTGAGTTGCAGGACTAATGGTTTTATCTAAACTCTCTACTTGCTGCCAAGCTTCTTCCATCTGATAAATTCCCTCCGCAACAACAAATGCTCGCACCACAAAGGCAACCGATGCGCCAGTCTCTCTAGTAAGTCGTTCGACAAAATTAATTCCCATGCGATCGGTGACATATTTGCTTAACTGGGTGGCAATAATTTCACGACGTAAACTATGTTGTTTTATCTCTTCTAAATAATTCTCTCTTAGTGGCTTTGGGAATCCAGTTAATAGGTATCGTATAAAGTATGAATCATCGGGTATGTTACTAGCTAGAATATCTTGCTTGAGATACATTTTGCAGTATGCCAACAGCATAGCGATTTCAGGGCGCGTCAATGGTTTGTGACTAGCCTTTCTTTCTTGGAGAGTTTTATCGTCAGGTAGTGATTCCAGCTTTCTATCCAACTGTCCTTGAGCTTCTAGGTCGCTCATGTAACGTCTGAATAAATCCATGGTTTGCTGTGATACAGAGGCTTCTAAGCCTAGCATTTGAGTTTGTTCGTAATTATCGTAGAGCACTAGTTCAGCGATTTCATCTGTCATCTGTTCAAGCAATTTATCACGCTGTGGCAACTTCATTTGACCATTAGTAACTAGTTTGTTTAGTAATATTTTAATGTTGACTTCATGGTCTGAGCAATTTACGCCGGCTGAATTATCGATAAAATCGGTATAAATAATACCGCCATTTAATGAGTATTCAATGCGAGCCAACTGTGTAAACCCCAGGTTGCCGCCCTCTGCAATAACACGCGCAGTGACTTCATTGCCATCAACCCGAATACTATCATTAGTTCTATCGCCAGCATCAGCATGGGATTCTTGAGTGGATTTCACGAAAGTTCCAATGCCGCCGTTCCATATTAATGTGACAGGTGCTTTTAGTATGGCGCGAATTAATTCGTTGGGAACAAGCGAGTCTTTATCTACGTTTAATATTTTTTTGATCTCAGGAGATAGTGGAATTGATTTGGCGGAGCGATTGTATATTCCACCGCCGGTAGAAATCATGGTTGCGTTATAATCAGTCCAGCTAGACCGCGGTAAATTGAATAGTCTTTTTCTTTCTTCATAGCTAGCTTGTGGATCGGGGTCAGGGTCAAGAAAAATATGTTGATGATTAAAAGCACCGACTAGCTTAATATGCCTGGATAGTAGCATGCCATTTCCAAATACATCACCTGCCATATCACCAATACCAACCACAGTAAAATCATCTTGCTCTGGATTTATGTTTATTTCTAGGAAATGGCGTTTAACAGATTCCCACACTCCTCGAGAGGTAATGCCCATTTTCTTATGATCGTAACCACTCGATCCTCCAGAAGCAAAAGCATCGCCAAGCCAAAATCCGTATTCTTGCGAAATGGTATTAGCAATATCAGAGAAAGTAGCAGTGCCTTTGTCAGCAGCGACGACCATGTAGGGATCGTCCTCATCATAGCGCACCACGTTAATGGGGGGGATAATTTGATTGTCAATAATATTATCAGTGATATCTAATATGCCACGCATAAAGGTAGAGTAACAGTCGATGACTTTTTTCATGACAGCGTCTCTATTGCCATCTGTCAGCGGTTGCTTGACTACAAAGCCACCTTTAGCTCCAACTGGAACAATAACTGCATTTTTAACTTGCTGTGCTTTCATTAACCCTAATACTTCAGTGCGGAAATCTTCGCGGCGATCAGACCAGCGGATACCACCACGAGCTACTTTGCCTGCGCGCAAGTGAATACCTTCCACTTCTGGAGAGTAGACGAAGATTTCATATTTAGGTCGTGGCAATGGGAGTTCTGATATGGCGTGTGGATTAAATTTAAAGGAAATATAAGGTTTTGCACTTCCGTCTGCATAAGTTTGAAAATAGTTAGTACGCAAGGTAGCTAAAATAACCTCTAAGATGCGTCTTAATATTCTATCTTCATCTAAGCTAGACACAGCATCAAAGGCTTGTTCGATTTTGATAATGATATCTTTGACGGTTTCCCGCTGCTCAAGTGAATTAGCAGGTGAAAATCGTAACTTAAATAAGGCAACCAAGTCTTTAGCAATGTGGGCATTGTTTATAAAAGCTTGTTCGATATAATTTTGACTGAAAGTAAATCCTGTCTGACGCAAGTATTTAGTATAAGCGCGTAGCATTGCAATTTCTTGCCAAGTTAGCTGGGCTTCTAGAACTAGTCGATTAAAACCATCATCTTCTGCTGCATTTGACCAGATTTTTGTAAAAGCTTCTTGAAAAATATCTTTTACAGCATAAATGTCAAAGTCTTTGCGTCCATTAGAGTAAACCATGTCAAAGTCGTTGATCCATACACTATTATGATCTTTTAGCTTAATCTCATGGGGACGCTCGCCAATAATGCGTAAGCCCATATTTTCTAATGTGGGTAGCACATCTGATAAGACAATAGTTTCTTCTGGATGGAATAGCTTTAGCCGAAGTTTGGTTTTGTCTTCGTCGATCGATTTATCAAATAGCATTTCTAGTGGATTGTTATTTGCTAGAATTTCTATTTTTTTTATGTCACGGATCGCTTCTAGGGATGAGTAGCACTCGGTATAGCTTGCGGGGAAGGCTTTGCTATATTTTGAGTAAAGCTTTAATCCTTCAGCCTCATTCATCGCCTCAATCAATTGATCTTTTAAGTCGTCTGACCAAGATCTCGCTACCACAGTGAGTGTTTGTTCAAGTTGATCTACATCGTATTCCAATACTATTTTTGGGTTGACACGGATTAAGTAGTGAATGCGTGCTAAAATTGAATCGGAAAAATAAGTGGTAAAACTGCACTCTATCCCTTTGAATGCGCCAATGAGGACATCTTGAAAGGCAATAGCAAGTTCTGTGTTAAAGGTTTCTCTCGGCACATATACTAAGCAAGAAAAATAGCGATAATAGGCGTCACGGCGTACAAATAAGCGAATATATTTCCGTTCTTGTAAGTGTAAAATGCTTAGTGTTAAATCTGATAACTCTTCGTTGGATGCTTGCAGTAAGTCGTCACGAGGTAAAGTTTCTAAAATATGCACGACTTCTTTGCCATCATGGCTATCTGGCGGAAAATGGAGCTCTTGAATGACTTTGGCTACCTTATGGCGTAAGAAGGGAATTTGTCGTGGACTGGAATGATAGGCGGAAGAAGTGTATAGCCCAATAAATCGGCGCTCTCCAATAAGTTCACCGCTTGCGTTAAATCGCTTCACACCAATATAGTCGGTATAGGTTGCACGATGTACGGTAGAGCGTGTATTGGTTTTTGCTATGATCAAAATATTCTTAGATAAAGCCATTTTGCGTGCTTGAGGAGGCAGTTCTGCATAAGTTTTCGATATTTTACCCGGGTTATCTTCGCGTAATACGCCAAGACCTGAGCCCGTAATGGTTTGTAAAGCTCGGTTTGTTCCGTTACCAATTAATTTGTAGTCTCGGCATCCCAAGAAGGTAAAATTGTTATTTATTAGCCAGCGTAGGAAGTCACGCGACTCAGCGATATCGGCCGAGTCCAGTGGCGGTGGGGTTTTTTCTAGTTCTTCTAGGCACTCTTCTGCTCGCTGTGACATTTTTCGCCAATCCACAACGGCTACTCGTACGTCGCCCAATACCTTTTCAATATCTGCTCGTAAGGCTTCTCTGGCGCCTGCATCTGCTATGCGATCAATTTCAATATAAATTGGTGCCTCAGGGGCAAGTTGTGGATCTGTTATGCCAGCGGGAGGAATGTCAATAATGCGAAATTGATTGTCACGTTTTACTTTAAACCCGCCAATGTGAATAATAAAATGAATTTGATAATTGTGGCGGCTAATTTCCATGCGTGTTGAATCAACTAAAAAGGGAAAGTCGTCGTGTGAGATTTCAATAACGGTATGGGTAGAATGCCAGCCTTCTTTCTCTTTTTCTGGATTGAAAATCCGAATTTTTACTTCGCCAGGCTGTCTTTGATAGATCAAATTCCAATTGGATAACAGAATTGCAAATAAGTCATTAACTGAGTGGCTTTTAAGGTCTTCAGTTGCACAAGAGGTGAAATATCGCCGTGCAAATGTTTCTAGTAATATGGCTTGTTGCGCAGGGGTATGTTGCTTAATGTGCTCAATGAGCTGGTCGATAATAGCCTGACGCTGAGTGCCATTAGTATTGTTCATGAAAGCCTCTTATTCATCTATTATATTGCTAACTTGAATTCTAGCGCTGATGAGGCATAGATACCACTAGTACAGTATGGCAGCGTGGATAGGCTTAACGTAGATAAGAAGGTAGCGCAGCAGCTGGGGCGACCGTGGCATCCCCATCTTGTAGCTTTGACAGAGCTAAAGATAAAAGCGCTGTAGCACGTGGCAGCAAAGTGCTATCGAAATCCCTAGGTAAAAAAGGTAGTTTTTTAATCATAATCTCAGAAAATGTCTGCCATCCGTCCCCTACTCCATGCCAATCCCCTGTTTCTGGCAAGAGGATGTCATTGGGAGCACAAAGCAGCTCTTTGTTGATTAATGTGACGGTATTGCTTGATGAGGTAACTTGATAGAGTGCCCAGTAAACCTGCCCCATACGTGCATCTACTGCCACCATGCTGTTTTCCCAGTCATGTTCTTGGTATGCAGTTTGCGCTAATATAGCCAATGAAGAGATGGGAATAAGCGGAATTTGCATTGCAAAGCCCATACCTTGCGCAGCACAGCTGGCGATACGTGTGCCCGTAAAACTGCCTGGTCCACATCCAAAGGCAATAGCGTCTAGCTCGTTAAGCGTTAGCTGATGACTGCTTAGTAATTCTTGAATGAATGGCAGAATGGTTTTAGCTTGCTGCATGGGCGCTATCTCATGCACCTCTTGTACTTTGTTACGAGTTAGCAGCGCAATTGAGCAAGCGCTTGAAGACGTATCAAACCCAAGAATGTTCAACTTATTTTTTCCATTCTTTTTCTAGGTATTGCAGCTTTCCTTCCACATTTTGCCATTGATCGGCATCTGCAGGGGCTTCTTTAATGCGAGTTATGTTGGGCCATTGCTCTGCAAGCTCAGCATTTAATTGCAAGAAGCTGCGATACTTTTCAGGTAAATCATCTTCTGAGTAAATGGCATTGACTGGGCATTCTGGTTCACATAAAGCGCAGTCTATGCATTCATCAGGATTGATAGCGAGAAAGTTGGGTCCTTCATAAAAGCAATCAACTGGGCAGACCTCCACGCAATCTGTGTATTTACAGCGTATACATTGCTCAGTAACGACAAATGTCATGTGCAGATCTCACCCTACTCTGATAGAGAGATAGATGGTGCCCGGGGCCGGAATCGAACCGGCACGAGAGTTACCTCCCGAGGGATTTTAAGTCCCTTGCGTCTACCAGTTCCGCCACCCGGGCATTATTGAAACTGGATAATAAGAAATTAAATATTAGATTAACTTAGCGACTCAAGCTATCTTATATTTAATCTCTAAGTATCTGACAAAGGCTGGGGTCGGGATCGAACCGGCGTACACGGCTTTGCAGGCCGCTGCATAACCACTCTGCCACCCAGCCGCTAACGCTATCCCCGTCCAATCTAAAGAGTGCGTCACAAGAGTATAGTCAAGCGGGAAACGAGATTCGAACTCGCGACCCCAACCTTGGCAAGGTTGTGCTCTACCAGCTGAGCTATTCCCGCGTTACCCAATTGCGAGTCGTCATTCTAATCGGCGCTCTTTTTAAGTCAAGGGAATTTTAAAGAAATTTTAGGTAAATAGTTAAGTTTGTGAATGAATTGCCCTTGATTTTTCTCTAACCCTACTACTGGCAGCAATGGCGGCTTTCATGTAGAGTGCTCGGCACAAACTTGGAGCCAGCTATGATAGCTATGACCGATTTAGAAGCTTTTTGGATGCCTTTTTCTGCTAATCGTCATTTTAAGGCCAATGCGCAACTTGTCACTGCAGCCAAGGGTATGCACTATACACTGGATGATGGTCGGCAGCTGCTAGATGGAACAGCTGGGCTATGGTGCGTTAATGCGGGGCACGCGCAACCTAAGATTATAGAGGCGCTGCAACAGCAGGCTGCAAAGCTTGATTATGTCTCCTGTTTTCAGATGGGTCACGAAGGGGCGTTTCAACTTGCACATAGCCTGACCAAACTTTTACCCTCGCCTCTTGACCATGTTTTTTTCACTAATTCAGGATCTGAATCAGTCGATACGGCGCTTAAAATAGCGCTTGCCTATCATGCGTTACGCGGTGATGGTACTCGAACGCGGCTTATTGGCCGAGAACGCGCCTATCATGGCACCGGGTTTGGTGGTATTTCCGTAGGCGGAATTGTAAAAAACCGTATTCCTTTTGGGCCATTGTTGCCAGGCGTGGATCACTTGCCACATACGCATAGCCTTGAAAAAGCGGCATTTAGTCGCGGGCAGCCAGCTTGGGGCGCTGAGCTTGCGGATGGACTTCTGCAGCTGGTTGAGTTACACGATGCGAGTACCATTGCTGCTGTCATTGTTGAACCTATGGCAGGCGCAACCGGTGTTTTAATTCCACCGCAAGGTTATCTTGAGCGTTTGCGTAGTATTTGCGACAAATATGGCATTCTTCTTATTTTTGATGAGGTCATTACTGGATTTGGACGTCTAGGCTCACCTTTTGCAGCTACTCTATTTGGTGTTACCCCCGACCTAATGACGTTGGCAAAAGGGCTGACCAATGGCGCTGCACCAGCGGGTGCAGTGGCTGTGAGCCGCAAAATTTACAATACGTTTATGGAGAAAGCACCAGAGGGTGGTATTGAACTATTTCATGGCTATACCTACTCCGGACATCCACTCGCGATGGCTGCGGGACTCGCTACACTTGAGGTCTACCGCGAGCAAGATGTATTTGGACGCGCAAAAGCACTGGCTCCCTATTGGGAGGAGGCAGCACATAGTTTGCGTGGTTTGCCCGGGATTGTCGATATTCGCAATCTGGGCTTGGTGGCTGGAATTGAATTCGACAGTAAGATGACAAATATCTACGCTCATACTGCGAAAATTGCTGAAAATTGCTACGTAAAAGGGGTGTTGGTGCGCGCACTAGGAGCTAACCTCGTGCTATCGCCACCATTAATTGCTGAGAAAACACATGTTGACAAATTGTTCGGCGCCATTGCTGATGCGATAGGAGAACTTGCGTAAAACTCATCAGTTTATTTGGCGGGTTATAGGGCAGTACGTAGCTCGATCCAGGCTGCTTTTAGATACATTAACATAGACCAGATAGTTAAAACTGCGGCAATGTATAAAAGCATATAGCCAAGAAAGATAAAAAAGGCGCTCGTCGTACTATCACAATAGAGTAAGACTATCATGGCTAGCATTTGTACTGCTGTTTTTATTTTCCCAATGCGCGACACGGCGACACGTGCACGCTTACCTAATTCCGCCATCCATTCTCGTAGCGCAGAAACAATGATTTCACGGCTCACAATGATCGCTGCTGGCATAGTGATAAAAAAAGCGGGTATGGATAGTATGGCAGATGACACACCAACATACTGAAAATGGGGCTCAGCGACGATGATGATTAAGGCTACGCAGACCATGAGTTTATCGGCAACGGGATCTAAGAATGCACCTAGTTTTGTGGTTTGTTGCAGACTGCGAGCCAAGTAACCATCTAGCCAGTCTGTTGCAGAGGCACAAGCAAAAATAATAGCTGCGGCAAAATGTCCCCATTCAGCAGGTAAGTAATAAACAATCACTAGTAAAGGAATAACCGAAATCCTGGTAAAGGTCAGGATATTGGGTAGATTAAAAATATATTTATAAGGCTGCATTGTGCAATGTCGCAAAAATACGTTCAGCTAGCGATCGACTAATCCCAGGTACCCTGGTTAACTCCTCAAGACTAGCACGACTTAAACCCTGAATTCCACCAAAGTAACGCAATAGTTTTTGTCGTCGCTTTAGGCCTATTCCAGGGATCAGTTCCAATGTTGAGGTTTTACGTACTTTGTCACGACGGGAGCGATGCCTAGTAATGGCAAATCGGTGTGCTTCATCACGTATTTGTTGAATAAAATGCAGAGCAAGCGAATCTGCTGGTAAGTGTACAGCTTGATGGTGGGTGAAATATAGAGTTTCTTCACCCGGTCTTCGCTCTGCTCCTTTTGCAACGCCTATTAGCATCACTTCAGTTATATTTAATTCATTCAAAACCTGTTGTGCTGCTGCAAGTTGTGATGAGCCACCATCAATAAGTGCAATTTCTGGTAAGTTAACTCGTTCTTTCTGTAAGCGTTTGAAGCGGCGCATTAAAACTTGATGCATGGCAGCGATATCATCGCCCGGTGTAATATCCGTGATATTAAAGTAGCGATAATCATTTTTAACTGGGCCGTGGTCATCAAAAACAATACAAGAAGCCACCGTTGCTTCACCTCGGCTGTGGCTGATATCGAAACACTCAATTCGATGAAGACTGCCGGTGAAATTTAATGCTTTTCGTAGAGCTAACATGCGTTCTTCAATATTGGTTTTAGTTAAAATCTTGGCGACAAGGGATTGCTTTGCACTGGTTTCAGCGATATTGAGCCATTTTCTTTGCTCGCCACGTTTTGGATGAACGAGGGTCACTCGATGGTGCGCTTGCTCTCCTAGGGTGCTTGATAGCCATGCGGCATCAGGTAGATCGCATCCAGTGAGAATTTCTCTAGGTATACTACCTGCCTCCATGGTCTGGCTCAGGTAATGCTGGGTAATGAATGCAGTGAGAATTTCTTGCAGGGAAGAGGCAGCCGGAACATTAGGAAAATAAGCGCGGCTACCAAGTATACCACCGTTACGGATGGCAAGTAGTTGTATACAGGTAACGCCAGCTTGTACCGCTACGCCAATAATATCAGCATAGCCATAACCGACGGTGACATATTGGCGTTCTTGAATTTCTCGTAATGTCGAAATTTGTTTACGATGATGAGCAGCTAATTCATAGTTTAACTGTTGTGCGGCATGCGCCATGTTTTTTTGTAACTCATCAATAATTTCGTGATTTTTTCCTTGTAAAAAAAGAATGGCTTGTTGAATGCTTTGTTGATACGCTTCTTTCGAAATTATATCGACACATGGCCCTGAACAGCGGCCAATTTGGTAATTCAGACAAGGTCGTGTACGTCCTGCAAAAAAGCTATTCTGGCAGGTGCGTAGTTGGAAGAGTTTTTGTAGTAAATGAATGGTTTCACGCGCAGCAGTGGTATTAGGATAAGGTCCAAAATAGAGTTCGCCAGGTTTTCTAGGGCCGCGATAAAGATCGATGCGTGGGTAAGCGTCCTTGGTAATGATAATGTAGGGATAGCTTTTATCGTCTCTTAATAAGACATTATAGCGAGGCTTATGTTTTTTAATCAGATTGCATTCGAGTAAGAGTGCTTCGTTTTCACTATGCGTGACAGTGATATCAATATCTTGTACATGATCAAGTAAGGAAGTTGTCTTAATATCTTTTGGCTTCGAGCTAAAATAGCTAGCAAGACGTTTTTTCAGATCGCGGGCTTTCCCTACGTAAATGACTTTCTTCCCCTCGTCTAGCATTTGATAGACGCCGGGGGCGTGTGGCAGGTTGCTTAAAAACGATTTAATATTTATCATATAGCATAAGTGAGATATATTTTTTCTAATGCTATTGTTCTTCTTCAGTAAACTTGTGACGTTCTAGAATACCAAGGCGCATGGCTAATAAAGTTAATTCCACATCATTTTGTATGCCTAACTTTTCGAAAATACGATACCGATAACTGTTGACTGTTTTTGGGCTTAAGCAGAGTTTATTAGAAATATCTTGGACTTTTTGCCCATTTGTAATCATCAGCATGATTTGTAATTCACGCTCAGATAACACATCTAGCGGAGACTCTTCTTCTTTCGTAAATCGTTTTAATGCCAGTTGTTGCGCAATGTCTGGGCTGATATAACGCTGGCCGCTATATATGGTGCGTATAGCTTTTACCATCTCATCTGCATCGCATCCCTTAGTAATGTAACCTGCGGCGCCTGCTTGCAATACCCGTGATGGGTAAGGTTCATCTTCATACACAGTGAGCGCAAGAATTTTAACATCAGGATTGTAGCGCAACATTTTACGGGTGGCTTCTAAGCCGCCAATTCCTGGCATTTGAATGTCCATGACGACGACATCCGGAATAAGTTCTTTGGCAAGGCGTACCGCTTCCTCTCCAGTACTCGCTTCGCCTATGACTTTTAAGCCTTGCACATCTTGGAGTAGTCGTTTGATGCCAACTCGGATTAGCTCATGATCATCAACCAATAAGACTTTTATCAAAGGAAAACCCCCTGCACAGCTTTACTCATAAAATCAACGGAGAGAGAGGGATTCGAACCCCCGGAGTCCGCAAGGACTCAACGGTTTTCAAGACCGCCGCTATCGACCACTCAGCCATCTCTCCGAAACTGAAAAGATTGTGGGAAATATTAGCGTTATTTACACAGACAGTCTAGTTTATTTCATTTATTAATTTGCAAAAAAACAAACTATTAATGAATAGGTTAGTAAAATTTAGGCAAATAGCTAGTCTAGCCAGCGACATTTTATTTGTTTCGCCATATTTTGCAAGTAATTTTCGTGTTCAGTAAGTTCTTCTGGTGTGGCAAGATGAACATGTAGCGCATATTTTTTTTGCGTAACAATTTTTTTATTTTCCTTAGCTTCAACGTGATTGCCTGGATTTTCGGATCGCGTATCGAACAGGCTTCCTTGTCCTCCTGTCATAGCAAGATAAACATGAGCAAGTAGATAAGCATCTAACAATGCGCCATGCAGCTCTCTTCTGGAGTTGTCTATGCTATACCGCTTACAAAGTGCGTCTAGGCTATTACGCTGGCCAGCATGCAGTTGTCTTGCTAATTGCAAAGTATCAATTACTCGACAGTAGTCTGTAACAGGCTTCCAACTCTTCTTAGTCAGAGAAAGTTCGTGATTAATAAAAGCAATATCGAATGGAGCATTGTGGATAATTAACTCTGCTCCCTGGAGGAAATCCATAAGCTCTTGGGAAATGTGCATAAATAGAGGTTTATCTTGCAGAAATACATCAGTAATGCCATGAATGGCTAAGGCACCTGCTTCAACCTCACGCTGAGGATTAATATATTGATGAAATTGTTTTCCAGTCAATTTACGATTAATGAGCTCAACACAGCCCACCTCAATGATTCGGTGTCCATCATGAACATGAAGGCCTGTTGTTTCTGTGTCTAGGACAACTTGACGCATAAGTGTGAATCCCTAATTATTTTAAGCTCTCAATAGCTTGGGTAGCTAAAGCGTCAGCGATATCATTTTCTGGATGGCCACTATGCCCTTTGACCCAATGCCAGCTAATTTTATGACGGTTAGCCTCCGCATCTAAAGCTTGCCAGAGATCTATATTCTTCACTGGTTTTTTATCAGACTTTTTCCAGTGATTTTTTTTCCATTGCGGAAGCCATTCACTAATACCTTGTTGCAAGTATTTTGAATCGGTATGAATTTCTATAATACATGGTTCTCGTATCGTTGCTAATGCTTTAATTGCCGCAGTGAGTTCCATGCGATTGTTTGTTGTAGCATGTTCTGCTCCTGACAATTTTTTTTCATGACCACCATAACGTAATAAAGCACCCCAACCACCCGGCCCTGGATTACCTTGGCATGCGCCATCTGTATAAATGATAATTTTTTTCATTTTGAGCTTCTAATGATGCGACCTGTTATCGTCGTTGAAATACGGATTCCTGATAGTTGTTGCTTCCATCGCAGGCGAATGGGTGTGAGTGGGATCACTTTCGCTTTAGCAGTTATCATATACACTGATCCGAATGCAGAGCAACCTACTTTACTCAGCTGTTCTAAAAATCGAAGCTTTTCATACCACTCTGAATTGACAAATGGTGGACGGAAAAGGGTAGTTTGCTGATTAATTATTTCAAAATCAGCTAATTTTAGCCATTTTTTTATAGTAGTTGCGGGAGTGAAATTATTTGACCAAGGTGTTTTCTTTTTTTGTGAAAATAATTTCTTTAGTCCCCATAAGCTATATGGATTGAATCCACAGATTAAAATACAACCTTCAGGTTTCACAACACGACAGGCTTCGGCTAAGACTTGGCGTGGGTTATCGACATATTCTAATGTATGAGGTAATACTACTAGATCGACACTTCCAGACTGGAGAGGTAACTCGTCAAAATTACTTTCTATATAATTGGACTGTTTAGTTTTACTCGGTAGTGGTGTAATTAACCATGAGTAAGGCATAACGCTAGCTTTTAGCAAAGAATATTGCCGTGGCACGCCAATAAGTAAAGTATGCTTACCATAAGAGTGTGATAATATCTTTGCTAATAACTGCCGCTCAGCATCAAGAAGGTTTTCCCCTAGAAAATGAGTTAGCCACTGATCCCAGTGATGCATGGTGCGGTAGGTGTGTGGCAAAGTGATCCTTCCTTTCTACTCGGGCCTAATCTTGGTAATATATCATACCTTGGCAACGACAAGCACTGATGGTATTACTAAGGGGTGCGATTGAAAGTGTAGGTTTTGGATTTTTATCGTAGGGTGGATTAGGTGCGTTTTTTGCACCGTAATCCACCAAATAACATACCGAATGCTTATATTTGGTGGATTACGGCAAAAAGCGCCTAATCCACCCTACATTTTACCTCAAAATCAAAACCTACACTTTCAATCGCACCCATTACTAAGAGCATGAAAAAGATAGATATTGAAAGAGAGTTATACGTGCTAAGAAAATATTTACAAATAGGATGTAACCTTATCGCTGGTATATTGGTGATATCCAGCTTTTTCATGGGCATAAATAAAGCGCTGTATGCGTCAGGTATAGAGGGGATTCAAGTGTATCAAAAAAACCTTCATTTGTCTCCTGAGCACAAACAAATGTTAGCCGAAGATATTAGCCGTTTTCATCAAGCAGACAATCTATGGGATGTGTTGCGCCAAGAATTCTCACTTCCACATTATGAAGACAATCCATGCGTACAAGAACAAATTGCTTGGCTGATGAACCACCAGGATTTTTTATTACGTTCCGCAACCCGATCTGCGCCTTATCTATTTTTCATTTTACAGCAAGTTAGGAAAAGACATCTTCCTGCTGAGTTAGTGTTATTGCCAATTATCGAGAGTGGTTACAATCCGTTTGCTTATTCAACGGCAGGTGCAACAGGAATTTGGCAAATGATGCCAGGTACGGCATCGGGGTTCGGAATCAAACAAGACTGGTGGTATGACGGGCGGCGTGATGTCATTGCCTCGACTCGCGCAGCTCTTAATTATCTTACTTACCTACAGAATTTTTTTGATGGCAACTGGACTTTAGCTGTAGCCGCATATAATTGTGGTGAGGGTTGCGTACTTTCTTCCATTAGAAAAAATGTACGCAATGGTGAAAATACCGATTTTTGGTCACTGCCGCTGCCGCCAGAAACACGCGACTATGTCCCGCGTCTGCTTGCCCTAGCTGTTATCATCATGCACCCAGATCAGTATCCTATCTATTTCCCCGTAGTGCATAATGCACCTTATCTGGCACAGGTTGATGTGGGCAGACAAATTAATTTAAAACAAGCAGCCTCATTTGCTGGTATCAGTTATAAAAAGCTTATGCAGCTTAATTCAGGGTTTAATCAAACATCGACTTCGCCGCACTTACCCTATAAATTAGTACTGCCAATCCAAAACGTCGAGTCATTCACTGAGAATTTGGCAAGATCAGCACGGCAGAATTCAATTGATTGGATACGATATAAAGTAAAGCCGCGAGATACACTGGCAAGTATAGCTAAACAGTTTTATACGACGCCCACCACTTTACGCAATCTAAATAAACTTGCTAGTAATCATCTTAAGCTTCACAGCATACTATTAATTCCTGGCCCCCCATCGCCTCAATTAGAGGAGGATGTTGAGACACATGCGGAAGATGTTGCTGAGAAAAATATCGGGAAATATAAAGCCGCACAGGATGAAGTGGTGACTGTGACGAATAAAGACTTAATGAGTAAAGAAACCTTGGTTGCCTTTCAAGAGGATATTAAAGCTTCTTCAGGAAAATATAGTATTCATGCTGGTGATACGGTATATATGGCCAGAGCACATGATACTTGGGCATCCATTGCTAAACGTTTCCATATATCCATGAAGGCTCTGCGACTTGTTAACAAATTGCCACATGATCGAATAAGCTCGGGCGCACAGATGGTGATCCCTACTCATCTTTCTCAGACTAATCTAATCTCGTCGCAAGAAAAATTATCTCCTGGTGATACTGTGTATATGGTTAGGAAGGACGATACATTAGAAAAAATTGCCAGTAAATTTCACACGTCAGCGGCAGCTATTCGCGTGGCCAACCTATTGAAAAGTAGTCAAGTGCAAGAGGGTGATCAGATAGTTATTCCTACGCATATTGCGAGTGGATAACTGCGGAACAGCGGTGATTCTGCTAGTAGATGTTTCTTTAGAGTGGAACTTCTCGCCACATTTGTCTGCCTGATTTTACGCTAAAATATCTCTCATTGCACATCGCATTTTTTTGTTCTGCTTTTATTAGTGTAGATTGTAATAATAGGCGATATTGTTTGTCTTCTACTACCAGTACTGAAACCCGATGATAATTGGCCGTATAAGTTTGAGAATTAATAGGAGAGTTATCCCTCACGATAGCACAGGGGTTCTTTCCCATCGCTTCAACGACATAATAATAGTGCATCCTAAGTACAGTGCCCTTACAGTTGGAATTACTCCACCAATTGATTGGTTGTTTAGATAAATCATTGGCTGACATAATTGGGATCATGCAAGAGGGTATGTCATATAGTATTTTATTTTCAGCATACTGCAGGGCACGCTCTGCTGCGATGGATAGCCCTGTTCTTTTCCAAGCAGATTTGCTAATTTTTATTGATAGTAAACTTTGAGCTAATGCAAACAAACTAAAGATTGAAAAAATTTGCAAATACACTAGGACAATGATAAGAATAAAACCTTGGTTATATCTCGCGCAATGCCACATCTGTACACCAAGTTTTTTTTAGATTGGCATGCCGTAATAAAAAACACATAGACACACTCACCACTTTACTCCAATCAGAAACTTGTGATGAATCCAGTTCTATTAGATGATTTTGTAGTTGTACATTATAATGAATAATCATCTCATCAACCCCGTCGATTATTTGTATGATCTTTCCTGCGATATCTTGTTTATGTAATGCATAGATTGGTTGCTGATAGGTATCTGCTCTATCCGTTATAGCTGAAAAATAGCGGTTTTTTACTAATTTACTGATTTCTGACTTTTCCTTAAAATATGTTTTCAAAGGTGTTGTAGCGGTTAGTGTTTGCGAGTTTGTTGTATATGTGGCTTCTTTTACTTGAAATATTTCAACATGGTTACAGTCGGATATCAATAAAATATCGCCTTTATAAAATGGATGATTAATTGTCAAGTCCATATTTGAAGTTGTATTCATCGTATGTAGTAATGTCTCTGGCGCTGATTCTGCATGCTGAATAACTATAGTATCTATGGTATTTCCGGCATATTGAATTTTCTCACTTTGAATTTTTTTATCGAAAGAGAGAGTTGTGTTGATGTGTGACAAGATGGGAGTGTCTGAGGATAGGCGTAGGCAGCCAATATATCCAGCTAGACGGATGTCGTGTCCAAGAATATGAGCCACTGTTTGTCCGTTTTCTTTAATAACATTAATAGCAGCTTGCTGCTGATAGTTATGCTTTATTGTTATATAGGATAACATTAGGATATTAAGTAATATTAAACCTGCCGTCATTACTAATATTATTTCAAGAAGTGTCGTCCCTATTATAGGTTGATTTTGACTTAAATTTTTATTGAATTGTGAAGACATCCAGATGATCCGATAGTCAATGACTGGCAAGTGTTTGTAGGCATGCCGCCCCAATAGATTGATATTCTATATAGTGGAAATTCACCTGTTACCTTTCCCGTACCTTGCGGTAAGGTGATTTTATTCTCTTCATTCCAAAGTCTCACTTGTTCAGCGACACCTTGCTTGTTAGTGAGGCTGCGTAGGCGTTCAGTTATATTATTCATTTGTGCTATAGAAATCTGGAAATAATAGGCTGACTCGGTTTTATATAGTGCATGGAAAACCATTGCATTCGTTCCCAGCAATAGAAATGAGAGGATGAGTGAGCTAACGACTAGCTCAATCAAGCTAAAACCAAAAAAGTGTTTCATAATTAATAATGTTTGATTGTGGTAACACCTGTCTCCGCGCACTTCGGTGTCGTATTAACCATGTTGCTGTGCAAAATACTTCATGAAATCAATTAGTGCATCAACGCCAGACTCAGGCATGGCATTATAAAGGCTGGCGCGCAGGCCACCAATAATACGGTGACCTTTCAGGTTGGTTAACCCAGCTGCAGTAGCTTCAGTAAGGAATGTTGAGCGCAAGTCTTCGTTAAGAAGATCAAAAACCACATTCATCCTTGAGCGACATTCAGGATGAACTCGGGTGATATAGAAGTTTTGATGCTGATCTAGATAGTTGTACAATTTACTTGCTTTGCGTTGATTGAGTTCGGCAAAATAAGCAAGGCCTCCTTGGCGTTTCATCCACGCTAAGATTAACCCAGTAATATACCAGCAGTAAGTGGGGGGGGTATTATAAAATGAGTTATGTTCTGCGTGGAGTTTGTATTGATACAAGGTGGGAGTAAAAGGCAAGGCATCTTCAAGTAAATCGTCGCGTATGATAACGATATTCATACCCGATTGTCCAAGGTTTTTTTGTACTCCAGCGTAAATAATACCAAAGTTATTAACATTGACAGGACGTGAAAGAATCATGGAGGTCATGTCAGCGACAAGAGGCATGGCCCCTGCTTTGGGTAGCCAATGAAATTCTAGGCCTTCAATGGTTTCATTGGGTGTATAATGCAGGTAGGCGGCATTTTCATCTAACTCCCAGCTATCTTGATGTGGAATAGATGCTAATCCATTACGAGTATCTGCTTTGGCTGCGACATGTGCATGTCCATAACGATTTGCTTCGGCGATGGCTTTTTTGGACCAAATACCCGTGTCTATATAGTTAGCTACTTTTTTATCCCCATATAAGTTTAAGGGTACCATTGCGAACTGTGTCGATGCGCCGCCCGCAAGGAACAATACATGATAATTCTTTGGGATATTCATGAGCTCACGTAGGTCAGCTTCTGCTTGCTCAGCGACCACTTTAAACTCAGAGCCACGATGGCCAAGCTCCATAATTGACATTCCAGTCTCATGCCAATCAAGCATTTCTTGTTGGGCTTGACGCAATACTTCCTCAGGCAACATGGCCGGTCCAGCACTAAAATTAAAAACTTTTCGCATTACTTCTAACCTTTTTAGTGGAGCGTAGCAAGTTGATAGCATGGGTTACTCTTGTGGCCCAAGCATTTTTTCTGGGCGCATTAACTGCTTAAACTCGTCTTCAGTTAAGTATCCTAGAGTAAGACATGCTTCTAATAAGGTTGTCCCCTCTTTCCAAGCTTTATGGGCGATCTTGGCGGATTTATCATAACCTATCCTAGGTGCCAATGCAGTGACTAACATAAGTGAATTCTCTACATAAGAGTGAATACGCTTCTCGTCTGCAGCTAGACCTTTTACTAAGTATTTAGTGAACATATGCATAGAGTCAGCTAGCAAGTTAATTGAATTCAATAGATTGAAGATGATGACTGGCTTAAAAACATTTAATTCAAAGTTACCTTGGGAACCAGCAAAAGTTATGGCGGTGTCATTTCCCATCACTTGTACGCATACCATGGTCATTGCTTCGCATTGTGTTGGGTTGACTTTCCCTGGCATAATCGATGAGCCTGGCTCATTCGCAGGCAATATTAACTCTCCTAAGCCGCAGCGCGGACCCGAACCTAACCAGCGAACATCGTTAGCAATTTTCATTAATGCGCACGCTAGTGTTTTTAGTACGCCACTGACTAGCACCAATGCATCATGTGAGGCAAGCGCAGAAAATTTATTAGGTGCCGATATAAATGGCATTTGAGTTTGTTCTGCAATCTCACGCGCGACTCTGACAGCAAATTGCGGGTGGGTATTTAATCCAGTTCCTACTGCTGTGCCACCAATGGCTAATTCGTAAACTCCAATTAAAGCCATGCGGATACTTTCTAGAACGAAGTCTAATTGTTGAACATAGGCTGAAAATTCCTGTCCTAAAGTTAAAGGTACTGCATCTTGTAAATGGGTACGGCCAATTTTAACAATATGGGCAAATTCAACTTGCTTTTCTACTAGTGCATCGCGCAGATCTTGCAGCATGGGTATTAAGCGTACTCTTATGGTCTCTACCGTTGCAATGTGCATCGCAGTGGGGAATGTGTCATTGGATGATTGAGAGCAATTAACATGGTCATTGGGATGGATAGGATTTTTTGAGCCAATTTTACCTCCAACCATTTCTATAGCACGATTGGCAATGACTTCATTCACATTCATATTGGTTTGTGTACCACTGCCAGTTTGCCACACTCGTAGCGGAAATTGGTCGTGTAGTTTGCCTGAAATAATTTCATCGGCAGCAGACATAATTAACCGCATTTTGTCTTCAGAGAGTAAGCCCAGCTGATGATTGATTATCGCTGCTGACTTTTTTAGCGTGCCAAATGCTTTGATTAACTCTTTGGGCATAGTATCGTAGCCAATCGCGAAATGTTCTAATGACCGCTGAGTTTGAGCCCCCCAGTAAGCATGAATAGGTACTTCAATGCTTCCCATACTATCTGATTCTGTACGTGTTTGAACTTTAATTTCTGGCTTCATGATTGTCTCCTCGGATTTACAGTCATACTAAGCTTTTACTCACCAATTCGTAAATATCTTTTGAAACAGAGTTTTGCTTTACAATAAATTCTAGTTGCTTTTGCATTAAGCGCTGACGGTGCGAGTCATAGCGCTTCCACTCAGTCAGGGGAGTGATCATGCGGGCGGCAACCTGTGGGTTAAGCTTATCTAACTGTAATAAGCTGTCACGCAATAACTCATAACCTTCGCCGCTATTGACATGAAAACGTACCAAGTTATGCTGGCAAAACCCTCCAAGCAAAGCGTATACCTTATTGGGATTTTTAATGTCAAATGCTTCATGTTTAAATAATGATTTTACTTTGCATAAGGTATTGGGCGATTTTGAGCTGGCTTGAATAGCAAGCCATTTGTTAACAATTAATGCTTCTTTTTGCCATGTATTATAAAATTGATCTAGCACTTGGGTGCTTATTGAACTATCTAGATTAACCAAAGATCTTAGTGCAGCCATGGTGTCGGTCATATTGTGCAATAAGGATTGCTCAAATTGTTGTTTACCGAGGTTGGTATAGTCTTCATTAGCCAATAACATTAAGTAGGCTAGGCAAATATTCTTTAACTGTCTCTTCCCCATCTCTTGGTTGTTAAAAAGATAGGGTTGTTTTGGGGAGTGGCATTGCTGGTAGGTCTTCGCTAGCAAGGGTTCTAATTCTTTAGCAATAGCCAATAAGATATGTTCTCGTACAGCGTGAATAGCATCTACATCTACGGTTAGCATTTGCTCTGCAATATACCTCTCAGACGGTAGCGTTAGCATATTTGCTAATAAACCATCTTGAATCTGATGATTGTCTAATGCTTGCCGCAATACGGCAATGAAATTGGTGAAAATGGTTAGAGGTTTTTTTTGTTGATAGTCACTGATAAGTTGTAGCAACACACGCTCTGCATACTGTTGCCCTGCTTCCCAGCGGTTAAACCCATTGCTATCATGCGTGAATAATAATTTTAAATCGTCATTAGAATAGTTGAAGTGAAGCTTCACGGGTGCAGAGAAGTCACGTAATAAAGACGGCGTTGGGCGTGATTTAACTTGACTGAACTCGTATTGCTCTTCTGGTTTTTTTAGTTGTAATGTTTTAATCAGCTCAGGTTTTTCATTGTGCACATGGAGTGATATCTCTTGCCCTTGGTTATCCAGTAAGCCAACTTTAATGGGGATGTGTAGTGGTTTTTTATGAGTTTGTCCAGGTGTATCTGGACATGATTGCTTTATGGTTAATGTGTAAGTTTGTTTTTCTTGGTTATATAAACCATCGATCTCTAATGTAGGAGTACCTGCTTGACTATACCATAGGCGAAATTGCAAAAGATCAACACCGGATGCGTCTTCCATTGCTTTCACAAAATCCTCAATAGTGACTGCTTGACCATCATGTCGCGAAAAATACAAATCCATAGCCTTACGAAATGCATTTTTGCCGAGGATAGTCTGGATCATGCGTATGACTTCCGCGCCTTTGTTGTAAATGGTGGTAGTGTAAAAATTATTTATTTCAATATAAGATTCTGGTCTCACTGGGTGAGCTAAGGGTCCGGCATCTTCAGGAAACTGAGTTAATCGCAGTGAGTTTACCTCGTGGATACGCGCCACATCACCTGTGATGCTATCGTGAGTAAATGACTGATCGCGAAATATGGTTAATCCCTCTTTTAAACTTAGCTGAAACCAATCTCGGCAGGTAACGCGATTCCCAGACCAATTATGAAAGTATTCATGGGCAATCACTGATTCAATATGGACAAAATCCTCGTCGGTTGCTGTTTCACCTTTAGCCAAAATATATTTAGTATTAAAAATATTCAATCCCTTATTTTCCATCGCTCCCATATTAAAGTCATCTATAGCTACTATCATATAGATATCTAGATCGTACTCGCGTCCATAATTTTCCTCATCCCAGCGCATTGCTTTTTTTATCGACTGCATGGCATGTTGAGTTTGATCAAGATAACCTTTTTCTACGTATACTCCTAATGTGATACGCCGACCTGATTGAGTAATGAAAAAATCTTCGACGACATCAAAGTCGCCAGCGACTAAAGCAAATAGGTAGCTAGGCTTTTTAAAGGGATCTTCCCATTTAACCCAATGCTTACCATTTTCTAACTCACCTGAGCCAATCAGATTACCATTAGATAGTAAGATGGGGTATCGGGTTTTATCCGCAACAATCGTCGTTGTAAATCGTGTCAGTACATCGGGGCGATCTAAAAAGTAAGTGATACGACGAAATCCCTCAGCTTCACATTGGGTGCAGTAAAAATCTCTTGAACGGTATAAGCCGCTTAATTGCGTGTTTTCTTGAGGGTTAATTCGAGTTTGAATAGTTAATTCAAAGTGATCAGGTACCTGATGTATAAGTAGGCCTTGCGTAGTTAAGGTGTACTGTGACTTATCTAATAGCTGTTGATCTAAAGTAATAGAATCCAGATTTAAATCTTCACCGGATAAAAATAAGTGTTGAGTTGCTGCGTTAGTATCGATGCGACGCGCAATATCCATGTGTGACTTCACAATGGTAAAGGGTTCCTTTAACTCGAAATGTAAGTCTATCTTATTCACAGTATAATCAGGTGCAGTGTATTCATTTAGGTAGGTTGTTGCTGGCATTGTTGTCGATTCTGAAGCCATGAGCATGCAAGTCCTTTCGTATGGAAAATTTATTTTGCACAAGTTTAGCTATTTCGTGGGGAAATTCTAGTCCCTCCCCGTATATTGCGAAATGGCGGCGAAGGGCCACGCAATATATGGGGAGTTGGTGGGAGAAAATATCGGGTGTGCTTATTGCATAGGCTGTGTTACCGATGCAGCTCCTACTGTACCGCTGTTTGCTCCGGCGCTGGGCACGACAGTGACTGTCCCATTGTTTGGCTGCTGAGGTGCCATGGGCGCGGGTTGCGGCATTGAGTTGGCAGTCGGCGGGGTGGCAGCTTGTGTTGTTCCGGCAGTTGGTGTGTTTGATTGTAATGTGCCATTTGGCTCGATGATGGTTGTTTGCGCTTGGCCGCCTGCATTGGTTCCTATGACTTGCTGCGTTTGATTGCTTGCTGGCGCTGAATTATTGGCATTTGTATTCATACCTGTAGCATTTTGCGGTGCTGCTATGTTTGTCTGAGCGGTAGGTGTGGCCGCGGTGTTATTAGTCATATTAGCCTGTGTATCGGCTAACACAGTCGAGCTGAGTAGGGTTGCAGCAAAGGCAATGGCAAAATATCTTAAATTCATAAAGAAATTTCCCTTTTCAATAATAAATAAATTGACTAAAAAACGCTGATCTCAGATTATGATAAACAGAATTGCTGACTATCTGCAAGAACCATTTATTAATGGAACCGCCACGATTATGTCACAGAATGTTGATAAGCAAGAAATCGAAAAGTTTGCTCGATTGGCAGCTCAATGGTGGGATGCTGAAGGCGAACTTAAAACTTTACATCAGATAAATCCAATAAGACTTAGTTATATTTTAGAAAAAACCAGCGTAATAGATAAATATGTTATTGATATTGGCTGTGGCGGCGGTATCCTCACTGAGAGCTTAGCGCAACAGGGTGCCCAAGTTACCGGTATAGATATGAATGAAGAAGCTTTAAAGATAGCTAAGTTACACCAAAAAGAACTCGGGCCAACAGTTGAGTACTTATATACGACAGCAGAAACCATAGGCGCGGAGCGTCCTGGTACCTATGACATAGTCACTTGTTTTGAATTGCTTGAGCATGTTCCCGACCCTGCTTCGATTGTTAATGCTTGTGCTGCCCTAGTGAAACCGGGTGGGCACGTGTTTTTTTCTACTCTAAATCGCAACCTTAAATCCTACTTTTTTGCTATTGTTGGTGCGGAGTATTTACTTAAGTTATTGCCTAAAAATACCCATGATTTTGCTCACTTTATTCGACCCTCGGAGTTACGCGCTTGGATAAGAGCAGCAGGATTACAACTGAGTGAGTTCAAAGGGGTGTCGTATAATATGGTGACCAAACAACTTCGTTTAAGTGATGATATTTCGGTGAATTATTTGTGCTATGCAAAACGCTCATAACAGTCTAAATCATTTCTCAGCAGTTTTGTTTGACTTAGATGGCACGCTATTTGATACTGCGCCTGATTTAGCTTTTGCTTTGAATCAACTCTGCTTAGCCTACAATACTGCTCAACAGGCTTTTGCAGATATTCGTCCTCGTGCTGGCCATGGTAGTCATGCTTTACTTAAACTTGCTTTTAATATTGAAGCCACACACCCAAATTATTCAATGCTTTATGAGCAATATATTAAACTATATCAAACGCATATGGCTGACTCAACGCAGTTATTTACTGGGGTGATAGAGGTGCTTAACTATTTGCAGGAAAATAACATTCCCTGGGGAATTGTCACGAACAAACCACAGTTATTAACTATGGGGTTACTTTCCAAGCTTCCTCTGCCGTATCCTCCTCATTGTATTATCTGCGGGGATTCATTAGCAAAGCGCAAGCCTCATCCAGAACCTATACTGTACGCTTGTGAATTGCTCAGGCAAAGCCCCAGTGATTGTGTATATATTGGCGATACTGAAATAGATGTTATTGCTAGCAAAGCAGCCGGCACACAATCGCTCGTCGCACTATATGGCTATGCTAGTCTAGAGGAAGACCCTTATGCATGGCGAGCTGATGGGTATATTCAGCAACCTATCGAAATTATTGATTGGCTGCAAAGTGCTGCAATACGGCCTGCGACTGAGTAATTTTTGCTCCAGCTACCCTCATTTCCTCAATTGCCTTGGCTACATCTCCTGAGTTTAATCCTACGCCACGGCACGCATCCTCAATCACATACACACTATACCCCTGCTTTAGTGCGTCTAAAGTGGAGTATTTTACGCAGTAATCAGTAGCCAAACCGGCTATATAAATTTCTTTAATATTTTCACCCTGCAAATAATGATTTAAACCTGTTTCTCTCGAATGTGCATTGTCAAAAAAAGCGCTATAACTATCAATAGTTTTATCTGTTCCTTTAAAGATAATTTTATTCACGCTAGCAGTTTGTAGTTGAGGATGAAGTTGGGATCCAGGTGTGTCTTGGACGCAGTGATTGGGCCAGAGAATTTGTGGGATGCTATTCATATTTATAATGTCGCCCACTTTTTGCCCAGGATGGGTAGAGGCAAAGCTCATGTGGTCATGTGGATGCCAATCTTTAGTGGCGATAACTAGGTCAAAATAGGCTTGTAGCTTGTTAACTATCGGGATAACGGCATCACTTTCAGGCACAGCCAAGCTACCTCCAGTGCAAAAATCATTTTGTAAATCCACTATAATTAACGCTCTTTTAGCTGACATAATACGCAACCCTTCGTTTATTTTTTGTATTTAAATTATGAGTAATTATCGTTAGGTATACTACCCACCTGATAAATTAGTATCCCAATGGTAATAATTTCTTATAAAATAGCTATCATTAATTTTATTTATACTACCTATGCCGCCAGAACCTTGCCATCTTAGTAATGACCTAGAGCAAATGCATGCTCGCTACGTGCGAATAGATTTTGCGAGCACCATTATAAGGATCTCTGGAAAAGACGCAAAAAAATTCTTACAAGGGCAAGTGACGTGTAATTTGGATGATATGCCCATTGAAAAATGCACACTCGGTGCGCATTGTAATCCTCAAGGGCGAATCGTGTTCCTTTTTCGACTTTGGCAGTATCACGATGATTATTATCTATTTTTCCCATTAAATATGACTGCTATTGCTTTGCAGGCGCTTAAAAAATATGCTGTTTTTTATAAGGTACAGCTAGAGGTTCAAAGCGTGAATGCAGGCATTCATGTTTCTGGGCTATGTGGAGCGCAGATCGCTGATTTATTGGCCAATGATTCTTTGTTGGCTAGTGAGCCAGATTCCTTTATCTGTGTTAATGGTGATGTAATTATAACGTTACCTGGCCAGCCAGTGCGATACTTGCTTGTCAGCCAGGTTAACAGTGTTATCTATTCAAAACT